>Ga0335081_10002653_pt1 | contig 28149 bp, 26 predicted proteins | sample Lox_Sample_35_FD_206713 | JGI IMG/M metagenome (GOLD analysis project Ga0335081, IMG submission 206713) | Soil microbial communities from Loxahatchee National Wildlife Refuge, Florida, United States - Lox_Sample_3.5 | ecosystem: Environmental > Terrestrial > Soil > Wetlands | place: USA...
ATTCTGCAGGCAGCCCGCACCGCTGCCTTGATCGCCAGTGGCCCGGCCAAGACTCCGGTTGCAGGTTTTCAGGAAAAACCGGCCCGCAGTCTTTATCCGGTAACGCTTCCTTCGGTCGATGCCGAAATTACAGCCAAGGTCGAGCTGGTGATGCGGGCCGACGCCGCGGCACGCGCTTTCGATCCGCGCATCAAAGAAGTCCGCGCCAGCTATGCCGACGAGCTGCGCAATATTCTCGTGGTCGGATCGGACGGAACCTTTGCGGAAGATTCGCAGCCCCTGGCGCGAATGAGTGTTTCCTGCATTGCCAAAGCAGAGGGGAATTCTGGCCACGGCGGCTCTGGCGGCGGCGGCCGCGTGGCGCTCGATTTTTTCTTCGGCGAAAAGACTCCGGAGCATTTTGCGAAAGAAGCCGCTCGCCAGGCGATTCTGCAACTCGATGCTCGCGAAGCCCCCGCCGGCGAAATGGAAGTCGTTCTCGGCCCCGGATGGCCGGGTGTGCTTTTGCATGAAGCCGTCGGACATGGCCTGGAAGCCGACTTCAACCGCAAGCAGACCTCCGCGTTCGCAGGATTGATTGGCAAGCGTGTAGCCAGCGAGAAATGCACCGTCGTCGATAACGGAACCATGCCCGGGCGGCGCGGCTCGCTCAACGTGGACGACGAAGGAAACAGCACGCAGAGTACGGTGCTGATCGAGAAGGGAATTCTCAAAGGCTACCTGAGCGACAAACTGTCAGCGCGGCTGATGGGAATCGCGAATACGGGCAACGGCCGCCGCGAGAGTTACGAGCATATTCCCATGCCCCGCATGACCAATACTTATATGTTGGCCGGGCAAGACGATCCCGGCGATATTATTCGTTCCGTGAAACGCGGAATTTATGCGGTGAATTTCGGCGGCGGGCAAGTCGATATTACCAACGGCAAGTTTGTCTTTTCCGCGTCGGAAGCCTACATGATCGAAGACGGCCACGTAACTGCGCCGATTAAAGGTGCGACGCTGATCGGCAATGGCCCTGACGTGCTGACGCGAGTTTCCATGGTTGGCAACGACCTGAAGCTCGACGAAGGCGTCGGCACCTGTGGCAAAGATGGCCAGGCTGTGCCTGTCGGCGTGGGCATTCCGACGATCAAAGTGGATCGGCTCACGGTCGGCGGCACCGCGAAAAAGGATCCTGGCGGCTTCATGCAATAAGCTCACCGCGGAAACACGGAATTACAGGGAGACTACGTATCCAGCTTTTGTTGTCCCTGTGTTCCTCTGTGACCTAAGTGGTTAAAGAAAGTTCTATGTCTTCGACACAACTCGAAACTCCAAAGCTCGAAACTGATCTCCGCGAAGTGGCTCAGGACATTGTTTGCCGTGCGACTGCAAGAGGCGCGACGGCGGCGGAATGTGTGATCCGCGAGGGCGACGAGTTTTCCACCCTGGTTCGCATGGGCCAGGTGGAAACACTCAAAGAATCCGGCTCCAAAGCCATCGGAGTGCGTGTGTTCAACGGCCAGCGCGCGGCCAGCACGTACTCCAGCGATTTTTCCCGCGAAGGCCTCGATCGCATGTTGAATTCCGCCATCGAGCTTTCTCGCATTACTTCCGAAGATCCTTACGCCGGAATTCCTGCCGCAGATCGACTCGGCGCCCTCGCCGGCGATCTCGATCTGTTTCATCCTGACGTGTATTCCTTGCCCGGTGAAGAGCGCATCAATTATGCGCGGCGCGCGGAGAAGGCGGCGCTCGACTATGATCCGCGAATCAAAAATTCTGAGGGCGGGTCATTCGACGCCGCCACCGGCCGCAAGATTCTGACCAATTCTCACGGATTTGTCGGCGAATATCGCCGCTCGTATTGTTCAGTCGCCGCAGTTCCCATAGCTCAGGCGGAGAACGGCGCGATGCAGCGGGATTATTGGTTCTCAGTCGCTCGCAGCCTGAGCAAGCTCGAACCACCCGAGCAAGTCGGAAAAATCGCCGCTCAGCGGACCCTCCGGCGCCTTGGCTCAAAAAAGGTAAAAACGGCCCACGTTCCGGTCGTTCTCGATCCGCTTGTCGCCACATCGATTTTGCAGCACATCTTCGAAGGCGTGAACGGAGACTCAATTTACCGCGGAGCTTCATTTCTCGCCGGCAAGCTCGGCGAAAAAATCGCGAGCAACAATGTCACCGTGATCGATGATGGCACCATGATTGGCGGCTTCGGCACCTCGCCCTTCGACGGTGAAGGCATTCCGACTCGCCGCACGGTGGTCATCGAAAACGGGGTGCTGAAATCGTATTTGCTCAATACTTATACGGCGAAAAAACTTGGCCTTCAGACCACAGCCAATGCCTCCCGAGGGCTGGCTGGCACGCCCGGCATTTCGCCGGGTAATTATTTTCTTCAGCCGGGCTCCAAAGCACCCGAGCAACTCATCGGCGAAATCAAGGAAGGCCTGTACGTTACCGAATTTCTCGGCCACGGCGCGAACCTGGTCACAGGCGATTACTCTCGCGGCGCTTCCGGGCTTTGGATCTCCGGCGGCGAATTGACCTATCCCGTCGAAGAAATCACCGTCGCCGGCAATCTGAAAGAAATGTTCCGCAACATCTCGGAAATCGCCAACGACCTCGAATTCCGAGGCTCCGTCGCCAGCCCGACCATAAGAATCGACGGACTCACCGTTGGCGGCGAATGAGGAAATCCAGATTGAAGATTTAAGACTGCAGATTCGATTCTGAAATCCCCAATCTGAACTCTGCAACCTGAAATCCTGATCTGTTCCCGAACCGCGCCTATCTCCGATAGTACAATTCCCTCATGGGCGGGCTCATTCAGCCATCTCCACTCAGTGAGCGCGAATCGAACTGGCGGCCCATTCTTCTTGGTGTCGGACTCGTCGTTGTCATCGTCGGCGTAATCGCGTTCCTGTTGCGTGCTCCCACCAAAACTGCAGCCCCGCCTCATCCTTACGCTTCCAATCTCAAGTTGACCGACCTGAAAATGAGCGCCGCGGAGAATTTCGTCGGCTCCAGCGTGACTTATCTCGATGGAACCGTGACCAACGCCGGCGACAAAACCGTTGCCCACGCCGTGATTCATGTGACCTTCAAAGATTCGCTTGGCCAGGTCGCCCAGGCCGAAGACGTTCCCTTAAAAATCCTGCAAACTTCCGGCCCTTATCCGGAAGCGGTCGATCTCACTGCGGCTCCTCTTGCTTCCGGCCAAAGCAAACCATTCCGTTTGACCTTTGAGCACGTCAGCAGCGACTGGAACCACGAGTATCCGGAGCTGCAGGTCACGGATGTCACGTTGAAATAACTTCGGCTGCCACGGATTTCACGGCTCTTCGCCGATAAGAAGAAATTCTGCACTTTATCCGCGCGAATCTCCGTGATCCGTGCCGTGTTCGAAGTTTCCTTTTACAATGACCGCATGTCAGAAACGAAAGCATTCCGGCTGACGGAGTCCGTTAAAGCCGCGGGTTGAGCTTCCAAGCTGAGTCCGGCGGCGCTGGACGCGGTGCTTGGGAAATTAGCCCGGCAACAGGACCCAAATGTACTTGTCGGCTTCGACCACGCCGACGACGCCGGAGTGTATCAACTCACGCCTTCCACCGCGTTGGTTCAAACCGTAGATTTTTTCACGCCCATCGTCGACGATCCCTACACCTTCGGCCAGATCGCGGCCACGAACTCGCTGAGCGATGTTTACGCCATGGGTGGCCGTCCCCTTACCTCGCTTGCTCTCGTTTGTTTTCCGGAAAAAGGTGATCTTGCGGTGCTGGAGCGCATTTTGGCCGGCGGTCTCTCCAAAATGATGGAAGCGGGATGCACGGTCATCGGCGGCCACAGCATCCGCGACGATGAAACCAAGTTCGGATATTCGGTGACCGGAGTGATCGATCCCGATAAAGTCCTCACTAATGGCGGAGCCAAACCTGGTGATCGCCTGCTTTTCACGAAAGCCATCGGCACGGGAGTGATTTCGACCGCGATTAAGAAACAAGCCGCGAAACGATCGTGGATTGATGCCGCCGTTGCCTCCATGACAACTCTGAATAAAGCCGCCGCAGAAGTAATCACAACAGGCCACGTGGGGACGGCCGCCCCCGGCCGTCCAGGAACAAACCGTGTGGGGACGGGCGTCTCGCCCGTCCAGGCGGATCGAAGCTCCGCGGCAATCACCATCGCCTGGACGGGATCGTCCGAGCCCACGTGGTCAGTTCATTCCCTCACCGATATCACCGGTTTCGGCCTCATCGGCCACGCTCGCGAAATGGCGCTGGCATCGAAAGTCAGCCTCAAGCTCTACGCAAGTCGCATTCCCCTGCTTGAAGGCGCAATCGAATGCGTTCGCGCCGGGCACATTCCCGGGGGACTCAAAGCCAACCGCGATTTCGCCGAATGCATGGTCCATTATGAAAACCGCATCAGCGACGAACTGAAGACCCTGCTTTTCGATCCCCAAACCGCCGGCGGATTGCTGATCTCGGTCGCGCCCGAGCAAGCCGAGAAACTCAACCGCGCTTTGCGCGCGGCCGGTGTTCCCGCCATCCAAATTGGCGAAGTTCTTCCCAGAGGCAAGCCTCTTATCACGGTCGCCGCATAACAATTTCCACAAAATATCTCCACGCAGTTGCGCCTGGCAATCTATTAACATGATTCTTGCACTCAGGAGCGCCAGCCATGCAAACTCGCCAGCTTGGACGCAGCGGCCCCACTGTTTCCACTCTCGGCCTCGGTTGCATGGGCATGTCAGAGTTTTACGGCGGGCGCGATGACAACGAATCGATCGCCACCATTCATTGCGCGTTCGAACTCGGCGTCAACTTCCTGGACACTGCTGACGTTTACGGCCCCTGTAAGAACGAAGAACTTGTCGGCAAAGCGATCAAAGGCAAGCGCCACAAGATTATTTTGGCGACTAAGTTTGGCATCGTTCGCAACCCCGCCAGCCCGCAGACTCGCAGCGTCAACGGCAAACCAGACTACGTGCGCCAATCCTGTGAGGGCAGCCTACGCCGCCTGGGCATCGAAACCATTGACCTTTACTACCAGCACCGGGTCGATCCCGGCACTCCCATTGAAGAAACCGTGGGCGCGATGGCCCAACTGGTGAAGGAAGGAAAGGTGCGATACATCGGGCTCTCGGAAGCCAGCCCGCAAACCTTGCGGCGAGCTGCCAGAGCGCATCCGATTACCGCGTTGCAGTCGGAATATTCGCTTTGGACGCGCGATCCGGAAAATGAAATTCTTGCTACCTGCCGCGAACTCGGCGTCGGCTTTGTGGCCTACAGTCCGCTGGGCCGTGGTTTTCTCACTGGACGGTTCAGAAGTTTCGAAGACCTGCCGCAAGACGACGTTCGGCGCAATTCCCCGCGATTTCAGGGCGAAAACTTCGAGAAGAATCTGGAACTGGTTCGACGTGTAGAAGAAATTGCTGAAGAAAAACGCCGCACGCCGTCACAACTCGCCCTCGCATGGGTGTTGGCGCAGGGAAACGACATCATTCCGATACCCGGCACAAAGCACTCCAAATATTTGGAAGAGAATGTCGGCGCATTAGAGATAAAGCTCACTGCTGAGGATTGGCGCCGCATCGAGGAAGCGTTTCCTCAGGGCGCGGCTTCCGGCCAACGCTATCCTGAGCACATGATGGGGCTGATCAATCGTTAGCCAGGCCAAAGTCCACCCTTCGATTTGCGGCTTTTCGGATTGGCGGCCATGTGCTAATCTCGCGGGCCCAATAACTACATCCGGGAGGTGAACCGTGGCTACTGGTATAACCGGAATCAACGAACAGCCGGATGCGGGAGCCCAGCTGCAAAGGCTCCAGTTGGAACAAAGGGCCAAGGCGGGCGCCAGCTGGCTGGTGTGGGTGGCCGGCCTTTCAATGGTGAACTCCCTGGTCTCCGGCTTCGGCGGCAGCATCCGATTTATTTTTGGTCTCGGCGTGACCCAGATCGTGGACGCCGTGTCTCACCAGGTAGGCAGCGCCGGCCTGGTGCTGGACTTGATCATCAATGGCATCGTTGTTGGGCTTTTTGTCTTACTGTGGCACTTTGCCCGGAAGGGACAAAAGTGGGCCTTCATATTAGGCTTGGGCCTCTACGCCCTTGATGGGTTGTTGCTCATCCCGTTCCAGGATTACCTCGGCCTCGCGTTCCACGCTTACGCTCTGTGGCGGATTTACCAAGGTTTTCAGGCTGCCTCGGAATTGGAGGCAATGGGCCCGATTGGTCTGGCAACTGGCGGAGATATTCAACCTCGCTGAGCCGCGGTGCGAATCATGGGAAGCAAAAAGGGCAACCCTTAGGTTGCCCTAAACTCGTTGTTTCCAGTGCTTACCGCATTTACGCTCTTGCCGGGCTTTCTCCGCCTTTGGCGATTCCCGGGCGTCCCGGTTCCGGCTTCAGCACCTGCTGCACGCCATCCTCGGTCTTGGCCGGCGGCGGAACGATCTTCGGCAGCTCTTTGCCCTCCATGATCATTTTGATCTCGTTGGCATCGAGCACTTCGCGCTCCAGCAGCGCTTGCGCAATTCTTTCCAGCGTGTCGTGATTGTCAGCCAGCAGGGCCTTCGCCGTGTCATAACCCTTCTGCACCAACCGCTTGACCTCTTCATCAATCTTGATGGCGGTGGCTTCGCTGTAATCACGATGCTGAGCGATCTCCCGGCCCAAAAAGATCTGCTCCTCTTTTTTTCCAAACGTCAAAGGACCGAGCTCGCTCATGCCGAACTCGCACACCATTTTGCGCGCAAGCTCGGTGGCGCGCTCAATATCGTTGCCCGCGCCGGTGCTCATCTGGTTGAGGAAAATCTCCTCCGCCAGTCGCCCGCCCATCATGATGGCGATCTCCGTCTCCAGATATTCCTTGGTGTAGTTATGCTTGTCATCCAGCGGCAATTGCATGGTCACGCCCAGCGCCATGCCGCGCGGAATGATCGTGACTTTGTGCAGCGGATCAGAATTTGGAAGTTTGCTCGCCACCAAAGCATGACCGGCTTCGTGATAGGCCGTGACTTTCTTCTCCTCATCAGAGAGCAGCAGTGACTTGCGCTCAACGCCCATCAGGACCTTGTCTTTGGCCAGCTCGAAGTCGTACATCAAGACAGCTTTGCGGTTCTGCCGTGCCGCTGCCAGGGCCGCTTCGTTCACCATGTTGGCGAGATCTGCACCCGAGAAACCCGGAGTGCCGCGAGCCAAAACCGAGAGATCGACATCATCGGCCAATGGAATCTTGCGAGTGTGTACGCGGAGGATTTCCTCGCGCCCACGCACGTCGGGCCGGCTTACTACAACGCGCCGGTCAAAGCGTCCCGGCCGCAGCAACGCCGGATCGAGCACGTCCGGGCGGTTCGTCGCCGCCATCAGGATCACGCCTTCGTTCGACTCGAACCCATCCATTTCAACGAGCAATTGGTTCAGGGTCTGCTCGCGTTCATCATGTCCGCCGCCCAGTCCAGCTCCGCGATGCCGTCCTACCGCGTCAATTTCGTCAATAAAGATGATGCAGGGGGCATTCTTCTTGCCCTGCTCAAACAGGTCGCGCACGCGGCTCGCGCCCACGCCCACGAACATCTCGACAAAATCCGATCCCGAAATCGAAAAGAAGGGAACGTTCGCTTCACCAGCGACCGCCCGCGCCAGCAGCGTTTTTCCCGTTCCCGGAGGGCCTACAAGGAGAACGCCTTTCGGGATGCGTCCACCCAGTTTCTGGAATTTCTGTGCCTCGCGCAGGAACTCAATGATCTCTCGCAGCTCCTCCTTAGCTTCATCTACTCCCGCCACGTCTTTAAACGTGACCTTCTTCTGCTGCATCGAAAGTAGCCGTGCCCGGCTCTTGCCAAACGAGAGCGCTTTATTCCCGCCGGTTTGCATCTGGCGGATCATGAAGAACCACAACGCAGCCAGCAGAACCAGGGGCGCCCAGGTGCCCAATAACTGCAACGGCCAGCTCCCGTTGCTGATGTCGCGAATGTTGATGGTGACGCCCTTGTCGCGCAGCGTCTTGATCATGTCGGGATAATTCGCCGGGACGGTCGTGTGGAACTGAGAGTTGTCGTTGCGATACTTGCCCCGCACTTCCATGCCGGTGACGGTAACTTCTCTGACATTGCCCTCGTCCACGTCGGTCATGAACTGCGAGAAATTGATCTCTTTGTCTTTCGGCCCGGCGCCGCCCGCCCTGACCACCTCGAACAACAGCACAGCGGAAAGCCCGATCACCAGCCAGAACACCACCGTCTTGACCCACGAATTCACTTAGAACTCCCTGAGAAAGCAAGCTTTACTTCGAAACTCTCTCCCGTGGATTAGATGCGCACCACCGGAATTGGATAGGACAAATTGCCAACCAGCCATTTTAAACCTTCCCACGGCAAAATTGTCCAAGTTCCAAGAATGACTTAAGTCACGAATCCACCTAAACTTGCGGTCCACCGCTTGCGCACGCCCTCAATACAGGGCGCCAATATACGGCAAATTCCGGTTGGTTTGCTCGGGCAAGCCCAGTCCATAGCCCGCCAGATAGGCGTCATCCACGAGAAAGCCAAAATAATCCGGCTGCAACTGTACCCTGCGGGCGGATTGCCGTTCAAGAAGCGTGGCCAACTTCACCGACGCTGCTCCTCTCGCCCGCAGATCGCTCATCAGGAATTCACTGGTGATGCCGGAATGGACCAATCCCTCCACCAGCAATACGTGGTGCCCTCGAATATCGGCATCGTGGCTGAAGAAAATCTCCATCACCTCGCCGGTCTGCAGCCGATAGCGCGGCTTGATGAACTGGCAGATGACCGGCACCTCGAGTGCCCGCACCAGGTCCGCCATGAACATGAATCCGTTTTCCAGGACCCCCAGAGCATGAATCGTGCGCGAGCGATAATCGTCGGAAATTTGCCGCGCCATCTCCCGCACCCTCTTTTGCAGCTGCTCGGTTGAGATGACTACGCGCAACTCCGCTGTCTTCGCGGCCTGGTTCATCGCTTCCATCGACGATCCCTCATCCCTGAACAGCCACCAAGGGTGACTCGCGAATCACAATGGCCCTTTTCCAATTTTCTGGAGCGCGCAGCCGGGCGTGCGCTGGGAAACCTCGCACCCATACGACCTCGTCGCCGCTCAAAACCACCGGCCAGAGCTTTCTTTCCTCTCCCACCACATGCCGCTCCTGGAGAAGTTCTTTGATTTTCTTCGGGCCTTTGGTGTGCGGCAGCCAAAAATGGTCTCCCGCTCTCCAATTCCGCACATGCAGGTCCTGGCTCAATAGCGCCGGATCAAACAAATGCCGGGCATTATATCCCTCCGCCTCGCCATCCGAAACTACGACGGCTTCAAACGCGGTTCCAGTCTCTGCGACCTCAACCCTTCCGGGCACGCCTAGCAGGTAATCATAATCTTGCGCCCTGAGGGGAAGCCTGCGTGCCCATCGGATTTCATCTCTTTTGCGTGACGCGATCCATTCGTCCGGCAACTGCACATTAGTCGGTGGCTTTTCGCTCAATCCCAAGTCGAGCACTTCCTCCACCTGCCGGAATTCCAGCCGCAATCCCACCAGCTCAGCCATTTCTCGAACGACGCGTCGTTGCAACGCCAGCGGAAGCAACGCGAGCTCTTCGAGGCTCAGCGTCATCTCGCTGCACCTTTGATCTCTGATCGCCCTCGGCAACACGCGTGCAACTTCCTTTTGCCAGTAATCTTCTTCGCCGCGCGCAATTTCCGCCGTCTCGGCAAGTGTGTCCCGAACCGCCGGGTTCAGATTGCGTTCTAACCGCGGCAGAATCCCATGCCGCACCCGGTTGCGCGCATGCCGCAGATCGCGGTTGCTCTTATCTTCTCGCCAACTCTGCCCAAGGCCCGCCAGATATTCCTCCAGTTCCCGCCTTCTGACTCCCAGGAGTGGCCGAATAATAGACGGCCGCCGGTCCTCCGAACGCAAAACTGAGAACTGAGAACTGGAAGCTGACAACTGGGTTTCTTTTGCTCCCGACGCAAACTGAACACCCTCAGCCGGACTCCGCCCGACCCACACCCGCGGATAAATCCCCGCCAATCCCCGCGTGCCTGATCCTCTCGCGACGCGCAGCAGAACGGTTTCCGCCTGATCATCCAGCGTGTGGGCCGTGGCGATGCGGTCTAACATATGCTCCTGCAATAACCGACAAAAATATTGATAGCGGAGTTCCCGGGCAGCAGCCTCCAAACTCATTTTTTTTTCAGCCGCGAATGTCGTTACGTCCCCGTTCTCAACGTACATTGCGAGCTTTTGCTCACGCGCCAGTTCGCAGACAAAATCTTCATCCGCATCACTCTCCCGCCCGCGCAACTTGTGATTGAAGTGGACTACAGACAGTACGACTCCAAGTTCTTTGCGGAGTTCCAGAAACAAACGAAGAAGCGCCACCGAGTCTGCCCCGGCCGAGACCGCCACGCCCACACGGTCTCCCGCTTTCAGCAGGCGTTCCCGGTGAATGTAGGCAAGAACCCTCTGAGCCAGCCTTGGCACGCCTCCATCGTACATCTGCCCGCGATGAAGCTGTCAGGCCATCAGCCGATTTAACTCGGCATAGGGGATGCCGATCTCCAGCGATTCGTAGGTTCCCCTGTTCTTTAACTCAATCGCCATTTTCCGCAGCGACCCCAATGTAGCTCGCGTCAGTCCAGATCCCACACTGACGCGCGCGACGCCTAGTTTCTGAAGCTCAGTCACCGGCGGCGAGCCCGGCCCGGCCAAAATGTTCACCGGACATTTCAGGTCTCTCACCGCCCTCTCGATGGTTTCTCGGTCTCGCACCCCAGGCAGGAAGACGCAGTCGGCTCCGCCGTCGCGAAACGCCGACAACCGCCTCACGGCTTCAGCATAACGCTTCTCTGCCGGACCAACTTCCAGCAAAAACACATCCGTCCGCGCATTCAACACAATCGGAACAGCCGCCGCCCGGGCGGCTTCTTTCACGGCGGCAATTTTCTCAAGCTGTAAGGTCAGATCTTCAAGAGGGCGTTCCCGCTCTCCAGTTGCATCTTCGAAATTCATGCCCACAGCCCCGGCCTCGATCACTGCTTCCGCTGTGCGTCGCGCATCCTCTGGCCGCTTGCCGTATCCAGCCTCAACGTCCGCCGTGACCGGAACTTTTACCGCCGATGCAATCCGTCTGACTACAGCCAGCATCTCGTCCCGCGCAATGTGCTGCCCATCGGGATATCCCAGGCTGAAGGCAATTCCTCCGCTAGTTGTGGCAATCGCCCCGAATCCTGCCTCTGCGAGAATGCGTGCACTCACCGCGTCCCAAGCGTTGGGCAGAACCAGAATCTTAGGACCTCGATGCATGAGCCGAAAAGCTTGAGCTTTGGCCTTCAGCGCTTCACCGTCAACCATGTTGTTTCCTCGCGCAGATGACTTATTCAACAATGATCCGGTCCGCCCACTCAACCAGCGAGACAAAAACAGCCGGACTCCCGAATTTCGCTCCCCATTGGTTCAGATCCGCCTCCGTGACCCCACGGGCCCGGGAGCATGCCCCTCAAGCAAAGATCGGGATGTGTTTTGCCACAACTTTGTCGAGGGTTTCGCTGAGCGGCGGCCAGCCCACCGGAAAGATAGCCTTCGCCGTCGCCTTTCTCATCAGGGAAGTAGCTTCAGCCAGCAGGAAAATCTGTACGTCGTGGCCCGCCTCTGCCAAAACGAGTCCATGGGCAAACGGAAACGCGGCCCGCGTCGGATCATCCGCTCCCCACGCGCTCTTCATCATGATCTTCAATGGTTTCTTTGCCGGTTGCTGCGACGGAGTTTGCAGTGCCAGGAATGGCAAACTCGCCAGTTGCGCAAGAAATGTCCGTCTCGCCATTTTTCCTCCCGAATCAGCATTGCCATATGACAGGTCTACTCCAGGCCCTGATCCACTAACCACTCGTCACTAACCACTGCCTTTCTTCATCCTCTCAAGAAGCTTTCCCACACTCACCACCGCCCGGCCAACCGTTCCCCGGCCGATCTCCTGCTTCTCATCCCGCGCCGTCACCCGCACGGTATAAAACCGTCCGTCGAACGATTCTAAAACCGCCTCCACTTTGATCCGGGCACCAATTCCGCTCGCCGCCCGGTGCTCCACGTGAATCGAGGTTCCCACCGTGATTTCATCGCCTTCGCAGTACGGCTGCAGCGCATGAAATGCCGCCTCTTCCATCAGCCGGATCATGTCCGGCGTGGAATACACCGGCGGCAGCGACGGATGGTGTGCCGTCAGCGTGTGCTCAAACTCCACCCTCTCTTCCGCCTCTGCCCGCGCGCCGATGGGGATCGCTTTAGCCGTAAATTCCGCCAAAAATTAAGGCCACTGATTCTACCGAATCGTGGCCCGTAAAATTGCATGAAGGAATCGAAACTTCCTATGCCGCCATTGCCATCCTTCTGGCTTCAATCCCATCCAGCGCCCGCCATAGTGCCTGCGCTGCTTTTTCGGCCGCCGCCAGCGCTTTCCCGGCAGCCTCAGGGTTGCGCTCAATCAACTTCTCTAGCTGCCGCCGCCAGACGTTGGCGTGATGCACATCCGCCGTCTCGTGCAGAGTGAAATACGCGCAGGTGTTCTGGGTGGCCCCGTACCGTTCCCGCAGCCCGCTTGCCTTCACCTTGGATAACCGTGGCACCTGCGACTCGTAGGCGTAAAAGGCCGCCAGCGCCTCCGCGGGTGTTCCTTCGCTGGCCAGCGAATGAAACAGTTTCGTCAATTCCATAATCTCCGGCGCAGGCCGGTGCCCCAGCAGATCGCGTCGCGCCCCCATTCCTTCCGCAAAGTCCAGCCACAGCTCTGAGTGTGGAGCGCTTTTCTGCTCCAATTCCGCGTCCTTCCCCACCTCGTCCATTAGGTTGGCCAGAATTGCTCGCCGCAGCTCGCCCTCATCCAGACGTATACCCAGTTCCGCTAAATACGTTGGGAAGGCCTTTACGTGGTGATAATAGTGTTGCGCATACTCGCGCAGATCATCATGGCTTAGCTGGCCGTCATTCCAGGCCTGGTAAAAGGGATGGCAAAGCAAATCGTAGTTCGCAACGCGCGCGTCTAGCTCCTGGATGAATTCCTGGGGAGTCATAAGAGGGCCTCCGTAGACATTACAGTCTATTAACCCGGGTCTGATTGATTATGTGACATCCGTCACTGACCTTTCTGGTTCCAGAGCAATAGGTTAGAGGTGGTGACGAGGACGCGATTGTATCAAATCGGTCGCAATCGATGGAATCCAACGGCTCCGTTTTGGGCGGTCTGCCGACTCGCATGGCCGGCCTTTGTGGTTTTTCTCGGCGTCGTGTCAGCCCAAAACCCTGCGCCGGCGATTCTCAGTATCTCCCCGACCGCCGGCCCGGAAGGCACGCGGGTCGAAATTCACGGCCAGAACCTGAACGACACAACCTCGGTTCTCTTCGGTCCTAGCCCGGCGGTTTTCAAGGCTCTTTCTTCGGAGGAAGTCATCTTGCTCGTGCCGCATAAGGTTCCGACTTCCAGCATCACCGTCGTGACCTCTGCGGGAAAAGCCGTTAGTCCGTTTCCCTTTGCGGTTGTTAACGACCCCCGTATCCCCGACGAGGTCAGCTACAAATCCGGTTACGTCAATCGCGATCCGCGGCCGGGTGATTTCAGCTCTGCGCGCCTTTGGGGAATCGCGATCGCCGATCGTCGGGTGCCCGGCCATGAGTCGGCTCAGGTTGAAATCTCGTGGACCCAACTTTCCTGCCGCGTCGAGGGCAAAGAGAAAGAGAATGACGTCATCCTCAACGATGACACCGGCCGTGTGAACGGCGGACTCTATCTCCGCTATCCGTGGTTCAGCGGGCACGATTACCACGAGTCTCTGCCCGCAACCTACGATCTTCATGATCACGTAACGGTGCTCCGCGTCGGCCAGAGAACTGACCGCATCTGGCATTTCTGGAGCCCTTCGCCGCGCACGGCTTTTCCCCCCGGCTACCTCGAAGGCTGCACAGCTAAAGCCCGCGTGAAGATTTCTCCCGGGGCTCTGCTGCAAATGGGATTCGACTACTGGCTCTCGCCAACCGTTCCCTACGGTGCCGGAGGCAACAACCACGAAGCCGGCGCCAGCAACTGGTATTTTCCTTCCGACCAATGGCAGGAAGCCGTCTTCACCGACATCGGTGGCGTGCAATTTTGATGGTTGTGAATCGTGTGGGGACCGCCGCCCTCGGCTGTCCGGTCGCCCGCAGGGCGACTATGTTTTTCTCAACTGCACCAGCAAATACACTGCTACCACAAACAGTAGCGGCGAAGAATAAAACCCCGGCGCCGGCCGCGGAAAACGCACCGTGCTTACCGTCTGCCCAAAAATTGTGCCCAACGTATGGCCCAAAGCATTGAATATCCCCAAAACCACAGCGCAGAAATACATGAGCGGCCGCATCCAGGGCGCGTTGCGGAAGGCAAATGGTGTGAGCAGCGCCAGCAGAAAAATTCCGCTTCCCAGCCCTATCAACCATCCGCGAAAACCGAACGTCGGCGCCAGCCAAAAGCCGAAGTTTGCGCGCAGCGCCAGCACCGTCGGATTGTAGATCGCCAAAAACCGGGTCAAAGCTTCATCTGTGACATGGATCGCCAGCGCGAGCCACATCATCACCCACGCCAGCCCGAGCCGAAGAGTCGAAGGCTTCGCAATTAGAACCGCAGATTCTGCCGCCATTGGACCTGCCGCCTACCAACTATGTGCTCGCCCCGAGATAGCGACCGGTTCCGATAGAATGGATTAGCGTTTGCCGCGTACCGTGGGGCAGGTTGAGTGCAGTTTACCGAACAATTCGACGTTGTTGTCGTAGGCGCCGGCCACGCCGGCTGTGAAGCCGCCATGGCCGCCGCCCGCATGGGCCTGAAGACTGCTCTTTACACCCTCAACGTCGACCTCATAGCCCAAATGTCCTGCAATCCCGCGGTTGGCGGCATCGCAAAGGGACATCTGGTTCGCGAAGTCGACGCTCTCGGCGGCATCATGGGCGAAGTCACCGATGCCGTCGGCATCCAGTTCCGCCTGCTCAATACATCGCGCGGCCCAGCGGTCTGGTCTCCGCGAGCCCAGTGCGACAAACAGGCCTACCGCCTGAAAATGCGCGCAGTGCTCGAGTCCCAGCCCAACTTAAAGATCAAGCAAGCCGAAGTCGCAGATCTCATCATAGAAAGCACTCAGCATTCAGCGCTTGGCACTGAGCCGGAGGACGGCAATGGTTGTGTGGGGACGGGCGACTCGCCTGTCCAGACCCAAACGACAACCGATCGCGTTCTCGGCATTCGCCTGCGCGACGGCCGCACCGTCGGCGCGCAAGCCGTCATCATCACCACCGGAACTTTCCTGAACGGACTCATCCACTGCGGCGAACAGCAATATCCCGCCGGACGCTCCGGCGAACCGCCCGCCGTCCTCCTCGGCGAAGCCCTGAAGAAACTTGGCCTGCGCAACTGCCGGCTTAAGACTGGAACGCCACCTCGACTCGACGGCCGCACCATCGACTGGTCTCGTTTTCAGGAGCAGCCCGGCGATCCCGATCCCACGCCCTTCAGCTTTCGCACCAAGCGCGTCGCTCATCACGATTCGCAGATTTACTGCTACATCGCCTTCACCACGCCCGAAACTCATCGCATCATCCGCGAGAACGTTCACCGCTCGCCCATGTACAGCGGCCAGATTAAATCCATCGGCCCACGTTACTGCCCTTCGATCGAAGACAAGATAGTCAAGTTTCCCGACAAAACCACCCACCAGCTTTTTCTCGAGCCCGAAGGCCTGCATACGCACGAAATTTATGTCAATGGAATGAGTACGTCACTGCCGGTCGAGGTCCAACTCGAAATTCTCAAATCCATCCCCGGCCTCGAAACTGCCGAAATGCTTCGTCCCGGCTACGCCATCGAATACGATTCCATCGATCCCACCGAACTCGAGCGCACGCTCGAAACCAAGAAAATTTCCGGACTTTTCCTCGCCGGCCAGATCAATGGAACATCCGGCTACGAAGAAGCCGCCTGCCAGGGCCTGATGGCCGGTATCAACGCCGCGCTCAAAGTGAAAAACGAAGCTCCGCTGATTCTCGATCGTACCGAGGCCTACACCGCCATCCTGATCGACGATTTGATCTCGAAGGGCACCAACGAGCCGTACCGCATGTTCACTTCGCGGGCCGAATTCCGCTTGCACCTGCGCATCGACAACGCCGACCGCCGTCTCACCGCTCATGGCCGCCGCGTCGGCCTGATTTCCGATGCCGCATGGCATGATTTCCTGGCCAAGCAGGAGCGCCTGGAGTCATTGAAGCAGTTGCTGGAACGAACCAAGCTGACAAAGCCAATGTTGGAGCAAATCGCAGACCCTGCCTCGGACCCGGTAGAGGCAGGTCTCCGACCTACCCAGGCCGAGCCTAGCTCGGCGGAAATTGCCGCGACGTCTTCACTCGCAGGCCAATCCCTCGCTCAGCTTTTGAAGCGTCCCGAAATCACCATCGAGCATCTGTCGCCCGTTCTCTGCGATTTGGCCCCACAATTCTTTGAAGGGGATGAAATCCGTGAAAATCCTCGCAAATCCGTGGCGGCTTTTTGCTCAGCGGTTCGCAACGAACTCAAATCCGTCGAAACCGAAATCAAATACGCGGGTTATTTGCAGCAGCAGCAAAAAGCTATCGAGCGCCTGAAGAAAGCCGAGCAGCGTCACATCCCCGAATGGTTCGATTACAGCTCGGTCAGTGGCCTCTCCCGCGAAATGCAGGAGAAGTTGGTGAAAGTTCGTCCCCGCACTCTCGGCCACGCCTCGCGCATCCCCGGCGTCACTCCCGCCGCAGTGTCTCTCGTAAACGTCTATATCGAAATCCAGGCCCGCCGCCGCGAACAAGCCGCCGCCATTTAGTCCTCTGTGATCCTCAGTGTCCTCTGTGGTTAAATGCCCCTTACGATGGAGGACGGGCGTCCTCGCCCGTCGGGACATGGGAAAAGTCTTCTACGCGGAAATCGATTCCCCCGTTGGCCCCTTGTTGCTCGTTGTCGACTCCGAAGGCCTTCGCCGGATTTTGTTTGTCGAAGGAAGGCATGCGGCAAAACCTGATCCCGCGTGGAAAAAAGACGATGCCAAGCTAAAGGAAGTCGTTCGCCAGCTTCGCGCCTACTTCGCTGGCAAACTCGAGCAATTCGATCTGAAGCTTGCCCCCGAAGGCACTCCCTTCCAGCTTGAAGTCTGGCGTCGTCTTTGCGACATCCCCTACGGAGGAACTATCTCGTATGGCGAACTCGCCCGCCGCATCGGCAATCCGCAAGCTTCTCGTGCCGTTGGCCTGGCCAATGGCTCGAATCCCATCCCCATTATCATCCCTTGCCACCGCGTGATCGGCAGCAACGGCAAGCTCACCGGATACGGTGGCGGCCTGCCCATCAAAGAAAAACTCCTTGCCCTGGAGCGCCGCCAGCTAAGGTTACTTTAAGAACCCTGGCCTCGGTGCCCTCTGTGGTTAAAAGCCCGCTTCTTCAGTTACCATAAGAAAACTCGGCCCAAAGTAGCGGGGCCGGCTAGTCTGCATCTAACTTCTTTTTAAGGTTAACCAAACGATGCGTCCCTGGAAAACTGGATTTGCAGGTTTTGCGGCGATCTTATTTCTTTCTTCTCTCGTCTGCGCGCAGGAGGTCAACGCCGCGCTTCGTCCACCCAAGGGCTCGCAGGTTGCGCTGGTGGTTTTTGAAGATCTGGAGTGTCCCCAGTGCCGCCGCGCCGCGCCCCTGGTTCAGCAAGCTTCCAAGAATTACAAAATCCCGGTAGTGCGCCACGATTTCCCCCTGGGACGCATGCACCCTTGGTCAACCGAGGCCGCGGTCATGGCGCACTATTTCGACTCCCAATCGAAGGAATTGGGCGGGGAGTTTCGCGACTATATCTTCCAACACCAACCCGAGATTGTCCCCGGCAATCTCCGCGGCTTTGCCGAGAAATTCGCCGCTGATCACAAGGTCGATTTACCCTTCGTGGTCGATCCCCAGGGTAAGTTCGCGGCAGAAGTCGCCAAAGAACGCGATCTCGGAATCAGCCTCGGAGTCCACCAGACTCCCACCATTTATGTCGTCTCGGCCAAGGGAAAGCCCTTCGTCGAGGTCGCCAACGTTAACGACCTGTTTCAGACGATCGACGCAGTCATGAACCAATAATTTTCTTTCGATAGCTATCCGCGTTCGAAGGCGTGCTTCTTCTCCAGCTCTGCCATTGCTGTCCGCATCTCGCCGTCAAATCTCTCCGCCTGCGCCATCAATGCCGGATTTGCCGAAGCATGCTCGCTCTCCAGCGTCATCATTCCTCGCTTGGCCAGCGTTCGCGCGATCTCCAACACGTGATCGACCGTCGTCTCCACATAAAGCGCTTCAGCCGGATCTCCCACCCAGACCGTTCCACCCAGCAGTCTCGTCTGCCAATAGACTTTGCGTTCGATCAGCTGTTCCACTTCTGCGTCCTTAGCCTTGCCAAAAACCCACTTGCCACGTTTGAAGTCGTAATGCCGGCTGGAAAACTGTACCGGCACTAGCTTCCCCGATTTCACGAATTCCAGTTGCCGTTGGTCCACTTCCTTACGCAACGTGTTGATCACTAGCGCTCGAGCATCTTTGGGTTCGAGCGAAGGCATTACCTCATAAACCGTTTCGGATAGATTCACCGAAACCGGCGCATGCAACCCATCCGAATTTTCCAGCCGGATGTCCCCATGCAGCACCCAGAAATCGGCCCCGGAGGTCGACTTGTGGAACGGCCATTCCAGCTCAAACGAGAGCGGCAAGCCTGTCAGGGTCGGGTGGATTTCTCTCTTTTCCTTCTGGCCTGATCGTCCCCCGTTCATTGCCAAATTCTCTTCGGGCACGTCTCGTTCCCACTCAGCGTTCACAGAGCTCAATTTTCCGGCCAGACGCGCGACGCGAATACAAAAACATCCCACCCATTCATTATCATGATTCTTGACTGGAATGGTGCGCCCGCCTCATCTTTGGCCATATTCGATGATCTCTCCATCAACCGCGACGGCGACATACCGATTCGTTTTCGCATCTTTGAACTGCACCACCTGGCGTCCTTCTCGCGCCAGTTGTCCCCATCGGCTGGGTTTGGTCGCGTTCTGCTCGATCGCCTGATACTCATGTCCGTTCATCGTGAAACTCGCTGTTCTTAACCTCTGCCGGCCGGTTCTCGACACGTGGAGCCGATCCTCCTTGGTTCCGGTTTCCTCCCAACTCATTAGGCGCTGCGCAACAGAACGCAGCAATTCGACGTCGAGCATATCCACCGCGCTAGAAGAATACTCCTGGAGGGCGAATTTGAAGAATTGTCCCCACTTCAGCCCCATGTTGTTCGCTTGAAATTGAATAAAGTCGAATGCTGGCCTGCCTGGAAAGCTACCCCTCACTCCACTCATGTACTATCTTGATTCTTATCGGGCATTGGTCCGGATTTCATTGCGAAACGCAAATGGGCGGCCGCAAAGCCGCCCATCGCTTGAATCTGGCCAAATCTGACCCTACTTGGCGACTGCTTCTTTGCCCTCCATCGCCGCGATCTTCTCAATCAACGCGTCAATGCTCCGCCCGGTATCCAAGTTCGCGTCTACGTAGGGATGGCGTTCCCCATCCGTGTGCATAACCAGCACCCGCGTTCCTTCATGCTTCTTCACCATATAGGGGAGATGGTGGCGGTCATTTTTGGTCAACGTCGGCCCCAGCACCACTAAGTCGAAAGCGTCACGTCGCATCGCTTCTTCCACCTCTTTGCGGCCCGTTGCGAGCGAGACATGATGCCCCGCTCTTTGAATCGTAACTGCCTGTTCTGCAAGTACTTCCGAATCCCCTTCTGCGTACAGAATCTTCAGCTTCCCCGTGGATTTTCCCATATTGCCAGTCCGGTCCTTCGTCCGGAGTGGCTTCCAAGCTAGCAACCCCCTCCCGCTGCGGAAACGTCACCGAAGACCAATCGCCCAGCCCCCAAGAGCCTTACAGCTTGCGTAAGCTTCCACGCAGGCCTCAACTGAGAACCGGCAACTGAGAGCTAGAAACTGAATTGATCTTGCCGAGCCAAAATTCGCGGCCCCGCTTTTTCTTCCCCCAAAACCAAACCCGCGCTAAACTCTCTGCCCGGAGGATTCGGCATGCCCAGGCGCTTCCTTTGCTTGCTGTTTCTCTGCACGACGGCGGCCTTCGCCGTCGACCCATCCGAGCCCGCAACCACCGTCTGCACACTCGAAGATGGCCAGGAGATGAGCGTTCGCTACACTCCCATTCCCAGCAATGAGAAACTCCCCAACGGAAAAGTCTGGACCCCAGCCGGTTCCCCCATGCTCTTGTTCACGTCCGTTGGCTTCGTCCTTAACAACGCCCAGATTCCCGCCGGCGCATACAGCCTCTACATCATTCCGGGCAATGGACACTGGACTCTGATCGTCAACAAGAACGTCACTGCCGGCAGCAAGTACGACGAACACGAAGATATCGTCCGTGCCCCCATGGATCTGGGCCAGGTCGGTGGTGGCGGCTCAGCCAAGCTCGATGTCGCCTTCGCCCACATGGGGCCCAAGCTCTGCAACATCCGCATCTATTACGGCAAGGTCGGCGCCTGGGCCGACATCAAAGAACAATAAGGGAACCATGTGGCGCGGACACTCTTGTCCGCGCGCTCTGGTCCTCTTCATTACTTGTATATCCTCCGAAAACTCTCATGCAGCTTGAGCGCGAATGGCGGTGCCGCATACGCGTCCGTTACTACTTCAACGTAAGCTCCTGCGCTTGATTGCCCCGCATTTTCTAAAGCCTGATCGAGTTCCCCACACGTCGTGGCCCGCGCCGTGAACCAGCCGTCGCATCCCAGAGCTCGCGGCAGCTCGGCATAACGCCAGGGCGCGATGTCGTTATAGGCAATCGCCGGATCTTTGCACAACAGTCTCTCGATCAAATATCCCGAGTTGTTCAGCACGAAAATAATTGGCCGCAATTTGTAATCGCCAAACTGCCCTACTTCCTGCACGGTAAACTGGTGCGCGCCATCCCCGGTGATCAGCACCACTCGCCGCTCCCCTGCGGCTACCGCCGCCCCGAAAGCGGCCGGCGTTGCCCAGCCAATCGACGCCCACAAACTCTGATTGTGAAACACCGCCCCCACCGGCATTCGCGCAAACCCCATTCCCATCGAAACCGTGCCAGTCTCCGCGATCAGAATGTCGTTTTCCCGCAGAAACTTTTCCCACCGCGGATACAGCGCCGCCGCCGTAATCGGATCGCCGCCTTTTCCCTCCGGCTCCCCCAATGTCGAAACGCCCAGCTTCTTCCATTCCCGCTTTCTCAACCGCGGCGTCAGCGCCTTCAGGATGTCTCCAATCTCCACGCTCGCATAAATCTTGCCTCCAACCTGCGTCCAATGATGCGCGATATTGACGGTTTTCTCCGGATCAAGCTTCGCTGTAAAAGCTCCACTGTTAAAGTCCGTCAGCAGCGTGCCCACTTCAATGACCAGATCGCAGCCTTCCACGAACTCGCGCACTTCCTCATTCAACAGCTTTCCCACATACATCCCCACATAGTTGGGATCCTGTTCGTCGAGCACCGACTTATCCCTGAACATCGTGGCAAAAGGCACGCCCGAGGCGTCGATTACCGCCGTCATGACACCCTGCAAGCGCAAACGCCCCAGCAGATTGCCCGGCAAAAAGCATGCGGAGCGCGCTTTCTCGATCGCCTCGGTAATAGCATCTGCCGCCGCTTTCACGTGCTCGGGATGGCTGCGCCGCCCCGAATCCGGCTGCGCTTCACTCAACACCGGTTCATTCGCGTAATCCGCAGGAAACGCCATATACACCGGCCGCCGGTGATATGCTGCCTCCCCGATTAGCCGCTCGGTCTCGCAGGCCACGTTTTGCGGCGTGATGATCGCACTCGCGCACACCACCGGCTGCGACATGCGGTGAAATAGGTCATACTCTCCGTTCCCGAGTGTGTGGTGCATCAATGCCCGCGCCGATTGCGTCGACATGTTCGGCGCGCCCACCAGGTGAAATATGGGAACATGCTCCGCGTACGCTCCTGCAACCGCATTGATCGCGCTCAGCTCTCCCACGCCATACGTCGTGCAGACCGCGCCAAAACCCTTGATCCGTGCATATCCGTCCGCCGCATACGCCGCATTCAGCTCATTGCAGCAGCCGATCCACCGCGTCTCCTTGCTCTCCACAATCGCATCGTTGATAGGAAACGCAAAATCCCCCGGCACGCCGAAAATGTCCGTGATCCCCAACGACCTTAGCCGCGACAGCACGTATTCAATTACCGTCATGTTTCCTCACCTCACGAACGCCTGACGCGCTACGAATCACGTAGGCCCGGACGTCCCTGTCCGGGCGGCGGAGCGAAGCTCCGCATTCATTCGTATCCATCTGGCGGAATTTCTACCAGAGGCTGCCCCACCCTTGTCGCGTTCTTTGGCGGGTGCCCCACTTCTCGCCGCCTTTGCGAGAAGTGGGTTCCATAAGGGTGCGGGTTTTCACGCCCCCCTCAAATGCGCATCCTCAAGATGCGCATAATACCGTTGCTCCGATTCTCGAATCTTCGGCAGTCCCACCAGTTCGTTGAACTCGTCAAACTCGATCATCCGGTCGTGAAATCCCGCCGTCGTCCCCGTGCGCAATAGTTCTCCAGCCATCTCCGTCGCCAGCTTCGCGTAGGCATAAGTGAACGCATTCGGCCACACCACCGCGGCAAATCCCATCGCCTCCAACTCGGCCGCCGGCAAGATCGGCGTCTTGCCTCCCGGAATCATGTTCGCCAGCGTCGGGACTTTCACCAGTCCCGGAATTTGCCTCATCTGCTCTACGCTCTCCGGCGCTTCCAGAAACACCCAATCCGCTCCCGCCTCCACGCTCATGCGCGCCCGCTCCACCGCGCCCGAAAGTCCATGCACCGCGATCGCATCCGTCCGCGCCAGGATCGTGAAGTCCTCATCCTTCCTCGCATCCACCGCGGCTCTGATCTTCGCCACAAACTCATCCGCGGGAACCACATGCTTGCCCGACATGTGCCCGCACCGTTTGGGCGACACCTGGTCCTCCAGCATGATTGACGCTGCTCCCGCCTTTTCAAACGATCTCACCGTGCGCTCAACGTTGGTTGTATTCCCGTGCCCGTTGTCGCCGTCGGCAAAAATCGGCAGGTCGACCGCATCCGCCATCCTCCAGACTGCGTTCGTCATCTCCGTCAGCGTCAGCAACTCAATATCCGGCGCGCCCAGTAGTGCCGCGGAATTCGCGTAGCCGGCGCAGCCCACCACTTTGAATCCCGCATGCTCGATGATCTTCGCGCACAACGGATCGTGCGCGATCGGGATCATCATGATCTCCTTCGCCAGAAGATAGTTCTTGAACAGAGTCGTCTTTTTCACGATTGCCTGGCTCCTTTGTGGATGTTCGGCGGAGCCATGTTCTGGGGACGGCGCAGCTGGCCCGGCTTATTGGTTCAGCATTCTACCTGACGGTGTTGTTCACCGAACGTTGCTGAATAACCGGCCGCGTGGGGACAGCCGCCCTCGGCTATCCGGGGATGGCGTAGGCCCGGACGTCCCCGTCCGGGAAGCGGATCGGGGTGCCCCATGTCTTGCCGCCTTTGCGAGAAGTGGGGAATAGATTCCTGGCGGCCCCGCTAAATTATGAGATGAGTGTCCGCGCAGGTCTCTATTCCTTATACGGCTGTGCGTAGTATCCCGTCCGCGTCCGTGCCGTCAGCCCGTGTTTGGCCATCTTCACCTGAACCGCATGATACTCATTCGGGCTGTCGGCCGGCGGCGATTCGATCGAAATGATGTAAAACGCCTTGGCATCCTGCACACAGCTGGCGATCGCCCCGACTATGTCGTTGCTCGATGTAAGAACCTGCCCTCCGGTCTGTGCTGCCAGCACCTGCAGGCCAAGATTGCCGTTCTGCGCTTTGTTGGCCGAGGGCACGCCTTTGACAAACTCCTGGTAATAAAACGCCTGCAGGCTTCCCGCATCTTCCGGCCCCTGCTGGTCGATGCTGTACAGCGCAATGCCCGCTTCCCGCAACCGGTCCGAGAACGACACGATGGTTTGAAAAATCGCCTGTTGATCTTTGGCGGTTAACTCAATATTCGGCCCGCTGAGCAACGGCCACCCTCGACTGAGCCAGAGCACTAATTTTCTGCCCGGTTGCTTCGCCTCGTAAGTGGCCAGCTCGTCGATCGCATTGAGGGACATCTGAACGCGCTCTATCGCGCCATAAAATCCTGCTGAACGGGTAATCGACCGCAACCCAGTCTGGTTGGAATTCAAAAGCCCAGCCAACGCGTTTCCGTCGCGTGTGCTTGCGGGTTGCATCTGGGCCCCGGCATCGGTGACGAAAACCAGCGACATCGGGATGGCAAGCTGCCCGCCGTTCATCCGCAGAAATTTTTCCAGCTGCTGCCGTTCGTAGCCCACTCGCTGGAATGGGATATTGACCGCATCCATCACCACCACGCCCTGCACCGGCGTTTTGGGCGGGTTGCTTTCATCGATGGCGGCGAAGGAAAGGATCTTCGTTGGACGCTTGTCGTCCAGCACCGTGAAGTCTTGCTCTTGCAGGCCCGCTACTGGTTTCCCCGACTTGTCGGTCACAACCACGTCAAGTGTGATCCGATGATTGGGGTTCGCAACCGCAGCCGCCGGCGCCTTGTTTGGAAGCACTACGCTCTGTTGGGTGAATCCTGCTGTCGGCAGAAGACTGCATAGGAGCAGCGTGATGAATTGCAACCGGGCGCGAATAATCCACCTCCCGTCGTCCGCCACAACTTACCACAAGATCGCAAGGCCAGTTTGAGGATGGCACGTAGGCCCGGATGTTCTCGTCCGGGCAGCGGAGCGAAGCTCCGCGAGCATCGCGCCAGGCCACTGTCTCACTCGTGCCTCCACCCGTCGGATCGCCCTTACCGGAGCGGGCATCGCCCGCGAGGGAAGAGCGCCGGCTGCTCTAACAATAACGTGCTGCCACTGCGACAACTTCCGCCCCGCGCCAACCTAGGGCAGCCAACCCGCCGTGTTTTCCGGGGTATATACTTTTGCCTCAAAATCAACTTTGCATTCTCCAGTTATGGAAGCCGTACTAAGAAGAAAGCTACCGCATGGTAGATTCGCGGGCGTAGCGCCCGGGCGCTCGCGTGCGATGGGGCAAATCAAGAGCAGGGGCAACCGCTCGACCGAAGTCTCGTTCCGTCTGGCGTTGGTTCGAGCCGGTATCCGCGGGTGGATACTCCATCCTAAGGCGATCTTTGGCACTCCCGACTTCTACTTCCGTCGCGCCAGACTCGCTGTTTTTATTGACGGCTGCTTCTGGCACGGGTGCCCTCTTTGCGGGCACCTCCCACGAACGCGATCTGCATTTTGGCGGGCCAAGATCGAACGGAACAAAGCCCGGCGTGTTCAGGTGGCGCGGCGGCTACGCCGGGACGGAATATGGGTATTGCGGATCTGGGAGCACGAACTGAAAGGACGGCTTCCCCACGTCGTCCACAAGGTCGAAGTCAGGCTGAGCTCACACTAATGGCTCTAAGTGGCACAACGCGAGAACAAATTCGTGAGTACCTCTTGAAGCAGATGACCCGGTACGTTAGGGAAAGCCTGTCGAACGCCGGAGAGAAGCCCTTTCACGAACGTCTTATGCCGCCCCTTTCCGCCGTGCCATTCTCAGAGCGGTCTTTCTCGACCCGGCTCGGCGGGTGGTTTCAGAACATTGCGCGAATGGTGGCCCTCCAATACAACCAAGAGGCTGCGACGAACCACCTCGTTGAAGGGCGGATACGGCCTGCAGCGAGCGCGCATATCGAGGCAATCCTCGCCGAGATGGATCACGGCCACCCGCGGCGCCCCCCGAATCGCGCTACGGACATAGCCGAAGTGTTGACCGTGCAATCTCCAGGAGGCTCCGCTGCGCAGGTGCGTTCGGATCTATTCATGCGAACTCGCGCTGGCCGAGAGTTATATTTCGAGATAAAGACACCGGGCCCGAACAAGGGTCAGTGCGTCCAAATGAAACGTGACATACTTACGATCATGGCGCTGCGCCAGGGGAACGATGCTCAAGCATACGCCGCGTGTGGTTACAATCCGTTCGGCGACGGTGCGCCGTACACGGCCAATTTCGTCGCCCAGTTTCTCGAAGTCGGGGAGGACATCCTAGTGGGCAGGAGCTTTTGGCGCACCGTCGGAGAGGACAGCACATACGACGAGCTGCTGGATGTCGCCTCCGAGGTGGGGCGTGGCGTGCAATCGCTGCTGTTCCCTCGCTAGAACAATGAACTTTGACAGCCAACAACCGACTGCTTCCACGATTCGTGGTCTGTACGCTTGTAACGACTTAAGCCTGATATCCAATCGGCCGAAAGCCTACCTTCCTCGAAGGCTAACACGTGCTGCCCGATTGCCTTGGCAAACAAAGGGGGAACCGCGTTGCCGATCTGCCGATACTTAGTTTCGACGTCGCCCTCGAACTTATAATCGGGAGCGAAGGTTTGGATCGCCGCATATTCGGCCACCGAAAGTGGTCTCAGTTCGGTCGGATGGCAAAGCGCGGTCGCCGGCATCGTAGGCCGAGTAACTAACGTTGGGGAGGGCTTGTTCCAAGCCAGCCTCCTATAAAAGCCAGTTTTACCCCCGCCCGCGTAGTAACTGGGCCCCATCGCTTCGCGCCGCACAGATTCAGGCAGGTTACGCCAATTTTGGCCCGGCCCCAACATCTCAAAGAACCGTAGCCTCTTCGCAGGAAACTTACCGCACTCAGCTTCCCTACCGTCCAAATTTCGCAGTGCGTCCCTCAATGTTCGCCATTTGCGCAGTCCATTGTGACCATGCTCATCGTGAGTGGGTGGAATGTAAGGAACGCTCTTTCCTTCTCTCGAGGCGAAGAATACCAACCTTTCCCGAATCTGCGGAACGCCATAATTTGCAGTGTTATACAACGTAAAAGTCGTGCTATATCCGTGCTTCTGAAGCAAATTCAGAACGTGTAATAGCGCGCCACCCGGGAGCTCGTTGTCGTCGAGTGGCGCCGAGTTGCAACCTCGCTTATCGTGCGGGCGGTGTCTTAACGGGGCAGAAAGAAGTCCGCGCACGTTCTCGAAGATTGCGTACTTCGGCCGTAGTCCGGCAATGAGATCAACGAAGTGCAGAAAAACATTGCCCCGGTCGTCATTTAGCCCCAGTCGTCGACCCGCGGTTGAAAAAGCCTGGCATGGCGGCCCACCAACGACAGCAAAAAGCTCGCCAGGTACGAGGTCTAGATCCTTGAGGAGCTGCTTCGCGCTGAGCAACCGGACGTCGCATGCGTACAACCTCGCATCGGGGCGGTTCCAGCGGATCGTCTTGCAGATCGTCAGATCAAATTCATTGGCTGCCAGGCACTGCAACCCGGCAGCTTCAAGTCCTAGATCCAGACCAAGAGCGCCGCTGAAAAAGCTTACGAAACCAGGAAGCGAAGAATTTCGCATAGCGTGATCTCTAACCACAAGTCACATGCATTTTAGTTGCATTAAATATTCGACGATGCGCCATCTGGATCAATTGCTAACCGCCGATGTTCCCCCTTTTGATACGAACCCATTTTGGGAGGCGTGTAGGGTTAGCAATGGTCGCTACCTTTCCCCCTTCAGCATCCCCACCACCCGGTCATAATCCTCGAGCGACGCATACTCGATCACAATCTTCCCTTTTCCCTTCCGGTCGCGGATCCGCACCTTCACTCCCAGAATTCCCTCCAGCTGCCGCTGCGCCGCCCGCACATTCGGATCCACCCAGCGCGCCCGCCCTTCGGGTTTCTGCTGTCCCTCGATCGGAACCCTGATGTTAAAGACCACATCTTCCAGTTGCTCGACCGACCAGTGCTTGCGCACCGCATCGTCCGCGACTTTCGCCAGCACCTCCGGATCGTCCAGCCGCAACAGCACCCGCGCCTCGCTGAAATCCAGCTGTCCCTCTTGCAGATACTGCATCACCGTGCCCGGCAGCTTGAGCAACCGCATATAGTTCGAAACCGACTCCCGCGACATGCCCACCCGGTTTCCGATCTGCTCCTGCGTCAGCTGGAAATTCTTGCTGAGCTTGGCAAACGCCGCCGCCTGCTCCATGCAGTTCAGGTCCTGC
>Ga0335081_10002654_pt1 | contig 28138 bp, 17 predicted proteins | sample Lox_Sample_35_FD_206713 | JGI IMG/M metagenome (GOLD analysis project Ga0335081, IMG submission 206713) | Soil microbial communities from Loxahatchee National Wildlife Refuge, Florida, United States - Lox_Sample_3.5 | ecosystem: Environmental > Terrestrial > Soil > Wetlands | place: USA...
TCATGCCGGCCAGCTTTTTGTACATGCGGAAGTAGTTCTGGAATGTCACCGTTGCGAGCGTCTGGTTCTCACGCTCGATCTTGACGTTCTCTTTGGCCTCGACCGCCTGGTGCAGGCCGTCCGACCAGCGGCGGCCGGGCATCAATCGCCCTGTGAATTCGTCGACAATGATGACCTCGCCGTCCTTCACCACGTACTCGACATCGCGCCGGTAAAGCGCATGCGCCTTGACGGCGGTCTCGACGTGGTGCTTCAGGTCCCAGTTCTCGGGATCGGCGATATTTCCGATGCCCAGCAGCTTCTCCACTTTCTCCCATCCGGGATCGGTGACCGTGATGGTGCGGTGCTTCTCGTCGATGACATAGTCGCCGGTAAGGACTTTGTCCTCGCCCAGGCCGCGATCAATCTCCTCGCCCAGTTCTAGCGAGGGGATGATGCGGTTCACCTTGTAATACTTGTCGGTGGATTCCTCGCTCTGGCCGCTGATGATGAGCGGGGTGCGGGCCTCGTCGATCAGGATGGAATCAACCTCGTCGACAATGCCAAAGTTATGAGCACGCTGCACGCAATCTTTCAAGTCAAACTTCATGTTGTCGCGCAGGTAGTCGAAGCCGAATTCGTTGTTCGTGCCGTAGGTGACGTCGGAGCCATAGGCCTCGCGCCGCTGCACGTCGTCGAGGTCATGCACGATGACGCCGACGCTCAGGCCGAGGAAGGTGTAGAGCTTGCCCATCCACTCCGAGTCGCGCTTGGCCAGGTAGTCGTTGACCGTAACCACGTGCACGCCGCGCCCGGAGAGCGCATTGAGATAAACCGGCAGCGTCGCGACCAGCGTTTTGCCTTCACCGGTCTTCATCTCGGCGATCTTGCCCTGATGCAGCACGGCGCCACCGATGAGCTGCACGTCGAAGTGCCGCATGTTCAGCACCCGCCAGCCTGCTTCGCGCACGACGGCGAACGCCTCGGGCAGCACCTCGTCGAGGATTTCCTTCAGCGCCTGGTCTTTTTCGTCGGCGTCTTCGATGGGATCGATCCGCTCGCGGATACGCTGGCGGAACTCGTCCGTCTTGGCGCGGAGCTGTTCGTCACTAAGCGGCTTCATCGCCGGCTCGAGCGAGTTGATCTCCTCGACCAGGGGCTGAATGCGCTTGATCTCGCGTTCGTTACTGGTGCCGAAAACTGCGGCAACGACTTTGTTAAACAATGTTGTCTTCCTTGCTGCCTGCCTCTTCGATGTGCGTCGGAGACACTCAACCCAGTAGAAAGGCTACCATATTAGATGTTGAGGAGTAATGACAGTCGCAGATGCGCGCGGGCCCTCCGCGCACCCCAATGCCAACCGTCCCGGCGGTGTCGCCGCTCCGCGGCTCAAAATGCTTTCTTGGACGCTGACCGCGGGCTCCCACGGCTAAAACAAATGTCGCCCGTCCCGGGCTTCTAGGGCGCATGTTTGATAATCGCGAATTAGTAAGGCAAGCACGTCACTGACAAAGTGGTCAACGCAGAAACGGAAACAAATTAGGTTGCGGAGAAAACAATCCTCCGAGGCCTTGATGTTAGACGGGTGCCGGGTGGGCTCTACCGGGATGTAAGCCCGGAACGGGCGGCTTTTATATGTTAGCCGTGGGCGTGAGCCCGCGGTCAGCGGACGGAAAACACCTGGAGCCGCGGGAAGCGATGACAAATTCCGGAGCCCGGAACGGGCGCCATTGGTTCTAGCCGTGGGCGTAAGCCCGCGGTCAGCGGACGGAAAACACCCGGAGCCGCGGGAAGCGATGACAAATTCCGGAGCCCGGAACGGGCGCCATTGGTTCTAGCCGTGGGCGTAAGCCCGCGGTCAGCGTTCCCATTCACCGCCTGAGCCGCGAAGCGGCGACACCCGTCGTCAGCCCGGAACGGGCGCCATTGGTGTTAGCCGTAGGCGTAAGCCCGCGGTCGGCGCACCCCTGTGGGGTCTGAGCCGCGGAGCGGCGACAACCGTCGTAAGCCCGGAACGGGCGGCTTTTATGTTAGTCGTGGGCGTGAGCCCCGCGGTTCACCCGGAGCCGCGGGAAGCGATGACAATTCCGGAGCCCGGAACGGGCGCCATTGGTGTTAGCCGTAGGCGTAAGCCCGCGGTCGGCGCACCCCTGTGGGGTCTGAGCCGCGGAGCGGCGACACCCTAGTCGGCGAACACGTATTTGGGATCATATTGCACGCCCGCCTTATTCAAGAGCGCGAGAAGTTCATCGTCGAAGGTGCGCTTGCGATGATGTTCCTCCTGGCGTGCAATGTATTTCTTGAGCGTTTCGATCTGCGATGGGCTCGCGCTGATCCCCGCATATCCGTCCTGCCAGGCGAAGAGCCGTACCTTGTCCTTCATAAACCGTGATGAATTGGCCTTGAGATCCCGCATGATATTCACGAGCTGCATGCTCGCGGGAACGGACAAGAGGACGTGAACGTGATCGTTCGTGCCCCCGATCGCGAGCATTTCGAAGCCACGATTGCGCGCGATGCCACGCATGTAGGCCCATAGCGGCTCCGGGTCGCGAATCAATTGTGCGCGTCCTTTCGTTGAGAACACGCAATGCACGTAATTCAGAACGTAGGATCGAGGCATGTGCAGTGTCGCCGCTCCGCGGCTCTTAGAACTGGAGACGCTGACCGCGGGCTTACGCCCACGGCTAAAACAAATGCCGCCCGTTCCGGGCTGCGGGCGCGGATGGCTCCGCGCCCGACTGACAACTGACAACCGGCAACTGACAACTGCTTTTTAATTCAGTACGTGGATGTTCTTCTTCTCGCACATCTCCTTCAGCACCTTCGGCCACACGGTCACGCTGACCTCGCCGAGGTGTGCCTTGCGCAGCAGCATCATCAGCGTGCGCGATTGCCCGATGCCGCCGCCGATGCTCAGCGGAATCTCGTGATTCACAATCGCCTTGTGGTACGGGTAGTTCAGGAAGTGCGTCTGATTGGTCAGCTCAAGCTGCTTCTTCAGCGACTCGGGATTCACGCGAATGCCCATCGAGGTCAGCTCGTGCCGCCGCTTGGTCACCGGGTTCCACACCAGGATGTCGCCATTCAAGCCGTGACGCACATGGCCATCGTCGGAGCGCGTCTCCGTCACCCAGTCGTCGTAATCGGCGGCGCGCAATTCATGGGGATAGCCGTCCTTCAGCGTCCATCCGATGCCAATGATGAAGACCGCCGGGTACTTCTGCAGAATCGCGGTCTCGCGTTGTTTGCGCGGCAGGTCGGGATACAGGTCGAGGATCTCTTCGGCGTGCAGGAACTTCAACTCCTGCGGCAGATTGGGATAACGTGAATCCTTGAGCTGCGGAAACAAATCCTGCGCGTAGCGCTCGGCGCGGGTGATCACCAGCCATATCTTGCTGACGACCGCCTTCAGGAACTGGAGATTGCGCTGCTCAGGGGTGATGACGCGCTCCCAGTCCCACTGGTCGACATAAGCGCTGTGATCGTGGTCGAGGAAGTAATCCTTGCGCACCGCGCGCATGTCGGTGCAGAGCCCCTCGCCCGGCTTCATGCCGAACTGCTTCAGCGCCATTCTCTTCCACTTAGTCGCCGCCTGCACCACCTGCGCGTTGATGGGGTGCTGGTCGCGATCGTTGGAGATGTGGAACTGGATGGGGGTGCGCGAGCCGTCGCGGTCGAGATAGTCGTTGACACCCGACTCCTCATCGACGATCAGCGGCACGGTGACCATCATCAGGTTCAATTCTTTGCAGAGGTTGTCTTCGATGTAGCGCTTCAGCTCGAAGACCGCCCTCTGGGTCTCTTTGGGTGACAGCAGCGAGCTGTAATCCGCCGGAAGTACGCGCTCCAACTCGGTGTAATCGCCAATTCCGGGGCCAGCGAGATCTGCTTTTTTGTCAGCCATGCTGTTCTCCTTAGGTGCGGTTGACGCGCCGACCAAAGGCCTGGGCCGCGTCATCGCCTATAGGAGAGCACCGGTTGGATTGTGCGGCAGTAACCGCCGTCACGAGAGCGTGTGCGATGTGGGCGGGGAAAGTGTTCTCAGCCGGAGAAACATAGTCAGGATGCGGGTTGCCAGGAGCCTGGCACAGGCGACATTTGCGTTAGCCGTGCGCGTAAGCGCGCGGTGAAAGCGAGAAATGAAGGGCTGAGCCGCGGAGCGGGGATGACCCTGTGAAGATGTCGCCGCTCCGCGGCTCCCACCTTCATTGCCCTTGTTCCCCGCGGGCTGACGCCCACGGCTAAAACATATGTCGCCCTTCGGGCTCACGCCGCGCGCTAGGATCCTGATGATGCCGAATCGTTAGTACTGCCCGTACCTCCCTCTCACCGACTCCAGCAACCTCTGCGAATCGTAGCCGACGCCGTCCTTGAAGACGATCTCCACATTCTCCACGTCAGAAATCTGCTTCGAAGGATCTCCCTTCATCACCACCAGGTCCGCGTTCTTGCCCGTCGCAATCGAGCCGATTTCCTTATCGCGCCCTTCGTAAATTGCACCATTCAGCGTGGCGATCTTGATCGCCTCGACTGGGCTGAATCCCGCTTCCACCAGCAATTCAATTCCGCGCTGATCGCTGAATCCCGGCACCACATCGCCGCGGCCGGTGGGATCGGGGCCGGACATCAGCAGCCCGCCGGCAGCAACGAAAGCGCGCTCCATCTCCAGCTCATGCTTCCAAAGCATAGCGGGATCGATCGTCGGCGGCGTGGCAGGGCGCTGGCGCAATAGAAAGTAGTCTTCGCGAGCTTCCGGCGTCATCGCGTCCAGAACCTGCTGGCGCACCGGCGGACGGCCATTGCCCGCTTGCGCCTCGAACACCGGCAGCGTCGAGGTGACCGCGACATGATGCGAGACCAGCGTCTGGATCAGCTCTTTCGCTTCCGGCCCATCCGGATCCATGCGGGCGAGCGTCTCGGCACCGTCAGTGGGAGTGCATACGTCCGGCTTCTTGCCCGCATCAAGTTCCGTGTTCACCTCGAAGCCATGTTCCAGATCGTCAATTCCCATCTCGGCTGCTTCTTTGTAGGTCACGGAGCAGAGATGTCCTGTGATCTTGATGCCGCGCGCGTGGGCAGCATCGATGGCCGCCTTCAACTCGGCGCGCGTGATGTTCATATAGGCCTTGAACGAGGTTGCGCCCATGTCGATCCAGTAGTTCACCGTCTCGCGCGCCTGCTCGGGGCTTGTGAGGTGCGGCATTTGCATGAAGTAGCTCGTGCTCCCTTCCAGATACGGCGCAGTTACATCGATGTGCGGGCCGGGCAGCTTGCCGGCGTCAATATCATGCTTCAGGTTCAAGTCGGAGTAGGGTTCGATGCTGCCGGTGGTGCGCATGGTGGTCACGCCTCCGGCCAAATAGAGACGCGGTGCGGAGAACGTCATCTGCGGCACCACCAGCGGCTGCTCGAAATGCCGGTTGGCCTCGAGGTTCGGCCGCGCGATATAGAAGAGGTGATTGTGCATGCCGACAATGCCGGGCATCACTGAGTAGCCGCGCAGGTTCATGACGGTCGTGCCTTCCGTGCTGGCAACGTCGGCGCCATTTTCGATGGCCGCGATCTTGCCACCCTCAATGACGACGTTCTGATCTTCGACTGCCGGCGCGCCGGTGCCATCGATAATCCGCACATGCGTGAGCACGATCTTCGGCGCCTGCACGCGGACGAAGTGTTGTACTTCTTTTGATAGCTCGGGCCTCTGGGCGGCCGCGGCCGCGGACACAACCAGCAGTACAACGAAAATCCTCAGAGATGGTGATGGCATAGGCCTTCCTGGAACTATGAGTTGTAGCATGAGGTGTATACAGCTGCTCACCTTACCACGTAATGCCGTATGTTGGTGGGGTCATAAGTGAGTGCGAAATTCCGAATAGCTCATAGGGGTGCCCCAGAGCCTGCCATGAGCTTGCCGAAGGGTCTGGCGATTTTCCAGACCTGGGTAGTCGCCATCACCCAGGGCTCGAACACCGCAAGCCCTGGGGCACCAATGCGCAGCGCGTTTGAGACAGAAAGTGGGCATATGCTACGATTTCAGCTTTGTAACAGTTTCGCCGTGCGCGTTTGCGCGGCGCCCCGCCTTTGTGCCTCACCGGCAATTCGGGGGTATGATTCGCACGAGCCCAGCGTGCGCGGGCCCCCAGCGCGCCAGGTGTTGGCGTGATGGGGTAGTTAGGAGTCCTACGTGAAGAATTACGAAGGCGCAAACATCCGCAATCTCGCCCTGATTGGGCATTCGCATTCCGGCAAGACCTCGCTCACCTCCGCCCTGCTCTACACCGCCGGCGCCAGCCAGCGCCTGCTGCGCGTGGACGAAGGCAACACCATCACCGATTACGACGAAGAAGAAGTTTCCCGCGCGATGTCGATTTCCGCTGCGACCGCCGTGGTCGAGTGGGGCAAAACCAAGATCAACCTCATCGACACCCCCGGCTTCAACATGTTCATCCACGAAGCCGAGATGGCGCTGCCCGCGGTGGAAGGCGCGCTGGTCGTGGTCGATGCGGTCAGCGGCGTCGAGGTCGTCACCGAGCGCATCTGGCACTATACCGACAAGCTGGCGCTGCCGCGCGCTATCGTCTGCACCCGCATGGACCGCGAGCGCGCCGACTATAACCGCGTGATGGAGTCGCTCACCTCCGCCTTTGGCCGCACCGTCGTTCCCGTGCAGTTGCCCATCGGCAGCGAGAAGAATTTCACCGGCGTGATCGATCTCGTGAAGATGCAGGCCTACACCTACGAGATGGGCGGCAACGGCAAAGCCAAGGTCGGCGACATTCCCGCCAACATGGCCGAGCAGGCCAAGGCCGCGCACGAGCGCCTGATCGAAGCGGTCGCTGAAGGCGACGACGCCTTGATGGAAGAGTTCTTCGACAAGGGCACGATCGCCGAGGAGCACATTGTCAGCGGCCTGCACAACGCCATCCGCGAAGACAAAATCTTTCCCGTGCTCTTCGCTTCCGGCCTGGGCAACATCAGTTCGGACGAAGTGCTCGACTTCATCGTCGATTACATGCCGACGGCGGTCGAGCGCGGCACAGTCAGCGCGGCGCCCACGCCGAACAACGGCGAGCCTGCCCAGCGCAAGGTCAGCGACTCCGAACCGCTCTCGCTGTTCGTCTTCAAAACCATCAGCGATCCCTTCGCTGGACGTATCTCCTTCTTCAAGGTCTACTCCGGCGTGCTGAAGAACGACGCAACGGTGCAGAACTTCACCCGCAGCACATCGGAAAAGTTCGCGCACCTCTCGGCCATGCAGGGCAAGACCGCCGTGCCGGTCAACGAACTTCACGCGGGCGATATCGGCGCGGTTGCGAAGTTAAAAGACACGCTGACTGGCGACACGCTGGGCGAAAAAGCCTCGCCCATCCAGTACCCGCAGGTGACTTTCGCCGAGCCGGCCATCACCTTCGCCATCGAACCCAAGACGCGCGCCGACGAAGACAAGCTGAGCAACGGCATCCATAAGCTGATGGAAGAGGACGCCATGCTGCGCTTCTTCCGCGATCCGCAAACCAAGGAATTCCTCATCGCCGGCACCGGCCAGCAGCACATCGAGGTCGTCGTCTCCAAGCTGAAGAACCGCTACCATACCGAAGTCAACCTGAAGGCGCCCAAGGTGCCGTATCGCGAGACCATTCGCGGGCGCGCCGATGTGCAGGGACGCCACAAGAAGCAGAGCGGCGGCCATGGCCAGTTCGGAGACTGCAAGATCAAGATGGAGCCGCTGCCCCGCGGCGGCAACTTCGAGTTCGTCAACGAAATCTTCGGCGGCGCCATCCCGAAGAACTACATCCCCGCCGTCGAGAAGGGCATTGTGGAAGCAGCGCAGCGCGGCTATCTCGCCGGCTATCCGGTCGTGGACTTCAAGGTCGTCCTGTACGACGGCTCCTACCACGAGGTCGATTCCAACGAGCTGTCGTTTAAGACCGCCGGCCGCATCGCCTTCCGTAAAGCCATGGAGCAGGCTAAAGCCACTCTGCTGGAGCCGATCATGAACGTCGAGATCACCATCCCCGACGAGTTCGCGGGCTCCATCATGGGTGACCTCAACAGCCGTCGCGGCCGCATTCAGGGCATGGACAACAAGGGCGGCAAGACCATCGTGAAGGCCGAAGTGCCCATGGCCGAAATGCTGACCTACGGCACCGACCTAACCTCGATGACGCAGGGCCGCGGTAGCTTCTCGCTCGAAATGGACCACTACGACGTGGTCCCGCAGGCGCAGCAGGAAAAGATCATCGCCGCCGCCAAGGCCGCCCGCGGTGAAGAGGTGGAAGAAGAAGAATAAACCGGCTATTGCAGGTGAAAGCCATCAGCGTGATTTGCCGGCATCACCGGGAATTGTATTGCTCCGCAGTTTGCAAGATACATCGGCATGGACCTTTCACAGCTAAAGGGAAATTGGGAGACCTTAGCGCAACGCGACCCGATGTGGGCCATCATGTCCGACCCCAGTAAGAAAGGAAGGAAGTGGGATTCGGCAGAATTTTTCCAATCAGGGGAGACCGCCGTCGACCACACTTTGAAAGTGATTGCGGCCGCACGCTTTCCGCTGTCACGCGGCACAGCTCTGGATTTCGGGTGCGGTCTGGGCAGGCAGACGCAGGGCTTGGCCAGGCACTTCCAAAAGACCTACGGCGTGGATATTTCCCCGACAATGATCACCGAAGCCACCCACTATAATCAATTTGGTGATGCCTGCAAATACATCCTGAACGACGCTCCCGACCTGCGTTGTTTCGCCGATGACATGTTCGATTTCATCTGCAGCGCTGCTGTTTTGCAGCATATCCCGCCAGACGCAAGCAAGGCGTACATTGCAGAGTTTGTGCGAGTGTTGAGACCCGGTGGTCTGCTCATGTTTCAGCTACCAAGTAGCTTGCGGGCCGCCGCAGCGCCAGAAGCCAATCGGACCGGACCAAACGCTCTAGACGCGACTGCGAACGCGGCACCACCCGAGTCCGGAGCATGGCCAACGAAGTCGTCCAGCTTTGCGCGAATCCGCAGATATTTTTCCCGCCTAAAACGCGCCCTAGTTGAACCAGGTCAGAATCCTGTCGCCCAGGTCACGACCTCAGCCACCGACGCGCCGTCAGGTGATCTGGAGCGGCTGATCGAGATGCATGGCATTCCCCGCGAAGAAGTTTGCCAACTCCTGGAAGGGCAAGGGGCGACCGTCTTGAAGGTGCAGGAAGAACATTGGAGCGGGGCTGCGTGGTTCGATTTTCGCTATTGGGCTACAAAACAGCCGTTCCAGGGAACTTGGACCTGAGACGAAAGCCACACCGTTCAGTAAATCATTAGATCGCGAGTAAGCAACCCATACTGGTTCCAAGGCGAGCCAGAACGCGCTTGTCAGGCCGGTAATGCGGTTGCTGCCCTCAGGATGGCACCGTCGTAATGGGAGTTTTTCAACGACCCTGAAGCCTTGCTCCTGACTCATGCCGATGGCAATTTCGATAGATCACAGTGCTGCTGACCGGCATACTCGAAAGTGTCCTCCACGTTCAGCTCACCAGCGGAAATTGGCTCAGCACAAACGACAGCGCCTCTTCGCGGGTGTGCACCGTTCCTTCCAGTTGCGCGTCTTCCACGGCCGACAACATCTCGCGGAACTCCGGGCCAGGCCTGTATCCCAGCCGAATCAGGTCTTCGCCATTGAGCAGCAGCGTGGGCCTGATTTCTTCCTCTGACGTACGCGATCGGCGTTCCCGAACAAAGTCGTACAGCGAGAGATTTCCGTGGCTGCTCAACGAGTCGATGCGATGCAGCTCCAGGTGCTCGTCGAACCTGGGCAGGCGCAGGAAGCGCTTCAGCGTCGATTCCTTCATGCGCTCCACGTCAGCGAAGCGCATGTGATTGGCGACCAGCTCGATAATCTGCTTGGTGTCGTCATTGGAGAAATGCAGGCGATGGCAAATCACCTCCGCCATGCGCACGCCCACCTCGACGTGGCCGTCGAAACGGATACGATCGGGGGCGACGCGAAACGTCGGTGGCTTGCCGACATCGTGCAGTAGCGCGCCCCAGGCCAGCGTCCGCGAGACGCCCGGCGGCAGCTTCTCCAGCAGCAACAGCGTGTGTACCCACACGTCGCCTTCGGGATGGAACTGCGGCGGCTGCTCGACACCCTTCATGCGCTCGACCTCGGGCAGGACTTCATGCAACAGGCCGGTGCTGTCGAGCAGCTCGAATGCAATGCGTGCGTGGCCCTCGATCAGCATCCTGGTGAGCTCGTCGCGCACACGCTCACGGCTCACCTGATGAATGCCGGGCGCCAGTTCGCGAATCGCAGCGAACGTCCGTGGCTCGATGGTGTATTGCAAACGCGCGGCAAACCTCACGGCGCGCAGCATGCGCAGTTTGTCTTCCTGAAACCGCTGCTGCGGATCGCCGATGGCGCGGATGATGTGCGCCTTGAGATCGTCGCGCCCGCCTACAAAGTCGAGCACGCGATCGCCATCCAGCGGATCCATCAGCAGGCCATTGATGGTGAAGTCGCGGCGCTGCACGTCCTCTTTCGGGTCCTTCGAATAGCGCACCTCATCCGGATGCCGTCCGTCGGAGTAAGAAAGATCGCAACGGAAGGTCGCGACCTCGACGTAGTTTGGGTGCTCGGAATGCGCGGGTGGCGGCGTGTCGTGCGGTGCGGGAACCAGCACGACGCCGAATTGCGCGCCCACCGCATACGTTTCGGGAAAGATACGCATCACCTCCGGCGGGGTGGCGGCGGTCGCGACATCGTAGTCGGCAGGCGCGACGCCCAGCAGCGTGTCGCGCACACATCCGCCGGCAAAGTACGCCTGAAAGCCGCGCCCGCGCAGCTCGCGAACGATATTGGTGGCGTGCTCGCGCATCTCAGATCGATGATAACCCGTGATGTGCTGCTGCCCCAGAGCCTGCCCTGAGCTTGCCGAAGGGTTCGGCCATTCTTTGGCCTAACCTGGGCCCACGTTAGCCCAAAACAAGGGCGAACGTGGGGCACCACTGCTCCAGACATGCTCCTTCAGAAACCCCAGGTTTACACTGGTGCGTGCGCGTTGCCATCGACATTCGCCGCATCACCGAGTTCGGCGTGGGAACCTACACCCGCAACGCCATCCGCACGCTGACACGCCTCGACCATGACAACCAGTACTTTCTGATTGGCGATCCCAACAAGCTCGGGCCGCGCGGCCAGTTGGGTGACCTCGGACAGCTACCGCCGAACTTCACGATTGTCCCCGGCCAGCCCAACGAGCTCTCGCTGGGCAGCTATCTAGAATTGCACCGCATCCTGAAAGACCATCGCTGCGATCTGCTCCACGTCCCGCACCTGTTCTGGAAGCCGCAAGGTATTCCCTGCCCCTATGTCGTCACCGTACACGACCTGCTCGACCACATGTATCGGGTCAATAGCCACTCCGCGGTGAAGCGCAACCTGCACTTTCAGTTCACGCGGCGCGTGCTGCACCATGCCGCGCGCATCTTCGCCGTGTCGAACTTTTCCAAAGCCGACACGGTTCGCATCTTCCAGGTCCCGGCGGAAAAAATCGAAGTCATCTACAACGCGATTGACGATCGCCTGCGCATGGGCCACGCCAGCGAGGCCGAGCGCCGGTTCATCGCCGAGCGTTACCAGGTGAATAGCCCGTTCCTGCTGTACGCCGGGCGAATCAGCCCGCACAAGAACGTGGTGCGCATCATTGAGGCCTTCGCGGCGCTGAAGAGTGAACTGAGCAAGGAGGGCCGCTTCGAAGATCTGAAGCTGATCATCATCGGCGATGAAGTCTCGAAGCACCCGGATCTGCGCCGCGCCTGCGTGAAAGCCGACGTGCAGAACGAGGTGCGCTTCCTGGGTTTCGTTCCCATCGACGTGCTGCGCATTTTTTACGACCAGGCGAAGATTTTCGTCTTCCCGTCGCTCTATGAAGGCTTCGGGCTGCCACCGCTGGAGGCGATGGCGCAGGCCACGCCGGTGGTCACCAGTAACACCTCATCGATACCCGAGGTGGTGGGGAATGCAGCGGTGATGGTCAATCCGGAAAACGTCTTTGAGATCATGCGCGCCTTGCACCGCGTGCTGCTGGATCAGCCCTTGCGCGACAAGCTGAAGGCGCGCGGCGTGGAGCAAGCGGCGAAATTCTCATGGGACGCCAGCGTGCGCCGCATGCTGGAGATTTATCGCACCGTGGCGCAGTAGCGGCGAGCCGCTGGCTTCGTAACAGGGCACGAGTTTACTCGTGCCAAAAAAGTGGACTCTCATCCCCTGAGCCGGCTTTCAGCCGGCGGCACCGCGTCGTGAACTCATATGCCGGGCTGAAGCCCGCTCGAAACTAGAGAATCAGCGAGCTATCGGCACGACTCAAGTCGTGCCCTGTTACAAAGCTGTTTGCGGGTGGATCGGAGCTCGCGGCTTTCTCACAAGCGGCAATCCCGACCCGTCACATGATAGGTCGCAAAGGTTCCGTAGCCTTTCGCAAGCGGAAGTTGCCCCACATATTCGCAGCGGAAGTCCGTGATCCTTTGTGCAGCGGCTAGAGCTGCGAAGTTTTCGCTGGCATAGACCTGGCCGGGCGGGGTTTTGGGTTCGATGCGCGCGCCGCGGCTTACATGCACGCCAGTGAAGTCTTTCCGTTCCGTAATCGGGTCCATGATCTCGAAGATGGGGCCGGCATGCAGGGCGATGCGCAGGCTGAGTTCCTTCGGCAGACCCAGCGCAGCCCAGTCGGTACTGACGATGCGGTCGCGCAGCTCCAGGGAAAACTGGCCCGCGTCCGAGAGGGTTTCAAAGACGAAGCACAGGCCATCGCCCCAGGTTTTTTGCAACAGCGGCCGATGCAGCGAATGACTTGTCACGTCGGCAATCGCTCCCAGAAAATCCCGCGAGAAGGTCTCGACCTGGTCCTCATTTAAGCGGCTGAAGTTCACCGCGTCGGCAAACAGGATGGCGCGCACGCGTTCCTTTGCGGCCGCAAATGGTCGGGTTGGGGTTGCTGAGATCTTGGCGGCCGCCAGTCGCATGCCTTGCGCGTCGCGAACCAGGTCTTCGGTGATCAGGTCCGTATCCAGCGCCTGGGCGTGCAGCAAAGCCAGTCCGTCGCGCAGAAGTTCCGCGTACTGGGTGTTGACCGGGCTGGATTTCGTCCGCAATCCGCTGGCGACCAGCACGCTGGCGCAACGAGCAAGAACGGCTCGCAGCCGCTCCGGAGTAGTTCCCTGCTCGTCGGCCATGGCACAGCCGTCGGGGGAAACCGGCAAGACCACGTGCACCTCGTGTCCGGCATCGAGGAAGGCTGCGACGACCGCCAGGTCGGGATAGGACAGGACACACAGATACAGGAAATTCTTGCCGTCTTTGGGGACGGCGGCTTCCGCCTGGCGGCGCACCTCGTCGAACTGCTTCGCAGCCTGCGACATGCGCAGAGCGGTGCGAACGAGGTGAATCGCCGGCACCGGAAAGCAGTGGTCAAGAGCCTGAGGATCCTGGCCGATGGCGTTCAACAGCAGCCGCGCCTGCCGGCGCGTTGCACTCACATCACCGGAGGCTGCGCCGCAATGAGCAGCCGCTTTAGCATACAGTGCTTCCGCCGTTGCTACGTCCTGCCGCAGCAGCATCGCCTCCGCTTTGCTGGCCAGGCTCCAGTAATCCGGCGCGTCGCGCCGGTCACAGAGCGTCGTAACCTCTTCCGCCAACTTGGCGGCCGTTTCTTTATCGCCCATCAACAGGGCGGTGCTGGCGGCGTTGATGCCGTTGTAAATTCCACCACCGATGTCGCCGGCGGCACGCGCATTTTCATAGCCCGCCTGGTAAAGCTGGTGTGCTGTTTGCAAATGCCCGGCGCCCTCGCATTTGTCACACAGCATCAGCCAAAGGTCCTTGTGGGTGCGGGCCAGCATACCGCTGGTCTCCGCGTCCGTGTGGCCTCCCTCCCACAACGCGGTCAGCATCCGGTTCGCCGGGCCGGTGGCGCCGCTGCGGGCCAGGGCCAAAGCCTGGAGCTGATGCAACCGCACATCGCCATCGGCAAACTTCAGGCCTTCCCGCGCGACGTCATAGGCAATCAGCGGCTCACCTTTGCGGAGTAACTGATGGGCCAGGAGGCGAAAGGCGCGCGGGTCGGCAATGTTTGTTTCTTCCAGGAAGCGCCGGGCGGACAACAAATCGGAGACCGACGATAAGGCTTCCCAGCCCGCCAGCATGTCGTCCGAGAGCTGCGGTGGACCGTTTACCGCGGGCGGGTTGATGGTGAAACCCAGCGCCAGGATCGACTTCAGCGTTTCCCTGGCGGTGATGCGGTCATATTCCTTCTCAGATTCCGGCAGCTTTTCGTAAGGCACTAGCAGCGGAGACTGCTTCCTGTCATCGTCGCGCTTTTCGCCGTACTGCCATTGCTCTGCCTGCCTCTGCTGTATCCAGTGATGGTGAACATTGGCGGCCAGTCGCTCCGTTAGCTGCATCAGTTCCTTCGGGAGCTTGATGCTGCGAGTGTCGATGGGGCGGCCCGGGTCTTCCATAGCGCGGTGTTTTCCTCGCAGGAGCGAATCGTTGCATGATAGCGCAATCTATGTGCGTACACACGCACGTCCGCGGCGGCAGGCCCGTGATTGGTATCGCTGGCGAGAGAGACTTGCAAAGCAACAGGGGCAACATCGCTGTTGCCCCTGTTGCACCGATATGCGGCTGTCCCCCACAGCCGCCTGCGGTATCAGCAATTGTGGCCCGGTATGCAGACCTTAATGCTAAGCGGCTGGGAAGCCGTATTCTGCACCGAGTCAGTCACCTGGACAGTGAAGGAGAATGTTCCGGCCAGCGGTGTGTGGCCCATGATGACGCCGGTCGAGGCGTTAAGTTGATAACCCGGCGGCAGATAGCCGGAGACGATGCTCCAGGTATAGGGCGGCACACCTCCCGTCGCGGCCAGCGTCGCCATGTACGGCAAGACCCAATACGAGTGCGGCAGCGACGTGGTGGTGATGGTCAGCGGCGGCGGCGCGGTGTTGGGAGCGATCAGCAGCGAACTCCAGGACATTCCGTAGCCGGCAATGACTCGTATCCGGCCGATGGTGTCGAGCACGTTATCGCTGACCTGAGTCTGCGCGCTGAGGGTGTAGCCATTGTAGGGCTGGTTACCCGCAAGGACATAGCCATCCAGCCAGGACCCTGCAGTTTGCCCTTGCACAGTCCAGTCATAGACGTTCTGTCCCGCAGTGTTGCCGCAGGTATTGTTGGAGAAGTTGTAACCGCCGAAGCCGGGTTCGCCATACAGGGTGAGCGTATAGCCGCCGTTCGGCAAAACTAATTCAACCTTGGTGTCGGCATTGAGAGACGTTGAGCGGCTATAGAGTTGGCTGTCGGTTCCCGTCCACGTGTCATTGGCACACGGAGGGTAGCCTTGCCAAGTGCCGGTCTGTGTTTCCCAGCCCAGGCCTGGAGCTTCATAGGAATTGTCAAAGCCCCAATTGGACCAGCTTCCCCACCAGGTGTAATGGCTGGAATCGACATAGTCCCCGCTGTAATTGCCCAGCGCCAGACGGTAGCCGCCATCGGCCGACACCGGTAGGCAGCCGACCTCAATGTAGAGCGGCAAGGCGCCGGGATCTCCATTCGAGGAGACCGTAATCATGCCCTTCTCTTTGGTCGTGCAGTTCGGCATGGTCAACAGGCCCGTGGAGGAGACGGACGATCCCGGAATGCCCTGGTCAATGGTGTAGCTGATGGCCGTATTCACGTTGCCATTGACCCAGACATTCAACTGGTACGGGGTGTTAGCCGCCACCAGAAGGCGCTCGTGGTCGGTGCCGATAGTGGTGCCCTGCAGAAGTATGTCAGCCGAGTCGCAGCCGTACGAACCGCAAACCTGGACGGTGGTGCGGTTCACGTTACTGGCCTGATAACGGGCCAGGTCGGTGTACACCTGCTGGGAGGAGCGGTTGACCACCTCCAGGAAAGGCTCGACGGGCTGCAGGCCGGTCCAGTCCTTGATCGCGGTTGCCGCGTCGAACAGCACGTTAGGGTGAAATTCGCTAGTGAAAATACTGTTGTCCCAGTTGTCGGAAGGCACGGTGCCATCGGCCACAATCATGCCGTAGTTCTTGAGGGTGTTCAGATAAACCTTGGCATAGGGACACCAGTTGTTGAGGTCCGTGCTGGTGCAAAGGCCGTCCAGATCGACCGAGGCCTTCAGGCGAATCGTCGCGCCATAGGGGAAAAAGTCGAAGACGAAGCTCGCCCCACCTGGGTAGGTGCCTAGACCGCTGGTATTGACTGGAATGCTGTAGTGGAAGTTGTCGATGGCCGTGGCCGTCTGGTCGCCGTTTAAGACGGCCCAGGGACTGCTCATGGGAATGCCGCTGATGTTGACGTAGAACTGGCAACCCGTGGTGTAAGTGTAGTTGTCGCAAGGCTGTCCCCGAGACAGGTCGTTAGCGCTGGTCACAATTGCCTGGCCTCCATTGCTGACCTGGGTGATCGGCGTCAACGTACCCGCCACACCCGTGGCGTACAGCGTCGCCGGCCAGATATTGCGCGAGGAGAGATAGCTGTTCGACATGGTGGTGCGAATCGCGTGGCCCAGATCGGTGCGGCCCGCCTGCGTGGCCGCATACCACTCTTCCATCTTCACCGACAGTGCGCCGATGGCCATGCCCGCGGCATCCACGCCGCCCAGTTCGGCATACGATTGCGGCGAGAACTGCTGCCCGGACTGAGCGTTGCAGTTCGGGCATCCGTTACCCGTTGCGGTCATGCTCGTCCCGCTCGGGGCCGGACCCCACTGCGAAGAATCGAAGGGCAGTGTCCCGGTGTTGCTTCCCGTCAAGGTCAGGCGCCAAGTGCCGTTGGCGGCCGACCACGCCCCCGTCGCCCCCGTGATTACGACCTGATAGAGCTGCGGAATGTTCCACACCGTGTTGGTGGTCCACGTCACCTGGGTAGGATTGCCGGGAGTGAATGTGGTGGTGCGAAAGTCTACATAGGGGTTGTAGATCTCGGTGGCGGTGCAGGTGGAGCTGTTGGTGGTGAACAGATGACGGTCGAAGCCGGCACCGGGATCGACGTTGGTGCCGGTCTCCATCATCACCGCCCGCTGCGAGGGCATGGGAAAGTAGGTGTTCTCATATCCGTTCGAATTTACGGTATAGATGAAGTCCATCAGTTGCTGCGGGGAATTGCTGTTCACCACGTTGGAATAGAAACCGGCAGCCTCCGCATAAAACTTGATGTTGTGATCCGGACTGGGATATTGCACTCCGTCCTCTGCCACCCGGGTTAGCCACCTGGTACTGTGTGGGTCTACCGGCAGGGTATTGACCGGCACGTTAAACGCGCTGTTGTTCGGAGAGACCTGGCATCCGCGGTCCTGGTTCTGCACGTGTACCGTGCTCGGCGCGGTGTAAGTTCCGTTGTTGTTGAGCGTCCCCTGCCCGGTTAGCGTCCACGTCACATTGGTACCGCAATACGCGCTGAAGTTGTACGTGCCGCCGGCAGGCACGGCAACCGGGTTGTCCGGTACAAGTAAACACCTTTGGGCTATAGCCGCCTGTCCGCAAGCTAGAAAAATCAGGGCAACGAGCAAAGGCAAGATAAGTCGACGAAATCGGGAGTAATTGGTTAGAAATTTTTCTGGTTGGCCCTGCGATTCATATCGGGAACAGCCTTTGGTCTCAGTGTGCTGGCTGCAATCGTGGGGCTGGAACCAGAACGATGTGATGCCGTTCTGAGCCACGAGAGAATTTGTCATGTAACCACCCTTTGCAAATGCAATAAGTTCCCTGCTCAGCGACCACGATCCGGCGGTACTCGCAGGCATGCCTTGCCATGAGCACCGACCTCAAAAACATGGCCAGAACGGGTGACTGTAGGGGTGGAACCAGTATCAATGCTGAGATTGCCGGTTTAAGCCACAGAACTATTACTGAAAAGCACGAAAGTAATCAGAGCTTGGTTACAAACGTGGTAGGCTGACGCCTCTCCGCACCGCACGGAGTCACTGCGGCGCCCGTTAAGATCTGCGTGAGCTTATTGTGCCTGCATGTTCAGCAGCGCCCGGCGGAAGGCCAAGTCCCCGACGTGGACCTCGCCTTGGAACGGCCGGTTGATGTCGGCGATGGCGATCAGGCAAAGCGAGATCAGCAGCGAGAAGGCAAACACCTGCAGTCCGTGCAGCTTGATGCTTTCCGAACCAAACAGACAGGAGGAAACAATGGTCAGAGTTCCGCCCACCAGCAGCACCCACCAGAGCACCGGTGGAAGCCGGGAGGCGTTCTGCAGGACGCGAGTGCGGCGGTGCTCGGTGAGTGCGCTCAACTCGTAGAGGGAATGATCTGCGGCGTTGATCTCGGTCGGCGATGCCGATTTCACTGTCATCAGCGTCCTCCACATTGCGGCATTGATCTGCTCCGTACTGTTCGGCGGCTTAGCGGCAGCCATCGCAGGCCAGTCCAGCTCGACGGCTGTGGTGGCGTAGGAGCGGGCCAGCGTTCGCATCTGCCCGCGCTGCGGCTCGGGAAGCCCCGCGGCCAGGCTGTAGATGTTCACCACCGCGTTAGCCTCCAGGTCGACGTTCAGATCGGCCTCGCCAAACGCCGTCCAAACCGTGTACAGCATGAATCCCAGAATCACCGCATAGGTGGTGCCCACAATGCTGAGCTGCCAGCCGATGAGGTCGTTGGCATGGCTGCGCTTCTCGCAGGGCCAGACGCGGTACAGTGCCACCATAAACCCGAGCGAGGCAATCACGGTGGCCGCGACTAGAACGACATCGTCAAGATAATTCAGCATAAGCGGGCCGCCGGTTCCTCATGTGCACTGAAGATGACAGCTAGTTTACCGCCCTCCTCCAATCTTGTTGGAACATCCGGCGAAATGAATGTGTCGTACTATACTTGGCGGCAAATCATTGCTCTTCCGGGGTCCGCTTGGCGCCCGCCTATTTGCGACGGAGGCAATTGCTGAGTTGCCTGTGGTGAATGATCGACAAAGCACGGATGGCTCTGTGATGGCAGCGGGCCGGCAGACTGCATTCATTTCGCATTCGTCCCAGGATCATGGCTTCGCCGCCGAGCTGTGCAGCGCCCTGGAAACACGCGGTTTCGGCTGCTGGACTGCGCCGCGCGATGTTACCCCGGGCGAGTCATACGCGCTGGAATGCTTGCGCGGCGTTGCGGAAAGCTCCTCTCTGTTGCTGCTGGCCAGCGAAAGCGCGTTAGCTTCGCCGCAGGTGCTGAGCGAGGTTGAGCAGGCGCACAAGCGCGGCAAGCCGATTTATACCGTGCTGATTCCGCCCGCCAAATTGCGGGGCGAAATCGATTTTTATCTCTCACGATTGCATTGGATCGAGAGTGCCGGACGCTCGGCAGAGGACATCGCGGGAAAGCTTGCGCCGGTACTGGGCAAACGCCGGGAATGGGCCGAAGTGGCTTCGCCCCCCGGCCTGCGGCGCACCATGCAGTATCGGCCTGCCGCTTTCGCGCGCATGCTGGGCGCAGTGGTGCTGGGGGTGATGCTTGTGCTCGGCGGAATCGTGTTGGCGGTGAACCACACGCTGAATACGGACTTCCGGCGGCTTGGCTATGTGGACCTTGCAGCCGAATCGTCCGACGGCGGGCGTCTTGTCGCACAGGTAAGAGTGTGGCTGATGGCGGACGGCGTGCCTTTCGCGAAAGTACGTCTGTTGACCCAAACGACGGCTGCCGACGGGCAGGTCTCAAGACAGGAACACGATGGCTGGCCAGTACCGGAGCAGGTGGGTTCGCAGCAGATCGTGACCGTACCACTCCAGCGGGCTACCAGGCAGGTAACGACTTGTCTGGTTGTGCCCAGCCCAGGGCTCGATAAGAGTTATCGCGTGACGCAGCGGTTTCTTCTGACCGCGGCGAGCGACGGCATTCACGTTTCGGAGATCGCCGCCAAGCGCGTCAGCAAAGAAGATGGGTCCCCTTGCGAGTAATAGCGGAATCACGTTTTGCAGGGAGGAGCCGGTGAAGGCGAAAATCTCGAGCCTCCTTACGAGCCAGGCGAGAACGGTGGTCCTGCTTGCTCTTATGTTGGCGGCGCTGACCGCACACGCTGCCTCCCAAAGTGGATGCCTCAAGGGCAACGTCATGTTTGCCATGGGCGTAAACGGCAACGTCGAACTGTGCTCCCAATATCTCGACAAGATACCCGAGTTGCAGAGGCAGTTGGATCAGCTACAGAAGACCGCGAGTGGCGATCAGGAACTCCTGCGCGAGCTGACGCGCTCGGCGCGCAGCGTAAACGCATTGGGCCGCAACGTCGATAGTACGCGGCAGGTGGAGCTGCTCCGGAGTTTCAGCTACGAACTACAAGGGCTGATCAGCGCTGACCAGAAGAAAACTTTGCAACAGATGGCCCAATTGGCCGACAAGCTCAATAACCTGCAAGACATGATTACGCAGAGCAAGGAAGACCAGCAGACCGCGGTGCAGACTATGAATGCGTTGAATGGTCAGCTCGGCGATGCCATTGCGCGGCTGGATGTGTCGCGAACGGAAGCTCTGCTCGAAGACATTCGGAGCCAACTGAAGGGAATTCGCTCCGAGGTGGGCGCCGTGCACAGCGATACCAGCGACATCAAGAAAGACACCAGCGAAATTCGGAAAGCGATGGCGTGCACTTCTGCGACCGCCGAGGCGCTTCGGTTGTCGCTCCAGTCTCATCTGCTGGATCAGGTGACCCAAAATCTACGGTGCAATCCCGAAAATGGTAGCGACGCGAAGGCGGGCGAGATCGTAGCTCAAATGTTTAAGAGGGAGAATTTCCGGCAAAACCAGGACTTTCTCGAAGCGTTCTGGAAAACGTCTTTGGTACCGTCGGCAATCGTCTGTCAAGCTGCGCACCAGGCGATGCGTTCCGAACCCGATGAAACTCTCGTCTGGCTGTTCTCCCGAACCCCGAACGGCACAATACAAGGTTGCAATAAATTTAGCTATGAGCTTGTTGGACGGCTTGCCCTTGCCGCTGACGAGTCAAATCAAAGCATCTCACGATTAACCCAGGCCGGCCTGTCGCTTGACTTCGACCGATACGCGCTTTTTCGCGCAGCCTACGAGTCCTATCTGGACCCCATGTATGGTTTGATGGGATTTAAGGAGGTGAGTGATGCTGTTGCCCCTCCAAGCCTCCAGGCTTTTCACGCCGCGCGAGAAAAAGCCGAATTGGACCTCTCCAATGAACGAGGTCCGATGTCCGAGTTTCAAAAGAAGCGGATCGCTGCGTATTGCCCCACTGGAAAGAGCTATTGTGCAGGATTCGTGCCGCCGCCTGAACCCGTACCACCTGCGGTATTCGTTGATCGCGAGTCGAGTCTCACATGGACAACCAAAGCCACTAGCATGACCTGGTCAAAGGCAGGCGAATATTGCACCAACCTTCGTCTATCGGGATATAAGGACTGGCGATTGCCCCAGCTCGAAGAACTGCAGACGATCTTCGATCCATCTGAGGACAAGAATGAGCATTGTATGGGTCTTCGGGGATCGCTTCCGATCCACATCAGAAAACAGCTAGACGTTGGTTGCGGAGGTGTCTGGGCAGATAAGAAGGCGGGCCGAGGGAATCTATTCGGATACGACGAGGAATACGCCTGGCTGTTCGACTTCGAGACGGGAAAACCTGTGAAGGGAACAATATATTTCGAACTAAAAAAGGACGGCGGCGGCGACGCACACGACGTTCTCTGTGTTCGCGGAAGATCGTCCGCTACCGCCGCCACAAGTCCGCCGTCGGCTATGCCCGCTGCCGATCGGAGTCCCTTGCAGACAGCGGCCAAGCCCACGGAGCACGCGGCCAATCCATCCACGGCAACGACGGACCATGAGTTACAGACAGAAATTGCGACTGTGGCGTGGGTAGCGATTGCCGGGGAAACTTGTGGATGGAAGCTTCCCGCCGATCAGGACGAAAACATGCGCCGCTATATGGCCGCAATTCAGGCATGGGAGAAGTTCAATCCCAAGTACTGGCTGAACAGCGACATCGCGCAATACCGGTACAAAATCAATGAGGCAGGCCGAACGGATTTCTGCGAGAGCCCGCTGATCCGCCAGAGATTCCAGGAGCGCGCTGCGACTTTGTGGCCGAAAGGAACCGTGGCCGCCCCGCCGTCGAAATAAGCCGCGCCCGAGACCGTTTGCCGAGCAGTCGAGGCCTGCGGCGGAGACGGCATTCGCTTCGGAGGTCGCCGCCAAACGTGGTAGTGAGGAAGACGGGCCCCTTGCGGGCAAGCCGGGAAATCACGTTTCGCAGGGAGGAGCAGGTGAAGGCGAAAATCTCGAGTTTCCTTACAAATCAAGCGATAGCGGTCGTCCTGCTTGCGGTTACGTGCGCGGTGCTGACCGCGTCGGCCGCCGCGCAAAGCGGATGCCTCAAGGGCAACGTCATGTTTGCTCTGAACGTAAACGGCAGGGTCGAACTGTGCTCCCAATATCTCGACAAAATACCCGAGTTGCAAAAGCAGTTGGATCAGCTACAGAAGACGTCGAGTGGCGATCAGGAACTGCTGCGCGAGCTGACGCGGTCAGCACGCAGCATCAATGGCCTCGGCCGCAACGTTGACTCCAACCGCCAGGTCGAGCTGCTGCAAAGCTTCAGCCGCGAGCTTCAGGGCCTGATCAGTGTGGACCAGAAAAAGACCCAGCAGCAAATGGCACAACTGGCCGACAAGCTGGACAACCTGCAGGATAAGATCACGCAAAGCCGGGAGGACCAGCAGACGGCAATCCAGATCATGACCGCGCTGAACGGGAAGTTGGGCGACGCCATCGCGGCCCTCGATCTCACCAAGGCCGAGCAGCAACTGGAGGCCATTCAGGCCAACCTGAAGAACATCGAAACCAATACGGCGCGAACCAACCAGCTCCTTGAAGAACAGGCCGCGCGCGAGAAAGAAGCGGCGGAGCGCCAGAAGAAAGAAGCCGAAGCGCAGGAGAATGATCCCAACCTGTATACGCGGGCGCAGATCATACCCTATCCGCGAGCATCGGCCGCCGACAGCAAGACCATGAGCTATTGGATCTACATGTTCTCGCGGCCGCCACTCTATCCCCCGTTCATTGATTCCAGACTCAGCATCGCGTTTCGCAAGGCAACGAACTCCTGGCGAGTTGATCTATCCGACAAGTCGGCGCAACAAGGCGCCGAATTGTGGAAGGTCAATTTCGATGAAGTGGGCGATCGCGCAACTCTGTGTTTCGTGGCGCACGATAAGGCGAGCGGGCGATTGCGCGAGTGGACGCAGCATTACCGGATCACGCCGTCGAGCTCTGAGCGCGGGGGCGTAAACTTCATTCCCGATGGCGAACCCAGCATGCGACTGATCGACGGAGTCCAGCCGTGCGACGGCGTCACCAACGCGCGCTCGCAGCCTTCGCCGGACAGCGCTGAATCGATCGCTGCAACTCCGCAAGAGCAGTACGCCAAAATGTTGGCACAAGCTGCGGCTATGCGCGAGCAGTTGCAAAGAGCGGATCCGTCGCCGAACAGCTTTGCCAACATTAGCGCTGGGGGGTCGCGGCGAGACCACATGAGCGGCGGCAGATGGTGGATCTGGGTAGATACTCAGCCGTTGGATTTTCCCAACAAACTTTACGACGTGAAAGTCGAGGCGAATCTGGTCGATTCCAGCGGCCGGGTTACGCTCCTGCAATTTTTCAATCGGCAATTGTCTGGGGATATCGAGTCGCGTTACGCGTGGGCAGACCATATGGGCACCCAAGCAGTGGTTTGCATGATAGCGAAAGACCCAAACCGGGGGAAGACTTACCGCCTGACCCAGCACTTCACCATCGAGACTGGGCGCGTGAACTGGAATGACGGCGGCGCGCAGCATCCCGGCGATCAGGCGACATTCGTCCCTTCGGCACCGCCGACGCTCACGGATGCAAACAATCTTCCTTGCCAGTGAACCTGACCTACTCTACCTGGTTCTTTTGCTTGAACTCATCGAATGCCGGCCATCGCCCTCGTGATGTGATGTTATGATGTATCACATGAAGCAGGCTACAGTCCGGGACTTGCGATACGACTTCAAGAAAGTCGAGAAGCTGCTGCGCCGCGGCGAGGAAGTCCAGATCACGAAGCGCGGGCGCGTCATTGGGCGCCTCACGCCGGAACCGGTCCCGCGGCCGCGACAAATGCCGGACTTTGCGGCGCGCTTGCGCGAGATCTACGGTGATAAGGTGCTCGCAGTGAGTGGCGCCGAATTGATCGCCTGGGATCGGGACCGCTATTGACCATCTATCTCGATAGCAGTTTTCTCGTATCGCTGTATAGCACGGACAGCAACTCGCCGGCGGCCATTGGTTTGATCGGCAATCAAGAAAACCGATACCGCATTACCGTCCTCGCGAAGTTCGAAACCGAAAACGCGCTGCACTTGCGAGTGTTTCGCGGAGAGATTAGCTCGGCACAGGCCCAAGCCTCGCGTGACGACCTGACCAGCGATCTGCAAGCCGGCTCCAGTATTACGCGACCTTGGCGTGGGCTCGTTTTCCGCCCGTGGGTGCGGCAGCCTGATTCCATAGGTACACCGCCGCGTAGGCCCGCCATGGCCGCCACTTTTGCGCGCGCATTTCCAGCTCGCGGGGACTGTTCAGGTTCAAGGCGCGCATCAGGCCGATGTCGCCCGACGGGAACGCATCCGGCTCGCCGAGCGCTCGCATGGCGATGTATTGTGCTGTCCACTTGCCGATGCCGGGGACTTCTCCCAAGCGACGCAAAAACGCCTCAGAGTCGGTCACGGCTTCGAAGCGGAGTTGCCCGTCAGCGACGGCACGGGCGAGAGAGCGGATCGCTTCGGCTCGCGCGGCGGGCAATCCGATGCGGCCGAGTTTAGCGTCGGCCAGGACCTCGGCGCGCGGAAACGCATGCGTGAGCCCGTTCGGCGCCGACAGCGGCTGGCCAAAGGCGCGCACCAGCCGTCCCGCCAGTGTGGTCGCACCTTTCACCGTTATCTGCTGGCCGAGGATCGCGCGCGTTGCCAGTTCGAAGCCGTCCCAGCATCCCGGCACGCGCAGACCGGGTTTGGCTTCCAGTTGCCGGCACAGCGCGGGATCGGTGCGCAAGCGCGCGGCGATGGCTTGCCAGTCAGCGTTCAAGTCGAACATGCGCCGGATGCGCTCGATGATGAGAAACAGCGCCCGCGGATCGCCGAATTGAATGCGCAGGTTCACCGTCTCGGGCTGCCAATCCAGCGAAACCGCAAAGTAACCGTCTTGGTTGTTCAAGCAGATGGAGCGGCGATAGCTGCTCCCTTCTACGATCTCGACTCCGGGCGTAGCACGCGGCGCCAGAAAAGCCAGCATGCTTTCCCACTGATACGGGGGGCGAAATCGCAGCCGAAACAGGTATTGGTTTTCCGGCAATGAAGCAGTTTGCCGTGCAATCCGCCGGATTTGCGTGGGCGTGCGGTGATAGGTGTTGCGCATAGCAGCGTTGAAGCGACGCACACAACCGAATCCGGACGCCTGGGCGATGTGAGTCATCGGCAGCGTGGTTTCGTCAATCAGCTTCTTGGCAAAGTGCAAGCGGCGGGTGTGTGCGACAGCGCTGGGCGTTGCGCCGAGATGCTTGAGGAACAACCGCCGAAGATGACGCGAGCCTACGCCCAGCTTTTCGGCGAGCGATTCCACGCCGCCATCTTCCAAGCCGCTCTCGCCGATGAGGCGCAACGCGCGGGCGACGGTATTGGAAGTTCCCAGCCAGGCCGGCGTCCCGGGCGAAGCCTCTGGCCGGCAGCGCAGACAGGGTCGATATCCTGCCTCGGCCGCCGCTGCGGCCGTAGGAAAGTAGCGACAGTTCTCTTCCTTGGCAGTCGGTGCGGGACAGATGGAACGGCAATAGACGCCACTGCCGCGCACGCCAACAAAAAATTTGCCGTCGAAGCGCGGGTCGCGCGACAGGCGGGCACGTGAGCACACACGCCAATCCAGAGTCATTTCGTCCATGGTATCTAGCCTACTCGATTTTGCGAGATGAACTGGACGTTTTCGCAGTGGTGCAGTTTGAAACTCGCGGCTGGCGACGGGCGCTCGCTATTGGCTCAAAGCTGCGGGTTCTTGCTCTTGGAGAGTCTAAGAGGGATCTGAGCCGTTCTGGTCACTGTCCTAATTGCGTGTTGAAGCAAGTATTAGCTCGTACCGCTACTTTCCGGTCGACCTTGTCGGCTCTTGCCGCTATTGACGATTCGATCGCACTCCAAGCAGTAGACCGTGTCACCTCGTACGTACACCTGATCGCTGAAGCAGACGTGACAGACCATGGGATGCCGATCCAGCAATCTACGGTCATGTTGCCTTCGATCTCGCTGCCGCCGATCTTGCTGCCGCCGATCTTCCACGAGCCATCCACCGAGACTAGCCATCAACACAGACTTAGGCCGCTACCCCGTTCTATGAGGCTGCACTTCTATTTTTGTGCTGGATTAGGCTAGGCCACAAAGGATAAGTACTCGTCGCCCGAACTATCGTAATGCTGCGAATCATTACTGCACCGGGCCTAAACTCCACCAGCACCGACGTTTTCGGACCGCGTTCCAGGAGCTCTCAATCCTTCGCGAGCGCGACATTGACGTCCGGAAACGTCCATCCCAGGCGACAGCCGCGTCCGCAAACGTCCACTTCCCTCGCCATGAGCAATCTATGTTCACTGCAACAGAGGTAAACGCGTCAGCTCAGCTTCCTGCCTGGGCAACGTCAGTCTGCCACCGGGGCGAAAGCGAAACCGAATCACCACGACCGAAGCTATGAAGGAGAATCCATGAAGCTCACGAATTTGAATTGGCTTATCGCAATCGTCGTGCTCGTCGGCCCGGCCGCGCCACTCGGCCGGGCACAGAACCAACCGGCGCGGCATGAAGCGCAGTATCGTGTCTTCAACCTCGGCGCGCCGCTGGGAGGAACATTCAGCGCTGCCAATGCAGTGAACGATCTCGGCTGGGCAGCCGGATATTCCAACTTGACCGGCGACAACACCCAACATGCCGTGCTCTGGATCTATGGATTCCCAGTCGATATGGGCACGCTGGGAGGGCCGAACAGCGCCGTGGAGTGGCCGGGACTAAACAACGAAGGCGAAGCTGTCGGCATCTCCGACACTCCCACGACCGATCCTTTAGGCGAGACGTGGAGTTGTGGAGCGTTCTTGCCACCTTCGCATTCTGGGCACACCTGCGTTGGCTTTCGCTGGCAGGCCGGCAGGATGCACGCGCTGCCCACGCTCGGCGGCAATAACGGATTTGCCACGTACGCGAATGATCTTGGCCAGATCGCGGGATGGGCGGAGAGCACGGTGCACGATCCCACCTGCGTTTCTCCGCAAGTGTTGCAGTTCGAGGCCGTGATCTGGGGACCGCGCGACGGCCAGATTCAGCAACTGCCTCCCTATCCAGGCGATCCCGATGGTGCAGCAACCGGAATCAATGATCGAGGGGAGGCGATCGGAATTTCCGGGATTTGCCAGAACGCGGTCGGTAACCAGAGTGCGACGCATGCGTTGTTGTGGCAGAACGGCACGCCCACTAATTTGGGCAATCTGGGAGGCACGGCTTGGAATACACCGATGGCCATCAACAATCAGGGGCAGGTCGTCGGATTCTCGGATTTGACCGGCGATCAGGGTGGCGCCAATCCCAACTTCCATGCGTTTCTGTGGGTGCGGCCCGGACCCATGCATGACCTCGGCGCCCTTTCGGGAGATGCCATCAGTGAAGCTCTGGGGATCAATGCCGCCGGACAGATTGTGGGTGTTTCCTACGCCGCGGGTTTCAGCAATCCCCGGGCTTTCCTCTATCAGAACGGCCGGATGACGGACCTCAACTCGCTGGCGTTGCCAAATTCGCCGCTCTACCTGCAGGTGGCTGGTTACATCAACGATGCCGGGGTGATCGCCGGCCAAGGCTGTGTTCCAGGAGCGTGTTCGCCGACGAGCCCGAGCGTAGCCTTCATCGCCGTGCCGACCGGCGATGGAGGATATCAGGTCTCGGCGTCGGCGTCCTCCGATGTTCCGGGCGGGAACGCTAGAGCCACGGGCCTAGAGCAACTTCTGCAACGATCCGTCGCTTCGGCTGCGCACCGTTAAGCAGTTCTAGAATGCTGTCCCGGTAGAGCGAGCCTTTAGGCTCGCATTGGTTGTCTCACCAAGAAGCGCCGCCCTACC
>Ga0335081_10002655_pt1 | contig 28125 bp, 30 predicted proteins | sample Lox_Sample_35_FD_206713 | JGI IMG/M metagenome (GOLD analysis project Ga0335081, IMG submission 206713) | Soil microbial communities from Loxahatchee National Wildlife Refuge, Florida, United States - Lox_Sample_3.5 | ecosystem: Environmental > Terrestrial > Soil > Wetlands | place: USA...
CTGAGCGGATACGTTGCGGACGCTGAGCAGCGATTGAAAACAAAGCCTGCGACCAACTTGGGGTAACGATTCCAGCCTAAGCTCTTTCAAGGTCTATTGGTTAAGGTCGGTATCAGACTGAGATGATGCCTCAAGGTCACACATATTGTGTACCAACGCCCTATGTACCTCAACGGCGGAAATCCTGTTAGAGTGAGCTCTAGCGTGACAACTAGAATTCGTGATTTTCTAGATTTCCTCGCGGTTTATGATTTTGAAGTGGAATTGTCAAGCTCCCAATCTTTGAGAGGGCTTTGGCTAGGTTTGTACCAGATGGATGGGTAAGGCTGCTTCAATTGACGACCCATCTGTCAGTTAAGATTCGGGGGGCTGGTGGGACAGTTGACTGTTCGATTGTTGAATGTAGGTTTGACCTAGATTTCGTATAGAACAAACTTATCATGACCTATGTTATACTTACGGTTCAATCCACCAGAATCCGCCCAACTCGAGTGCTCGCCATGAAGAAGCGAATTGGAGTCATAATCTACCAGACCAGCACTAGCAAGGGACAGGAGCTAGTAGCGGAGCGTATGGTTTGGTACTTCAGAAAGTTGGGTCACGAAGCCTACCTAATAACCAGCGTCTATCACGACGGCGTCGAAACTCTCAGCGAGAATTCGCTCGGAGATGACGGATATCTACTAATCGACGACGCTCAGCTTCATATTCCAATCATCCGCGTAGCCAGCACAACCTCCCGTTGGCCCCCGCGGCGCGTTCTATTCAAAGACTCAATCTATACTCTAGAGAAGATTGTAAACGAGTTCAAACTCAACGTTCTGATAACCCATAGCACACTTTGGAATGGACCAGAGGAGGTTGCGAAATTTGTTGAGTGGAGAAGAAATGTCAAGGAATTCGGTGGATACCAAGACCCGGTAGTATTCTGTCACATGTCACACTTCCAAGAACCGTCGTCCAGTCGATATTCGCTCGTTGAGCGCTCATTCAGGCTAGCGTGGAATCGACTGTCGTTGAAAACGATACTTCGTGTCGCCAACTTGGTCCTGGTAGTAACTCCGTTCGAGAAAGAGTCGAAGGTAAAGCTGGGGGCTGATCCGAACAAGTGCTTTCTCTTTCCGGGAGGAATTGATGATCAGTCCTTCATGCGCTACGAGATATCGGCTCGCCAAGACGTGTACCGCACTCTCGGATTAGATGAGGAGCTCAAAATTGTCGCTTATTTGGGGACGATTGAGGAACGAAAGAATCCAAAGGCCGTATTGCAGGTCGCTGAGCGGCTGAAAGATCGACGAGACGTTCGCTTCGTGATTGCGGGAAGAGGCCACTCGGAGTACGGTGATAGTGTGAAAGAGTGGGCGGCTCGCTTGCCAAATGTCACATATCTTGGGGACATAGGTGACCGAGAGAAGGCTCAGCTGATCGAAATATCTTTCCTGAATATTCTGATGAGTAGGATGGAAGCCCTCGGCTTAACTCAGTTGGAATTCATGTTTAGAGGCGTTCCCGTGATCACCTCTGCTGTGGGGGGACAGAGTTGGATTATTCGGGATGAAAGAGACGGGGTGCATGTCGAAGGGCCGGATGATATTGATGGCGCCAGCGAAGCAATCCTGTCGCTTCTTAACGATGCCGAGAGATGGCATAGACTCTCTGTTAATGCAAAGAAAAGAGCGGCCGAATTCACGCTCACGAAGCTCGTCAAAGACTTGGATTCTGCGCTGACGAATGAACTCGAGAAGGAAACTGGTCTATCACAACTCCCCGCTGAAGTCAAAGCAACACTAGTCGAACCTGAATTGGTCACCGCGACTTGGTCTCACGGCGCGCATAGGGTTGTGGCCACGAACCAACGCGTCTTCATAGAGCGTGGACGGTTATCAAGGTCGACTCTGGAAATCCCATATTCGAGCGTTGGTTCAATAGAGTACGTCAAGCATTACAGTTGGGGAGCGCTTGTCGTCGGCGTGTTTCTTTCAGCATTTGCATTAACCTTCTCCATGTCAGGACAAATCCTTGTCAATTCGCTTACAGCGTTGCTGGTGCTTGATCCGCCTAATTCTCTCGTTTTGCTCACAGTCGGCTTGGCGCCGGTACTAATCGGCTCTATGATATTCGCAAGAAGCCTCAGAAGAGGGTACGCACTTCAGGGACCGAAAACAAATGCCGTATTTTTACCTCCACAATTCAGAGACGCAATCCAGTATATCCGTGAGATGCATGATTCACCTAGCCTCGCTCGCCTCAAACTCGAACTCAAGAAAGCCAGAGACAGAATCGAGGTAGAAGGTTCAGACTAGGTTCGTGATGCGAGTGATCACCGAAGTATCAGCCACGAGAGATCAAAGGAACTTAGAGATTGAGGAGAACATTGCCGCCTCCGTAGAGGAGGCTCTTGACGACCTGCTGGGGACCCCGGTCGTCGAGGCATTCTACGCGTATCTACTTGAAATCGGCGTGTCCCGAAACAACCTTGCGGACAAAGTCAAACTGCTCTGTTCCGCACTCGACAGCACCTTTGAAGAGAGCAGTCTCACAATCCAACGGGCAATAGCTCAACGTCTCTTTGCCAAACTGGGAATGCCTTTTACTCCCGTCGAGTCGATCAGCTTGCTAGAGTATATCAAGATCGCTCGGAAACAGAAGAGAGTTTGAAACAGTGTCAGAAATGAGGATCTGGGCAATTCTAGATTGGAGTAGTCTGTTCAGGCAGTTCCGCGGCACGTGGAAGAGATACACTCACCGTGGTTCCAAGCCCTTCCTGGCTTGAAACTTCCAACGTTCCGCCCGTGCCTTCGATGAACTTCTTGCTAATTGCGAATCCTATTCCCATTCCCTTAGCTTTAGTTGTAAAAAAGAGGGTGCCGAGCCTGGAAATAGTTTCTTTGGACATCCCCAATCCAGTATCCGAGATCGCTACTACAACGTGTCCGTTTTCAGAATTAGTGCTTATGGTGAACGTGCCTCCGTTGGGCATACTATCCAAAGCGTTTACACAGAGATTAGTCAGCGCACGTTTGAGGAGACTTGGGTCGCTCATAGTCCGCAATCCCTTCTCACCCTCATGAATCACCGTGACGTTAGGAGAGATGACCATCTGCCCAAGCACATCTTTCAGAAGTTGATCAATCTGCAGAGTCGCCATTTGTGGTTTGGCGGTTGACGATATGGCAAGGAGATTCGAGACAATGCCTTCGGCAGCGGAGACATTTTTCGCAATGATTTTCAACATTCTCTTACCCTGTTCGCTGATTCCAGCTTCAGCGTCGAGCACATACGATGCGGAGGCAATCGCGGTGAGCGGGTTACGAAGATCGTGAGCAAGGTTCCGAGCTACCATGTTTATGGCGTCAAGTCTCTCCGATTCAACTCGTATTCGGACGGTTATGTCACGCACAATCGCGATCACGGTAGGACAACGACCCTCTTCAATTGGGCTTAGCATAATGTCAACTGGGAACTCGGATCCGTCCTTTCGCCTGCCATATAGCGCCAATCCAGACCCCATAGGGCGTATGCGTGGAGAAGAAACGTAACCAGCACGATAGCTGTCATGTCTTCCGCGCAGTCGTTCAGGAATCAGGGAGTCTACCGATCTGCCGATTAGTTCATTCTCTTCGTAGCCAAACATTTCATGCGTCTGCTTGTTGGCTAACAGAATGTTACCGTCAGATGCAACTAATAGGATTGCGTCAGGAGCGAATTCAAAGACAGAACCAAGGTACGCTCTGGGATTCTTTGGGTGGCGTTTGACTTCATACAACGTCCAGAGTAACGTTGAGACGCATATGGCTCCCGTGAATGCTACGACCGTTAGGATTTCATTCGGCAACAAACGCCATCACCTTCTCGGCGTTCCTTTTGCGAATGCGACGATAGCAAGTGTGTGCGCCGCTGCGATCAGAACTGGAGGAAACTGGTCTGCGAGAATGAACATAGATGGGCGTGGAACGCCGTCAGCATAGTGGCCGTTGATCGCGGCTAGAATTCCTCCGATTGCAGTTAGAACCAGCAGGCTCTGTTGCGGCATCATCAGCAGAACCCCCGTTAGGTTTCGTTTGGAGCGAAGTCCTACGTACGAGAGAATCGCGGCTATTAGGAAGACGGCGCTCACCGCGTATCTATTTGTTCCGCTTACGATTTCTACGATCTCGGCGACAGTGTGAATTGGAGTTGTGAAAAGTGGCGCATCAGACAACAGGATGAATATGCCCCAAAACAGGTGCAGGGCAATCGCGTAACCAATTATCCAGTTTCCGCTCTCCCTAAACCAGCCAACTTCTTTTAATAAGGGCATTCGAAGGCTGCACCAGAGGCTCACGTGCCACGCTAAGCTAGCTCATAGCCGCGTTCTAACGCTCGAGAGGTCACAAACTCTGCTATCTTCTTGCTAGTGATTTCCTCGGTCTTCATGCTTTCGTCGTTCTTGTCCTTGACCGTCAAGACAAGCGATCTTGGATCGAACGGCTTCATAATGTAGGCATCCGCCCCCATATTCAATGCTTGCACAGCATTGTCGAGTGTTGGGTAGCCTGTAACGATGATGACGACCATTTTTTTGTTCAAGCTCCGCAACTTGCCGAGGAGCTCGGTACCCATCATGTCGGGCAATTTGATATCGACGAGTGCGATATGGTAGAACGCTTTCGTGGACTCTTCCATCGCTGCTTCACCAGTTTGCACAGCTTTAACCGCATAACCTTCCTTTTCGAAGATTGCGGCTACAGCCTGTGTAATCGACTGGTCGTCGTCGATTAGAAGCATCTTTCGCTTTACTATGGGTCGAGGAGTTGACAATAGTTCATTGCTCCTAGGCGCTCACCGATCTAAATTGATTGAATGTTCGAACACCGTGCGACTAACTCGAGAAGTAACTATGCAGGCCTTGTAGTCGGATCCTTCCATCCCAGCCAAAACGCATCAGCGCATGTGCCTATTCATTCTGATTAAACCTTGGTAGTAAAAGTGGATGATTCTAATAGGGAGAACTGTGATAATATGACCTGCGCATTTGGCTTCGCTTCGAACCAATGCGCCTCACTTATTCTTTGTCTTAGTTCCTTGTATATGCTTGAAACTTGTCATCAAGCAAAAGACACGAGATTAGGACAATTAGGGCCTCAAATCAGGGTGCCTTCGGTCAGAGCTTTGGTTTGATTGATGTAAGAAGTACTACCGAAAAGCCTAGTCTTCGCTAGCCGCATGGAGGCAGGAAGTAACATAAGGTATCGGCATAGCCTTTTAATGACTAGAAGATCATTTCAACAGGCGTGAATCGTTCTCTGAACGCGCGCCCAGTAGGTAGTTTGTACACAATATGAACCAGCGAAATCCAAGAACTAGCAGAATATGGAGTTGATTTTCTGAGTCGTCGTGAGGTCGCCGATACTTCTGGGAACGGTACAAGGCGAGTAGAGGAGAATGTTGCTGCGGCGATAGACGAAGTAATTCGAGAGATGCTGGGTAGTGCCGTTATTGATTCGTTCTACATTCACCTAAACGAGAAGGGTATTCCGAGACGCCGCCTACAAAGAAAGGTGAAGTTGTTTTGCCATGTATTGGATACGACATTCGCTCTCCAGAGTAGTATGATTCAGCGGAGCATAGCCAAACGGTTGTTCGAGAGATTGGGTCTCGCTTTCACGCCTGTTGACGGAAAGACATTGCCTGATTACATTGAGGACGCAAAGAGGATGAAACTTGTTGAAGCATAGTAGATCGACAACGTCGGACTTGGATGCTGTACCCGATTACAATTTGCCACGAGGTAGTACCATACTCGTAGAGGGTAATCCTGGAAGCGGCAAGACGATGCTATCCGCTCAATTCCTCTACGACGGGGCAAGTAGGTATAGTGAGAGGGGGATGTACGTTTCGTTCTTTGAGAATCGCGAAGATTTCAAGAGAAATTGCAAATCGGTTGGACTCAACTTTGAACCCCTCGAAACTAAGAAGCGAGTCCAGATTGTGCACTGTATTGTCATGACGGAGGCGGGAATGAAGGAGTCTATTGGTGACATTGTCAAATCTATCTTGGCCTTTAAACCGCAACGACTAGTGTTCGACTCGATAAGTTCCATACTTCAGGTCATGGGTCATGATGAGACGCGAGCCTTTCTCCAAACGATCTTCGGCAAGATCGTCAGACAACGAATAATTACGACCTTGCTTATCGGAGAAATCCCGTACGGGGACGGTCACACTTCAGACGTGGCCAGCGAATTCTTCGCCGACGGAATCATCAGATTAGGCCGCTCACGAGACGGTTTCAGAACTCTCTCAATTCTGAAGATGAGAGGTGCAAGGCTTGGTGATCCGAATAGATTCTTTACGTTGGAACAGGGCTTTCACTTGATTCATCGGCCAACCTCGGCTCCTACGCAGACCAAGCTGGTCCCGTGGCTTCCTATCAAAGATGGGGAGACTGTTTTCTCAAGTGGATGTGAGGATCTGGACTCCTTGCTGGGAGGCGGGTACCCCAAGGGACAGTACGTCGTATTGGAAACGGATCCCAATGTTCCAATCGACGTAATCCGCCTATTCCAGTTTCCCTTGGCGTGGAACTTTCTCGCTCAAGAGCGAAGCCTGCTAATGCTGCCAACTCTCGGGGCCGAGAGTAGCGAGATAATGAAGTTGATAACTCAACACATACCGCCGGAGTCATTCGAAGGAAGAGTCCGGATATTTGAACGAGCGAGAAGGACCCGTTGGATGCAAATGGATTCTGAACCTTCGTACGTGGTATCTACGAAAGCGGACGATCCGCTTGAGAAGACTGAAGAGTTGCTGAATCAGACCTGTCTCTCTTTGATGCGAGAGACTGGAAAACCGGTAGCAAGGCTGATCGGATTTCCAACCCTTCAAAACATCTATTCCGGCAGAAATGACATCCTCTTCAGGGCGATAGGTGACGCCGTTGCCCAAAACAAGTACTTGGGCAACTTCACACTCGCCGTAACCAGGTCTGATTTGGAGATCACTCCAAGGATCCTAGACATTGTAGATTGGCACCTACAACTGATCGAGAGGAATGGTTGTTTCTTCGTTCGCGTAGTCAAGCCGCGCTCTACTCCGTATTATGCTGTCGATAGCAAGCTCGAGGATGGATGTCCCATGCTGAAACTGACCCCAATGGTGTAGGTCGAAATCAAAACTGGCTCTAAGCACTCAGATTTTGACTGGACGGAAAGCATTCGAAGAACAATCCAGAACGCGTTCCCACACTTAAACCGCCACAGGGTACGCGTAACCGGGTAAACTTCTTAGATTTTCTCCGCTCCGCGTAGATGGGTTCCACCGAAGGTACCTGCTCTTTTGTCGAATTGTAGTTAGTAGGCAGGAGAGCTGAATATATTGTACAGAAATTTCTCGAAACGTACTAACAAAATTAGTTTCCTCGTATTGTCGGCAATAATCCTCCTCTCCATAGTCGCAGCCGCCACCGTATCGAATCCAACAATCGCCTTTGCAACCAATTACTCACAATCAAATCCAGTACGGGCATTGAATTCGACCGATTCAGCAAACGTCCCAAAGCATGTCCGCTAGCGTTTCGGTTTCTGTTTCCGCCAGCGCACAAGCTACGACGAGCTCGATGACTTCTATCAGCAATGCAACAACCACCGTTCCAGTCACTTCAAGCGTCGCAACCACAGTAACTACGGCGACGTCTACAGCGCTCTTTCCATTCTATCCATTCTGGTGGTATCCACCCTACGCGGTATTTGTCGGAGCCCCAGCATACGCGAACACAATTACGCTCGCCGGTCCACCTGCAGTGACGGTCAATTCAGTAACCGTCGCCAAGTCGACTCCGCAAACAATCGCGAACATCTACTACAATGGGACAGTAATCCAAATCTCATTCACTGGCAAAGCCCCAGTAGAGATAACCCTCACATCATCAAGCAAGCCAGTGGTTATCTACGCTGACCAAACCCAACTTGTCTACGCTACTAGTACGGTCGGGTTGACTCCAGCCAGCAATGCCTGGGTCTACGTTCCAAGCACTGGCGTAGTATCTGTTTTCGCGGACCCGTCTACGCTCACAATTCTCTACAACGTTCCATCCCAAATCCAAACACTCTCAACTTCCTCAGCTGCCTCAAACGCAGCGATGAGCACAAACTCCACGGTTTTCACAGCTCCGGCAGCAATGAATTCAACCATGTCTAACTCCACTGCAGCCCCCGCTGGGCAATCACCTCCAGGATCAGGAATGCCAACCGCCACCATGGCAGCCATAGGCATCGGACTAGTGATCGTAATCGTCGCAGCTCTAGGACTATTGCTAAACCGCCGCAAACAATCCAAACCCGCCACTTAGCTCAAATCTCTCTCGCCCGGCCAACATCCGGCCGAGCTTTTCCCATTTTTTCCGAACTAAGCAGCTTTGGATGAGAATTTTCCTAGACGTTCGGTATGATTCTGACGGATCAAAGTGATCACGAGGCTAATGGTTGCAGGAATTAGGAGGGCTATCACCAAGGCTTGGAACCAGAAAATCTCGGACGTCAGCCCCTCAGTCAAGTCATCGTAGGGAGTCAAGAAACTTCTCGATCCTACAACGAGTATGTTAGGGCTCTCTAATGTTGCCTGATATTCACTGTTTGAGAGGCAGCGTGTACCCTCGCCGCACCCATGAATCAACGCAATCAAGTTGTCATTCTTCCAGACCATTGATCCCTTGTCCTCCTGTTGTAGGTATTGTAACTGTCGAAATTGAACGGGTCCAAGGCTGCCGGGCTGGGCGGAATACGTCAGCTTCTCTGCGACGACGTATGGTGGGCTATTCAATAAGCTCCATTCTGCATGCAAAGAGTCCACGTGCACCCCATCGAGTTCAAAATTCCAACCATTCTCATGGTTAGGCACGATTGCGTACGTATGCCACTCCCCACTAGACCCAACCGATCCCGCAGGTCCCTTCGCATAGTAATAGTCTGGTCCTTTGGCGTCAGGCCAATACTGCCAGAACCAACGAGCATCCGACTCACCCACCAGCCCTGCCCCGCCGCTGCAAGTGTTAGTTCCGTTTGCCACTTGGCCTCGGAGGCAGAAGTAGCCTGGTTCGATTTGGTAACCAAACTGAATGAACGCTCCATCCGTAAGCGTGTTCCCGACCCAGAAGGAATCCGACAGATCGGGCTTGTGAACTGGGTATGAGATAGTTTGGATTTGGACCCGGATCCCGGCACTTCCATTCGCTGGAGTGTCCCCCAAAGCACCAACCTGCACGGAATACCATCCTTCCGCGCCAGAAGAAACGGGAAGAAATATGATCGCTGAAATCAGTGCAACTGCAAGAAGGAAACCTGTTCTCATACTAAACTAAACCGAACTCGAGATTCGTGCGTCCCGACATCCGCATGTCTATAATCGATTTCGAGTTGTTTCCATCTTCGAAAAAGTTACACTCGGATAATGGACGACTCTAGGCTCCCGTTTCTTTCTAATTCAACGATCGCGAAAAACATGGAACCATAAGCACGATAGTCATTTCCTTGAGCGTAATCGACGATAACTATGAATGTTTGCGAAAGTCAATTGTGAGATTTATCTCAGGGGTCCTATCGATTGTTCGTGTCTGTAGTAATGACCTGCTGCTATTCCATCAACGCGACTCAATTCGGAAATGACCTCTTCTCTGATTTCTTGAGTCGTCGTTCCCTCCCTTATTTTCGCCGTCAACTTGTCCGCGATATCCGCTGCCTCCATTCCTGAACCGCCGGCCTTCACAATTGACACTCCGAGTTTCTCTCGATCGAATTCTTGCAATCTTCCATCCCTTTTCTTTACCTGAACCGTTCAATATTCACCTCCGGCTCTCGGCATCTTCGCGTGTTTCCTGCTTGACTTCGCTGCGAGCTCCGATCTAAGTAAGGACTGTTCCACTTCTTCTACATGGTGGAGGTGAATTTCTATTTACTGCGCACAGTTTAGATGGTCAGCTATTGTGACGTGAGCAACTTGAAAGAAAACAAATCCTTAGCGAAGCACCCATACTTCCCGATGTATGGATATTGGTCATGGCAACTTGATGGAAACTGTTTGGGAGCGCAACCGGGCGCAGCCTCTAGCCCGTTGAACGAGTGAGTGCCTAATTTTGCTCCATAAATCAAAACGGAGTGAATAATGTTGGAATCGGGTTTTAGTTCTAGATTCGTTGAAATCCTCACCTATCATTTAGGTGATGTGGAAGTTCGAAGAGTCGGCCCCGAATTGTGGTTTACGGACGGATCTAGAATAGCCTGGGCCCTTGTAGGGAATGTCCTTTCCGCTCCTGAGAAAACAGCCGAAGCCCTGCAAGCTTGCGGCTTTAACCTATCAAGCAGAGATCTTGCGTTTCTAAACAGACATTAGATCAGTGGACGCCCCAGCCAGGCGTTCCCTCACCCTCATCCTAGTTGTCAAGGTACGGTGGAAATTGTGGCAATAGGTCTAACAGATGCCACAGCGGGCTTCTCGCAAGGAGGTCGTTAGAAAATGAGTCATATAATGCATCCTGACGAGCTAGCTCCTTCCCACCATGAGCCTCGTGAGCCTCTCGTTCAGTCCGAGGAAGATGAGGTCGGAGGCAACCCGAAGCATTTGAAATGCCCCAAATGTGGCGACGTGCCTCTCCACTACGACCTGCACCTCAAGGCTTGCAAGGGTAAACACTAGACGGAACTGCCGGCTCGAGAACCGCAGCCGGGCATCTTTTGCCCGTTCTCTTTTCCTCTTTCACTTGAAGGCGCTCTGATTCGCTGAACAGGCCTTATCGTGAAGATTTGAGATGCGTGCAAACCTACGCCTATGTTTCAGGCGAAATGGTTCATGCATGCTCGAATTTTACAACCAACTCTTTATTGTCTGTGAAGGTGCGAGAAAACTCTCGGGTTATTCTCAGCATTTGAGGTGAATAAGGTTTGACGATTAGGTCACTTGAGGCTTCTGAGCGGAAGCGCCTAGAAGATACTATTCGTAAGGCATACTTGGACGACAAACAATCCCTTGCTTGGACAGTAGGTACTATCGCCTCCTCGCCGGTTAGAGGCGCAAGTTTGAGAAGCGTTGTCGAAGAGGTCGAATTAGACTCGCCTATGGATGAGCACAAAGAGCTGAAAATGATTCGACTGCGAAAGGAACTCAAAAGCAAAGGCATGTTGTAACTTCCAGGGTATGCAAGAACCAAACTGAAATTGATCTACAATGGGGCAGGGGGAAAACTTTAGAACCATCCGGTTTTATCGAAGCTAAATCTCAATTTATGAAGGTCTAGATCGCGCTGTCATCACTCAACCACAAGAGAGCAGATTTCAACGCAACAGTACTTCTCTCTATAAACGAAACAATCTCCAACCTACTAGGCAACGGCGTTCTCAGTGCTCTACACACGCATCTCGAGGAAAACTACGGTATGGTTCAAGATGAAATCCCATACCAGTTGGATACCCTATTCGGAATTCTTGAAAACGTTCTTGGCGTGCCAAGCGCGAAGACAATCGGATGGGCGATTGCGAGAGATTTCTATTCCCGAGTGGGGATCCCATTCAAAGCTAAGGAGAATTACACACTCAAAGATTACTTGGACATAGCCAAGAAGAACTTAGCCGACAGCCCCAGGTGAATTATGCGATTCAGCTGTTCTAGATTCTAGGTTAATCTATGTGAGACCCAACTCCTACTGCCTGGACGGGTTGAATGAGGCTTCACAGAGGTCATCTCTTAGCGATTGCTGTTGCATTAGGTGTGTTTCTCACCGCTGTTCTAGTCGTGGCTGGAACCGGGTCCGCCTTCTATTCGAGCCCGAAACAGTTGTTCACCTTCACTCCCTGCCCTGGGCTTACGGTAACTAACACTGCTACAACCGGTATCTGGAACTGCCCCAATGAGCCCGCGACTATTGGATCGAATACAACTTTCGTTCAAGGACAGTCTGTTACGATCACGGGAACTTGGGCATCAGGCTACCGCACTCTTGGCTGTATTCCTCAAAGTGGCGAATCGTCTTGTGCTGTCCCGCAACTCGCGATGCCGCAAGGCTACTTGCACACAGACTCTGGACTTTGGTTTGTTGTTCAATGGAAAAATAGTTCAACCGCTTCCCCTCCTGTAGGACGAATCGTGACCGTAGACGGATTGATTCAAACGATAACTTACCCATCCAACCCAGGAGACACCTATCCTATCTACCACCTTAACAATTCGACCGGCGAGTCAAACCTTCTCCAACCTCAGCCGACCTATGAGATCGTAAACACTATTTTCGGGTAGAGCACTGAAGGGTGGATTGGGATGTAGGGTAGAGAACGCCCTGTCCCACATCGATTGGGAAAGCCGGTTGTCCGAAGGTTTTCTCATATGATGGGTGATGGGCGTTTGAGTTTCTTTTCTTCCTGACTTGCGGGCTTCAGCTTTGCTAGCGCGTCTTCAAATTGCTTCGTCGTTACTTGGATTTCCCCAGTGTGTTTCTTAATTTCTTCACTCGTCTTGTACTTCGCCACATACTCTTCCAACGCCATCATAACTGCCGTCGATGCTAAGCTGGCTATGTCTGCACCCGTGTAGCCGTTGGTCTTCTCAGCTATGGCTTCGAGGTTCACGTTCTTGTCCAGTGGGTTCTTGGAAGTGTGAATCTTGAGTATTTCCAATCGGGCGTTCTTGTCTGGAGGTGGGACTTCTAGCATTCGATCGAACCTCCCCGCCCTCAACAAGGCTGGGTCTACGATATCCGGTCTATTGGTGGCCGCGATAACTGCGACCTTCTGCAATTCCTCGATTCCGTCTAGTTCCGTAAGTAGTTGGCTTACGACTCGTTCCGTTACGTTAGTATCGCCCATTCCGCTTCCGCGTACTGGAGCGATTGCGTCTATCTCATCGAAGAAAATAATCGTCGGCGCAGCCTGTCGAGCTTTTCTGAATACTTCCCTTACGCCGCTTTCGGATTCTCCAACCCACTTTGATAGTAGTTCGGGTCCTTTGATGCTGATGAAGTTCGCTTCGCTCTCATTTGCAACCGCCTTGGCGAGCATTGTCTTACCTGTACCTGGCGGACCATAGAGCAGGATACCCTTTGGTGGTTTAGCTCCAGTTTTCTCGAAGAGGTCTGGATACTTTAGCGGCCACTCAACCGCTTGCTGGAGTTCTTTCTTCAACTCGCTTAACCCACCAATGTCGGTCCACTTTACATTCGGTACTTCGACGAGAACCTCGCGTAGAGCTGAGGGTGTCACGTCTCGGAGTGCTTGCTCGAGGTCGTTCATGTCGACGACGAGTTTGCTGAGGATCTTTGCGGGTATGCTCTCTGCTTCGAGATCTATCTCAGGTAATATGCGTCGCAGAGCCCGAATCGCAGCTTCTTTCGCTAGAGATTCAAGGTCGGCGCCTACGAATCCATGTGTCTTGTTAGCGAGGGTCTCGAGGTTAACGATTTTGTCCAGCGGCATGCCCCGAGTATGGATTTGGAGGATCTCTAACCTATCATCTCGGTCTGGAACACCGATCTCTATCTCCCGATCGAATCGGCCGGGTCTCCGCAGAGCAGGGTCTATAGCGTTGACTCTATTCGTAGCGCCAATGACGACCACTTTTCCGCGGGATTGCATCCCGTCCATGAGCGTTAGTAACTGGGAGACAACGCGTTTCTCAACTTCTCCGGTAACGTCTTCACGTTTTGGTGCGATTGAGTCGATTTCGTCGATTAGAATTATGCTGGGCGCGTTTTCTTGCGCTTGTTTGAAGACTTCCCTGAGGCGTTCCTCGCTCTCGCCATAGAACTTGCTCATAATCTCTGGTCCACCTATAGTGTAGAAGTTGGCGTTGCTCTCGTTTGCTACAGCCTTGGCGAGCAGTGTCTTGCCCGTTCCAGGCGGACCGTGGAGGAGAACTCCCTTCGGAGCCTCAACGCCGAGGCGCACGAAAAGTTCGGGGTGACGGAGCGGAAGCTCGATAATTTCCCGGACTTTTTGAATTTCGTCACGGAGACCTCCAATGTCCTCATATGTGATTCGCTGAATTCCCTTTGGAACTTCTTTCACAACCTTCTCACTTACTGCGATCTCCGTTTGCTCTCCGACGAGCAGGGCTTGTGCTGCGGGTTGAAGGTCTGTCACAATGAGTTCAACGCGTGTTCCCATGATGTTGAGTGGGATCGAGTCGCCACGAGACAATACCCGACCCTGCAAGAATTCGAGCAGGTAACCCTCGATTCCCATGACCCTTATGGGTTCAGTGAAGCCCAATATCACTCGCTCGGCGACCTTTAGCGAGATCTTCTTGATGGTTACCTGGTCGTCAATACTTACTCCAGCGTTATTCCTCGCGTAGCCATCCATCCGGATCAAACCCTTGCCAGTGTCCGCTTCATAACCAGGCCAAGCAAGGGCAACAGTCTTCTTCGATCCAGTAATTTCAATTGCATCTCCAGTCGTCAAACCGAGCTGCTTCATAACGTCCGCATCAATTCGAACAAGACCCCTGTTCGCATCTCTTGCGCGCGCCTCAGCAACTCGAAGCCTATCGGGATTCGTAGAACTCATCAAAACCACTTTGCTAATTCAGAATTGCTGAGAATCGGAATGAGCAGATGCGCAAATATATTCTTCGGCGAACCAACTGGGAGGCTAACTTGGTATGAGTGGGGCTATGTTCTAATTCCAAGCCTTGAAAATACGGGGACAAGGTCTTGAGCCATTCCGCCGACTTGCAGCAGCTGTCGAAGGGCAGGAGACGACCGAGGAGCCTTTCTTAACGTGAAGTTTCTCGGAGCAAGTCGATCTGTATCTAATTGGCGGGTCGTTATAGGGTAGGAAACCGGCGCTTTCGGTAGAGCGCGTATACTTAGTGGAGCGGTGATTGTTTTCTCTATGCCGTTCTGGAGAAAGTCCACGTAGACATGCCCTTTCTTTCGGTCGGCTCTCGTCGAGACCGTAGCGAGCTCAGGATCAGCCTTCTCAATCAATTTCCCTATCGCATAGACAACCCGCCGAATTCTCTCGACGCTATAGCGTCGCTCGATTGGGATGAAGAAATGGATGCCATCCGCACCTGAGGTCTTCATGAGGAAGCGCAAGCCGAGCTTGTCAAGCACCGTCGATACACCTCTGGCGACGATCCTTGCATCGTTGAAGGTCGCGGGTGAGTGCGGATCTAAGTCGATTAGAATGAGGTCGTGTTTGGTGACGGATGGCGAAGTGGCAAGCATGTGATTAATTTCGATCGCGGCGAGATTTCCTAACCAGATCAGAGTTGGAAGATCGTTGCAGAGCACATAGTGTTCCGATTTGAAATAGAACAACTCAACCCAGTCGGGAACGTGAGGGAAATGTTTCTGTACGAAGTAGGGTTCTAAGATCCCGTTTGGATACCGCCTCGTCATCAACGGCCTGTTCTTCAAGAAGGCAAGGATGTATTTGCTGAAGTCCGCGTAGTATTTTATGACCTCAGCCTTAGTGATACCGTCTTCGGGCCAAAGCACCTTTCCCAAGTTAGTGAGGCTCAGGTTGCGGCCATTGACTTCAACAAGTTGGTTGTCTGGCAAGGAATGAGCCTCTTTTCTGGAGGAATCAGCTGAGAGTTCGATTTTGCTTGAACACTGCATTCTTACGGCTTAATCTTTCGTCCGCCGAATCGTGGTTTAGGCAAGAATTTGCCAAAAAGTGCCACTCGGAGAGCAGGGTTGAAGTACATCAAAAACGTGACACAGACCGGTCAAAACCTTGCCAAGAGCTACTTGGAGCGGTTCCATAACATTCGGCCTAGTTAGCATACCTGTTAAAGGATTTGGCGCGGTCTCGGAACATAAAGTGGGTCTCAGGCTGCTCTGCCCCCGTGACAAGAGCCCCATTCAATTCAAACGGGTCTGCACCAAAGACAAGAAGGAAGTGCCCTGGAACACAATCTTGCGCGGCTACGAGTTAGAGAGCGGCAAGTACGTCCCACTATCTAGCAAGGATCTGGAGAAACTTGAAATTAAATCGGGAAGAGCAATTGAGATTCTTCGATTTGTAGATTTGGAGAAACTCGATCCAATCTGCTTCGACAAGGCATACTTTCTTGTCCCGACCGAAGACTCCAAGAAACCGTATTTCCTCTTCCAAGAAGCTCTCCAGGCTAACGGCAAGGTTGCGGTCGGCCGCGTAGTTATGCACGAAAGGGAGCACTTGGTAGCGTTGCGCCCGTATGGCAACTCGATTCTAATGGAGACTATGCATTATGCTGATGAAATCCGCGATCCCAACGATTTTGCTGAGCTAAGAAAACCCGTCGAAGTCTCTCATGAGGAATTGGAGCTGGCTGGGGAACTCATTCGAATAATGAAGAAGCCCTTCAACATCAAAGAGTACAAGGACAGATACCATGAATCTCTGAAGGAGCTAGTTGAAGCGAAAGTACGCGGTAAGGAAGAGTTGTTCGAACCCAAGGTTCCTGAAGTTGAAGCAACAAAGGACCTGATGGAAGCACTCAAGGCGAGCATCAAAGTCAGTGCCAAAGGTTGACTTTGCTAGACGATCGCGACATTAGCCCTATGCTCGCGCAAACCTCCGACCCATTTGACTCCAAAGACCACCTCTTCGAGCCCAAATGGGACGGCATGCGATGCATAGCCTACGCGCGAGAAGGGAAACTCGAACTTCAGAACAGGAATTTGAAACATGTTACAAAATCCTACCCTGAACTGACAGGAATCACCAGCAGCATCAAATCCAAAACAGCGATCCTTGACGGGGAAATTGTCGTCTTGGACAATGGACTGCCCAGCTTCGATCTACTTCAGAATCGATTCGGCGTAGACGACCCATCACAAGTCAAGAGGTTGTCAAACAGGATACCTACAACATACGTTGCCTTCGACCTTCTCCACTTGAACGGAACGGACCTACTAGACCAACCACTCTCTGAGCGAAGAAAGAAACTGACCGCTATAATCGCAGACGGGCCACATCTCCTCCTCAGCCAATACATCCCCGAGCAAGGGCGAGCATACTTCAAAAACGCCTTGAAGCTCGGATTCGAGGGGGCCATGGCGAAGAAAACCGATTCTCCATACCAGCCGGGCGTGAGAAGTGGAGATTGGCTAAAGTTGAAACAGATCAAGACCCTAGATGCCATCGTTGCAGGATATACGATTGGTCAAGGTGAAAGGTCGTCGAGTTTCGGAGCGCTTGTTTTGGCCGCTTATGACAAGAAAGGCAACCTTCAGCATCTAGGAAATGTTGGGACAGGATCTACCGACCCGAACCTCCAAAGAATAATGCGGCTCTTGAAACCACTTGAGAAGAAAAACAGGACAATTGTCGGGGAAGTGAAAGCAAACGCACTCGTCAAATGGGTGAAACCTCAGCTGGTCGTCGAGGTTGGCTACACGAACATGACGCGAGACAATAAGCTGCGGATGCCCAGATTGCTAAAGTTTCGGTTCGACAAGAGACCCGCGGACTGCAAAGTGTAAACAATCAGTGTAGGTGAAGAGTCACCATGGTGCAATTCAACGTAGGCGTCTCAGGCTTCAGCTACCCAAGCTGGAAAGGTACCTTCTATGCCGAATCCACCAAATCACAAGATCTCCTGAAAGCTTACGCGACGAAATTAAACTCAGTCGAAATCAACTCCAGCTTCTATCACATGCCAACGAAAACGATATCCACAAAATGGAGCGCATCAACGCCAGAGAATTTTCGGTTCAGCTTCAAAGCGAACCGTAAAATTACTCACTTCATGAAGCTTAAAGGCGTAGGAGAGGAGTTCGGGTATTTCGTTGACGGTTTAATCCCCATCAAAGAGAAATTGGGGTGCATTCTCGTACAACTTCCACCATATTTGCAGCAAGACCTTGAAACACTCGAAACATTTCTCAACCAGAAACCCAAATGGGCATCAGTTTCGCTTGAAGTTCGACACGCCTCATGGTTCGGAACGAAACTCAATCACTTGCTAGCAAAATACGATACTGCGCTATGTGTTGCCGAGACAGAGGATATGAAACCCGTCATGGAGCAAACCGCCAGTTTCGCTTACGCGAGACTGCGCCTTGACTCCTACTCGAAACCCGAGTTGAACACGTGGGCCAAGAAATTGGTCAAGTTCTCGAGCAGTTTGGACAATTGCTTCGTCTACTTCAAACACGATGAGTCGGGGGAAACAGCAAACAGAGCCGCAGATTTCGCAGCTCTTGTCGGTAACTAGGTTTCGCTTTTAGTTTTCAGAATTAGCCAATTCTTTTGCTTGAACCGGATCAGCGCATACTTGCCGTTCAGCCGTTTGCCCCTAAGCCAGAACTCGTAGGTGTCTTCCGTTCGTCGCTTCAGAGTGAACGTTCCTTTGTCCCATATCTTCACTGTTCCCGCACCATATTCGCCCTTCGGGATTGTTCCTTTGAAGGAGATGTAATCTACCGGATGGCCCTCAACCTCTACAGCCAACCTGCGTATACCCGGCTCCTCTGGAGGACCGCGAGGGACAGCCCAACTCTTCAACACACCGTCCAATTCCAAGCGGAAATCCCAATGAAGATGTGAGGCTCGATGCTCTTGCACAACGAAGCGATTGTGTTTCGTTTCCTTAACCTTAGGAGTTGGTTCAGGAGTTTTGGAAAATCGTCTCTTTTTCTTGTAACTTTCAAGGGCCAAGGATGTCAGACTCCCGCAATAGCGCAATGAACTAATAGGATTGGCCTAGTTTACCTGAACATCGCAGGTACAGAGGCATTAGTTGAAGCAGCACTGTAGTCTAGTATTATTTGTTCGACAAATTGTTTCTTCTAGAGTCACAAGTTACCCAGGGTGCCACGCTGTGATCTCGTTTTCCATCGTCTGCCTTGCGCCGCATTGCTTGCAGAGCATTCCACCATGTGGATCTGGTCTAGCGAATTGGCCGCAGTAAGGGCACTTAACATGCTCCCCCTTCATGTGCTCCGCGCACTCTTCCTTTGACTCATAGACCCGGCTGCAGTATCTGCAGCGCCAAACCTGAAGGGGCTTATCCAATTTTCGTCGGTGCTACTATCGTGATGTCACCATTAAACAATGAGTTAGAAATCATTTTCGAGTATCTCTAACGGGTCATAGTCGAACGTTCGGTGTACAATCGAACATCTCTGGGTCTTCCAGGATGGGTCAGCAAGGTCGCTAATCCTTCGTAGGATGGGCAGGGGATGCGGAAAACATTTTCAGGTGCTCATGCCACATAACATCCCGGGATTCAAGCATGAGGTTCGGTGTTTGCGTGCCGAACTATGGTGAAAGTTCCTCCGCTGAAGCTCTTCGGACGATAGCGCTTGAGGCTGAGAAGCTTGGTTATAGTTCCGTTTGGACTACTGACCATATTCTCATGCCGCCTCAAAGCGGAACGCCGTACGAACGAATATTCGAAACAATCACTTCCCTCGCGTACCTCGCAGCTATTACAAGCACAGTCCAACTCGGAATATCTTCCCTAATAATTGGAATGCGAAACCCCGTCGTTGCAGTGAAACAACTGTCCACAATTGATCAGCTGAGCGGTGGAAGGGTGATTCTGGCCACCAGTTCTGGTTGGAATCAGCAAGAGTTTGCACATTTAGGATCTGATTTTCGTAACAGGGGGAAGAGACTTGACGAGTCTATTAGAATTATTCGGACTCTCTGGGGCGATCAAGAGCCAAAGTTTCAGGGACGAGCGCTTCCACACAGTTTCAGCAAAGTCGTGTTCGAACCGCGTCCGATTCAGAAGCACCTGACAATTTGGATTGGAGGAGTAAGCAAAGCTGCTATGAAGCGAGCAGTTTTACTTGGTGACGCGTGGCATCCGAATGTCACACCGCTCGAAACCTTCCGAAAAATGATCGCAGAATTCCGAAGCATACCAGGCGCAGAACTCAAAGACGTCTGTGTACGGATAGGATTGAACGCAAGAGCTCAGAAGCAAGAGTATGTGGGCGGGCAGGGGGATCGTAGGTTCATGCTCTCAGGAGACATGAAGGCTAACAAGGAGGCGATCGCCGAGCTTGAAAAGTTAGGAGTGAAACAGATGATTGTAGTCCCAAGTCCTGAAGGAAGGACGTCAGTATCGGATCAGGTTGAGAGCTTACGATTGCTCGCGGAGAATACTCTTCGCCACGCTGGATACATCTCTTAGGCTCAGCCGACGAGAGCTTCGTCACACACTTTCCGGAGGAGTACTTAGCGGCGAATAAGTTGCAGGCCAACTTCCATGGTTCTTGCGATCCATTTCGGCAAGGTGAGCTTCGATCTTATTTCTCTCAGGTTCAAGCCAGGCAGGAAGAACGAGTTTAGTGCCCAATTGATCCATTGGCTCGTCTACACTGTAGCCCGGGCCCTTCGTCGCAACTTCGAGTAGGTTCCCTTCCAAGTCTCTGAAGTAGAGGGACTTGAACCAGAAGCGGTCAATTATCCCAGAGTGTTTTATGCCCAAGGCGCTGAGTCGTCTCATTACCGCCACCTGATCCTCATCCGAGTTCACTGCCATAGCGATGTGATGTATGCTCCCATGTCCAACGAATCCATCCGCGGCTTTTGGATAGGCTATGTATCGAAGGAAGTCTGGTCGTTCATCATTACCTATACCCAAGATGCTTGTACCCTCTTGGTCCGGGTTGGGGTGTGTAAAGGAACTTTGCAGGCTGAGTACTTTATCGAAGTACCTTTTCATGAGTTCCGGTTCGGATGTCACGGGGCTGGCGTGGTTGAACGATGCCAATTTCATGTCCACTGTGACCGAATCGACCTGGGGTGCATTCCTACTCATCTCTCGGATGTACTGCTCGGAGATCTCTTCCTTGTTGGGGTACGAGATTTCGACTAGGACACCGTCCGGATCATGCAGGTAAAGCGAAACTCTGCTGTCACGAATATATGGTCCGGACACTGGTACCCTGTTAGATGCTAACCAAGTTTGCCATTTCGGTAGGGCTTCTAGATTAGGCAGTGTGTAGGAAAGGTGATGTGGAGAGCCTAGGCCGATCGTGCCTTTGGGAAGATCTGGCCATTCGAAGAAGGTTATCGCGCTACCCGTCGTACCCTTCTCGTCAGCATAGAAAAGATGTCGATGATAGACGTCGTCTTGGTTCACTGAGAGTTTGACGCGCCTTAGACCCAAGATTTGAGTATAGAATCTATGATTGACTTCTTGATTTGAAGTAACCAACGTGATGTGGTGTAACCCTGTAATTGTGCCATCTAGTTCGGACATGAAGTTGGTCATAGGGACGATCGGATTTGATAGGGGTTACCCCCACAGCTTCAACCTGACCTCGATGAATTTGATCGTTTGTTCGTACAGACACGTCGAAATTAGGGAACGGTCCTGACTGAATTAGTAGACGTGAGAAAAACGATTCAACAGGCGGGCTGGGCTACCCGCCTGTCCTCATCCTTGGCTCGCGTTTATGTTCCCACTAACGTGCGATGGAAAATATGTGAGTTATGTAACTGCCACTTAGCAGGCATCGTGACATTACCCGCGCCTCGCAATCTCATGAGTAATCGTCCCTGTTTGCTTCTCCAAGCACCGGTTTGTGATCAAACCATCTCTTCAGGTTCTCCGCGGCACATCGCGCCCCATTGACAAATGCGCCGGGAACTATGCCTGAATTGTGTGGACACCCGATCAGGTTGGGAAGGGTGAGGAAAGGAAAATTGGTGCGAAATTCCTTGCCCTCGCGAGGTTCGATCCACCACGCCTCCAAGGCCGCAGTGAAAGAAGGCTGGGACTTGAGCTTCCCGAAGAGTGCTTCTTCGTCAACAATTGGGCCGCGAGCCACATTAACCAAGATCGCGTCGTCCTTCATCCATCCCAACTCTCGTTTTCCAATCAAGCCTCGTGTAGAGTTCTTTAGTGGAAGAGCAATGACTACAATGTCCGCTAATCGCAACACGTGCTCAAGGTCTCTTAGGGTTCCGACAAACTCAACTGGCTGATCGGTACTTCCGCTCGTATTGATCGCGTAAATCTTCACTCCGAAGCATCGCAAGAGTCGTGCAGTCGCTTTGCCAATGCCTCCGAATCCCAAAATTGCGCAGTTTGATCCCGCTAACATACGGCTCTCGGTGTCCTGATCAAAGATACCACGTCTAAGCTTCTCGTGCTGTGTGAGAAGATTCTTGCAAGCCGCTAGGATCATTGCAATCACATGTTCGGCGATTGGTGGGGAATAGGCTCCCGAATTACCCAAAACTACTAGGTTACGTGGGAGTTTGGAGAAAGGGACGTGGTTGACTCCGGCTGAGAGCATTTGCAATACTTTCAAACTGGCAAGGGCCTCGAATTCGGCTGCCTGAAGTTCACGTGCAAGATGCCAGGAGAGCAAGGCGTCGGCCAGACCCAGTTGAGTACGACGATCGGCAGCTGAAAGGTTCTCGAGATAACTGACTATAAGATCAGCTCCGAGTGTTTCCTCGATGACCCTTCGTGTCTTCTGGTCAGCAGGGAAGGTGACAAGAACGTTGCCCACGCTATCTTCACACTTATTGGGAAATTCGGGAGAGAAACATAAAGGAAGTAGCTAGTTTGAGCGGTGCTCTCACGCCAATAGATTCGATAGAGATTCGAGAGGTCTCGCTTCCACTCCTCGAACCGTTCGCTACGAGTTATGGGCGAGAACTTTCCAAGAACGCGCTCATAGTTCTACTTAGAAAAGGCGGCCATTTGGCGCTGGGAGAATGTGTAGCAGGTACCGGTCCATCCTACGGTAAAGAAACCGAACTAACAGCGAAGCGTGTGATAAAGGAACAACTGACCCCTATTCTCCTTAGGAGAGAGCTGAGGCGCCCCTCTGAATTTCTTGATATGGCTCAGAGCATCATGGACTCCAGGATGGCGATTGCTGCTGTCGAGATGGCTCTATGGGACCTACGAGGGAAGACTGAGAGCACGTCCTTATCAAAACTACTTGGTGGTCATGGCGACGAAATCAATGCGTGTGCAACGATTGGCATCCAATCGACTCCTGAGCAGCTTATTGAGACTGTCAGTCGGTACGTGAGACAAGGATATCAAACTATCAAGATGAAAATCGAAGCCTCCAGAGACATTGAGTTTGTGAGGTCCGTTCGAAGGGGGTTTCCAGAAATAACATTGCGAGTTGACGCTAATGGAGCCTATTCTCTCAAGGATCTCAAAATCCTGAAGGAACTTGACCGATTGGGCCTCTCCTTGATCGAGCAACCCCTCGCTTTCGACGACTTTTTCGGCCACCAGGCGCTCCAGAAGGAGCTCGTAACCCCCATCTGCTTGGATGAGAGCATTCAATCTCTCGGCGACGCCAAAAGAGCAATCGAGATGGCGGCATGTCGAATTTTGAACATCAAACCGGGAAGAGTGGGAGGTCTGCTCCGTGCAACTGAGATACACGATCTCTGTCGTGAGTGTGGGGTTCCTGTGCTTTGCGGAGGTATGCTTGAGACAGGAATTGGCAGAGCGTTCGACGTCGCTCTCGCCACACTACCTGGTTTCACATTGCCCGCGGATCTTTCGGCGAGCGGTCGATACTTCAAACGAGATGTGATCAGGAACGAATTCGAACTTACCGAGCGTGGCACGCTCAACGTGCCGACTCAGCCAGGATGCGGAGTGTTCGTTGACGACCGTTTCCTGGATGCCGTTACAACATACAAGGAGATTCTGACGAAACAGAGTCTTCGTGACTAGACGAGAAGTCCCGCTAAAACATATCCTATAGTTAAAGCGAGGCCAAATGTTAGGTGTAGCAGCGAAGTGCCCCTGACCACTCGGCTGAGGGTTTTTCCTTTGATCCCCGAACTTACGCAGCGTATCAGGCAAAGCGCCTGCGGTATAGTCAGCAGGGTCAAGAGAACGAGCCAAGGTACAAGCCCTAGTGCGGTTAGCATGGTCAGTGTCAAGTACGCGCAGAGAAGCATCGCGTAATATTCCCAACAAGCTATGCGGCGACCCCGTTCGATTCCCCAAAGCCTGCATGCTAGCACGGCCCAGGTCAATCGGTTCCGCTCAGAATCCTGGTCTATGTCTCGAAGATTGTTAGCGTGAAGGATTGCCGTTACTAGAAACCCGACCGGAATCGAAACAAGAAGTGGGATCCACGTAAACGATCGAGCTTGAACGTAATACGCAGCGCTCACCATCACGGGACCCATAAAGACGAACACCTCCGGCTCTCCAAGTCCTCGGTAACCCAACGAAAACGGTTTCGCAGTATAGAACCACGCAAATAGAACGCTGACGACTCCGACAATAAAGACGATGACTCCAACTTGGAGGAATATGTAGACTCCAAGTATCGCACCGATTGCAAACGCGAAACCTGCAGCAAACAACACTTGCATGGCAGGGACTTGCCCTTGGATTATGACACCGGCAGGACCTAATGAGTCGACTTTGTCAACTCCTTGAACGTAGTCGAAGTATTCGTTCGCGAGATTGGTCCCCATTTGGATGAAGACGGAGCCAAAAAGTGTCAGAACGAAGAGAACTGTGCCAAAATGACTGTCTCGCCAAGCGATCGCAGACCCTACTAGGACTGGGACAATGGCGGCGGAGTATGTGAACGGTCTGAGAGCATGATACCAGAGTTTCAGGCGGGCTTGTAGATTCATGGGTTCACTTCGTCTACCAAGGATGTTCTCTGTAGGGAGCATAATTGGGAGAACGTTTCTTTAGGAATGCGTCAGTTCCCTCTTTGCACTCCTCCGTTCCATAGTAAAGGGCGGTGGCTCCGTGGGCCAAATTCTGGATTCCGTACACATGATCTGTGTCGGCGTTTAGCGCGTATTTCATGAATCGAAGTGCGGTTGGTGAGCGTTCAAGCAGCTCCTTCGCTACCGACATCACTTCTTCTTCAAGGCGCTCGGGAGGTACAACGAAGTTCACGAGTCCCATCTCCCTAGCCTCCTCTGCGGAGTAGCGTCGGCACAGGTACCAGATTTCTCGTGCCCTCTTTTCACCGACAATTCGTGCGAGGTAGATGGCGCCGAATCCACCGTCGAAGCTTCCATACTTCGGTCCTACCTGACCGAAGACAGCACGACTGGACGCGACAGTAAGGTCGCAGAGAACATGCAAGACATGTCCGCCACCGATCGCGTAGCCGTCCACCATTGCTATAACGGGCTTCGGAATCTCCCGTATCACTCTATGTAGCTGCGTAACTTGGAGCCTTCGATTGCCGCTTTGATCCCTATACCCGCCTTCATCCCTAGAGCCAACATCTCCACCCGAACAGAAGTTTCCATTCGTCCCTGTAAGTACAACAACGCCTATCTCGTTATCATGCCACGCATCGAGGAATGCGTCCCTCATCTCATCTATGGTAGATGGACGAAATGCATTGAGCACTTCGGGCCGGTTTATTCGGACAAAGGCGACGCCATCTCGCTTATCGTAGATAATGTCCTTGAAATCCAACGTAACCCATAACCGAGCTCCGTAGCTATACCTTGATTCTTAAGTGATACTCGGAAGCGGTGAATGCCCGCCTAAGATTGGCGGCTCTTCTTTTTCGGGTCGGCGTAGTCATTCTGGTCTAATCCAAAGCTCATCTTGCGTTGCGGGTCGATCCGAATGTACTCTTTCTCACCTGCGTACCCGTTACGTGTAACTAGATCTGCCGTCCCGAACACTTTGATCAATCTAGGGTGCCAAGGGCTAACACTTTTCAGGTCATCAACTACGAGAGAAACTCGTGGATTCTTGAGTACATTCCTGTACTTGCGGGTCCGTGCTAGATCCATTCCGCTAATGTAGAAGTATCGCCCATCGAAATCAAATCCCACTGGAGCCACATCTGGAACTCCGTCCTTCGAAGCCGTTCCAATCCGGGCGAGTCGCTGCGACTTGAGATACTCAGTTTCTGTCTCAGTGAACAAATCTGGTTCCCTCAAATGAGAACTGAGAACACCCATAAATTGACTAGCCCGGACGGTTCAAGGCTATATGATTCCTTTCGACTTTAGACTTGATATTTCAGCACCTGAAAGGTTGAGGCGTTCGCCGAGTATCGTTTCTGTATGTTCGCCGAGTTCTGGGGAGGGGCCACGAGGTTTCGTTGCTTTTCCATCGAATCGGAATGGGGTGTTTGCGACGCGCCAACTTCCTCGATGCTTGTGTGGGATGCTCGCGATCATGTGACGGTGAATTATCTGCGGGTCTCTACTTGCCGCATCGATTCCGTTTACGGGGCCGCAGGGAATTCTTAGCTCAGATAGGTGACTGAGCCATGCCTCTGTTGATTTTTGGAGAAGAGCGGCCTCGATGATCTCCGTCAAGGGTTTGTAGTTTCCGACTCTCGCGTCGGCTTTACTGAATCGTGGATCTTTTGCCAATTCGGGACGATTGATTGCCTCGCAGAAGCGAGACCAAACGGCTGGGTCGTCTGAGATGATCGCTACTACAATGTACCCATCGCGGGTTGGAAAGGCTTGGAAGGGCACAGCAGCGGGGTGGCGTGATCCTATAGGACCGGGAACCTTACCGGTGGCGAAGAATCTGGAAAATGCGTTCTCCATTAGAGTAATCTGGCAATCTAACATGGAAACGTCAAGGTATCGACCTCGTCCTGTTCGTTCTCGCTCCCACAATGCGGCTAGAATTGCTATTACAGCAAAGATTCCTGCAACGCTGTCTCCTAGCGAAACACCCGGTCGAATCGGGCGACCATCCGGCTCGCCAGTCACACTCATCAACCCCCCCATCGCCTGAACAATTATGTCGAAAGCCGGTCGATGAGCATACGGTCCATCTTGACCGAATCCCGAAATCGAAGCGTAAACCAAACGTGGGTTCACTTTACTGAGTTTGGCATAATCGAGATTGAACTCCCGCATTGTTCCCGGTACAAAGTTCTCAACGAGCACATCGGTGTGTTCACATAGTTTCCGAAGGAGCTCTTGACCAAGCTCGGTGGAGAGGTCGATTGTAATGCTCTTCTTGCCGCGGTTTACGCTCATGAAATAGGCGCTGTCACCGTTCACTTGAGGACCGAGGCGCCGGGACTGGTCTCCAATTTCCGGGCGTTCTATCTTGATGACTTCCGCGCCCAGGTCTGAGAGAATCATAGTGCAATATGGACCGGAGAGAATGTTGCTTAGGTCGAGGATGACTATGCCGTTTAAGGGTCCAGAATTTTCTTTCGCCGATTCCGGTATTGCCATACTCGGATTGTGGGCGGGAGTCGGAATTATGCGCTATGGTCGTGCTTGGCCTTCGACAATTTTAGTTGGTCGAGGAATTTCAGCACGGTTTTGTTGAACTGTTGAGGTTTCTCCAAGTGCGGTGCGTGTCCAGCTCCCCGAATCACAGTGAGTTTGCTGTTCGGAAGTTTGTTGCACATTTGCTTTGCTATGGCCGTGAACTTCTTGTCAAGACTACCGGCAACGCTTAGAACTGGAATCTCAAGGGCTGGTAGTTGGTTCTGGACGGGTTGTTGGACGCCGAGACCGACGGCGCGGAGCGTATTCGCTAGGCCGACTGGGTTGTTTGCGAGTCTTTGTTGGCGAAGCCATTCTCGTATCTCCTTGGGTAGTCGTTTCTGCGTTGCTAGTATTCCCTGATCCTCCCAATAGTCAGCGAAGGTCTCTATTCCATGCTTGATTATCCTGTCCGCGAGTTCGTCATCTTTCTTGGCTCTGTTCTGACGAAGTCTTGCCGAAGTTAATCCAGGAGATGCGCCCTCAAGGATGAGGCCGGTGAACTTCTCGGGGTTGGATACTGCAGTAAGGAGTGCCAGTCTTCCGCCCATAGAGTAGCCCATCCAGCATGCCCGCTTGATTCCCAGTTTCGAGAGAATTGTCATGACATCGTCTGCAGTATGTTCTTGACTGTATCTGGCAACATCTTTCGGAAAGTCTGATCCACCGTGACCCAGCAAGTCAACGGTTATGATCTTGTATCGCTTTTCTGCGTCGTGAACGAAGTCGCTCCATGTCGCCATATTGCCCGCGAACCCGTGTAGGGCAACGATAGGTGGGCCTGAGCCCGCGACTTTGACGTTGATATTTACCCCATTGATGTGCAAATCTCAAGACCCGTTCGTGATTACTTGCTCCGCTGCTCGTGCTACAGAGGAGGAAATGCGTTGGTGTAATTCTACGTTTCGTTCCCTATTCGAACTCAACTCGACTATCCCGGTTCCGCTTGATTTTACGCGAATTGAAATCAATTGGCGAAATT
>Ga0335081_10002656_pt1 | contig 28105 bp, 34 predicted proteins | sample Lox_Sample_35_FD_206713 | JGI IMG/M metagenome (GOLD analysis project Ga0335081, IMG submission 206713) | Soil microbial communities from Loxahatchee National Wildlife Refuge, Florida, United States - Lox_Sample_3.5 | ecosystem: Environmental > Terrestrial > Soil > Wetlands | place: USA...
CCGGCGGTGAACGATCCCAGCACGGCCATCAGTTGTGTCGACCAATTGGGCCGCATCCTGATTCGCGTAGCATCTCGCGAGCCGCCCGAGTCCCTGCTATATGATCCGCCGGGGATCTTGCGGGTTTACGTTCCGTGGCCAAGCTTCGAACGGCTGCTCGATTCCGCGTTCGAGCAGATACGCATGTATTCAAAAACAGACGTGGCCGTCAGCCTGCGCATGCTGCGGGCTCTCAGCGATATTGCGGCCACCACGCAGGATCCCGATATTCGCCAATTACTGAGCGATCGGGCGAGCCGCATTGCCGCCGGATGTGCCGAACGACTTGGCGAACACGAAATGGTGGAGATTCGCGCTCGACACTCGGCACTCCAGAGTGTGCTCCGCGCCGCCCGGTAGCTGCCGTTCGCCCTATCCGCCCGCGATGGCGCCTACCACCAGGTACGGTTCGGTCCCCGTGGCGACGGCTTCGGGCAGCGGGGCGTCCGGCGGCTCGTGGGACAGATCCTCCTGGCACGCGAAGAACCGTAGCCAGGGTCGCCGCTGTTGCGTGGTGTGATCGCGGATGGTCCCGCGCAGCATGGGATAGCGGGCCTCGAGCGCTTCGAGCACGGAGCGCTGCGTTACCGGCCCGGTGACCTCCAGTTGCACTTCCCCATCGACATGCGCCAGTGCCCGTAGATGCGCCGGAAGCACGACGCGGATCATGACAGCGTCTGCACCTCGACGGAAAGCACGGCCGGGAGATCGCGCACGATCGGCGCCCACGTGTCTCCGGCATCAGCCGACGCGTATACCTGCCCGCCGGTGGTGCCGAAATACACGCCGCATTTGTCGAGCGCGTCGACGGCCATCGCATCGCGCAGAACGTTTACGTAACAATTACTCTGCGGTAAACCCTTGGTCAGCGGCTCCCATTCGTTTCCACCTGTCCGGCTGCGATACACGCGCAGCTTTCCTTCGAGCGGAAAGTGCTCGGAGTCGCTCTTGATGGGAACCACGTAAATGGTGTCCGGCTCGTGCGCATGAACGTCGATGGCGAACCCGAAGTCCGTGGGCAGATTCCCGCTGACCTCTTGCCACGAATCACCGGCATTGTCCGTGCGCATGACGTCCCAGTGCTTCTGCATGAAGAGCACACCCGGCCGCGACGGATGCATGGCGATATGGTGCACGCAGTGCCCGACCTCGGCGGTGGGGTCGGGAATGTACTGGGAACGGAGCCCGTGATTGATCGGCTTCCACGTCTTGCCGGAATCGTCAGTGCGAAAAGCCCCCGCCGCTGAAATCGCGATGAACATCCGTGACGGGTTGCTTGGATCCAGAATGATGGTATGGAGGCACATTCCGCCGGCGCCCGGCTGCCAGTGAGGCCCGGAGCCATGCCCGCGCAGTCCCGAGAGTTCTTCCCAGTTCTGCCCGCCATCTTTCGAGATGAATAAAGCGGCGTCTTCTACTCCGGCGTAGACCGTGTCTGGATCGGTGAGCGACGGCTCCAGATGCCAGACGCGCTTGAACTCCCACGGGTGCGGTGTACCGTCGTACCACTGGTGCGTGCCGGGCACGCCGTCGTACGTGAACTTGTTCCCGACGGTTTCCCAGGTTTTACCACCGTCGTTGGAGCGCTGCATCACTTGCCCGGACCATCCGCTGGACTGCGATGCGTAGAGCCGGTTGGGTTCCACGGGCGAACCTTTCAGGTGGTACATTTCCCAGCCGGCGAAGTGGGGACCGCTGACGTCCCAGTTCTCGCGCTTTCCGTCGGAAGTAAGAATGAACGCGCCTTTGCGCGTGCCGACGAGCACTCGTACTTTACTCATTGGTTGTCCTTTCTTTGCTCTGTTGAACCGGCATCCAAATTTCGACATCGCCCATTCCGGTCTGCGGGTTGAAACGCTCCCCATAGCGCTCGAAGAAGGCGGGTGCGCCGCCGCTAGGTTCAACATGTTTGTAACACGATGACGGAAACCACTTGTGCCAGATGTTGTCCAGAGTATGGCGGAGCTTCGACACGTGCTCGCGATGCGCAAACACAGCGTACGGCTGCGCGGGGATGGTCGTCTGACTGAACTCGCCCGGAAGGCCCACGACACTCGAGATCTCGACACCGCACATATAATCGAACCCGCCGGGCATCGGAAAACAAAGACCGTACTCCACAGCGCCAATCTTGCCGGGCACCCGGCCGATGGAAACGAATCGTTGCCACTGCGCGGGAATACCGTTCGCGGTCGCCATGGTGAAGTGGCCTCGCAGTCCTGCAATCACCAGCGCCGGCCCGGTTTCAAAACGCGGCGCTTCCAGTTCCACTGCGTCAGTTGTCGTCACTTATCTCCTTTTCTCTTCCCCATTCACGGCCGGACTAAAGCGCGCAACCGCTGATCGCGCAAGTATAGCCCGGCCCAGAATAACGCGGCCATGTAAGTTGGGAACGAGACCGCTGATTGCGCGGCCGGTCCAGAGGGGCCTTCGAGATGGGAATTGAGCCTGTTCCCTGCTGTTCCATGAGATGGGTTTCCATGATCGCCGTGTTCGACATGGTCAGCCTTTCTTTCCCGCGAGTTCGTTCGCTAGCTCGCGTTCGCGTTCGATGGCTTTGCTACGGGCAAAATCCTCGAGTCCCATGATTTGGCGGATCTCGATTTCTGCGTCCTTGCCTTCGCCATGGGGAGCGGGAGCGCGCATGGCCCACTCCAACGCTTCCTGTTTCGACTTTACTTTGATGATCCAAAAGCCCCCGATGACCTCTTTGGTCTCGGCGAAAGGCCCGTCGATCACGGTCTTCGTGCCCCCCGAAAACTGGATGCGAGCGCCCTTGGATGTAGGCTGCAGTCCGGCGAGATCCACCAGCACACCGGCCTTGATGAGCTCTTCGTTATATTTGCCCATCGCTGCAATCAATTCTTCGCTGGGCATCTGGCCCGCTTCAAATTCCTTGCTTGCTTTGACAATCATCATGAATCGCATTTTCCATCTCCCGGGTTGAGTCGAACGAGGCGCCGCGCAATCGACAGCGCGGCAACTAATGCTGTGGCAGCGCCGGAATCTCAATTACGGGGCGGATTTCGACGGTTCCCTTGCGCGCTCCCGGAATCCTCGCGGCAATGCCGATCGCCTCGTCCAGGTCCTTGGCATTGATCATGAAAAAGCCGCCAAGCTGCTCGCGCGTCTCGGCGAACGGGCCGTCGGTCACGAACCGTTTGCCACCGCGAATCCGAACACTGGTTGCAGTCGCGACAGGCTGCAAAGGCGACGTGGCCAGGAACTGACCCTTTGAATTGAGATCATGGGCGAGCGCTGTCGACTCCACGTAACAATCCTGTCGCTCGGTCTCGTTCAGGGCTTTCTCATCCAGGTAGATCAGCAGCATGTATCTCATTCGCGCTCCTCCGTCAGTTGAGTCGAATGGCGCGCGGCCGGATCGACACTTCAGGAACGGGAAATTTACAATGAGACATGCCGTCCGACCCAACCGCCGCCATTGAAGCAGTTTACCGCTCCGATTGGGGCCGGATTGTGGCGACTCTGATCCGCATGGTCGGCGACTTCGACTTGGCCGAAGAGGCTGTGCAAGAAGCGTTTACGGCTGCGGTGGATCAATGGCGCGCCTCCGGTGTCCCGGACTCCCCGCGTGCCTGGATCATCCAAGCCGCGCGAAATAAGGCGATTGACCGCATCCGTCGCAAGGCTAATTTCGAAGAGAAAGTTGTGCCGTATCTCACATTCGGATCGGCCGCCGTAGTCAAACAGCCTGATTTCGACGCGAGCGAGATCCCCGACGACCGCCTTCGCTTGATCTTCACCTGCTGTCACCCCGCGCTGGCATTGGAAGCGCAGGTGGCCCTGACGCTCCGCACCCTCTGCGGCCTCGAAACCGACGAGATTGCCCGTGCTTTCCTCGTGCCTCCCACGACCATGGCGCAGCGCCTGGTCCGAGCCAAACGCAAAATTCGCGATGCCGGCATTCCTTACGCGGTTCCCGACTTGACGGAAATGCCCGACCGGCTCGAGGCTGTTCTGACCGCCATCTATCTGGTTTTCAACGAAGGCTATGCAGCCACTCGCGGCGGCCCGCTGGTCAGGACGGATCTCTGTGCGGAGGCCATCCGCCTGGGGCGCCTGCTTATGACGTTGCTAGGGCCGCAGCCTCCGTCCGAAGCCGTGGGCCTTGTTGCCCTCATGCTGCTTCACGATTCACGGCGCCATGCCCGTCTGGATGCGGCCGGCGATCTGGTCATTCTCGAGGAGCAGGATCGCACCCGCTGGAACCGGGCGCAGATCGCGGAGGCGTTGCCGCTGGCCGAGTACGCGATGCGCGGTGCGCCGGGACCCTATGCTTTGCAGGCGGCGATTGGAGCCGAGCATTGCCGAGCCGCGCGACCGGAAGATACGGATTGGGGCAGCATTCTGCGGATTTACACGGAGTTGGAACGCCAGCAGCCGACTCCTATCGTCTCTCTGAATCGTGCGGTGGCGGTCGCGATGACGGGTGGGCCAGAGCACGCGCTGGAGCTGATCGATGCGCTGGCCGCAACCAACGATCTCGACAGCTATCACTTGCTGCATGCCGCACGAGCCGATATGCTGCGCCGTCTCGGTTCCGCGGAGAAAGCGGCAGAGAGTTACACGCGCGCGCTCGCGCTGGTTACCAATGACAGCGAGCGCCGGTTTCTTGAGCGGCGCCTGCGGGAGGTGCAGTCATCGACGCAGACGGGAGGCGGAGGCGTATGAACGCAGAAGATTTTCGCCGAATTGCGTTGAGTCTGAAAGGGGTCGAGGAGGGTGCGCACATGGGCTCGCCCGATTTCCGCGTTGGCGGCAGGATCTTTGCCACCCTCGCATCCCAGAGTCAGGGCTATGGAAACGTGAAGCTCACGCCAGATCAGCAAGCCGCCTTCGTCGAAGAACTGCCGGGTGTCTTTGTGCCTATAGCCGGTGGATGGGGGAGGATGGGCATGACCCACATCCGGCTGAGCGTGGCGAGTGAGGATATTCTGGAGGGGGCGCTGCGCACCGCATGGAAATTACGGGTAGAGAAGAACGCGAAGGTAGCTCCCACAAAAGCTCGCCGCCCGGGCATCGCGAAAAAACTGCGTCGTACGTGATCGATCGATGTCGCGCGGGGTCACGCGTAGTGTGCGGGAACCCGCGGCCTTTCGGAGGGCGACGTTCCGAAGAGATTCACTCTAACCCCAATTCTCCCCGCACCTTCTTCGGCAACTTTGCCGCCACCATCGAATAGGAATCCTTGATCAGCCGCTTCACCTCTTTGGCCGGCAGCGCATCCAGGCTCTCGAGCAACACCCACTTGTTGCGCGCCAGGTACGGCGCTGGAATAATCCCCTCGCGCTCGACTAGCTCCGCGAATTCATCAGGCGTGCATTTGAAGGAAACCGACGTTGGCATTCGGTCCAATGCCGCAATCGCGAACATTTTCCTGCCGATGCGGAACAGCAGGTTGTTTTCCCATTGGACGTCTTCTGTCGCGTGCGGCAACGACAGGCAGTAGCGCCGCAGCGTCTCGATGTCCATCACCAGAACCGGCGCAGGCGGAGAATCTCCACAAACGCGATGTACAGGTTGATCACGCCGATCCCGCTGACGGCGCCGCGAAAATATCCGCTCCCCCAATAACCGCTATGGAGCAGGGAAGAGAAGAAGTTGTTGTCCCAGACTGCTCCCACCCAGGGAAACACCAGAAGAAAGCAGCCCAATTCGAGACAAAAGATGATCAGCAGGATGGCGGAGAGCTTCTGATACCAGTGGTACACCGGGCGTGTCGCGGCGGGCGCCGGCTCGGTGACCGTCGGTGTCGGCGGATCTATCGGCATGCGCTCGCTTCGAGGGCAAAGAGGTCGAGCTGCCCATCATCCAGTGGGAAAAGATACCGCGCGCGCACCGGCTCAAAGCTAGCGCGATGCAGCGGCGTCGGCCCATGTTCCTCAAGCGCCTTCAGGTGTTCCGGCGTGTTATACCCTTTATGACTCGCTAAACCGTATTGGGGATAGACCGCGTCCCACACGCGCATGCAGGCGTCGCGCGTGACCTTGGCGATGATCGAGGCCGCGGCAATTGCTTGGCAACGCGCGTCTCCATGGATAATTGGTTGCTGCGGAATCGAGAGGTCCAGCGGCACGGCGTCGATCAAGATAAAATCCGCCGCCGGCGAAAGTTGCTCCACGGCTCGCTTCATGGCCAGCCTCGACGCCTGATAGATATTGATGCGGTCGATCATGGCCGCGTCTACCGCCGCCACCGCCCACGAAACCGCGCGCTCGCGGATACGCTCCGCCAGCACTTCCCGGCGCTCGGCTTCGAGCTGCTTGCTGTCGTTGAGACCGCGAATGGGCCTGTCGGGAGACAAGATCACGGCGCCGGCAAAGACCGCGCCGAACAGCGACCCGCGGCCCACCTCGTCGACGCCGGCCACCGCCAGAAAGCCGCGCGCCCGGAGCTCACGCTCCAGCGTTCCCTCGCAGCGAAGCTTCGCGACTGGGTTTGCCGATGCCACGTGCGCGGCCACTCGCGGCTTACTCGCGTTCGCGGAGCCGCGCCGCCTTGCCCTTCAGATCACGCAGATAATACAGCTTCGCGCGCCGCACCCGGCCGGTGCGCACCACGTCGATGTGATCGATCACGCGCGCGTGCAGCGGAAAAATGCGCTCCACGCCTTGTCCGAAACTCACCTTCCGGACGGTGATGCTTTCTCCCATTCCCGTATTCTTGCGGGCGATCACGGTGCCTTCGAACGCTTGCAGCCGTTCCTTGTCGCCTTCCTTGATCTTCACGTGCACGCGAATCGTGTCGCCCGGCCGAAACTCCGGGACCTCCGCCCGCTTATGTTTTTGTATGAATTTGGTCAACAACGGGTGATTCATGGTCGTAATCCTTCAGTGTCCTTTATCGTACTTGAAATCCGCTTGCGCCGCCTGTTCCAGGTCGGGCCGCAAGCGCGCCGTCTTTTCCAGCGCCGCTTGTCCCCGCCAGCGGCGGATCTGCTCATGGTTCCCACTCAACAAAACTTCCGGCACGCGCCACCCGCGAAATTCCGCGGGCCTGGTGTACTGTGGGCAATCCAGCACGCCGGCATCGGCTCCAAACGATTCGCGCACTGCCGAATCCGCGTTGCCCAGCACGCCCGGGATCAGACGCGCGATGGCGTCGATCACCACCGCCGCCGCCAGCTCGCCTCCGCTGAGCACGTAGTCGCCAATCGTCAATTCCTCGTCTGCCAGGTGCTCCGCCACGCGCTCATCCACTCCCTCGTAGCGCCCGCAGATCAGCAGCAGTTCCGCTGCCTCACCCAGCCGCCGCGCCGCCGCCTGGTCGAACTTTGTTCCTTGCGCGGAAAGCAAGATCACGCGCCGCGCCTCAATTCTTTCGCCGCGCGCCCGTTCCGGGAAAATAGTTTCCACCGCCGCGAACAGCGGCTCCGGCTTGAGCAGCATGCCTTCGCCCCCGCCGAATGGCCGGTCATCCACAGTCTTATGCCGGTCCGCGGTCCAGTCCCGCAAGTTATGAATCCGGATCTCGAGCTTCCCATCTTCCTGCGCCCGCGCCACCACTCCGTGCTCAAACGGCCCGTGAAAAAATTCCGGAAAAATCGTGACAACATGAAACTTCACGAGCGGTTCAAGTCCTTCAATCCTTCCGGCAAATTCACTAAAATCCTCTTGGCTGTGGTGTCAATCTCCACGCAGATCGAGCGGGCGAATGGAATCAACAACTCGCCACCCACCTCCAGCAATCCTGCGCCTCCGGCATCCTCCCAGCCCGTTACCATTCCAACCAGTTCGCCCGTGCCGCTGTCGCGAACCTCGCAGCCCATCAGGTCCGAAAGATAATGCTCGCTCTCATCGAGCGCCAGCCGCTCCGCCTTCGGAATGCGGACTTCGGCGTGCTCCAGCAGCTCCGCCTGCGACATGGTATCCACGCCTTGGAGCTTGAAAAGCCACACGCGGAGGTGTTCGCGCACCGACTCCACCCGAAATCGCCCGGGATCCAGCGCCCGCCCGTCGCGGAACAGGAAGACTTGTTCTAATTTCTGGAATCGCTCCGGCTTACTGGTGAGCGCTACCGCCGCCAGTTCTCCATGGATGCCCCACGCCCGTCCCAGCCTGGCGACGGTGACCCATTGGTCCTCTTCAAGAAGGCTCACTCCAGAATTTCGAGGGTGAACCGCCTGTTGAGTTTCATACCGGCGGCGCCAAGGATGGTGCGGATGGAGCGGGCGGTCCGGCCCTGCTTCCCGATCACTTTACCCAGGTCGCTGGGGGCCACGCGTAACTCCAAAACCGTCACTTGTTCACCTTCCACCACGTGCACATTTACCTCCTCCGGGATGTCCACGAGAGCCTTCGCGATGTCTTCAATCAGCTGCTTCATCCCCGCGCCTCCTAAGCCCATTCTAAACGACGGCGCAAAACGAAGTGGCGAAAGGAGTTGCTAAACTTCCGTTGGTACAGTTCCGAATCGCACAATTCCCGGGTGTTAAGCGGCCGGCGTCGCCGCCGGGGCAGGGTTGTTCTTCACCAGCCGCGTGACCGTATCGGACATCTGTGCGCCGGCTTTGACCCAATGCGCGATCCTCTCGTGTTTCAGTTCCACCGCCGCCGGAGTGGTTCGCGGGTTATAGTGGCCCACCACTTCAATGTTCCGGCCATCCCGCGCTTTTTCCTTTTCGATCACCACCACCCGGTAGAACGGCTTCTTTTTAGCGCCGAATCGCGCCAATCGAATCATTAACATGCTGACTTCTGACTCCTGTCTGTCTAAAATGCCGGTAATTTCAGCTTGCCCAATTTCTTTCCCAAAAATCCGCCGGAGAAACTCTTCATCATCTTACGCGCTTGCGAATACTGCTTGAGCAACTGGTTCACGTCCTGCACGCTGGTGCCGCTGCCCTTGGCGATGCGCCGCCGCCGGCTGCCGTTGATGATCATGTGGTTCGCCCGTTCCTTGGGCGTCATGGAATCGATGATCGCTACCACGTTCGTGATCTCTTTTTCGTCGATCTTGACGTTCTTCAAATCCTTCATAATGCCCATATTCGGCATCATTCCCAGAATCGATTCCAGCGGCCCGAGCTTTCGAATTTGCCGGATCTGATCGCGGAAGTCCTCAAGGGTGAAGTCGTTCTCGATGAGCTTGCGCTGCATCTCCACGGCTTGCTTCTTATCGATGGCCTCTTCCGCCTTCTCGATGAACGAGAGCACATCGCCCATGCCCAGAATGCGCGACGCCACCCGGTCCGGATAAAACACTTCGAGCGCGTCTGATTTCTCGCCAACACCGACAAATTTAAGGGGTTGACCAGTGACTTGTCGGATAGAAAGCGCCGCCCCGCCGCGGGCATCGCCATCCATCTTAGTCAGTATGATGCCCGTGATGCCCAACCGTTTGTGGAACTCGTCCGCGCTCTTCACCGCGTCCTGGCCAGTCATGGCGTCTGCCACGAACAGGATCTCGACCGGCGTCAGCATCTCGCGAAGCTGCTGCAACTCGGTCATGAGCTGATCGTCAATGTGCAGCCGCCCGGCCGTATCCACCAGCAGCACGTCGCGACCCGTGTTGGTGGCTTCCTTGCGTGCGGACCGTGCCAGATCCGCCGGCGCGGTTTCTTCCGGCGTGCCGGTATAGATCGGCTGACTGATATCGCGCGCCACCACGCGCAGTTGTTCCCGCGCCGCGGGCCGGTAGACGTCCACCGATACCAGCAGCGGCCGATGTCCGTTCTTCGAGAGCCACCGCGCGATCTTGCCCGTGGTCGTGGTTTTGCCGGATCCCTGCAAGCCCACGATCAGCATCACGCTTGGCGGCTCGTTGGCGAAGCGCAGCTTGGACTCGTGGCTCCCCAGGATCTTGATCATCTCATCGCGCACGATGGCGATGACCTGCTGCGAAGGCGAGAGCGCGGTCAGCACCTCCTCGCCCATGGCCTTCACCTTGATGGCCTCGATCAATTGCTTGACTACCCGGAAATTGACGTCGGCTTCGAGCAGTGCGACACGGATCTCCCGCAGTGCGGACTCCATGTTTTCCGCCGTCAGCCGCCCTTCGCCGCGCAGGTTCTTGAATACCCGCTGCAGCTTTTCCGATAAGTTGTCGAACATGATCGCTTACGGAGTTTACAACCGGACACCAAGGCAAACTGGTGGCCAGGAATGATTTACTCAGTATAACGAACTTTCCGGCTGAAAATGGCGAGTGGCATGGTCTGCGCCTCCCCGTGCGACCGGCTATCGCGCAATCCCAATAGAATCAAGCACGAACTGCATGCGCGTCTCAACCGATGCCCGCGGGATTTGGATTAATTCATAACCGCGCTCGGTGTAGGTGGTCACCAATGCTTCGTAGGTTCTCACTGCTTCTTCGAAGTCCTGCTTCCGCTCGCGATCCTGCGCATAGATCTCGCGCCAAGGAGGCGCGATTAAGACGCGCGGGTTATACCGGAATGCTTCGACGGCACCCTCCACATGCATCGGTGGGGATAGCCCAATCAGGCGCAAATATGCCGCCACGTCCACTACTCCGCGGTCAAAAAACACCGGGCCAGCCGACTGCTCGGCGATGCGGTATGACCGCATGTCCCAACTCAGCATCAGCTCGGTAAAGAGAGCCGTATCATGCCACGGCAGTGCCCGGCCCCCGATTGCCACCTGGTCCTGAATGATTCCTCGCCCGCCTTCGCCAAGACAGACGTATCCAGATCTACGTAGCGCCTCGATGAGTGTGCTCTTACCTGATCCCGGCCCGCCCGTCAGAACGAAAAAACGTTTTGCAGCTTCAGTCAATGGCTCCATATTAGAGAATTAATGGTTTGGCAGGCGTCGGCGTAGGGGCGAGGCACGCCTCGCCCTCGAACTCAACGTTCCCGCAGCAACAGCAATACGCCGCCGATCAGCGAGAAGATAGACTACGCATCGTCGCCGCCTTCCTCATGCCGCCGGAGGACCTCGCGAACCGCTTCGCTGGCCTCAAGATCGTCGGTAAGTTTCGGCGCCTTCGCACCGGCATCGAGCAACGCCTCCACGGTGGCCGCATAGTCTCCGGTGTCCCGGTGCCAGCTATTCTCGGAGCCGTGCAGCGCGGAACCCAATGCGGTCTGGCCATATGCGCAGTCATTTCGTTCGAGCTGCGGATGAAAGCGCAGAATCTCCCGGACCATTTCCGCGTTTCCGTGCCACGCTGCCCACGCGAGCGGCGTCAAGCCGTACTCGCCCTGTGCCTCGACAGGCCATCCCGCCTGCAGCATCAGCCGCACGGCCGCGGTGTTATTGTTCTGCGCGGCGTCCGGTAACCGCCGGCGGTCGTCATCCGACATTGTCTTCACCAGATTCGGCCGGCTGGCCAGCATGGCGCGAAACGTTTCCTCGTCGCCGAGTTCAAATGCCTGCGCCAGTTTCACATCCTCCGGACTGCGCTCCATCAGGAACCGAAACACCTCCATATGGCCCAAGTCACGGGCGATTTGGTGCGGCGTTCGGTCCTTCCCGAAGAGTTGAATGTAAACGGTGCCCTCGCTTCGGGGATCCTGCTTGGGGAAATATGCGTCCGAGGCGCGCATCCGGATCGCGGCTGGGTCAGCCTCCAGATGCCGGCGCACCAGTTCCAGATCGCCTAAAGCCGCCGCCATCAGGATGTCCGTCCGGCACCCGCGCGCCACCAGGTATCTTGCGATGTCCTGCCGGTCGCGCGGATAATGCCGCGCTTGCACTACACGCAGCATATGCTGCGCTGGCGTGGATTCGTAAAGGCGGTCGCGAGCATCGATCGCGGCGCCGCTCTCCAGCAGGAACTGCGCGATCTCCACGGTAGAGGCGCAATGCAGCGGCGTTTGGCCGTTGACCCCCCGCGTGTCCACCACGCCACGATCCGCCGCAACCAGCTCCCGCAGCTTATCGATCATCGCCAGCCGCGCCGCTGCATGTGCATCTACCACAGCGCCGCGTTCTATCAGAAATTCTGCCATGGCAGGCCCGCACTCATCCAGAACGCCGATGCCCCCAGCCCACCATCGGCTGCGCGCGTTGATATCCGCGCCGGCCCGAAGCAGCACATCGATCGTCTTTCGGTCGCTTCTTTGCACCGACGCCAGTAGCGGCTGCATGCCGGAGTTGCCGTAGTTGGCCATGGGCTCATTGAGCTGAGCCTTCAACTCGGGGTGGCTTTCAAGCACGCGCGCGGTCTTCTCCGCATCGCTCGCACAGACCGCTGCCGATAGCATCTCGGCCGGCGCGAGCAAGCGCGCCACGGATTCCACATGCTCCTTCAGCTTCGCCCAGTTGGTAAAGCCGTATTCGCGGGCGATCAGGTGTTGTGCGTCGGCAAGTCTCGAACATTCCGCCGCGGCGTCACTCCGCTGCAACTGGCGCAGCAGATCCTTGGCCTGTTTCTTGAGATGTTCGAGGTTTGGTCTTTCGGGTAATTCGCGAGACATCACTCCTCCTTCTTTTGGCCCGGTGTCCGCTATGACGGGCAGAAGTGAGGTTGATGTTCGGTACGGCTCAGCAGCTCAGGTGGGATCGTCCCTTCCCGCGGACGGGATGCACCCTGGATTGCAAATCTGAGTATACGTCAAACTTCCGGCAACCTGCAACACACCGGCGTGTCGGCGATCCCAGTCCGGCTCATCGAGACGCCGCCTACAGTACTTGCAGTACCAGACACTTCAAGTAGTGTGTCTCCGGCACCGTCAGCAGTATCGGGTGGTCCTGCGCCTGCGTGCGGCGCTCGATCACGCGCAGATCACGGCCGGAATCGAGCGCGGCTTCGGCCACAACTTCCAGCAGCATCGCTTCGCTCAAGTGATGCGAGCACGAACAGGTCACCAGAACTCCGCCCGGCCCCAGCAGGCGCAACGCGCGCAGGTTGATCTCCTTGTAACCACGGGCGGCGGCTTCGAGATTCCGGCGCGACTTCGCAAAGGCCGGCGGATCGAGTACGACGGTTGAAAACTGACGCCGCGCTGACGCGTAACCGGCGAGAACTTCGAACATATCGGCTTCACGGAATTCCACGTTCGCGATGCCATTCGCCTGGCGGTTGGCCTCCGCCATGGCCAGCCCCGCCGCGCTCGAATCAACCGCCTCCACTGACTCACATTTCGCGGCCATGTGCAGTGCGAAGCCGCCCGTTGAGGTGAAACAGTCAAGCGCTTTGCCCTTCGCGTAACGTGCCGCGGCGATGTAGTTCTCGCGCTGGTCGAGAAAGATGCCGGTCTTCTGGCCTTCCAGCAGATCGGCGCAAAAGGCGAGGCCATTTATGCGCACCGTCAGCCCCCGCGGCGCCTCGCCGAACACGATGCCGGTTTCGAGCGGTAACTGTTCGTGCTGGCGCACGGCCACGTCGTTGCGCGCTACGATGCCGCGCGGTGAAAACAAATCCACCAGCGCTGCGATAATCCAATCCTTTGCCGCATCCATGCCTTGATCGAGCGTCTGAATGACCAGGTAGTCGCCGTAGCGGTCCACAATCAGGGCAGGGAGGCGGTCTCCTTCTCCGTGCACCACGCGGTAAGCATCGGTATCGCGCACGACATGACGGCGAAACTCGTTGGCTTCGGCGATGCGCCGCGCAAAAAACTCCGGCCCGATTTCCTGAACATCGCGCGACAGCAGGCGCAGACAAATTTGCGAGGTCGAGCTGTAATGCGCCATGCCGAGCACGCGCCGCTGCGGATCGATCACCTTGACCACCGATCCCGGCGCCGCATGATCTCGCTCCGCTACATCGCTGGAAAAAATCCAGGGATGCCCGGAGGCTACCCGGTTAGCAGCCTTGCGATTGACTTTGACTTCGGTCAACGCATCGCCTGCAGACGCGCGATTCGATCCTCAGTGGAGGGATGCGTGGAGAACAGCCGCATCAGCGCCTGTCCCGTAAACGGCTTGATGATGAACAGGTGTTGCGTGGCTGGCGAAGCATCCATGGGAATCCGCTTCGAGTAAGCTTCGAGTTTTTGCAGTGCTGATATCAAATTGTAAGGAGTACCAGTGTATTTCGCCGACGCCGTATCCGCGTCGAATTCGCGCGAACGCGAAATCGCCATCTGGATCAGCGCTGCGGCGAGCGGCGCAAGAAAGATCATGAGAATGCCGGCCCAGCCGCCGCCGTCGTCATCGTCGTCGCGCCGCATACCTCCGAAAATCATGGCCCAGCGCGCCATCGAAGCCAGCGCCGTGATCGCCGCGGCAATGGTCGCCGCCACCGAGCTGATGAGAATGTCGCGATGCAGCACGTGCCCCAGCTCATGCGCCACCACGCCTTCCAGCTCGCGATCGTCCATCACCTGTAAGATTCCGGCAGTGAACGCAACCGAAGCATGCGCTGGGTTTCTACCCGTCGCGAACGCATTGGGCGAAGCCTCCGGAATCAGCCAGAGCTTCGGCATGGGCAGCCCCATGCGCTGCGCGAGACCGCCGACAACCGGCGCCACCCGCCGGTAGACGTCCGGATTCTCCGTTTCCGTCACCGGCTGCGCCGAATAGCTGGCCAGCGCGATCTTGTCGGAAAAAAAATACCCGGCGAAATTCATCACGACGGCGATGGCGAGCCCGATGTACACGCCGTTGCGCCCGCCCATCGCCCTCCCGCCCACCACCAGCAGCCCACTGAGCAGCCCTAGCAGCAGGACGGTTTTGATTGTGTTTCTGCCGTGCATGGTCTACTTCTATGGTCTACTTCTATTGTGTCACCAACTCGCCCACGCGCCGTGTGAACTTGAGCTCGTGCTTTCCGGAGTCGGCCTCCACTATCACGGTGTCTCCCTGGCTGAAATCGCCACTCAGGAGCCGCAGCGATAGCGGGTCTTGAATCAACCGTTGAATCGCCCGTCGCATAGGCCGCGCTCCGTAGGCCGGGTCGTAACCTTCGGTCATGAGCACGTCCTTGGCGCTCTGCGTCACCTCGAGGTGAATGCCCTTCGCTTCGACCAGCGCCGCCACACGGCCGATCTGGATGTCGATAATGAGCGTCAGGTGCTCCTTGTTGAGCGGGTTGAACACGATGATATCGTCCACGCGATTCAAAAACTCCGGCCGGAACGTCCTGCGCAGCGCCTCCAACAGAGCCGTGCGCGTCGATTCACTGCTTGTATTCCGTGCGTTGATCGAGAATCCGATCGGCGCACCGTCCCGGATCTCGCCCGAGCCCACGTTCGACGTCATGATGATCACGGTGTTGCGGAAGTTCACCGTCCTGCCCTGGCCGTCGGTGAGCCGGCCGTCATCCAGAATTTGAAGCAGCATGTTGAAGACGTCGGGATGCGCTTTTTCGATCTCGTCGAACAGCACCACTGAATACGGTTTCCTCCGTACGTACTCGCTTAACTGCCCGCCCTCCTCGTAGCCAACATATCCAGGGGGCGCGCCGATCATGCGCGATACGGCGTGCTTCTCCATGTACTCCGACATGTCGATGCGAATCAGAGCTTTCTCATCGTCGAACATGAACTCCGCCAGCGCCCGCGCCAGCTCAGTTTTTCCAACACCCGTCGGACCGAGGAAAATGAAACTGCCGATCGGCCGGTTGGGATCCGCGAGGCCGGCCCGATTGCGACGGATGGCGTTTGATACCAGCCTGACGGCCTCATCCTGCCCAACCACGCGTTCGCGCAGCCGCTCTTCCATGTGCACCAGCTTCTGAACTTCGCCTTCGAGCATGCGAGCAACAGGGATGCCGGTCCATTTGGCTACAATGCGCGCGATATCCTCCTCATCGATTTCTTCCTTCAGCAGAGGGCTCGCGGCCTTGATCGCCTCCAGCTCCTTGGTGGCGGCTTCGAGGTCCTTTTCGATCCGGGCCAGCTCGCTGTATCGAATTTGCGCCGCTTTTTCCCAGTCGCCCACGCGCGTAGCTTTCTCTTCTTCCTGGCGGGCTTTGTCTAGCGCCTCCTTCAGCTCGCGCACTCGGCTGATGGCGCCTTTCTCGCGGGTCCACCGCTCACGCAGCGTGGCGGATTCCGCGCGAACGCGCTCCAGTTCGTTCTCGACAACTCGCAGCCGCTCGCGCGAGGCATGATCGTTCTCGCGGCTAAGCGCCTGCCGTTCAATTTCGAGCTGCGTGATGCGGCGGTCCACCTGGTCAAGTTGAGTCGGCAACGAGCCGATCTCGATGCGCAGCGCCGCGCCGGCTTCATCGATCAGGTCGATGGCTTTATCGGGCAGGAACCGGTCGGTGATGTAGCGGTGGGAGAGAACAGCCGCTGCCACAATCGCGGAATCCTTGATCCGCACGCCGTGGTGGATCTCGATTTTCTCCTTGAGGCCACGGAGAATTGCGATGGTATCGTCAACCGTCGGCTCGCCTACCATGACGGTTTGGAAACGCCGTGCCAGCGCCGCGTCCTTCTCCACGTATTTTCTGTACTCATTCAGGGTGGTCGCCCCTATGCAGCGTAGTTCGCCGCGCGCCAGGGCCGGCTTCAGCATGTTGGCAGCGTCGATGGCTCCTTCAGCCGAACCCGCGCCCACCAGCGTGTGCAACTCGTCAATGAAGCAGATGATTTCGCCGTTGGAGTCCGTGATCTCTTTCAGAACGGCCTTCAGCCTGTCCTCGAACTCGCCGCGGAACTTGGTGCCCGCCACCATTGAGCCGAGGTTCAGCGAGACCAGGCGCTTGTTGCGCAGTTGATCGGGCACATCCCCCTTCACAATACGCTGCGCCAGTCCTTCGACGATCGCCGTCTTGCCCACGCCAGGCTCGCCAATCAGCACGGGATTATTCTTCGTACGCCGGCTCAGCACCTGCATCACGCGCCGGATTTCATCGTTGCGTCCGATGACTGGATCGAGCTTGTTCTTGCGCGCCTGATCCGTCAGATCCACCGCATAGCGCTCGAGCGCCTGGTATTTCGACTCCGGATTCTGATCAGTGATCCGTTGCGTTCCACGCACCGACACCAACGCCTTCAATATCGCGTCGTAGCTCGCTCCTGCGCGGTTGAGAAGCTGGCCCGCCGGCTCGTGCTTCTGTTGTGCAATGGCCAACAGCAAATGCTCGGTCGAGACAAATTCGTCCTTGAATTTCTGGGCCTCTTCAAACGCCCGCTCCAGCACTTGATTCAGCGCCGGCGCCATGTACATGCCGGCTCCGGAGCCCGACACTTTCGGAAACGACTCGAGCATGCGCTCGGCTTCGAGCACCACCGCGTCTGGGTGCACGTCGCATTTCTCGAGCACAGGCCGAACAATACCCTCTTGCTCGCTCGCCAGGGCAATCAACACATGCAGCGGCGCGAGCGCCTGGTGCTGGTCTTTCTCCGCGATCGATTGGGCTTGCTGTACTGCTTCTTGAGCTTTTTGCGTCAACTTGTCGAATCGAAACACTGGAATCCCTGCTTTCTAAACAAAAACCGGGGCGCTTTTCCTGGCCGCCCCGGTCCCCGTCTGCAATTCTTAGATGCCTTAACTTACTGTTTGACTTCAACCTTCACCTGTTTCGGCTTCGCCGCCTCTTTCTTGGGCAGCTTGACGGTCAGGACGCCATTTTTATAGTCCGCCGAAACATGTTCGGTGTCCACCGAACTGGGTACGGCAAAGCTCCGCACGAAGCTCCCGAAACTGCGCTCGATCCGGTGATAGCCCTTCCCGTTCGCTTCTTTCTCAAAGCGGCGCTCGCCCTTGATCGACAAGGTTTCATTCTCGACCCGTACATCGATGTCTTCGAGCTTGAGATCGGGCAGATCGGCTTTCAAAACCAGCTCATTCTCGGTTTCCACGATGTCCACAGGAGGCGACCAGGGCCGGCCAGTGCGAGGCTCGCTCATCAGCCGGGTAACCGCATCTTCGAAAAAACGAAGGCTGGCGAGGGGGTCATGCTGTAACGACATTGGTTTTTCTCTCCTTACAATTGGCATAGCCAAAAATCTAAATACAATTAGATAATAAAATATGAGCGCCATACTGTCAAGTGCGGGAGTATAATTAAATCTCTATTGGATTCAACCGATTACGATAAACTAGAACATCTATGAACCTCACTCGCCGCCAGCTTCTGGCTAGTTCTGCGGCTCTTCTGGCCAAATCCGCTCCCACGCGACGCCTCTCGCAGCAAGATTCCCAAGTCGATCGTCTGCTTCCGGCTCTGACGCTCGATGAGAAGGTTGGGCAGATGACGCAGCCGGATTCTCTGTATCTCAACGACCTGGATGATGTTGGCCGGCTGCACGCCGGGTCGGTCTTGAGCGGCGGCGATTCGGATCCCCCATCGGGCAACGATTTGAAGTCCTGGACGGATCTGTACGATGGCATTCAATCGCACGCCCTTTCGGCCAAGCCGCGCATCCCGCTGCTGTACGGGGTCGACGCAGTGCATGGCCACAATAACGTCATCGGCGCGGTAATTTTCCCGCACAATATCGCGCTCGGCTGCACGCGCGATCCGGAACTGGTCGAGCGGGCGGCGCGTGTCACCGCGGAAGAGGTTCGGGCAACGGGTATTCAGTGGGCGTTTGCCCCGTGCGTCACAGTCCCGCAAGACATTCGCTGGGGCCGGACTTATGAAGGCTACAGCGAGTCACCGGACGTGGTGCGGCCCCTTGGAGCCGCCGCCGTTCGCGGCTTGCAGGGCAGCGCGCTCGACCATCCTCTCTCGGTGGCAGCCTGTGTCAAACACTTCGTGGGCGATGGCGGAACGACCTTCGGCACCGGTATTGGCGGGCATCTCGATCAGGGTGATACGCGCGTGGATGAGGCCACGCTGCGCAGGATCCATTTGCCGGGGTACATCACGGCGATTCAGGCGGGCGCCGTGACTATCATGCCCTCTTACAGCAGTTGGAATGGTGTCAAATGCTCGGGCCATCGCAAGCTGCTGACGGACATCCTAAAAAAGGAGTTGGGCTTCGAAGGCTTTGTCATTTCCGACTACAACGCGCTCGACGAGTTACCTGGCAACCGCAGGGAGCAGGTCAAGCAATCGATCAACGCCGGCATGGATATGGTGATGGTCCCGGAGAAGTTTAACGAGTTCTACAACACCCTCCGCGAGCTGGTGAAGTCGGGTGAGGTCCCCATGTCACGCATCGATGATGCCGTCACCCGTATTCTGCGCGTGAAGTTCGCCATGGGCCTGATGGACCCAAATCGGAAGATGCTCGCCGATCGCAGCCTGCACAAGACCTTTGGATCGGCGGCGCACCGCGCGGTGGCGCGCGAGTGCGTGCGGAAGTCGCTAGTCCTGCTCAAGAACGAGAAGCGGGTTCTTCCACTTCCCAAAAATGCCGCGCGGATTCACGTCGCCGGCAAGTGCGCGGACGACATCGGCAATCAGTGCGGCGGGTGGACGATCTTCTGGCAGGGCAAAAGCGGGCCTATCACGCAAGGCACGACCATTCTGGCGGGGATTCGCAAGGCAGTTGGCTCAGGCACCCAGGTTACGCACTCGCACGATGGGACGGGCGCAAAGGGAGCCACGGTCGGCGTTGCCGTCATCGGTGAGACGCCGTATGCGGAAATGCAGGGCGACCGCACGAGCCTGGATCTCTCCGCCGAAGACGCTGCCGTTGTCGAGAACATGAAGCGCGAAGGTATCCCGGTGGTTGTCGTGCTGATATCGGGACGGCCGCTCATCATTGAGAGCGTGCTACAGAAAGCCGACGCGGTGATCGCGGCGTGGTGTCCTGGGAGCGAGGGTGACGGAGTGGCCGATGTCTTGTTCGGAGACCACAAGCCATCCGGCAAACTCTCCTTCACCTGGCCCAGCCGGGAATCGACCACCTTCGCACGCAATGACCCGGGATACAAAACGCTCTTCCCGCTGGGGCATGGGCTGAGCTACTAGGGGACGTCGGGCGGAGTTTACAAGGCGACGCATGCGTCGCCCCTACGGGCGCTTCGGCATCGGCGGCGTTTTTTGATAGCGTTTCCTGCCGGCCCAGTAGAGGCTGATTTCGTGGCCGTCGGGGTCGTTGAGGTAGGCGTGCTTCCATCCCCATGGCATCATTTTCGGGGGCTGGCTGAATTCCACGCCGGCGGTTGCCAACGCGGCGCAGAGCTTCTCCAGGTCCTCGGTCTCGAAATAGAGTCGAATCCCTTCGGCATCCGGCGACTTTCCGGGATCGACGACGTGTAATGCGAACGTGGATCCGCCGCTCGGCGATTTGAGGCGCGCATAGCTCTCGGCAACCTGTTCGATGACCTTAAACCCCAGAAGCTCAGAATAGAAGTGCAGCGCCGGCGCCAGTTGCCGGACGTAAATGATCGCGTGATTGAAATCGAGCGGCGCAATTCGTCTGGATTTGACTTTCGCTGCCAAAGAAACCTCCGCCTGGGGAGTTTATCAGAGGTAACCGCGCGTCCCGGGATCTCGTCGGGAAATATGTAGAGGTGAACCGTGTCCGATGCCGTCTCCCGGCGTGCCTTTCTGTTTTCAGCCACGGCGTTGTTGGCCGCCGCGCAGGAACAGCCGAAGTTTGCAACCGACGTGAAAGTCGTGAGCGTGCTCGCCACTGTTCGCGACAAGAAAGGACAAGTTGTCCGCAACCTCACCAAGGATGATTTCTCACTGGAGGAAGACACCCGGCCGCAGACCATCCGCTACTTCTCGCAAGAAAGCGACCTGCCGTTGACGCTGGGGCTTCTGGTAGACACCAGCATGAGCCAGCGAAACGTCCTTGGTCAGGAACAGAGCGCGAGCTACCGCTTCTTCGACCAGGTGCTCCGTCCGGACATGGACAAGGCGTTCGTCATTCACTTCGACTACGATGTGGAGCTGCTTAAAGACCTGACATCGTCGAAGAAAGATCTGGACAAGGCGCTGGCTCAGTTGGAAACTCCCCAACTGGAGCGGCGTGACCAGAGTGGCGGCGGTGGTAACTCGGGCGGTGGCGGTTATCCGGGTGGTGGCAGGAGAGGTGGCGGGCGCCGCGGCGGAGGAACCCTGCTGTATGACGCCGTTCTGCTGGGATCCGACGAAATCATGAAGAAGCGGCGGGGCCGCAAAGCCATCATTCTGCTAACAGATGGAGTGGACCGGGGAAGCAGGACGCCACTGCCAGGCGCCATCGAGGCCGCACAACGCGCCGATACCCTGGTGTACGCCATCCTCTTTACTGATAAGGAAGGATACGGCGGCGGGTTCGGAGGCCCCGGCATGGGGCGCCACGGAGGATATGGCGGCGGAGGACGGCGTTACCCGCCGCAGCAGCAACGCCCCGACGGCAAGAAGATTCTCGAGCAGATTTCAAAAGAGACGGGCGGCGGATTCTTCGAAGTCTCCAAAAAGCAAACCATCGAGCAGATCTACGATCACATCCAGGAAGAGCTGCGGAACCAGTACAGCCTCGGCTACACGCCCGACAAATCCGAAGCCGGATATCACAAGATCACCGTGACGGTTAAAGAAAAGGGGCTGATCGTACAGGCGCGGGAAGGGTATTACTGGGGAGTCTAGCTCTCAGTGCCGCTTTTGAGTAACATCTAAAGCTGGATGAAAGGCCTCCTCATCGTGGCGGGATGGGCGCTCGGAGGATTTGTGGCCGGGTACTTCGTAGGCGTCGGATACGCTTGCTCAGGCGAGAACGCCAGCAACCTCTGCGGGCTGCTCGGCGTGTTTATCACAGGACCGATCGGCTTGATTGCCGGCCTGGCATTCGCTCTCAAGTGGCTCGCCCGACACCGCTAACCGGGAAGGGAAAGGAGCCGGAACGGATCCGGCCCCTTTACTGAATTAGCGGTGGAAGCCGCGGTATCCGCCGCCGTAAAATCCGCGACCGTAGAACCCGCGTCCGAAATAGAACGACGGGTAGAAACCAAATCCGAAGCCTGGGCCCCAATACGGATAGTAGTAGGGGTAGCCATAAGCATACGGATAGCCGTACCCATAGAGAGTCGGCGGAGGACGATATCCAACCTGCGGACCGCCGTTGTTGTATGGCCGGTCATACTCGTTGGGATCGACATAGCGAAACGCGTACGGCGCCCGCTCGGTGGAAATCGTCACCGGTGCTTCGACACGGAAAGTCAGAACGGCCTCCGGATAAATAACCGTGGGGCGGCCGCGAGTGAGCAGCACTCCGATGGCCCCTACGACGAGGCCCGCGCCTGCTCCGACACCGGCTCCAACACCGCCATTGACTGCCGCGCCTATGGCCGCGCCGGTTGCTGTGGTGGCACCAACCCCCGCAACATCACGGCCGACTGAGGTGTCGCCCTTCCAGGTAATCAATTGCGATTGGATCGGCACCTGCTGCCCGTCGACTAATGTCAGATCAGTAAGCTGAACTCCGAGACGGGAAGTGCCCTCGACCCGGCCCGCCTTCTGCGCTTCCTTTACAACGCCGCCGATAGTCTGCCCCCGCTGTGCAACGATCACTCCATCAACTACGATCGGCCTCACCAGCGTGGCGGTGAACGCATCGCCCGGATGATTCCTATCGGACGACAGCGGTTGATTGACGCGCACCGTAACATAGGTGCCCTGCTTGACGGTCAGTTGCGCCGGGACAGGCGGCATCTGGGGCGGGTGATCGGGACGCTGGCCTTGCGGGGCCGGCTGGCCCTGCGAATAGTTCGGATACTCCGCATAGTTCGGCCGTTGGGAGAACGTGGGCTGGGCCGGTGGGGCCTGCGGCGGATCGGATGCGCGCCGCCAGCTTCCATTTGGCGCGGGAATCTGCTGGTCACTCGGCGGCGGCGGAGCAGGGATCTGCTGCTGCGCCTGCGCCTGATCCGGCGGCGGCGCCGGCGGAGGGTCTTGCGGGTCCTGGGCGAACGCAAGACTGCACGCCGCGAGCGTTGTGACGGCAATGTGGTAAGTCGCGGATCGAATCATTTGATGGGTCCTCATAGCTGTCTCAATACTTCTCGACGCTCTCGGTAATGCATCTGTTTCACCATTTGCTTTTCGCACGCAAATTATTGGAAATACAGGCGGCAAACTGCTCTGTTTCTGGCCGGAATGCACCGCGTCTGGTGCTTTTCGGCCAACTCCGTCAACGCTGGTCCGGAGCGGGGATCACGACGTGCAAGTATCCATCGTGCACGACGCGCATGGCCGTGAAGTCGCGAATGCAGTGCTCGCTACCAAGTTCGTCGCAGGAATACGTTGTGGTGATGCCAAGTGAACGCATCCCGCCAGCGCGCGCGGCTTGAATACCGGCGGGCGTATCTTCGATCACAAGACACGCGGCAGGCTCGACTCCCAGCCGATGCGCGGCCAGCAGAACGCCTTCCGGATGCGGCTTTCCATGCCGCACATCATCTGCAGAAACGACGACCGATGGAAGTATCAGGCCGGCGCACCGCATGCGCACTTGAGCCAGCCGGGTCGGAGCGGAGGTGACCAGGGCCCACGACCCGCGAGGCAAGGCGCTGAGCACAGCGGCTGCGCCCTCGACAGCACGGATGCCTTCCCGATCCGACAGTTCCTCCTCACCGAATCGCGCGAATTCTGCCTCTGTCGCCAAGTGCGGTGCGACTTCGCGGATAATATCGTCTGTCCGACGGCCGTGCGAGATCTTCAAGATGGGCTGCGGGTCCAGGCCATAGCGCGCCGCCCAACGGGTCCACTGCCGCTCGTCATGCGCCATGGAGTCGACCAGCGTGCCGTCCATGTCGAATAGAATGGCGGAGCCGCGGAATTCGAACAGGGGTTTGTGGCTCATGGGGCGGCGAGTGTGTTCAGATCCCTTCACTTTAACAGGCGAGACCGAAATTCGTCCGGCGATGTAGCGCGATTAACCAATAGCGCCTTGCATCTAGCCCTGATCCGACGAAGCACGTTGATGGCTAATGTAGCGAAGGGCCACGCGATTTGTGCGGAGACCTGCGGCCGTTTATGTGGCTACGGAACAGTCCGCGGGTCTTCCGCCAACCCAGGCGGCAGCCCCGCGCTACACTAGGTCAAGAAATGAGCGTGAAGTACACCGTCATATTCGAACGCGCGGAGCACAATTGGGTACGTTCCCGATCTCCCCGGATGCATCTCGACAGGAAGAACTCTGGAGGCGACGGAGAACAACATCCGGGAAGCCATTCAGGGACACCTGCAGACGTTACGTGAGTTTGGCGAGCCGGTTCCACAGCCGGTCAACGTGGCGAAGGATATCGAGGCGACGCCGGCCGCGTAGTCTGGCTGCCGCTTCTTCTCCAACCGACGCGATCGTGCCGATTCGGGCCTAGGTGTGACGCCAAATCCTAAATCCCAGATCCCGCGTTCGCGCCTACTTTTCTTCTTCTTCCTGCGTCTCTTCTTCGGGTTCGCGGCCTTCGCGCTGGGCTTTGAGGCGTTCCTCTTTGCGCTTGGCGCGCTCGGCGGCGCGCTTCACGAGCTCGGAACCAACCAGTTCGATCATGGCCTGCTCGGCGCCGTCGCCCTTGCGGAAGCCCAGGCGGACGATGCGGGTATAGCCGCCGGAGCGCTGGCCGAAGCGTGTTCCCAGCGTGTCGAACAGTTTCTTCACCGACGCCGGAGTTTCCAGAAAAGCCGCGGCCTGGCGGCGCGTGTGTAGCGTGTCGCGCTTGGCCAGAGTGATCATGTGGTCGACCAGCGGCTTGATCGCCTTGGCTTTGGGCACGGTGGTGATGACGCGCTCCTGTTCGATGACGCTGGTCACCAGTCCCTTGAGCAGGGAATTGCGGGAGCCGACGTCCCGCTTGAGTTTGTATCCGCCTCGTCTGTGTCGCATCGGATGTCCTTACTCGCCAGGCTGGTCGTTGGGCTCGTACTGATCTTCGTCCGGCAGAATCTCGGGCACAGATCCGGGCGCCGGCGGCGGGGGAGCGACCAGTCGGCCGTGTGCGTCGAGCTTCATGCCCAGCGAGAGGCCCATATTGGCGAGAATTTCTTTGATCTCATTGAGCGACTTGCGGCCGAAATTCTTGGTGCGCAGCATCTCGGCTTCGGTCTTCTGCACCAGCTCCCCGATCGTTTGGATGTTGGCGTTTTTGAGGCAATTGTAGGAGCGCACGCTGAGCTCGAGTTCTTCGACCGAGCGATTCAACTGCTCGCCCATCTTGTCCATGGAACGCTCGGCGGTTTCCTCGGTGCTCTCCGGGAGTTCCTCGAAGTTGATGAAGATCGACATGTGATCTTTGAGGAGCTTGGCGGCATAGCCGATGGCGTCTTGCGGGGAAACGGCGCCGTTGGTCCAGACCTCGAGCGTGAGTTTGTCGTAATCCGTCATCTGTCCCAGACGCGCGGCTTCCACGGTGAAGTTGACTTTGCGCACGGGCGAATGGACCGAGTCGATGGGGATGTAGCCGAGCGCGAGATCCTCGTCGAAGTTTTTGTCGGCGCTCACGTAGCCGCGGCCGGTTTTGAGGCGCATCTCGATGTTGAGTTTGCCGCCTTCGCCCACGGTGGCGATGTGCAGGTTGCGATCGAGGACTTCGACATCCTGATCGGTCTGGATCTGGCCGCTGAACACCTCACCGGGCTGGTCGATGGTGAGGCGAACGGTCTTGACACCCTCGGTCATGATCTTGAACGGAATCTGCTTGAGGTTGAGGATGATGTCGGTGGCGTCTTCGACCACGCCGGGGATGGGGCTGAACTCATGCTCGACGCCTTCGATGCGCACGGCGGTGATCGCCGCGCCCTCGATGGAACTGAGGAGCACGCGCCTGAGGCCGTTGCCGATGGTGGTACCGAAGCCGCGCTGGAAGGGCTGCGCCGTGAACATGCCATAGCGGTCGGTGAGGGTTTCGGTGTTAGCGACTAATCTTTTGGGTTTCTGGAAGCCTTTGAACATTATTTTGAAATCTCCAAACAACGGTTAAACGCCGAGCCGCCGAGGAAGCAGTTTCAAACTCTGTGTCTCTGCGCCTCTGCGGTTCAAATTCTTACTTGGAGTACAACTCCACAATGAGCTGCTCGTTAATCTGAATCTGCACCAATTCGTCACGCTTGGGGAGCCCCGTCACTTTGGCGCGCAGGTTTTCCCGGTCGACCTCCATCCAGCCTGGCGCCGGAGCGTGCGCGGTCGCATCGCGTGCCGCGAGAATCGTGGGATTGTTCTTGCTGGATTCGCGGATGGCCACCTCGTCGCCGACCTTCACCTGGAACGATGGGACGTTGACCTTGCGGCCGTTGACCTGGACGTGCCCGTGATGCACCACCTGGCGCGCCTGCGCGCGGCTGGTACCGAAGCCCATGCGGTAGATCACGTTGTCGAGCCGCCGCTCCAAGCCGGCGAACAGGTTCTCGCCGGTGATGCCCTTTTGATGCGCGGCCTTTTCGAATCCATTGCGGAACTGCGTTTCCAGCAGGCCGTACACGCGCCGCATCTTCTGCTTTTCGCGGAGTTGCAGGCCGTAGCCCACCAGTTTTGCCTTTCGGTCCTTTCCATGCTGCCCGGGAACGAAGTTGCGCTTTTCAATGGCGCACTTTTCACTGTGACAGCGCTCGCCTTTCAAGAACAGCTTCATGCCCTCGCGCCGGCAGAGCCGGCAAACCGGGCCTCGATAACGTGCCAATGTTCCTCCTTACCTCTTCACTTCAGGTGCAGTTTACAGTCCGGCACTCGGACCTTCGTCCTGCTTAAAAACAGGTTCCAGGTGCCAGGTTTCAGGTGTCCGGAAAGCCTGCTGACACCTGGCACCTGAAACCGCCTCAAACCCTTCTCTTCTTTGGCGGACGGCAGCCATTGTGCGGGATGGGAGTTGCGTCCTTGATGTTGCGGACTTCCAACCCGGCTGTCGAGAGCGCGCGTACCGCCGATTCACGGCCGGATCCCGGACCGCTTACACGTACTTCTACTGTTCGCAAACCGCTTTCCGAAGCTTTGTTGGCCGCGGTAAGCGCCGCCTGCTGCGCGGCAAATGGCGTTCCTTTGCGCGACCCGCGAAAGCCGAGCGAGCCGGCGCTCGACCAGGACAGCGTGTGGCCCTCCTGATCGGCAATGGTCACGATGGTGTTGTTGAAGGTCGCCTGGATGTGCACAATGCCCGAATGGACAATGCGTTTTTCCTTCTTCTTGAAGCTTTTCTTCTTAGCCGGTTTGGCTTTCTGCTCCGCTTTCGCCATAGGATTATGTCTTCGCCGACGCTTTCTTCTTGTTGGCTACGGTGCCGCGGCGAGGTCCCTTGCGCGTGCGCGCGTTGGTGTGGGTCCGCTGGCCGCGCACCGGCAGGCTGCGGCGGTGCCGCAAGCCGCGGTAGGAGCCCATCTCGATGTGCCGCTTGATATTCATCGAGATTTCCTTGCGCAGATCGCCTTCCACGGCGCCTTCCTCTTCGAGGATCTGGCGCACGCGATTGACTTCGTCTTCGCTGAGGTCGCCGACCTTCTTATCGAAATCGATCCCAGCCCGGTGGAGCAGGGAACGCGAGCGGCTACGGCCAATGCCGTAGATGTAGGTGAGTCCGATTTCCGCTCTCTTTTTGGGCGGCAGATCCACGCCCGCTAAACGTGCCATAACTCTCTCCTATCCCTGGCGCTGCTTGTGTTTCGGATTGGGGCAGATGACCCGTACTACGCCCTGGCGATGGATCACCTTGCACTTATCGCAGATTTTTTTGACTGACGCTCGCACTTTCATAGTTTCTTCAATATCCTGCCGCGCGTTGTGTCCTGGGCGGCTAACTCCACTTCTACTCGGTCGCCCGGCAGCAGCCGCACGAAATTCCGTTCTGTCATCCCAATAGCATGCGCCAGAACCTGATGCCCTTTTCCCAGGTCCACGCGAAATACCAGTTGGGGCAACTCTTCCACAACAGAACCCTGGCACCTGGAACCTGGCACCTAGCACCTGCCTCTACGGCCTGGTTAACACCCAAGGGCCATTCGACGTCACGGCGACGCAATGCTCGAAGTGCGCCGAGTTCGATCCGTCCTTGGTCACCGCCGTCCACTTGTCGGCCAGCACCCGCGCATCCGGTTTGCCGGCATTCACCATGGGCTCGATGGCGAGCACCATGCCTTCTTTCAACCGCGGATTCTCGTTCTTGCGGTCGACGTAATTGGGAATCTGCGGTTCCTCATGCAGATGCGTTCCAATCCCGTGTCCCACGTACTCACGCACCACCGAGTATCCGTTCGAAGTCACATACTTCTCGACTGTGCCGCAGATATCAAACAGCCGGTTGCCGGCGCGAACCTGCTGGATCGCCAACTCGAGCGACTCCTCGGTCACTTTCAGCAGCCGCTTGGCCTCTTCGCTCAA
>Ga0335081_10002657_pt1 | contig 28102 bp, 27 predicted proteins | sample Lox_Sample_35_FD_206713 | JGI IMG/M metagenome (GOLD analysis project Ga0335081, IMG submission 206713) | Soil microbial communities from Loxahatchee National Wildlife Refuge, Florida, United States - Lox_Sample_3.5 | ecosystem: Environmental > Terrestrial > Soil > Wetlands | place: USA...
CTGGCGGCCCAATGACCGCCAGTTTTTTTTGGCTATTCTTACTTTTGCCTTCTTTTGACTAACTCTTTCCCGCTTTTTAGACAGCCCCTCTTTGATTGCGAGAGTCTTTGCAAGCAAATGATAGGTGGGGCTATTTATACTCGGATTCAGAAGGAGAATCATCCATGAGCAAAATAAAGAACATCGTCATAAACTGGCTTCCTTTCGCCGTGGTCGTCACAGCGTTTTGTGCGTTGACATATGCGGCGGTGCAGCAGGCTTTGCGGCAGGGATTGAATGATCCGCAGATTCAAATGGCCGAAGATACCGCCTATGCATTGAATCACGGCGCAACCTTTGACTCGATCGTTGCAGGTAGTCAGGTCGAGATGTCGCACAGCCTTGCGCCGTTCATCGATACGTACGATACCAACGGAAACGTTATTGCAGGTGATGGGTTGTTGAATGGACAATTACCTGATTATCCCCAAGGTGCACTGGATCGCGCCCGGCAAAACGGCGAGAACCGCGTCACATGGCAGCCCCAGCCGGATGTGCGCATCGCGTCGGTGGTGGTGCCGTACGATACGGGCTTCGTCGTGGCAGGGCGCAACATGCGCGAGGTGGAGCAGCGCGAAGACCAGACCGAATTGCTGGCGGGTGCAACGTGGCTCCTGGCACTGATCGCCACATTTTCTGTAATTGCTTTCGGTGAGTTTGTACTGGTGCAGAAATAAATCATGTCACAGCATGGCATGCAATAGTCCAGCCAATGCGCCGCCTGCGATCAGCCAGGTGGAATTGGCTTGGAATCGAATTAGGATGATCAGGCTAATTATGGCAACGCCCATGGTGAGGGGATCGATCAGGGCCGTGGACGCCAATTGAAGAGAAACCGCCAGCATCAGTCCAAGGGAGGCGGCATTGACTCCATCCAAAAAACCGGAGGCCCACGGAGAATTTCTGATGCGATGGATGAACAGGCTGCTCAGCGCGACAAAAACAAATGAAGGCAAGAATATGCCCAGCGTGGCAAGCAAGGCACCGGGAATGCCTCCCAGCAAATAGCCGATGAAGGTTGCGGTGGTGAACACCGGACCGGGCGTGATCTGACCGATCGCGATCGCATCGAATAATTGCCTGTCGGTCAGCCAGCCGAGATGCAGCACAAAATCGGCACGCAGAAAAGCCAGCAGGACATAACCGCTTCCGTATAACGTCGCACCGATTTTGAGAAAGTTAAGGAATAGTAAAGTCAAACTGAATGGAGCGGAGCTGGTTAAGAGATTCAGTCCAGCGAGCGGCAAAAGAATTCCGGCCATCGGCAGCACTTTTATTCTCTGGACATTTTCCCCGATCATGACGACGGAACCCGCAACTAGAAGGATAACCAGAATGTTCACGCCGAGCACATAAGAGATCACCGCGCACAAACCGATGATGCCAGTCCACCAATTCTTGACTGCTTTTCTCCCCAGCCCCCATAGTGCCTGCGCGATGATCGCCATCACTACTGGCATGATGCCATAAAGGATTCCGCTTGCCCAGGAAGTCGTGCCATATCGGACGTAAGCCCAACTCAAGGCCAGTACGATCAACATGGCCGGCAGGATAAAACAGACACCCGCCAACACGAGACCAATCCAGCCGACGCGGCGATAGCCCAGATAAATCGCGGTCTCCGTTGAGGTGGGACCCGGGATCAGATTTGCCGCGCCGAATAGATCGAGGAATTCCTGCTCGGTAATCCATTTGCGTTTCGTCACGACCTCATCGCGCATGATGGCAATATGCGCGGCGGGACCACCGAACGCGGTGAGTCCCAGCCGCAGAAATAGGGCCGCGACTTCGCGGAAGCGTTTACGGCGCAATGCATTGGATTGGATTTCCATCAACTAAAATAATCTTCCAGAGAAAATCAAAAGACTGAATGCGATAAGGTGAAAAGTCAGCAAGATGGATGCGGCTTGCCAGACGAAGGCTTTGCTGTTGAGCAAACGATTTCCTTTATAGCGGCGATCCAGCCAGGCCGTGACTGCCAACAGAACCCCATGATACAAGCCATAGACGATGTAATGTAATTCCGTGCCATGCCATACTCCCATGAGCCCCATCGTGATGACATAACCCACATACGAAGCGGTATAACGATTCTTGAACCATTTTCCCTTCAGCGCGGCGAAGACGAACCGATTGTAGATGTGATCGCGGAACCAGAATGACAGACTGATGTGCCAGCGATTCCAGAAATCGCGGATGTCGCGTGAGAGAAATGGACGATTGAAATTCTCCGGCGTGTGGATTCCGAACAGATAACTGAAGCCCACTGCGAATGCACTGTAGCCCGCGAAGTCAAAGAACAGGTAAAAAGTATACGCGTACATGTAAGAGCCGATGTGCAAGAGATTGCCGCCCGTTGACATCGGATTCAGCCAGTATTGTTGGATCAGCGAGGCGAGAATGAACTTGTAAAGAAAGCCGGTAAAGAGGCGATGCACGAATCCATCGAGGTCAGACAGGAATTCGGCGCGCGTCCGATCGCGTTTCCAGTCTTCCTCGAATCGTTTAAAGCGGTCAATCGGTCCGGAGGAAATGGTGGGGAAGAACAATAAGAAGGTCAAGTATTGAATTGGCGGCAGGGAGGCGATTATCCCATCGTGAATGCCGATGATGGCATCCAAACTGCGGAATGTAATGTACGATAGCCCCAAGAAGAAAACCTGGTAACCGCCTTGAAACAACGGAACGAATTTCGCGGCCAGCAGAGGCAGCAAGCTCAAGAACACTGCCAAATAAAAAACAGGCTGATTTTTACCGCGTTTGCGAATCGCCAAAAAGATGATCGCGATCAGCCATTGCAAAACCGCATACAGCGCGACCAAGAGGATCTCATTAATGGATATCGATTTCGTTATGTTTTGCGGAAAATAATATTGAATCACGAGCATGATGAGCGTGGCAATCACAAGCCAGATCTTTGAAATCCGCCTGAAGAAGCCAACGATGATGGCGGGGATCACAATATAGATCACCAAAATGCCGAAGTATAAAAAACTGGTATAAGGAATCATCGGAGTCCCTCGGATAATTTCCGCCGGTCCGCTTTGCCGTTGTTCGTCATTGGGAATTGCTCCACGAAGATGAATTTGCGCGGGATCATATAATCGGGCAGACGTCCGTTCAATTCACGCTTTAGTATGCGTGTGATTTCGAATTCCGATTCATTCGTGCGCTCTTTGAGCACGACAAAGGCCGTCAGGTAATCCGCCTTATTGTTCTTCATCACCGGGATAACCACGGCATCCCGTATATTGGGCAGCGCATGCAGGTTGTTTTCGATGTCGCCGATCTCGATGCGATATCCGTGAAGCTTGATTTGAAAGTCAATCCGGCCATCGAAGAACAAATATCCATCCTGAAGATGACCCAAATCTCCACTGCGATAGGCGCGCAGATGGTTGATTTGATAAAATGCCCGCTTGGTCAGATCGGGACGATGAATATATCCGGCGCTGACGTTAGCTCCCGCGATGACGATCTCGCCTCGTTCGCCCGCTCGGGCTTCGACTCCGTTAGCGAGAATGTGGATTTCGCTGTCAGGTTTGGGTCTGCCGACCGGCAACGGGCTGTATCGCTTGATGATCTCTTGATCAATGCGGATGGATGTGGTGGCCACCGTCGCTTCCGTCGGGCCATAGGTGTTCCAAACCTCAGCTTTTGGAAAACGCGTCAGCAAGCTGCCAGCCACTTCCGGCGACAGGGTCTCGCCGCAAAACCAGAACTTTTTCACCGGCGGAATCATTCGCTCGTTGAATGACGGCTCTGTCAAACAGAATTGCGCAAAGGACGGCGTCGAAACCCATGCGCTGATTTGTGAATGGCGCAGGATTTGAAACAATTTCTTCGGTTCGGCAATCACATCTTTCGTCAAGCTAAAGAGTGTTCCGCCGGTTACAAGGCTTGAATACAGATCCATCACTGATAAATCGAACGAGAACGGGGCCTGATTTAAGAAAACTTCCCTGCCTTCAGAAAAATGCTGCTCGGCTAATATCCAATTGACGAAGCTTCCAAGGCATTCGTGAGTGATTACCACGCCTTTGGGTTCGCCCGTGCTTCCCGATGTGAAGATGATATACCAAGCATCACCAGGCGCGGGATGATGGAATTGAAAACTTGAATCAACATCGGTGCTTGATAATTCATTGACTTTGTCCGGCGTGAGACAAAGAGAAGCTTTCGCGGTTTCTAAAATCTTTTCGACGCGTTGCGATGGAAGCGAACTGTCCAGTGGGATATATGGGTGACCCGATTTCACCGCGCCGAGAAATGCAATGAGCATCTCCGGTTCTTTATGCCCTTGAATTGCAATGGGGGCAGGATCGTCTGGCAATTGTTTCGAAAGCGATTCTGCCAGCGCGTTGGAACGCCGCGTTAACTCGGCATATGTCAAAGTCCGCCTGCCACTGATGTGCGCGATTCGTTGCGGCGTCTCACGACTCCAGCGGTCGATCCGCTCGATCAGGTTCATTAGAATCCCTGATAGACAAACTTGGGCGTGGTGAAATTACCTCGGCCATACATGATGATCAAGCCCGCGATGATGGCGAGATAATACAGCGTCAGCAGAACCACGCGTCCGGTTGGATTAGTGTAGATGGTCGTGAAAAAATTCGTCAAGCGTTTGATCCACATAGACCCATCCATAGCGACTTGTATGCGCTCCTTGGTCAATACTGAAATAAATGTCTGTGCCGTATTGCTGGTAATCCACCAGTGGCATATGATATCGATTCACGATGCTGTTTAATTTGACGTAATATGTGTCTTGCGCCTGTTCGGATACTCCAAGTGCCTCCCAAAGTTGGACATTCATGGGACGGCTCAGGATCAGCGGCTGTGCGCCCAGCTCCTGCAGCACGCGCAGAAGGATATCGAGATCAATCCACTCCGGATGCTGTTCGACCCGATAGATAAATCCTTTGTCCTCGGATCCGGCAGGAATGGGCTTCGTCACCACGTGCTGATACCACCACCAATCTTCGTCCTCCACGCCCAGGGAATTGCTGAGCGTATGCTGTTTTTGTGCGGTCAATGCGGATGAAAATGCGGAGGACCAATCGATCGTTTGGGGAGTCTTTTTCACGCCGGAGCTGACCGAATGCGACCATAGATAAGACAAAACTTCGGCGTGATCCTGCAGTTGCATCGTCATGATTTGGAATTCGCCAAGGGGCCAGCTCAGGTAATAAAGCATACGATTGGCCTTGGAGGGCCTCGTCATTTCCAGGATGGCAAAGCGCAGAAACCCGTCACTCTGCAGCGTATCCGGAAAATCCAGCATGCGTCTGGCGGCGTCAATTTTCAACGTTATGCTGAGATACGGGCTGAAAATCATTTCGTACGCGTGAAGCGGTGAGAAGTTGCCGGCATAATAATCTGGCGGAAGCTTGCTCATCGTAAAGGTCGCGGGCGAGAACGAGACGACAATTTTCTTCCCGCGCAGATCCGGGCCGAGCGCGGCTAAATCCTGCGCCATAGTAAGAGAAGCCGCACCGAAATTCGCCACGTTGAAAACGGCGAATCCGGTGGGATAGGCTGAGAAGAATTTTTCGGCGTCGTATTGTGTATCGATCATCGTGATTTCCGAGCTTCCGTAAACGGGCAGAAGATCGGACTGATATAATGCCGCGCGTTGCAGAGCGATGCCGTTGATGGTTTGGTTCAAATCCAACGGAGCCAGGGCGCTCACATAGCGCTGTTCGAGCGAACGGGCATAATAATCAAGGCCGGTCAAGGCAGCGATGAGGATGAGAAGCGAAATCATTCCGGACAAGAGACGAGGCGTTGCTCTCATGGGAGGAGTTGTCCGTGATAATAGGCATCCAGGATTTGGTCCACATAAACCCAGCCGTCCCGGCTGGTGTGTGAGCCCTGGTCGATGCTGAAATACATGTCGTGATCATACTGTCGGAAATCTATTAACGGCATCTTGAACGGATCGGCAACGGAATGCAGTTTATTGTAGAAGATATCCTGTGTATCTTCTGTGACCCCCATCACCTCCCAAAGTGGGACATTCAGCGGACGGCTGATAATCAACGGTTTTGCGCCGAGTTGTTGCAGTACGATCAGCAAGATCTTGAAATCCGTCCATTCCTGGGAGTTGAGCAGGTTCTTCGTGTATAAATCATCATTCGATCCGATGGGTTCAGGCAGGGAAATCCTCGCGAAATACCACCACATGAAGTTTTCCACACCGTAGGGATTCGTACTGGTGTTCTTGATCTGCTCCGCAAGTGCGTTCTGGTGAACCGTATTCCAATCAATCGATTGGGGAACCTTTTGCACATCGGGATCAATATGATGAGTCCAAATATAAAGAACGACCTCAAAGTGATCTTGCAATCTCAGGATTTGCGTTTCAAGTTCGCCGAGGGGCCAAATGAGATAATACAATACGTGATTTTTGGTCGAGGTGCTGGATGTGATGGTGACGGCAAAGCTTAAGAAAGGATCGCTCCGGATCGTATCGCGGAACCCCAACAAACTTCGGGAGATTTCATTCTTTATTCCGAAGCTAAGGTAGGGACTGAAGATCGTTTCGTAGGAACGCAATGGCGAGAAATTCATCGCAAAATCATGGACGGGATTATTTTCGATGAAGTATTTCTTGTTGATGAAAAACGAGCCCGGCATAATCGAAAGAACGATCTTTTTCCCTCGCAAATCGGGGCCGAGCGCTGCAAATTCCTGTGCGAGCGTGACGGATAGAACTCCGAGACTGGCCACATCGACTACTGTGAAGCCAGTGGGATAGCTGGCAAAGAATTGATTCGCCTGATAGGGGGTGGGGAGCAGGGTCAGCTCGGAACTGCCGTACATCATCAGGATGTCGGGCTTTTGCAACGCGGCGCGCTGCAAGACAACCCCATTTTCCATTTGGGTTAAGTTCAATGGCGCCAGCGCGTTGACATCGCGAAATTCCAGCGACTGGGCGTAATAGCTAAACCCGACCAACGACGCTATTAGTGTGAAGACCGAAATCAGTGCGGCACTTAGATGCGATCTGGGTGCGCGGCTCATTTGGTTCTTTCCTCGAAATAGCTGATGATCTTTTGCGGGGTGGCCCACAACTCGCGGTCAATCTCGCCGGGCGAAACCTCGATCCCGAGCGAATCCGAAAGGGCCACGATCAACTCCACCGTCCCGAAAGAATCGAGGATCTTTTCGCCGAATAAATCCAGACTCAAATCCTTGCGGACTTGATCTGTACCGGTAACTTTTTCTAATTCATCTAAAACAGTTTTTGAAACAGACATTTATATCCTTAAACGGTTACGGATTTGATGCGCTGATTAATAAACTATCAGGAACCACCACGTGATCGGGATTTCGTCCGCTGGTGATTCCATGCCAGTTGAAGGTTTTCACTTGAACTGGAGAATTGCCAGCATAATTATAAATCGTCACTTGCGTCGAGCCGAGATCGCCTCGATCAATTTCCAGAATCAGATTACCGGAGGGATCAAGGCTCGTGAGCAACAAATCCCAACTCATTTCAACCTGTTTGCCGCCATTTGCGTCATCTAAAGATTGAAGCAAAGCCAATCTTCCTTGATCATCTATCCCGGCTTGCGTGGCGGTTGGACTTGCTTCGACCATGTGTGGGCGCATCCATCCTCCGCCGCTGACTATGGCGAGCGTGGTCCAATCAGACGTGGTGTCGATTTGAATGCGCACACGATACGTGGTCGGTGTTGGCCAGGTGGTGTTTAAGTATTTTTGAATCCATTGATGGCTTAAGGTCAGATACCCATCCGGCGGGAGTTTTCCGAAATCGGCGTAACTATAACCCTTGCCGTCATTCGCTCCAAGTGCTGGCGGTTCAATCATAGTGCCTTCATGCCATTCATTGAATGAGGTGATCGTTACCATGTCGGGTTGAATGCCTGTGCCCAGCGCAGCGGCCCATTGATCGTTGAACGTCGCTCCATCGTCGCGCGGAACGAATGTATCAGCAGGATCTCCAACGCGTTTCGCAGAGAATCCCGGAATGACGCTGGGAATGTAAAGCGAATCAGGCGGCAGACTGCGCGTCCAGTTAAATCCGCCTTCCTGCTCCAAATGAAGTGTGGCGTAGTTGTAAAGGCCGTCGAAGTGACCACCATCTATCCAGCTGCCTTGTAAGGTATTGGCGATGACCAGCGCGCTGTCCGGCAGTGCGTGAATTTCATCCATTGCCTTTTGCCAATAATCTGCCTGTGCGGATTGTGCACCGCACGTTCCGATCGATTCGATACACCAAACGAAGAACATTCCTTTCGGTTGACGGCCTGGGCTGTAGTGAGTTGTGGATGTGGATCGGAAGAACGCGGGCGAACTGCCATAACGTTGATAAATGTATTTTATATCGCTTATCAAACTATCCGCGGTGCGGCCATCATACGGTTCGATGTGGAAGGCAACTTTGATTCCATAATGATCCGCCGTTTGTAGAATCAATGGAAGACCGGAATCCTCATAGGTGCCTGGTCCCCACCAGGAAACGATGATCACGCCGATTCCGGCTTCTCTCAGCCAAGCCATGTGTTGAGCGACAACTGCCGGATCATGCGATGAGTACGCACCCATCTCCGGGTAGTAGTCGCTGGAGATGTCCTGCGGCGGATTGAAGTGCGTTTCCTCCCAGTGAATCCATTGACCGTCGAACTTTGGATTTCCATACCACGGATAATAGAACGCGGCAACTTTGTATGATGGATCAGGGCCAGCAACCGGCGGCAATGGGACGCTGGAAGTCTCAGTAGCAGTAATCGATGGCGTCGCTCTTGAATTGATCATGGTCGCAGAGGGCAGGTTGCAGGCGGCAATGAAAATGGATAACATCAATAATAAGGACATTTTTTTGGTCATTTTTGCTCAATTCTTTTTTTTATGCCTGCCATTCTAATTCATAATCACCGATTGCCACGGTGTCACCCTCTTTCACACCCGCCTTGCGAAGCGCATCGTCCACGCCGAGTGTCTCCATGATTTTCTGGAAGCGGCGCACCGAGCCATCATGTTCCCAATACGTCATCGAGGCGGCGCGCTCGATGCCTGCGCCGGACAATCTCCATTCATGTGCACCTTCGCGTTTCAGAATAAAACCTTTCACATCTGCCTTCGGGCGAAAAACGGGCAGCGGCGCTTCGGCTTCTTCCAACGCCGGAGCCCCGCTCAACTTCTCGGCCGCTTTGAGCAATAACTCACGCGTGTTTGTCCGGCCCAGAGCCGAGACCGTCATCAAATCCACCCTCTGCTTCTTGAATTTCTTTTTTATGTCGGCGAGTCGTTCTTCCACCTCGGGTTGATCTATTTTATTCAGGGCCACGATTTGCGGCTTCTTGGCAAGGTTGGGATCGAACAGCGCTAACTCGCTATTGATCTGGCTAAAGTCTGCTATGGGATCCTCGGATAAGCCGTCGAGCACATGAATCAGCACGCGTGTTCTTTGGATGTGGCGCAAAAAGTCGTGGCCAAGCCCGGCGCCATGCGAGGCGCCTTCGATCAAACCGGGAATGTCGGCAAGTACGACCGTGGTGTGATCATCAATATCCGCGACACCGAGGTTCGGCTCGAGCGTCGTAAATGGATAGGGCGCGATCTTGGGTTTGGCGTTGGTCAGCACTGATAACAATGTGGATTTGCCGGCGTTCGGAACGCCGATCAACCCGATGTCGGCGATCAGCTTCAATTCCAGTTTCAGGCGTTTCTCTTCGCCGGGTTCACCTTTTTCGGCGGTGCGCGGCGCTTGATTGCGTGGGGTTGCAAAATGCTGATTGCCGCGTCCGCCGCGTCCGCCTTTGCAGATTGTCAAGCGTTCGCCGGCTTTGGTCAAATCTCCGATGAGTTGGCCGCTCTCCGCGTCGTAAACCATCGTGCCTGGCGCCACGGCCACAACCAAGTCGTCCGCCGACTTTCCGGACATGTTATTGGGTCCGCCGTTCCGACCGTCCTTGGCGATGTAACGCGTGATATGACGGAAAGCCTGCAGGGTGTTGAGGTTCGGTTTTACTACGAAGATCACATCGCCGCCTTGGCCGCCATCGCCGCCGTCGGGTCCGCCGCGTGGCACAAATTTCTCGCGATGGAAATGGACCATTCCATCGCCGCCTTTGCCGGAGCGAGCCACAATTTCTGCTTCATCAATGAACATGACTATATTATAAACTGAACATTACCTTCGACACTATGTTTAGGATGGAAGAGTTTGTAGGATTGAGTCGGAGGCATTGTGAAGATTGATATACCCGAATCGCATCGTGATCTGTTGAATGGCCCGCGCGTCGCGGCATTGACCACCATAATGCCCGATGGCATGCCCCAGACGACGGTCGTTTGGTGCAATTATGATGGGACGCATGTACTGGTCAACACCATGCGTGGTTTCCGCAAAGAGAAGAACATGCGCCGCAGCCCGAAGGTAACATTGTTATGTTACGACCCGCGCCGTCCGTTACGTTCGCTTGAAATACGCGGCACTGTGGTCGAGATGACCGAAAGCGGAGCGGTGGAACACTTGGATGGATTGTCCGAACTCTACACTGGACGCAAACCATATTTCGGTGAATGTGTTTCCGCCGAATTACGTAAAACTGAAATTCCAGTGTTGTGCAAGATCGTGCCGACACACGTGACGGTGCTGGATGTGGAACCCAGGAAGGAAGTGGGGCATGTCTGTTGAGATTCCCGCTTCGCACCTTGACTTGTTGACTCGTCCGATTCACGGCGTGCTGACAACGATGATGCCTGACGGTCAGCCTCAGTCCAGTTTAGTATGGGTCGATTATGATGGTGAATATGTCTGTGTCAACACCACACTTGAACGCCAGAAGGGCAAGAACATGGCCAAGAATCCGAAGGTCAGTTTGCTTGTTGTGGATCCGGAGGATACGGGCCGTTATATCGAGATTCGCGGTGAAGTGGAATTGATCCGCGAAGACGTTATCGCACATCTCGACCGAGTCACGCGGAAATACACTTCACATCCCCAGTTCTATGGATGCGTTTATCCACTGGAGCAAAGAACGCGCGAAACACGCATCATTTGCCGCATCCATCCGAGCAAGGTCACGCTGGATGCGATCCATAAATGAAACAGCCTAAACAAATTGTTCGAGATTCACAGCAACTAATGGCAGCGCGTCGTCCACAAATTTATCGAGGGCGGGGCGCTTCTTGCTATGGCTGTAAAGAGAAGCCAACCCATAAATCGCCCACGTGGCAACCGTGGCGGGAATCTCGGTGGGAATTTTCGCTTTGGTTTGTTTCAGCCAATGAGATAGCAGATCAAAGATTTGTTTCTTGATTGTTCCTTCGACCAGTGACTCGAATTGTTCATGCGGTTGTGCACAATCATGGTGCAAATGTGACAGGAATTCACACACGGCGATAATCATATTTCGTAAATTGTCGTGAGTGTAGCTGCAGGCATTCAAGGTTCGCTTTTCGATTTCCTGCATGAACACCCGGCTGATGGCGTAATCGAGCAAGGCATATTTGTCGGTAAAATGCGCGTAAAAGGTGGCGCGGTTGATCTGTGCTTTGTCGGTCACATCCTGCACGGAAATGGCTTCGAAGCCTTTTTCGCCAAGGAGACCGCTAAAGGCTTGCAGAATTAGGTTACGGGTTCTTTTGACGCGAGGGTCAAGTTTTCCTTCTTCTCTTAGGTTCGACAACATTTCCGCTCCAGTGTTGCTTAGCCAACAAAATCCAGAATCTGATGGTTGACTTGATCAGGTAAGACGAATACATTATGCAACATCTGTTGTTTATAATATAAATGTATCATATCACCTGTTACGGACAGGGTCAAGAGATGATGCAAATCAACCAGGAGAAATTTCTATGCTACTGAATGAAGCAACTCTAGTCCCGAATCGGGAATTTACACGGCTGGCCAGCGATGGGCAGATACAACGGACGGCGGATGCACTGCAAGCGAATAACATGCGCACCTTGATCGCCAATAACGTTGAGGAGGCAAAAAAGTTTGTTCTTGACCTGGTTCCTCAGGGCGCGGAAGTTTATACCAATCAGTCCAAAACGCTCGAGAAATTGGGTCTCTTCGATGAGTTCGATCAATCGGGCCGCTATGATGCGGTGCGCCCGAAAGTAGCAGCGCTCGATCGGAAGACGCAGATGAACGAAATTCGCAAATTGCGTTCCATCCCAGAATATATTGTGGGAAGTGTCCATGCCATCACGGAAGATGGAAAAGTGCTGGTTTCTTCATTCGGTGGAAGTCAATTGGCGCCTTATGCGGCTGGCGCGGCAAAAGTGATTTGGGTGGTGGGCGCCCAAAAACTGGTCAAGGATTTGGATGAAGGATTCCGGCGCATCGAGCAATATAGTTATCCATTGGAAGATGCGCGCTTGCTCGCGTCAATGGGAATCCATAGTGCGATTGGCAAAACGTTGATCGTTAATCGTGAAGTGGTGTCGGGACGGATCACAATCATATTGGTCAAGGACGAACTAGGATATTAGTTTGGAATGAACCAACGAGGCGATAATGGTTGAAAAGACTATGCGAGCAGTTTATGCTCACGATTATGGCGGACCTGAAGCGCTGGCATTGGAACATGCGCCTCTGCCTCAGATTCAGGCAGACCAAGTGTTGGTTCGGCTGAAAGCGGCTGGCGTCAATCCGGCGGATTGGAAATATTTGGGGGGTGCGTTTAGACAGTTCATGCCACTCAAGTTTCCCTGGACTCCGGGCTTGGAAGGTTCGGGTATTGTTGACGCGGTGGGAGGGAAAGTTTCGGCCTTCAAGATTGGCGATGAGGTTTATGGTCTTATCAAGAGTGCATACGCTGAATACGCTTTGGTCGAGGCCAATGACATACTATCCAAACCAGCCGGTCTCACTTTTGAAGAGGCCGCTTCTCTTCCGGTCGGCGCGTTGACAGCCTGGGGTGCTGTGATCAGTACCGCCAAGATCGAAGCCGGACAGCGCGTCCTTGTTCACGGCGCGGCCGGCGGAGTCGGTGCGTACGCGGTGCAGTTGGCGTGCTGGAAAGAAGCACATGTTACGGGAACTACCTCGGCAGGGAACGTGGGACTCGCTCGTTCGCTGGGCGCGGAGGCTGTGGTTGATTACCAATCCACGCGCTTCGAGACTATTTTGCATGACATGGATGCCGTCATTGATACGGTGGGCGGTGAGCTCATGGAACGTTCATTGCAAGTGCTTCGCGCTGGGGGCCTCTATGTCACGGTGGCAGGTCGTCCGGCAGAAGATGCGGGCAAAGCGCATAATGTAAAAGCGATGAGTGCTGGGCGCGCTCCGGCGGAGACTTTGAAACAGCTTTCAGAATTGATCGAAGCGAAAAAGATCAAACCGGTTGTCGGGATGGTCTTTCCGCTTACAGAGGTCACGAAAGCGGTTGAATTGAGTCGGACTGGACACGGGCGGGGACGAATCATCCTGCACATCGCTGATTAGTCAATTCATTTGTTCATCTAGGAGTATCTATTTTGAAAACTCAAACCTCAATTCAACTGGGCCGGCTTTGGTGGGTCGGTCCATTGACGATCCTCGCGGCCATCGTCGGCGTATTGATCGTACGCACCGTCGCACGCATGATCTTGCAACCTCCGTATGCCCCTGGTCTTGAAATGATTATGATCCCAATCGTTCTAACATTGGTGCTTTGCGGGGGCGCGGTTCTGGTCTTCGCCATCATCGGACGCTTCGCAAAGAATCCGGTGATGATCTTTATGCTTGTTTCAATTGTATTTCTCTTCATCAGCTTTTTACCCGATATTATGGTTGCATCGGCGCCATTTCCGGGTGGGGGTTGGCAGTATGCTATCGCGTTGATGATTATGCATGTGGTGGCCGGGTTCATCACAGTCTTTATGTTGACGCGCTTGACCGCCGAACAGAAAGCTTAGGGACTAACCTTAACGAATCGAACCTTCGTACGAAGGTTCGATTTATTTAGTTAACTCTTATTGGCTTCCACCAAAGCCGCGACCAATTCTCGGCAGAAATCCGGGATGTCCGCAACGACGCGGCCCCAAACCTGATTGCCGTCGCGAACGGCGGGGACATCGACCCACGTCGCGCCCGCGTTGACCAAGTCATCTCGGATTCCAAGCGAACCGGTTGCGCGGCGGCCACGCACGATTCCGGCGGAGATTGCTACGAGTCCGCCGTGGCAGATGATGCCGATGGGTTTCTTGGCACCATTCATCTCTTTGACGAGGTTCGTCACGATGGAATGCCTGCGAAGTTTATCGGGCGCCCATCCGCCGGGGATGACCAAGGCAAATAAGCCCTTGGCATTCAATGAATCAATCCGGGTAGTTGGAGTAATCTCCAATCCGTTTTTGCCGTGTACCGGCCCGAGGTCCAAACCCGCGGCCAGGACTTCCGCGCCCTCCTCCTGCAGCCGCATGAGCGGAACGTAGAATTCGAGATCCTCCACACCTTCTGCCACGAGAATTGCGATTCGTTTACCAATCAGATGCATAACAACCTCATTTGGTTATCGGGATTTTGGTTCCTCTATCAGTCGAATAGATTATAAACGACTCCGGTTGTCTTCCGCCTCCTTCCATATTGAGAACACAGTGATTGCTTGTTCTCTCACTGGCTGACTGCATGATATACTTTAATGGTACGCAGCCGTACGTGAGCAGAAGACCCGGATTGATTTCTCGTATCGCTTGGAATTTTGTTGTGGAGGAAGGTATTCATGAGGATCATAAAGATTTTGGGCGAAGATCAGGAGCTGGTCACCCGCTTTCTGGCCGTGTTGGGACGAGGTTTGAATATCGCCGGACAGGGCCGATCGGCCCGGCCGGGTTTCTTCATCTACGCCAGCAATTTCATTCATGAATATCTGGAGGCGGTGTACTTCAAAAAGGAAAAAGTCCTGCTGGAAGCTTTGGAGGACTGCGGCTTTCCGCCCGACGACGGTCCGATTGGTTCCATGAACAGCGACCAGCAGAAGAGCCGCGAGATTTCCAAGGCCTTGTTCGATGCTGCCAAACAATGGCAGGGCGGGGAGGAGCTGGGGCGCACGGATGTCATCTGGGCCACCAGCGAGTATACAGGCATCATGCATCACCATTTCGACCAGTTGAAGAACCTGATCTATCCGTTGATGGAACAATCCGTTACGCCGGATGGCGAGGAAAAAGCCGCCGAGGCTCTGAACCGACTTGCTTTTCAAGACGGCATCCCTGAGAGTCTGGATAAGTACGTCAAAATGGTTGAGATGCTCGAAGAGGAAGTGGCGAATTGGAAGGGATAAATCACGTTTTGTCGCTTGTGATCGTACGAGCTTGTGCGGTGAGAATGCATTCGTTCACCGCTTTAAATGCATTAGAACCTATTTTCGCAGTCAATCTGATCGAAGTTGACAAGATGGTTTCGTCAGTGTCGGCATGGAGTAGGAACGCCCATATCGTTTCATAAAAGTTGAGATAAGCTCCTGAATGGTACGGGATGAGGTTCTTGATTCTCAAAAGTTCCAAAATTTCCTCTATTGTCTCTATCTTGACCGGCATAGAAATACCAATTGTTTTCAATCCTTAAGAAGGGGGTGCGTGATGGCAATCTTGTGAAGTTCTGTTTCATCGCTCGCATCGAAGATTTCCCAGGAAAGCACTCGATTGCATGCTGTTTGGCTGTTGGTTCATGTTTCCTGCGCTGTTATCTACCTATTGGATTTTTCGTTCCTCTTCCAGGACTTTGAACTCTTTGTCTCGCGTCAGCAAAGCTGCCTCTTTTTACCGCAGCTAATGCCACTGCATGCCGATCGCAGTAAGAAATTCGGTACGGAATCTGGAAACGCGCGGCTTCGTGTGCTACTTCCCGATTCACCTCAAAAGATTGAATGCGCAGGTCGCGGAGTTCTTTAACACTATTCTTCGCCTCTTCTTCTGAAATCTCGCGCGCAACCATGCATCAAACCCCACCTGCATGATTGGAGCGATGTCCCCTCCTTGGTTCTTAATTTGCGGCGGGTGTTGGACGGAATAACCATTTGTCGTCTCGGTGTAGCAAGGGTTTCTATTAAGAAGCTCATTCTGAAATCTCGCCGATGGGGCAAGCTGAAAAAAAGCAAGTTAATCGTAAATCATCGTACACTTCAGCAAAGGAAAAACAAGGAGAGTCGGGCATTGCCCAACTCTCACCTACTTCGTGTAAACTACTTCTTCTTGCCAAACTTCTTCATCAGCAAATCCTGCAGCGTCGGCTGACCGATCTCCTGCAATTCATAGCGCACGCGCTGATAAGGTTTCTTGATCTTGAGGACGCGCGTCAAGTCGATCGGCGTGCCGACGATGACCATATCCACATCGGACTTGTTGATCGTCGCCTCCAAATCCTTGGTCTGCGCCTCGCCGTACCCCATGGCAGGCAGGATCGGTCCGGTCTTCGGATATTTGGCATAGGTGGCCGCGATGGACTTCACCGCGAACGGGCGCGGGTCAACAATTTCCTTTGCGCCGAAGCGTTTCGCCGCGACATAACCGGCACCGTAAGCCATCTCACCATGAGTCAACGTGGGGCCATCTTCAATCACCAGCACGCGCTTGCCACGAATCGCTTCAGGATTGTCCACAAACAGCGGCGAGGCGGCTTCGATTTGGATCGCTTTTGGATTTAGTTGACGCAATGATTCGCGCACTTTAATTACATTATCCGGATCGGCGGTATCGACTTTATTGATAACGAATACATCCGCCATGCGTACGTTGGTTTCGCCCGGATAATATTTCGTTTCATGTCCTGGACGATGCGGATCGGCAACCACGATTTGATAATCGGGAACATAAAACGAGAAGTCGTTATTGCCGCCGTCCCACAAGATGATGTCTACTTCTTTTTCAGCGGCGCGCACAATCTTTTCGTAATCCACGCCCGCGTAAACAATCACACCGTTATCAAGATGCGGTTCGTATTCCTCGCGTTCTTCGATGGTGCATTCATATTCATCCAGGTCGTCGTAATCCGCATAGCGTTGGACTTCTTGAGCGACAAGATTTCCATACGGCATCGGGTGACGGATGGCGGCGACCTTGTAACCCATGTCGCGCAGAATCAAAGACACCCGCCGCGTGGTCTGACTTTTGCCCGACCCGGTCCGAACCGCGCAGACCGATACGACCGGCTTGGTGGATTTGACCTGAGTGTACTTCGTGCCCATCAAGCGGAAGTCCGCACCCATAGCATTGACCAAGGATGCCTTGTGCATCACCACTTCATGCGGCACATCCGAATAAGCGAAGATCACCTGTTGCACGCCGTGCTTCTTGATGAGATCGGCTAATTCCTCCTCGGCGCGGATGGGGATTCCCTTTGGGTATAAATCCCCTGCCAGCTCTTTGGGATAGAGGCGTCCTTCGATGTCCGGGATTTGAGTCGCTGTAAATGCGACGACTTCATAATCCTTGTTGCCGCGGAAGAACGTATTGAAGTTGTGAAAGTCGCGTCCCGCTGCACCCATGATGATAGTTTTGATTGGCATGCTTCCTCCATTTTGCCGCTCTGAGGACAAGGTCCGGTGCGGCCCGGCTTTGGTTTTGAGTCGCTCCGTTTTACCCAGCGCGGCATAAAAAGGTATTCCAAATCTAAAGTAAAACAGGCCAAACGTAAAGAGTACGTTTAGCCTGTTTCTTACATGACCTCCGGCGCTTTGATGTCCAGTAGTCGCAAGGCATTGGCAATGGTCTGCCGGGCCGCCGCGACCAAACGCAGGCGCGCCGCACGCATTTCTTCCTTCTCAGCTTGAAGCACCGGCACCGCATGATAGAAAGAGTGGAAGGCGTTCGCCAGGTCATAGACGTAGTTCGCCATGATGAGCGGACGATACTCATCCGCCGCCTGCTGCACCTTGTCCGGGAAGTGCGAGATTTGTTCGATCAGTTCGATCTCGTGCGGCGTCAATTCATAGTTGAAGATTCCGGCTTTTAAATCCCCAGCTGTTCTTATGTTTGCTTTTCTCAAAATCGAGTTGGCCCGCACATAGGCATTTTGAATGTATGGTCCCGTGTGACCATCGAAGTTCAGTGCCTCATTGATATCGAAGATAATATCCTTATTGTTGTCCACCGACAACATTGAATACGCCAAAGCGCCGAGCCCGATCTCTTCGGCGACGCGCTTGCGCTGTTCTTCCGATATATCGGGGCTTTTCTCCGACTCCACTGCCAGCACGCGTTTCACGGCTTCATCCATTACATCCTTGAACAGTACCACCCGCCCGCGCCGCGCCGACATGGCACCTTCAGGCAGACTAACGAATCCGTAACCCAGGTGATAACATTTCTCTGCTTGTTTGAATCCCCATAACTTGAGAATTGCAAATGCCTGTTGCAAGTGCATGGATTGGCGCACATCCACGACATAGATGGAACGATCCACGTGATACTGTTCGAATTTGACTTTGGCCAGCGCCAAATCCTTGGTGAGATACAAGGTTGTGCCGTCCGAGCGCAGAATGATGTTCGTTCGATATTTTTCTTTTTTCAGCCCCAGCTTCTCGTCGATCTTGACGATGACTGCGCCGCCTTCCGAGCGTTCATCATCCGCAATGCCTTTGGCGATCAATTCATTAACAATTGTTTTGGCCGGTTCATCCACATCTGATTCGAAGAACCACACATCCATCTTCACATCGAGAATGCGCAGGATATCGCGCAATTCATCCATGCTCCATTCGCGAGTCTTGAGCCACAGCTCGCGCACGTATTTATCGTGTGCGTCCCATCTGCGGTACATCTCGCGCCGTTCGGCATCATAAGCTTCCCGCTGCGCTTTCTCTGCGGGAGTTTCATTTTCTTTTGGCTCCAGCATCGCAGTGGCTTCGGCGTAGATTTTCAACAGCCATTGTCCACGCTCATGAATGCCCTGTGGTTCCTGCCCCTTGTAGAACCTGTCGTAAGCCCACAAGATGGTAATCACGCCGAGTCCGATGTCGCCCGGGTAGGAGGCGCGAATGGTTTCAAAGCCCGCAAATTCAACGATGCGTGCCAACGATTCGCCGAGGATCGTGTTGCGGTGATGGCCAATGTGGAATGAATGATGCGTGTTCGGCTGGGCATATTCGACCATGACGCGCTCGCCTTTTGGCGCGCCCCGCCCAAAGTCCGCGGCCGAGGCGAGCACTTCATCCACGACGCGGTGCGCATATTCGCCAGTCGAAAAATACAGATTGAGATAACCGTTGATTGCTTCAACGTGGCTGATACCTCCCACGTTTCCAATCTCAACTTTGGCTTGTTCGGCGATCTCCTGAGCGCGTTGCGGTACCTGAATCCTTTTTCCAGCACGCGCTTCGAGTGCGGCGGTGGCAAAAAAGGAGGTGGAGATTCCCCATTCGCCACTGAATGGAATCGGCGACCACTTGAGTTCTGCACGCGGAATCTCATTTTTTGAGCAGTACTCCTGTATCTTTGATTCGATGAGTTGCTGTTCGCGTTCAAACATGGTAATGTGATTATATCAGCCCCAACCCTGCCCGTCACTTTGTGAGGCTCTCTCCCAACCTCTTGAGTTGGACGAGGGTCGAGGCAGGGCAGACAATGAAAGCGGGAGCATTTCGCTCCCGCTGCTGGATCGTCAGAAAATTATTTTTTCGCAGTCGTCTTCTTTGCCGCAGGTTTCTTTTCCGCCGTTTTCCTTGCCGCAGACTTGGCAGCGGGTTTCTTCGGCTCAGACTTTGGTTTTTCTTCTATAACGGGCTTTGATGCCTTTTCAGCTTTTGCGGGCTTCTTCTCGACGTCCTTCTTTTCGACGACAGGTGCGACAGATTCGACCGCCACGCTCTTGGCTGGCTGCAGGCCGAGCGCAGCGAGCTGCTTCATCAAGCGTCCCTTGCGGCGTGCCGCATTGCGCGGGTGGATGGCACCTCTCTGCGCCGCAATATCCAGGGCGCTGACAGCTGCCATGACGGATGCCGGCGTATCTTGTCCGCCTTCAAAAGAAGTACGCGCATCCTTGACGGCGGTGCGGGCCGCTCCACGATAGTCGCGGTTGCGCAAACGACGCTTCTCGTTCTGTCGATTGCGTTTGATTTGAGATTTGATATTAGCCAAGGTATTTCCTCCAACGAAATGAACTTGCCGAGCGAAGCGGTATTGTACATGATAGAGTCGGTTTTGTCTAGAAAAAGAGGCTGGGTTTCTCAGCGAGACCCAGCCTCTTGGTTCATGGCGTCGGCGTGACGGATGGCGTGTCTGTCGGAACGGGGGTGCGCGGCGTGCTCGTCGGTAGACGCGTGGCGGTGGGCGTTACCAGGTTGACGGGGATCTGCAACAGTTGCCCGACCTGGATCGAGTTGGGATCCGTCAAGTTATTCGCGGTAACGATGGCGTCCGTTGTGCTGTTGAATTTTGAGGCAATACCCGCCAGCGTGTCACCCTTTTGTACTGTATAAGGGACCTTCGTCCCGGACCGCAAGTTGGCGGGTATCGGCGTGGGAGTGAATAACTGCATGCCCGGATTGGGAATCAGGATTTGATCCCCGACGTGAATGATTTGAGTACTCGGATCAATGCTTGGGTTGATTTGCAGGATTAGTAGAATCCCGTTATCGCCCAGATTGAATTTCGTCGATATGCTATCTAGGTTGTCGCCCTCCTGGACGGTATACGTGAATGGGGCGGAGGGCGTGGCCGTCTCCGTCATGGTGCCTGTGGGCGTGATCGTCGGTGTGTCTGTCGGAACCGGGGTGTCGGTTGGAGTCAACGTCATGGTCGGTGTTGGGGTCTTGGTGGCAAACAAGGAGGTGAGCGGTTGGCTGGGGCTGATCAGCCAGACAGCCAAGAGAATCAAACCTGCTAAAACAAGCAGTCCTGCCGCGCCGTACACGAACAAGGTGTTGCTTCGCTGACGACGTCTGCGATAGGCCGAAATAACACTGCTGGTCGGTGGTTTGTTTTCCATATGCATTATCCTCTATTAGGCGGTGTCTTCCATCACCGCATCAATAATTCTACCTGAACTTCATGGATTTAGGGAAAACCCGCAGCGCATGACCCCGCTTCTCGCGCTGGATCTAGCTTAAGTGCTGTAAATGTTCCTTTAGGAATTGGCCAGTGTAGGAACTTTTGATCCTCAGGATTTGCTCTGGCGTGCCTTCGGCGATGAGTTCTCCGCCGCGATCGCCGCCTTCGGGACCGAGGTCGATGATCCAATCCGCGACCTTGATGATATCCAGGTTGTGTTCGATGATCAGCACTGAATTGCCGGCATCCACCAATCGCTGCAGAACTTCGATGAGTTTATGAACATCCGCGGCGTGCAATCCAACCGATGGCTCGTCAAGCACATACAAGGTCCGACCAGTGGCTCGGCGCGAGAGCTCCTTGGCCAGTTTGACGCGTTGAGCTTCGCCCCCGCTCAGCGTCGTGCCTGGTTGTCCGATCCGGACATAGCCGAGTCCGACTTCGTTCAATAAATTCAATTTGGTCATCATCGCCGGAAACGCCGAGAATTCCTGAAGTCCCTGTTCGACGGTCATATCCAGCACGTCGGCAATGTTGTAATCTCTGAAGCGCACTTGCAGCGTCTCGCGGTTGAAGCGACTGCCGTGGCAGACATCGCAAGGAACGTACACATCGGGCAGGAACTGCATTTCGATGCGCAGTTCACCTTGTCCCTGACAGGCCTCACATCGACCGCCGTGTACGTTGAACGAAAAACGTCCGGGCTTGTAACCGCGCACTTTGCTTTCGGGCAGTTCGGCAAATAGCTTTCGGATCTCATCGAACATACCGGTATAGGTTCCCGGATTTGAGCGCGGCGTACGACCAATTGGGGACTGATCAATATCGATCACTTTATCGAGCAGTTCAATACCTTCGATGCGCTGATGTTCGCCGGCTTGCGTATGCGCGCCCATCAATCTTGCCGCGAGCGCGTTATATAACACGTCGGTCATCAAGGTGGATTTGCCGCTGCCCGACACGCCCGTAATGCAGACCAGCTTTCCAAGTGGGATTTGGACATTGATATTCTTGAGATTGTTGGCTCGCGCTCCAACAATCGTCAGGTGTTTGCCGTTGCCTTCCCGCCGCTTCTTGGGGACTTCGATTTGTTTGCGCCCCGAAAGGTAGGCTCCGGTCAATGAATGCGGATGTGCCATGATCTCTTTCGGCGTTCCTTCCGCGATGATGCGGCCCCCACGTTCGCCGGCCGCGGGTCCAAGGTCAATGATCCAGTCCGCGGAACGAATCGTTTCGTCATCGTGCTCGACCACCAGGACCGTATTGCCGAGATCGCGCAAACCTTTCAGTGTGTTGAGCAGGCGTGTGTTATCGCGCGCATGCAATCCGATGGAGGGTTCATCCAGCACGTATAGCACGCCGACCAGACGGGAACCCACCTGCGTTGCGAGCCGGATGCGTTGCGCCTCACCGCCCGAAAGTGAACCGGCGGATCGATTCAGGGTCAAATAATCCAATCCAACATCCACGAGGAATCCCAGCCGCGACCTGATTTCCTTGATCACACGTTCTGCAATCGCCCTTTGGCGATTGGTCAACGGCGACTTCTTGCCGCCGATCTCGCTGATCCACTCGAGCGTTTTGACCACCGGCCAGGCAGTCACTTCGATAATGTTAATTCCGGCAACCGTCACGGCAATGGCTTCCGGTCGCAGGCGCTGACCTTTGCAGGTGGGGCAGGGCTTGTCGGACATATATTCCGAAATTCGTTCCCGAATATATTCCGAGTTGGTCTCGCGATAACGTCGCTCGAGATTGCCCACCACACCTTCAAAGTCGCGCGCAAAGGTGAATTCATGCCCCCTGGCGCTTTTATATTTGATGGGAATTTCTCGGCCGCGCGTGCCATACAGAATGATGTCCAATTTCTCCTTGGATAGCTCCTTGACCGGTTGATCGAGGTCCACGTCAAAGAAACGCGCCGCGGCCTCAAGGGACTGCCAGTAATAGCCGCCCTCTTCTTTTGGTCCGCTCCATTCCATAGCCACAATGGCACCTTCGTTGAATGAAAGGTCCTTGTCTGGAATCAGTAAATCAGGATCAATTTCCAATTTATTTCCCAAGCCCTGACAATCCGGGCAGGCACCATGAGGGGTGTTGAACGAAAAGGTGCGCGGCGCGATCTCCGGCAGACTGATTCCATGAACCGGACAGGAAAGATTTTCGGAGAAATGAAGATCATCCGAACGTGGCTGTGAGTCCTTGGCTTTCTTTTCTCCCATTTCCTTTCCATCGACTTTGGCCACGGTCAAGAGACCTTCTCCGAATTTCAATGCGGTCTCAACGGAGTCGGTCAATCGGGAACGCGCCGCTTTCTGATCCTCTGCGCTTCCGCCATGCGAAAGGACAAGGCGGTCCACGACCGCGTCGATGTTATGCTGCTTATAGCGGTCGAGGTTGATTTCATCGTCCAGCGAATAAACGGTTCCGTCGACGCGTGCGCGCACAAAGCCTGATTTGCGGATTTCTTCAAAGACCGCTTGATAGGTTCCTTTGCGTCCGCGCACAACCGGCGCGAGAATCAGGATGCGACTTCCCTCTGGCAGCGCTTCGACCGCATCCACAATTTCCTGAGCGGATTGTTTGACCACTTCGCGTCCGCAAATGGGGCAATGGGGAATTCCTGCCCGCGCGAAGAGCAAACGGAGGTAGTCGTAAATTTCAGTAACAGTTCCCACGGTCGAGCGGGGATTGTGAGACGTGCCTTTCTGGTCGATCGAAACAGCGGGCGAGAGGCCCTCGATATAATCCACATCCGGCTTGTCCATCTGCCCGAGAAACTGGCGCGCATAGGCCGAAAGCGATTCAACGTATCGACGCTGGCCCTCAGCAAAGATCGTATCGAAGGCAAGGGAGGATTTGCCTGAACCGGATAAACCAGTGATGATTACCAGCTTATCGCGGGGAATCTCGACCGTGATGTTTTTTAGGTTGTGGACGCGCGCGCCCACGACGCGAATGCTACTGGATGGCATAGGAACCTTTGAAGCCCGGATTATAGCACATTTGTTTTATTTTTGCCGACCTGCCGCTTCTTCCCCGGTATGACCGCGGACTTATATTATACCTTTTGCATCGCAGGGGAGTCGTCGGTTTGCGCTGAATACGGCCATGATATACTCCGTGCAACTTTTCAAATCCGGCAGGGTTATGGTTATCAAACCTCGCCGGTAGGGTTACTCCGTGCCGGAAATAGAATTCAACGAAGAAGAAGTTTTATGGCGCGCTGCGCAGGGCGACCGCGAAGCGTTTGGTTTGCTTTACGAGCGATATATTGATCGGATCTTCAACTACGTTTATTACCGAACGGGGAACCTCCACGACGCGGAGGATTTGACGGCGCGCGTCTTTCAGCGGGCGATGAATCACATTCACAGTTACACGAATCGTGGCGTTCCATTTTCGGCTTGGTTGTACCGCATCGCCCATAACCTCGTCGCTAACTGGCATCGCGATCGTAGCCGCAAGCAGGAAATTCCGCTGGATGATCTGCCGGTCGCATCCGCCAAAGTGGACCGGCCCGAATCGAGTCTGGTTCGTTCGCAGGAACAGGATGCGCTGCTGCGGCTGATCCGCCAGCTGCCAGCGGAACGACAGACGTTGCTGATCCTGAAGTTTGTCGAGAACCTGTCCAACGCGGAGATCGGTCGGATCATGGGACGCAGTGAAGGAGCTGTGAAGAGTCTTTATCATCGGACGCTCTTGGCTCTGCGGGATCAGATCGGAGATCAGAATATCAATCTGGAAGGAGAGTGAGTGATGTTGAGAATTGTCACCGATGGCGCCGCGGATGTTCCGACCGCCTGGGAAAAAGAATACGATATCAGGATCATCCCGATCAATATTCACTTTGGAGAAAAAACCTTCGTTCAATTTGAGGAAATGGGCTTCGATGATTTTTATAGGGAAATAGAATCCAACAAGAATCATCCGAAGACCTCCCAACCCTCTCCGCATCAGTTCGTTGAGTTCTATAAAAAGAATTTCAAACCCGGGGATACAATCCTTTCTATGCATGTGACCAGTAAACTATCGGGGACGTATGCATCCGCGGTCTCCGCCGCGCAGGAGTTGAAAGACACTTTTAAGATCGTGACTTTTGATTCGTTGGGAGGCTCCGCAGGCCTGGCGTTCATGTGCCGCTCTGCGCGCCAGATGGAACGGGCCGGAAAGAGCGTTGAGGAAATCGTGGGCTATCTCGAAACGGTTCGCCCGCGCACTCAACTGATCATTACGATGGACACCTTGGAATATGCGCGTCGAAGCGGGCGCGTCGGAACACTGCAAACGGCGCTGGCCTCCGCCCTAAATGTGAAACCCATCGCTCGCATTGAAGATGGAATCCTCGACATGGTGGACAAGGTTCGTACGCGGAAGGCCGCCATGGCGCGTGTGATTGAATTTGGAAAGCAGGCCATGGGCAACGGCCCGGTGCATATCGCCGTTGCGCACGCGCGTGACCCGCAAGCCGGCAACGCGTTATTGGAAGAAGCGAAGAAAAGTTTCAACGCCAGGGATACAATCATGACCGATTTCTCTGTTTCTCTGGTCATTCAATTTGGGCCGGGCTCGCTCGCACTTGTTCTCTATCCTGCCGAATGAGTTCATGAGATTGGCATGAGCAACGATAAAGCGACATCTTCCGCCTCACAATTGGACGAACTTGAAGCGTCTCTGGCCGGGACCTTGAAGCGGGTCACGCCTCGACGTGACTTTGTCCGGCGCCTGCGCGGGACCATTCACTTGCCACCGCGCGACGAGATTGCCACGCGTCTGCGCGATTGGCAGAGATTGTTCCTGGTCTTCAGCGGCGTAGTCTCGGGGACGTTGTTGCTCATCACGATCGCCCGCGCTCTATATCATTTGTTCGGCCGCAGGAACGGCTGAGTTCACGGGGATTCGAAAAAGCCGGTTATCAATCGGCTTTTTTATTGGAAAATGCTAATCCAAGAGATCAGTTGATTAACATTGGGATAAAGAGTACGCATGCGGCAATAGTGATGATAAGAAGGCTGACGATCCATACCCCCCATAAATCCACTTGCCGGTGACCAATTACCAACTCAACTAGCACAACTTCTCAACAAAGGAGAATATCGTTCTGGCTAGATGGCGAACTTCATAAATCTGCTCGAAGTATTTCGCCGGTCGGAACCAAGCTACGTAGGCAACTTTCAACGAGCAAATGCAAACGACTCTAAGATAGAACTGCCATCCAATTCAGAATTGACTTCGAGGGCAAATACTATTTCAGTAATAATCCATCCCGCAACTTCTTTGCTTCGAGGATCAAATCCAAGTCAGGTGGCAATTTGAATTGCTCGTCCACGCGCAATGTCAAATGCGCCGCGATTTGACGCAGATCAGCGGAAAGCGACGAATCCTCAACCAACTTGTTCAATAAATCATAAGCGCTTGGTGTGCGGATCGTCTCACCACGCCGCGCAAAATATTCTCGGGCCGCAATTCCTGCCGCGCGTCGGGCGCAGACGCGTGCCTGCCCCTCGTTGCCGCGTCGGCGGGCTTGTTCGGCGTGTTTCAATTCTGTGTTGATCTGCACCTGTAGATTCACATCTTCGATTATACCTTCGGCGGTATAATGGCGGGAATTTTGGAGGTAGCCATGAAATCTCGATTGTTTCAAATCCTTGCAGCCGTGGTCATCCTGAGCATGGCGCAGATGTCCTGTGTTACTTATAGCAACTTGCTCGCTTCTTCGTCTCCAACGCACACTTCCGTGCAAGCCACCGCTACGCAAGCTCCATCAACGCCGGCGCCCGTGCCAACGAGCGTTGCATTCCAAGCTCCGTTGGTTACAACCAACGCGCCATACCGAATCACCGGTTCTTTCAAGTGGACTCAGGAAGACAACGGAACACTGGTTGATAACATTCTTTATTCGGAGCGACAGGTTGTTTTGACAGACTTGCATGGATTTGTGATTCGAAACAAGCAATGGGAGTTGCCCGTTGATTCCCAGGCACTGGGATATGTCCAATATGACCCATCGAGCGGCACAGGCAAATATGAGCTGGCTTTGCCCGAAATTCCAGATGCCACATTCAATAATGTGGGCAATAAGAATCCTCAAGATACCGGCGTACAGATCTTTGCTGTGGATTATGAGCCGGTGATTTACGGAAGTCCCTTTGAAACCGGCGATGATCGTTTGCTTGGCTGGCCCACTGATGATGCCTCCATCAAAGTGGACTCAGAGCGGGATGACGAAATCAACGGCGGCACGGTCATCGTTTGGGCGCCAGATGACAAACAATATTTCCCAACCGGCTTTGGCGCGGACAACAAACTATTCACGGCCGATGATCCGACGGCGCCGCTTCCCGCCGGATATACGGTGGTAAATCTTGATACTAGTCCTTTCTCATTTTCCCAATCACCTCAGCAGGATATAACACTCTATGAATCTCCGGAAGCCAAGCCTCATGATTTTTCCAAAGAGTCCTACACCCAAGCCTTTGATGATTTGGTCAGTTTCCTGAAGACCGACTATGCTTTCGACGGCATTCAAGGTAAGCAGCCAAATTGGGATCAGCTGGTTGCCAATATTCGGCCACGCGTTCAGCAGGCTCAGCAAAGTCAGGATAAGTATGCATTCTATGAAGCACTGCGCGATTTTACATACGCATTCAAAGATGGTCACACCGGCTTGGATGGCGGTGATTTATCTGCGACCGATTTTCAAACCAACTACGAAGCCAGCTACGGTTTTACGGTTCGCGTATTGGATGATAAGAGTGTACTGGTTGATTCCGTGCTGTCCGGCGGACCCGCCGAGGCGGCTGGGATGAAGACCGGGGCCATCATCACACAATTTAATGGCGAACCCGTTATGGATGCAATCAACAGTGAACCGCTTTTCTTCCAATTACAATCCTCGGATTTTGCTGTCACCTATGAAAAGGCAATCATGCTGACGCGCGCCAAGCCGAATGATCAGGCAAGCATCACCTTCACCAATCCGGGTGGCTCAGCACAATCGGTAACATTGAGTTCTGTTGTAAATCAAGAGGAGGTGAATATCCTGAAGGAACAACTGGGCCTCACTCCGACGCCGACGCTGCTGCCGGTTGAGCTGCAAACCCTTACC
>Ga0335081_10002658_pt1 | contig 28098 bp, 27 predicted proteins | sample Lox_Sample_35_FD_206713 | JGI IMG/M metagenome (GOLD analysis project Ga0335081, IMG submission 206713) | Soil microbial communities from Loxahatchee National Wildlife Refuge, Florida, United States - Lox_Sample_3.5 | ecosystem: Environmental > Terrestrial > Soil > Wetlands | place: USA...
TCATCGAGCCGTCATTTACAGGTCATCTGTCCAGCAGTATCGTCACGCACAGTCGTGGGGGCTCGAAAGAGCAAATGCGCATATTGATTGTGGAGGATGAGGCACGGATCCGCGCTTTCCTCGCGCGCGCCTTTGAGGCCGAGGGATTCGGTGTGGACGTGGTGGCCGATGGCGAGCAGGGGCTGGCGCGCGCGCTCGCGGGCAACTACGACCTCGTGATCCTCGACCTGCTGCTGCCCGGGTGCAGCGGCCTCGACGCGCTGCGCGAGCTGCACCGGGAGCGCTCTGATCTCCCCGTGCTGATCCTGTCCGCGCGCAGCGATCTTCCGATCAAGCTGCGCAGCTTCGAGCTGGGCGCCGTGGACTACGTGGCCAAGCCGTTCTCGCTCGACGAGCTGCTCGCCCGCGCACGTGTCCAGCTGCGACGCGCGCGGGTCGCCGACAGCAGCACCGAGATCCGGGTCGGGAGCCTGGTGCTTGACCTCACGCGCCGGCAGGCTCGCGTCGGCGGCGTCGTCGCCGACTTGTCGGATCGCGAATTCCGCCTCCTGCACTTCCTGCTCGCGCACGTGGGCGAGGTCGTCAGCCGCGAGCGGCTGCTGTCCGAGGTCTGGGGGTACGACTTTGATCCGAGGTCGAACGTCGTCGACGTCTGCATCAGGCGGCTGCGCCGGCGGCTCGGCCCCGATGCCCCGATCGAGACCGTGCGCAATGCGGGCTATCGTGCGGCCGCCTGACCCCCGCCCGCCATTGCGGCGCTACCGAGTGGAGCTGCTCTGGGGCCTCGTCGTCGCCGCCAGCTTCGCGGCGATGCTGGCCTGGCCGACCTGGGAGACGATCCCGTTCTACGTGGTGTGGATCAGTCTCACGCTGGTCTACGGGGTGCGCCGCTGGCCGGTCGGCCCCACGCTCGTGGTCATGCTGGGCGTGATGACGCTGACGGCGATGCCGATCGCGCTCGACGTGGTCCGCGGGATTCAGCCCTGGGAGCGGCTGGTCCGGGTTCCGCTCGTGGCGATCTTGTTTCTGGCGATGCTGTGGCAGGCCCGCCGGCGCGTCGAGGCGCTCAAGATTGCCGAGGGCGAGGCCGAGGAGCGGCGCTCGTTGCTCGAGAGCCAGGAGCGGTTCATCCATGACGCCTCGCACGAGCTCCGCACACCGGTGACGATCGCCCGCGGTCATCTCGAGCTGCTGCTCGAGCACCGCGGCGACAGCCCCGAGCTCGACGTCGCCCTGGACGAGCTGTCGCGCATCGACGGGATCATCGGCCGGCTGCTGCTGCTGGCCTCGGCCGACCAGCCGGACTTCGTCCAGCTCGCCGAGGTCGATCTCGAGCCGTTCCTCGAGGATCTGTTCATGCGCTGGTCGGAGGTGGCGCCTCGGACGTGGCGGCTCGGCCCGCTTGTCGACGGACACCTGATGGTCGACCCCGACCGGCTGCGCGTGGCGCTCGACGCGCTGCTCGAGAACGCTGTGAAGTTCACCCATGAGCGCGACGCGATCGAACTGCGCGCGCTGGCGGACGGCCCTGGCCGGGTGCGGATCGAGGTGGATGACGAAGGCTCGGGGGTTCGCCACGAGGCGCTGGAACGGATCTTCGACCGCTTCGCGCGGGCCGACGCCGCGCGTACGCGGTCCGCCGGCGGCGTCGGCCTCGGGCTCGCAATCGTCGACGCGATTGCCAAGAGCCACGGCGGGCGCTGCACGGTGCGGAGCGCTGAGAACGGGTCGACGTTCGCGCTCCGGCTGCCTGGGTTCGTGCCCGCAGGCTCGCCTCACGCGGTACGCGCGCTCAGCTCCGCCGGCAGCTGATCGTCGATGTGGCCGGCGTAGCGCCGATCGCCGGCGATCAGGGTGGGCGTCGTCACAATGCCGCCGCGGACTCCGGCCTCGAAATCCTCCCGGATGCGCGCGCTCACCGACGGGCTCCGGCGGTCGTCGTCGAAGCGCTCGAGGTCGAGCCCGAGCGTTCGCGCCCGGTCCCACAGATGCGGGTCCTCGAGGCGGCCCTGGTCGGCGAACAGCAGGTCGTGCATCTCCCAGAAGCGGCCTTGCAGCGCGGCCGCCTCGGCGGCGCACGCCGCCGGCCACGCCCGGGGATGGCTCGAGCGCACCGGGAAGTGTCGGAAGGCGATCCGCAGCACGGAGCGGCTGAGCTTCGCCCACGCAGCCGCGCAGTACGGGCACTCGAAGTCCGAGTAGACGATCACGAGCGGCGCGTCCTCGGGCCCGGCTACGTGGTCCTGTTCGCGCAGTCCGGGGAGCGGGGCCGAGCTGAGCTCGCTCAAGCGGTCAGGCCGTCGTCCCGGATCTGGCGGCGGTCGCGTCGAGGCCGTCGAAGATCAGGTTGGCGCCGGGCAACTCGGTCGGCACCGGCGCCTGGTAGCTCCACCCCACCACGGCGTCGGGTCCGACGATGACGAGCGCGCGCTGCGGAAATCCGGCAGGGTGATAGACGCCGAACGCGCGGCACGCCGCGCCCTTGGGCTCGAAGTCAGAAAGCTGCGGAATGCTCACGCCGAGCTTCTCCCGGAACGCCGTCTGGGACCAGCGCGCGTCGCAGGACACGCCGTACATGGTCACGTCGCGCTTGGCCAGGTAGTCGCTGAGCACGTCCTCGTAGAGCGCAATCTGATCGGTGCACACCGGGCTGAATGCGAACGGATAGAACACGAGCACGGTCGTGTTGCCCTCCAGATCGGCGCGCGTGAACTCGGACCCGTCCTCACGCGCGAGGACGAACTCCGGGGCGGCGGTCCCCGCCTGGATCGGCCCTTCGGAGGAGGGCTCGCTCACCGTCGCAGGCCGAGCTCGCGCAGGATCGTGCGGTAGCGCTCGAGATCCTCGCGGCGGAGGTAGTTGAGCAGCCGTCGCCGCCGCCCGACGAGCATCAACAGCCCGCGGCGGGAGTGGTGATCCTTGCGATGCTCGCGCAGGTGCTCGTTGAGATCGTTGATCCGCGCTGTCAGCAGCGCGATCTGGACCTCGGTCTTGCCGGTGTCGGCAGGACTCTCTCCGTACTTGGCGGTGAGCTCTTGCTTGCGTTCCTGGGTGATAGCCATCGGCTCGATGAGGCTAGCAGGCCGGTCGCTACTCGCGTCCGCGGCAGAGCTCGCGCGTCCGCTCGATGTCGCGCTCCATCTGTTCGACCAGCGCCTCCGGCGACTCGAACCGGCGCTCGCCGCGCAGCCGGGCGAGGAAATCGATACGGAGAGTCCGGCCGTACAGGTCCCCCTCGAAGTCCAGCAGGTAAGCCTCGACCAGCAACGCCCGGCCGGTCCCGAACGTCGGCCTCACGCCGATGCTGACCGCGGCGCACGCCTCCGAGGTCCGGGCGGCGTAGATCCCGTGGCCGGGGCACACGAGCGCCTCGTCGGGCACGATGTTGGCGGTCGGGAACCCGAGCGTGCGCCCCCGCTGGTCGCCTTCGACGACCTCGCCTCGGAGCTGGAAGGGAGCGCCGAGAAACCGCGTGGCGGTTTCGACCTCGCCGGCGAGTACGAGTCCACGGATGTGGCTCGAGGAGACGATCTCGCCGTCGACCTCGACGAGCGGCACGACCCTCGTCTCGAACCGCTCGTCCGCCGCCAGCATCTCCGGGTCGCCGGCCGCGCGGTGGCCGAAGCGGAAGTTCTCACCCACCGACACGCGTGTCGCGTGCAGCCGGTCGACCAGGACGTGATCGATGAACTCCGCGGCCGTCTGGTGGGCGAACCCGTCGTCGAACGGGATTACCACAAGCTCGTCGACGCCGAGCGACCCGATCAATTCGGCCTTGGCTTCCAGGCTCGTCAGCAGCTTGGGAGCCGCCTCCGGCCGGATCACCTGCAGGGGGTGAGGCTCGAACGTCAGCACGGTGTCGCTGCCGCGGATGACCTCCCGGTGCCCCAGATGGACGCCGTCGAACTCGCCGACCGCCACTCGCCGCGGCCGCTCCCGGACCTCGGAGAGCATCGTTACTTGCATCGGCGCGGAAGGCTAGTGGGGCGAGCCTCACTTAGCTTCTGAAGCCCACGATGGGTCCGAGAAGCCCGGCGCCCCGTGGCGCCGCCAGCGCGACCAGGCCATCGGCATCGGTGAGCCGGACCACCTCGGCACCACCCGCCTCACCGGGCACGGCCGCCCCGTGAGACACACGCCGAGCGTCATCGGAGTCGAGCCGAACCTCAGGGATGAACGACAGCGCAGTGTCCAGGTCAATGATGCGCTCGGGATCGGCATCGGCAACATCGAACTGACCGATCGCGGTCCGGCGGAGCGCCTCGCAATAGGCATCGCCCAGATCGGCGATCAGGCTCCGCACGTACGTCCCCGACGAGCACTCGATCACGAATCCGCGCCGATCGCCGTCCCGCCAGCGCTCCTCGAACCGGTACACCTCGACCTCGCGCTCGGCGAGCTCGACCTCCTCCCCCGCGCGCGCGAGCGCGTACGCGCGCCGGCCGCGGACCTTGACCGCCGAGTACGCGGGCGGCCGCTGGCGAATCGATCCCGTCGGCAGCTCGATGTCACCAGACGGGACCACGCCGGTCGACAAGATCTCGCCCTCGGGATCGCCCGTGGTTGACGTCGCGCCAAACCGTGCGGTCGCCTCGTAGCACTTGGGCAGCGCCATCAGGAACCGCTGCACCCGCGTGGCGCGCCCGACCAGGATCACCAGGAGACCGGTGGCGAAGGGATCGAGCGTGCCCGCGTGACCGATTCTTCGCCGACCGAGCGCACGCCGCATCCGCGCCACCACGTCATGCGACGTGATCCCTCCCGGCTTGTCGTAGAGCACGATCCCGTCGGAAACCGGGTCAGCGGTCACTTCGCCGACAGCTGCTGCGCGACTTCCTCGCGCAGGAACGCGACCAACTCCTCCAACTCGAGCGAGGTCGAGAAGCCCGCCGCCTGACGGTGCCCTCCCCCGCCCTGGGCGCGCGCGATCGCCGAGACGTCGACGCGCTCGTCGCTGGCGCGCAAAGACACTTTGCGGGCACGACCATCGTCGTTGTGGTTTCCGGCTCGCTCGCGGATGAGGGCCGCGACCGCGGTGCCCTCGACCGCGCGGAGGTGGTCGATCACTCCCTCGGAGTAGCTCTCCTCCGCTCCCGAGTCGGCGAAGTCCTGCGCGTCGAGCTCGGTCACGGTCAGCCGCCCGTCGTCGTAGCGGTGGATCTTCGCCAGACCACGCGCGAGCAGCGCGAGCTTGCCGTACGGCACGCCCTCGTACACCCGGCGGTAGATCTCATGGACGTCGACGCCGGCCTCGATCAAATCGGCCGCCATCACATGCGCGCGCGGCCCGGTGTTCTCGTACATGAAGCGGCCCGTGTCGGTGATCAGACCGACGTACAACGCCTCGGCGATGCTCCGCGTCGGATCGACACCCAGCCCGTACATCAGGTCCCACACGATCTCCGCCGTGCACGACGCCTCGGGCAGCACGTAGTTGACCGTGCCGAACCGCGTGTTGTCGTGATGGTGGTCGATGTTGACGATGCGAAGCCCCCCGGCCCCGTCAGGACGGCGGAACGCCTCGGCCGGGTTGCGCTCGAGGTTGCCGCAGTCGAGGAACACGATCGTGCGCTCCGCGAGGTCCTCGGGCGGCGCCTGCACCAGTCCCGGCAAGGGAAAGAAGCGGTACTCGTGCGGCAGCGGGAACTCGTCTACCGCGATGAACATCAGGCAGTCGTGGCCGAGCGCGCTCAGGATCTCCTGGGTCGCGATCAGCGAACCGAGCGCGTCTCCGTCCGGATTCTCGTGGGTTACGACGATGAACTTGTCGGCGGAGCGAAGCTCCGTCAGGACGGCATCGCGCTCGGCCCCCGCACCGTTGTCACTCATCTGCGTGCTCCGGGAGTTCGGCGTCAGCCGGACTTCTATCGGATTCGCCGCCAGGCGACTCCACCTCGTCGATCAGCTGTGAGATGCGCATTCCACGATCGATCGACTCGTCGTACTTGAATACGACCGTCGGCGTGTGCTTGAGCGACAACTCGGCCGCGACCCTCCCCTGCAGGAAGCCGCGTGCGGAGCGCAGGCCCTCGAGCGTCTCCGTGCGCGCCTGCTCGTTTCCCAGGACGCTGACGTAGACACGCGCATGGCGCAGATCGGGGCTGGTCTTGACTGCGGTCACGGTCACGAACCCAACACGGGGATCCTGGAGATCTTTGGCGATCGCGTCACTGAGAACCTCTCGTACGGCCTCGTCGACGCGGCGCATCCGGCCGTCGGCCATCCTACCCGCTCCCCCGGAGGCCAGTCATCAGAAGGTGACGAGTCACTCGCATAGGTCATCGATCGACGTGAGGATCCGTTCCACTCGAACGTTGTCCGGCCAGCGGGCCTCGAGCCACCGCTCGACGTTGTCCGCGGCCGCCGCGAGCACCGGGAGCGAGCCGCCCGTGAGCGCGGCGGTCAGCCGCGCGCGCTGCCAGAGGTCCTGATGGTCGACCTCGGCGACCGCCGCCCCGAGGCGCCCATGGAGCTGCGCCTTGATCGACGACAGCTCCTTGCGCTTGCTCTTCAGGCTGCCGGCGTCGGGAAAGTGCAGATCGATCACGAGCACCGCGACGAAGCCGCTGTCCGACATCGACCATCACCCTAGCCGCTTGCTAGACGAGCTCGCGCTCAACCTGGCGCGTCGTGTACGTCTCGAGCACATCGCCTTCCTTGATGTCGGCGAAGTCTCGAAGCACGATCCCGCAGTCGTATCCCGCGGCGACCTCGCGCACGTCTTCGTTGAAGCGACGAAGGCTCTGGATCTGCCCGTCGTAGACGACCGTCCCGTCGCGGATCAGACGCACCTTCGACCCACGCGTGATCGTGCCGTCGGTGACGTGGCAGCCGGCGATCGTGCCGACGCGCGACGCGCGGAAGATCTGGCGCACCTCGACTGAGCCGAGCGTCTCCTCGACCTCCTCGGGCGCGAGCATGCCCTGCATGGCGTCTCGCAGCTCCTCGATCGCACGGTAGATCACCGCGTAGTGGCGGATCTCGACGCCCTCGCGCTCGGCCACCTGACGGGCATCCCCGACGGGCCGGACGTTGAACGCGAGGATCACCGCATCCGAGGCGGACGCGAGCATCACGTCGGACTCGGTCACGGCGCCGACCGCGCCGCGAATCACGTTGACCGAGACCTCGTCCTGGGGGAGCTTGGCGATCTCGTCCTCGATCGCCTCGAGCGAGCCGGCGACGTCGGACTTCAGCACCAGGTTCAGCTCCTGCACGCCGCTCTTGAAGATGTCCTCGAGCGAGACCTTCTTGCCCGAGCGCCGGGCCAGCGCCTCGGCCTTCAGACGGGTGGCCCGCTCGCCCGCGAGCTGGCGGGCGCGACGCTCGTTCTCGACTGCGCGGACGCGCTCGCCGGCCTCGGGCACGCCGTCGAACCCGAGCACCTCGACTGGCTCACCGGGCAGGGCCTGGCCGACCCGGTGGCCCAAGAAGTCGTTCATCGCGCGCACCCGGCCCCAGTGCGCGCCGGCGACCAGCGAGTCGCCGACCTCGAGCGTGCCGCGCCCGATCAGGATCGTCACCACGGGACCGCGACCGGGGTCGAGCTTGGACTCGATCACGCTCCCCGACGCCGGGGCGTCCGGGTTGGCACGGAGCTCCTCGACCTCGGCCATGACCAGGATCGTCTCGAGGAGGTCCTCGAGGCCTTCCTGCGTCTTGGCCGAGACGTTCACAAACTCGGTCTCGCCGCCCCACTCGACGGGCTGGAGGCCGAGTTGCGCCATCTCGGCGCGAACGCGGTCGGGCTGCGCGCCCTCCTTGTCGATCTTGTTGACCGCCACCAGCATCGGCACGCCGGCTTCCTTGGCGTGGTCGACGGCCTCCTGGGTCTGCGGCTTGACGCCGTCGTCGGCGGCGACCACGATCACGGCGATGTCCGTGACCTTGGCGCCGCGGGCGCGCATGGCGGTGAACGCCTCGTGGCCCGGCGTGTCCAGGAACGTGATCTCCTTGCCGTCCTGCTGGACCTGGTAGGCGCCGATGTGCTGCGTGATGCCGCCGGCCTCGCCGGCCGCGACCTGCGTCTGGCGAATCGCGTCGAGCAGCGAAGTCTTGCCGTGGTCGACGTGGCCCATGATCGTCACCACCGGAGGCCGCTCGACGAGCTCCTCCTCGGAGTCGGCGTACACGGGCTCGGCGACGGTCTCGTCCTCGGAGTGGACGATCTCGACGGTCTTGCCGAGCTCGGCCGCGAGCACCTGGATCGCCTCGTCGGAGAGAGTCTGGGTGAGCGTCTTCATCTCACCGAGCGCCATCAGCTGCTTCATGATCTCGGGGACCGGGACGTCGAGATACTCGGCGACGTCTTTGACCGTCGAGCCGGAGTTGATCCGGACGGCGTCGGGCTCGGCGAGCGCGGTCTGCGAGGTCGACGGACGCGACTCGGCCTCTTCGTCGTACACGCCGCGGCGCCGGCGACCGCGTCGTTGGCGACGCGGCGGCTGGTTGGTCTGTGCCGGCGGGCCGCCGGTGTTCCGGCGTGAAGCTTGCGAGTCGATCACCACGCGGCGCCGGCCGCCGGCGTTTCCGGGCGCGCGCTCACCCTGGAGCGAGTCGCGCGTCGGGCGCTTGTGGGCGGTCTCGCTCTCGCTGCGCCGGGGCGAGTCTGATGCCGGGCGCGCGGCGGCCTCGGGCTGCGCCGCGGGCGGCTCGGATCGCGCAGCCGGCGCAGCCGGCGCGTCGGATCGAGCGGCAGGCGCGTCGGACCGCGCCGCCGGCTTCTCCGAGCGCGCGGCCGGCTTCTCGGAGCGTGGTGCGGGCTTCTCGGAGCGTGGTGCGGGGGACTCTGCGCGAGCCGCCGGGGCCTCGCCGCGTCCTTCGCCACGCGCGCGCTGGGGGCGCTGGCCGCCACTATCGGGCCGCTTTTCGCCGCCGCCGTCCGCGTGGCGAGGAGCCGGCTGCTGGGGTCCGCTTTCTGCGGGAGCCGCGCTCTGGCCGTTGCCCGCGCCGTCGCCGAGGATGCGGCCAGCCGCCGCCTCGTCGACCGAGGAGGACACCGCTTTGACCTTTAGGCCAGCCGCCTGAAGGCGCTGCAGGACTTCCTTGGGCGGAAGCCCGCGCTCCTTGGCGATCTCATGAACGCGCTTGCTCATATATCCAGTGTAGGCGCCTATTCGCTCCCGTTCGCGGCGGCCTGGACCTGATTGGTGTCCTTGCCTTCGAGCGCCTGGTGGGCCTCGATGCCGCAGTAGTGGGAGCCGGGCAGCGCCGCGTTCGGGCAGCGCCGGCCGTTGGAGAGGATGGCATGGCAGCGGCCCTGCGTCTCCTCCTCCTCGTAGCCGTGCTGTGCCTCCTCGGCCGCGAACTCAGTCTCGGAGCGGATGTCGATCCGCCAGCCGGTCAGCCGGGCGGCAAGACGTGCGTTCTGCCCCTCGCGGCCGATCGCCAGCGACAGCTGGTCGTCGGGGACGATCACGGTCGCCTGCTTGCCGGCGTCGTCGACCAATACCTCGCGCACACGCGCGGGGGACAGTGCCTTGGCGACGAACCGGGCAGGCTCGTCGTTGTACGGGATGATGTCGATCTTCTCGCCGCGGAGCTCGGACACGACCATACGCACGCGCGAACCTCGCGGTCCGACGCAGGCACCGACCGGGTCGACGCCGTCGACGTGCGATACCACCGCGATCTTCGAGCGATAACCGGGCTCGCGCGCGACATTCGTGATCTCGACCAGGCCATCGGCGATCTCTGGGACCTCGAGCTCAAACAGCTGCTTGATCAGCTCGGGATCGCGGCGGGAGACGATGATGCTCGGGCCCTTGGTCGAGTTCGACACGTCCTTGATCACGGCCTTGATCCGCTGCGAGTGGTCGTAGCGCTCGCCCTCGACCTGCTCTGACTTGGGGAGCAGCGCCTCGACGCGCTCGCGCAGCTGCACAAGCGTGTAGCGCGAGTCGGACTGCTGCACGATCCCGGTGATCAGCTCGCCGACGCGGTCGCGGTACTCCTCGAACATCATGTCGCGCTCGGCCTCGCGAATCCGCTGAAGGATGACCTGCTTGGCAGTCTGCGCCGCGATCCGTCCGAAGTCGTGCGGGGTGACGTCCTCGGTCTCGATCTGGTCCTCGTACTCCTTGAGCTTCTCGAGGTCGATCTCGGGCTCAGGCGGCTCGCGCATCTCGCCGGTCTCCGGGTCGACGGTGGGCTGCTGGTCGGGCGTCGCCTCGATCAGCAGCTGCTCCTCGAGCTCGGGCGGGATCTTCAGCTCCCAGACCTTGAAGTCTCCGCTGTCGCGGTCCATTTCGACCTTGGCATAGCGCGCCGCTTCAGGCGTCTTCTTATACGCCGACAACAGCGCGTCTTCGAGCGCCTCCATCAGCTTCTCGGACGAGATGTTCTTTTCGGCGGCGAGGCCGCGAACGGCCTCGACGATCTCTCTCGACATGGCTTCAGTCTCCAGGTACGAGGTTGGAGCGGGCGATTTGCTCGTAGGGGATCGTGACCATGCCCTCTGGTGCGGCGATTGTCACATCGCTGTCCGATGCGCCGACCAGTTCGCCGGTCAAGCTCTTGTGGCCATCCCGCCCCTCGCGCAGGCGCACACGTGCGTGCCGACCGAGAAAGCGACTGTAGTGCTGGGGCTTGGTCAGCGGACGGTCCTGGCCTGGGGAGGACACCTCGAGCGAGTAGCGGTCGCGATAGTCGTTCAACCGCCCTGAGACCCGCTCGCACAGATCGAGCGATACGCCCTCGGGATGATCGATGAACAGCCGCAGCGTGGCGGGAGAGACGACCTCGACGAGCAGCACCTCGACCTCCGGCTCGCTCGTGGCGAGTCGGCCTTCGATCTCCGTTTGGAGGTGGTGGTGGTCATTGGGCTGCACTTCGGATCTCCTCCGTCACATAAAAAAAGCGGGCCAGCGCCCACTTCGGGTACTGCCGCCGGAGCAACGCTCGGCGCTCAACTTCAAATCTCAAGATAGCACCGCTACGTCGGGGTGGACAGCCCCCCGTCTTGGTGATGTGCGCACGCTGGCAACACCCTTAGCCGGGAGCTTGGGCCGCCCTGCGGGCGGCGTCCGTGGGGAACTCGGCTCCGCTGCGTTTGGGACACGGCGACCGTCGCGGAGCCGAATTCCCCGGGGCCCGTGTGCTCCGTCCGGACGGGGCCGGATGGCGGTCGCGGCGACAGCCCCGCTCGGCATCCGTGCCTCGCAGACGGGGCCTGCCGCGCGACATCCGACGGACGCCGCGAAGCGGCCCCCCTTACTCCTCGGTGGGCTCGTCCCCGTCCTCGGCGGGGTCGTCCCCGTCCTCGGCGGGGTCGTCCCCGGCGGCGCGGGCGCGGGCGCGGTCGCGGTAGATGCGGTAGTCGCGACGGCCGGGCTGCATCCCGGCCGCCTGGGCGAGCGGCTGGCGAGCCTCGGCGTGGCGCCCGAGCAGCTGCAGCGATCGGCCGAGACAGAACAGCGCGTAATCGTTGGTGGGCGCGCGGTCGATCACCGCCTGGAACTCCTCGGCAGCCTCCTCGTAGCGCTGGGCGCCGAACAGCGCGCGGCCGAGCGCCTCGCGGATCGAGGTCTTGTCGGGGGCGAGGTCCCGGGCGCGCGCAAGCGGAATCGTGGCCTGATGGTTGTGCCCCGCTTCGAGCAGCTCGGTACCCCTGATGAACAGCTCGTATACGTCTTCCATGGGCTGCCTATCTTAGTCCGGGCGGGAGCGACGCCGGGGACGCGGCGGCAGCGCCCACAAGGCGCGGAGCGCCCCGCCGATCCCGAGCCCGGCGCGGAGTTGCGCGCGGAGCGCACGGCGTTGGCCGAGCGTCGGCATCGCGGTGCCGCCGGCGAACCGCGCGGCCTGAAGCGTGCGCACGTAGGCCGCGGCCTCGGGCGAGGTTCGGAACCGCCGCTCGACGGCGGCGAGCGTGACGCCGGCTCCGATCGGGCGTCCGCTTCGCGCCAGCGCCCGCTCGAGCTCGGCAAGGAGCCCGTCGGGCCCGAGCGGCGCCCGCCGGCGCCACGCGAAGAACGAGGCCGCGAACAGCACAGCGAGCACGCCGAGCATCGCGAACAGGACGGTGTCGCTCGACCCCGTGCTGTGCACCGTCGAGGAGCCGCTCACCGACCCCGACGTGGTGTCGGCGCGGCGGGTCTGATGCAGCTGGGGCGTTCCTGTGAAGCTGCTGATCGATGAGATCGGGATCCTGCCGCCGCGCGCCGGCGCCGCCGCCGGCGTCGGATCGAACGTCACCCAGCCGTAATGAGGGAACCACGCCTCGACCCAGGCGTGAGCGTCGACGTCGGTGACGAACCAGTCCTTGTCAGGGGCGTCGTAGACGCCGGTGGTGAATCCGGTCGAGACCCGGGCCGGGATGCCGCCCATCCGCAGCAGAAGTGCCATCGCTCCGGCGAACTGCTGGCAGTACCCGAGCTTGTTGTCGAACAGGAAGGTGAGCAGCGGGTACTGGGTGAGCGGCGGGTACTCGTCGTAACTGAAGTTATTCGCAGGTGAGAGGTAACTCATGACCCGCTGAACGAAGGCGTACGGCGTCTTGGATTTGGACGCGAGCCCGTGGGCGAGCACATACGCCGGCCAATACGGCGAGCTTCTGATCGCCTGGGTCCCCGTGAAGCCCCCCTGACCGGTGACGACCGTCGGCACGTCACGGCTGCCGAACGAGGGGAACACAACCGTCTGCGGGAGCCCGCCCTGGGCGGATGGGTCTTGCGGCAACGTCAGCGCGAGGTCGGAATGGCGGACGCCGGCGGGGTATCTGGTCCCCGCCTTCGCGAGCGCGGAGGTGCTCGGATGCGGGGTGTACACGGAAACCGTGTAGGCATCACCGGGACCGAGCGTCGTAGCGCTCGTCCACGTCCCGTCGCTTGTTCCCGGAACCGGCGGCGTCGTCAGGTGGCCCGGCGGCTGCGTTGCGTATCCGGCCGCGATCACCTGTGTGGTGCTCATCGCACGAACGGTGACCGTCAGGTTCTGCGTGTAGTGCCTGATCGTCCGCGGGCTCACGCCGGGCAGCCCGACGCCGCTGCCGACCCCGCCCGCCGCCCAGCCGGTGCCGTCGAACGTGTCGAGGTTCTCGCTCTTCCAGTATTCACCGGCCCACACCTTCGGCGTGGCCGACACGCTGAGGACGGTGTTGCCGGTCCGCGGCCAGGTCAGCGGGCCGTAGCGCTGTGTCCAGTCGAAGCGCACCACGTGCGCGGGGGTGAACCCGCGCGTGAGCGCTTCGTAGTTGATCCACGGGGAGTTCTCCTTGATCGCCGGCGCGAGGACCATCGCGATCGCGCCGGTCACCGCGCACGCGAGCAGCACGCCCCCGCGGCGGTCGGAGGGCACCCGCTCCCCCCACATGAAGAACGCCAGCAGCGCGAACAGCAGCAGGCCCTGGAGGTACGGGAACCTGGGATGGACGAGCGTGGCCGGCACGACCACGAGCGCGATCAGCGGCAGGGCCGCCCCGGCCCGGCGGATGTCGCCGAGCGCCGGCGGCGCGAACGCCAGCAGCAGCGCCGCGTCGAGCAACAGCACCGCCGCCCCGAGTTGCATCACCGTCCGGGCCCACTCGTTGATCCCGCTGTAGGGGACGAGGATTCCCGGCAGCGCCGACAGGCCCTGGCCGATCCCATTGGCGGTCTCGGCGACGCGCAGGTGGATCGTCCATGACAGGGGCACTCCGCTGATCGGGAAGGCCGCGAGAATCGCGATCAGCGCGAGCGGCGCTCCGAGCGCCGTCAGCGGCTCGGCCGCGCCGCGAACCGCCGCCCCGGCGCGCTCTCGCTCGACCATCACCGGCCCGAAACCGGCTAGCAGTAGCGCCACCGCGAGCAATCCCAGCAAGCGGCCGGTCGGGGCCGGGCTCATCAGCGTCCCCCACCGGATGACGCCGTACAGGCCGAGCGCGCCGAAGGCCAAGAGTCTGATCAGCGGACGGTCGTGGCTCCTGGCAACCCCCCGGGAACGCGGCCTTTGGTCGTTCCGGAGCGGCGCCAGCACCGCGACCTGGGTGTTGGTGGTCACCCCTTGCCTCCATCCAGTCGGCGCTTCTTGACTGCGTCTGCGGGCATCCGGCCCACAGTGACCGCGTGGCGTCGCTTCGCTCCGCTCACGCTACTCGCTCCCTCACCCGCCGGCCGGCGCCGACGACGAAGCCGACGCAACCGGCCACCTCGAAGCTCGCCTGCTGCCGGGGCTGATTGGCCAGCGCCTTGGGAACCACCAGAATCGCCGCCCGGACGCCCGCGCCTGCGAGCCCGGCGGGCAGCCGGGCGTGCGCGGCGGCCGCGACGTAGAGCACCTGGGCCGAGCGGGCGCCCGGGGCGAGGCCGGGCGCGCGGGCCTGGGGTCCGCCCTCGACGAGCGCCAGCCTGGCATGCGCCACAGGCCACGCGATGAGATCGGTCTCGACCTCGAGCGGCCGATACTCGCCCGGAAGCAGCAGGCCGCAACCGGTGCGGGTCCCGAGCTCGAGCACGAGCGAGGCGGCGGCCCGCACTGCGGCGTCGAGATGCTCGGAGCTGTGGGCCGACTCATCGACCCGGACGTCGACTACGACCAGCGGCCGTGTCTCGGTGTCTGCGCGCAGGCGCCGCTCGAGCAGGCCGGCGCCCCGCGCAAGCGCGGGCCAGTGGATCCGCGAGGCGGGCGTGCCCTGCCGGTAGGGCCGAAGACCGTCGACCTCGGTGGCGCCGAACGGCTCGAGCGGGGCCGCCCCCGTCGCCCTGCGCCACTTTTCCCCGGCTCCCGGAACCCACTTCACTCGCTCGGTCCTGGGTAACACGAGGATCTCCTGCGCCGGCGACGGGCTCACTCGCTCGACGCGCGCGAGCTCAAGGCCGTCCGAGACGATCAGCGTCGGCGGGTCGATCCGCCGCACCCCGCGTCGCGGGAACGAGGCGACGATCCGGACGCTCGCGGAGTTGCCACCGGAGATGATCGACATCGCCCCGCGAATCGAGACGGGGTCGCCCGCGAGCGGATCGTCGACGGCCGCACCCGGCAACCCCCAAGGGCCGCGCCGGACCTCGATCGTCGCCTCGATCGGTTCGTCCTCGATGACGCGTTCGGACTCGAGCGTCCGCTCGATGCTCGCGCTGCCGGCCGCCAACGTCACCCACGCCGGCGCGGCGATGCCAAGCAGAATCAGCGCGATGCCCGGGACGAACAGGGGCGCGGCGTTGAACATGAGCGCGACGAGGATCAGGACCAGCCCTGATACCGCGACCGCGCCCGCCCGCTTCACAACGCTCTCACCGACGCGACGGCATCGCTGACGACGTCCGCGGCCGACCGGCGTGCCGACTCGGGGGCGAGCACGAGGCGGTGAGCGAGGACCGATTGGGCCAGTGCCTGGACATCGTCGGGGAGAGCGTGGTCGCGACCCTGCATCATCGCGTACGCCTTGGCCGCGCGGAGGAGCAGCAGGCCGGCACGCGGGCTCGCGCCGAGGTCGACGCGGGGATCCTCCCGCGTACGCCACAGCAGGCGCACGATGTAGTCGCGCAGAGGCTCGGAGGCGCGCACCCGCTTGGCGGTGTCCTGGGCGGCGAGCACCTCGGCGGCGGTGGCGACGGGCGAGAGTGTCAGCACCCGGTCGCCGGATTCATGGTCGGCGAGCATCCCAGCCTCGGCGCCACGCGAGGGGTATCCGAGCGTGATCTTGACCATGAACCGGTCGACCTGTGCTTCGGGCAGCGGATAGGTGCCCTCGTATTCGATCGGGTTCTGGGTCGCGAGCACGACGAACGGGCGCGCGAGCTCGTGGGTGTGGACGTCGACGGTCACGCGGCGCTCCTGCATGCACTCGAGCAGCCCGGACTGGGTCTTCGGCGAGGCGCGGTTGATCTCGTCGACGAGCACCACGTTCGCGAACACCGGTCCGGGGCGGAACTCGAAGCGCGCCTCTCGCTGGTCGTAGACGTTCGTCCCGACGACGTCCGCGGGAAGCAGATCGGAGGTGCATTGTACGCGCGCGAACTGGCAGTCGATCGAGCGGGCCAGCGCCCGCGCGAGCGCGGTCTTGCCGACGCCCGGGTAATCCTCGATCAGCACGTGGCCCTCGGCGAACAGGGCGACCATCAGGTGCGTCAAGGTCTCGGTGCGCACCTGCACCGCACTGGCGATGTTGCCCGCGAGTCGCCGCGCCAGCGCGGCGACGGCCTCACACTCGTGCGGGGCTACGGGTGTCTGCTCGGGCTCCATCCTCTCCACCCCTCGCTGTACGTATGCGCTCCACTTCGTCAAGGACCGCCTCGGCGACCCGTTCCTTCCTAGCCCGCGGGACGTGCCGCTCGGCCCCGTCCGCGGTCACGATCGTGACCTCGTTGTCGTCGGACTCGAACCCGATTCCCTCGCCGGCGATGTCATTGACCACGATCGCGTCGAGTCGCTTACGCTCGAGCTTGCCACGGCCCCGCTCGACGGCGCCGTGTCCGTGCTCGGCGGCGAACCCGACGACCGTCTGATCCTCGCGCCGGAGACCGGCGAGCGCGCCGAGCACGTCCTCGGTCGGTTCGAGCTCGAGCTTGGGGACGCCCTCCTCCTTCTTGAGCTTGGCGTCGACGGGGCCGGCGGGCCGGAAGTCCGCGACGGCGGCGCTCATCAGGAGGATGTCGGCGCCGGCGAGCTCTCGCTTGCAGGCCTCGGCCATCTCGGCCGCCGTCTGGACGGCGATGACGCGGACCCCGGCCGGCGTCTCGAGTCCGACGTTGGCGGCGATCACCGTGACCTCGGCACCACGGCGAGCGGCCTCGCGCGCGAGCGCGTAACCCATCCGCCCCGAGGAGCGGTTGCCGACGAAGCGGACGCTATCGATGGGCTCGCGGGTCCCCCCGGCGGTCACGAGGACACGTAGTCCCCGGAGCGAGGGCGCCCGCAGCAGCGACTCGCACGCCTCGAGCAGGTCGGCGGGCTCGGGCAGCCGTCCGATGCCGTGCTCGCCGTGCGAGGCCAGCTCACCCTCACCCGGTCCGATCACGGTTACGCCGCGCGCCCGAAGCAGCTCGAGGTTGGCCTGGGTGGCCGGGTTCAGATACATCCGGTTGTTCATCGCGGGGGCGACCGCGACGGGACACGCCGCGGCGAGCGCCGCCGTGCTCACGAGATTGTCGGCGTGGCCGTGCGCGAGCTTCGCAACCGTGTTCGCGGTTGCCGGCGCGATCAGGTACAGCTCGGCGCGCTCGACGAGCGCCAGGTGGCTGATCGGGGCCCGCTCGGGCAGCGACTCGCCGGGATAGGAACCCCGGGCCGGATCGGCATCGAACTCGCTGATGAGCACCGGCGCGCCCGTGATCCCCTCGAACGAGGCCCGGCCGACGAACCGCTCGCTCGTCGGCGTCTGGATCACGCGCACAGCGTGACCGCGCTTGACCGCCAGCCGCGCCGCCTCAAGCGCCTTATAGGCCGCGATCCCGCCGGTGACGCCGAGGAGCAAGCGCGCCATTGAGGGGGCTCCGCTGGCCTACCAACCCTCACCGATAGTGGTACTTGAGCTTGCCCTGCGCGACCTCTTCGAGCGCGATCGTCAGGTAGTTCTTCGACCGCGTCTCGACCATCGGAGGCGGGAACTCGTCAAACGTGCCCTCGCCGAGGTTGTGGTAATAGGAGTTGATCTGGCGCGCGCGCTTGGCGGCGACGATCACGCTGGCGTAGTCGGAGTCGACATGCTCGAGCAGCTTGTCGATGCGGGGTGAGATCAAAGCGAAGCCTTCCTTCCCAGAGGAGTGTTGATGACAGGTTAGCGAGGGGACCCGGCCCGCAGCGCACGTTCTGGCGCGGTTACGGGCCCAGATGGTCTAGGGGTCCATCGCCGAGGAGACGATGTCCACGAGTTCGTCCGTAGCCTGCTCGAGCCGGTCGTTGATCACAACGTGCGCGAACTCGGGCTGGGCTTCGAGCTCCTGCTCGGCGGTGCGGAGCCGCTCGTCGACCTGCTCGGAGCTGTCGGTCCCCCGGCCGACTAGCCGCGCGCGGAGGGCCTCGCTCGACGGCGGAGCGATGAACACCGCGACCGAATCGGGCATCGCGGCGCGCACCTGCCGCGCGCCCTGGACCTCGATCTCGAGCACCACGCCCGCGCCGTCGGCCAGCCGGCGCTCGAGCTCTGAGCGCAAGGTGCCATAGCGGTTGCCCGAGTACCGGGCGTGCTCGACGAAGTCTCCGGCCTGGACGCGGGCCTCGAACTGCTCCGGGGTCAGGAAGTGATAATCGACCGCGTTCTCCTCCCCGGGCCGGGGGTCCCGCGTAGTGGCCGACACCGACAGCTCGAGCCCGGGCATTCGCTCGAGCAGGCCGCGGATCAGCGTGCCCTTGCCGACACCGGACGGACCGGTGATAACGAAGACCTTGCTAGTGGTTCCCACCGCGACAGTACGCCGGTCGAGAGCCTATAGCGGGAACCACCGTGTTCGCCACCGGCAGCGGTCGGTCAGCGGCGACGCGACTAACGCCGCCGCATGAGCGCGACCAGCTCTCGCCGCTGGCGCTCGGACAGACCGCCGACGGTCTTACTCGGCGAGATCTTGCACTGGCCCAAGATCTTGTTGACCTTGACCCGGCCGTACTTGGGCACGGCGAGGAGGAGGTCGAACACTTTGGCTGTCGCCAGATAATCCGGTGGCTCGAGCAGAAGGCGGTCGATCGGCTGACGACCCGCCTTCAGATCACGCTTGAGTTGTGCCCGTCGGGTGCGGATGTCGTTGGCCCTCTGAAGCGCCTCCATGCGCTGCACGAGAGAGCGCTCGGGTGCGGCGGTGGGCTTAGAGAGGGATTCGCTGACCGGCGACATGGGCGGCGACTATACATCTTGAGGCAGGCCGATCAAGATAAATCGCCCATATTCGACTAGACCTCAAGGTGAGGTTGAGCATTGTCGAGGATGGTTTCGGTAATTCCCTGAGTTTGCAGGGGGTTTTTCTCCGGACTCAAAATGTTCACAGTGCGAACACAGCGAGGTTGCCCTCGGGTCTCCGAGAGGCTCCGCAGCCGGCGGCGGAGCCGCCGCGCGCCCGCCGGCGCGCCGTCCTACGCGGCGCTACTTGCGAGGAGTTCAGCGAGCTCGGAGGCGATGCGCTCACCGGCGGCCGGATCGCGGAAGCTTTCGGTCCCGACGGCCACCAATGAGGCGCCCGCCCGCATCAGATCGAGCGCGTCCGAGCCGCGCTGGACGCCGCCCATTCCGATGATCGGGATCTCTACCGCCTGCGCGACGGCATGAACCTGGGCTAAAGCGACGGCGCGTACCGCCGCCCCGGACACGCCGCCGGTGCCGCCGCCGAGCCACGGTTGGCCGGTCTTGGGGTGCAGGGCCATTCCCCGCAGGGTGTTGATAAGCGACACGGCGTCGGCGCCGGCGGCCTGCGCCGCGCCTGCCACGGCGGGGACGTCGGTGGCGTTGGGTGTGAGCTTGACGATCAGCGGCTTGTCGGTCAGCTGTCTGACCCTGTCGACGAGGCGCGCTGTCTCGCCCGGATCCGCACCCATCACCAGCCCGGTCTCGACGTTCGGGCAGGAGACATTGAGTTCGAGCGCGCCCACCTCGGGGCGCTCGGCGAACGCGGCGACGAGCTCGGCGACCTCGTCGCGGCTGAACCCCATGACGTTCACGATCAGCGGCACGGGCAGTTCGGCGAGCCACGGCAGATCGTGCTCGATGTACCCGCGGAGGCCCTTGTTGGGGAGCCCGATCGAGTTGATCAGCCCGCCCGGGACTTCCCACAGGCGCGGCGGCGGGTTGCCCTGGCGCGGCTCGAGCGTCACCGTCTTGGAGACGAATGCCGCGAACGGAAAGCGCTCGAGCAGCTCGTCGCCGAACGCGCGGTGCGCGGCGATCGCGTCGAAGGTGCCCGAGCCGTTGATGACTGGATGGGCGAGCTCGATCCCGCAGAAATCGACGGTCATCTGCGACCCGCCCCCCGGAGTTCCGCGTCAGCGGAACTCCCAACGGAACTCGCGTCAGCGAGTGCCGCCGCCTCCATGACCGGACCGTCGACGCACAGCCGGACGTAACCGTCGACGGTCGGCACTACGCATCCGAAGCAGGCGCCGAAACCGCAGGCCATGCCCGACTCGAGCGCGAGCTGGGCCGGGACATCGCGTTCGGCGCATAGCTCCCTGACCGCTTCGAGCATCGCCGGCGGGCCGCAGGCGTAGACCTCGGCTTCGTCTGCTCGCCCGTCGAGCTCGTCCTCGAGCAGGTCGGTCACCAGCCCGTGGTGGCCGACGCTTCCATCATCGGTGGCGACCGTCGGGTTGGTCAGGAGCGCGGCGCCGTGAACGTGGGCGGCGTCCCGGAACCCGAGCAGCACCGGTGATTCGGTCCCGCCCGCACGGAGCTCGTCCTGCCAGATCGCGAGCGGCGCGATGCCGACGCCGCCGCCGACGAGGATCGGTCTGCCCCCTTCGCGAGGCGGGGCGAAGCCGTTGCCGAGGGGGCCGACCAGGTTCAGCCGGTCGCCGCGCCCGAGCTCGCACAGCCGGTTGGTGCCCGGGCCGACGTCCTCGATCAGGAAGTGCAGTTCGCCCGCGCGGGCGCGCAGCACACTGAACGCCCGGGGGAGGAACGGCCGCTCGCCCTCTCCCCCGCCCCACCGCTCGGCTGCGCTCAGCATGTAGAACTGCCCGGCGCGGGGCACCGGTCCGTCGGCGTCACAAGCGCGGATCACGACATAGGCGCCGTGCTCCTCGCGCGCGGTGACGACCGCCGGGCGGCGGCCGAACGGCGCCGTGGTCCGAGTCACTTGACCTCGCTCGTCCGGAGGTGGTGGATCTCCTGGAGCGAGAGGACCTCGGGCACGCCTCGGCGCGCGGCGGCGATCGCGCGGGCGGCGGCCATCCCGCCGGTCATCGTCGTGATGCACGGGATGCCACGGGCGATCGCGGCCGACCGGATCTCCCAGCCGTCGGCGCGGGCACCGGTGCCGACCGGGGTGTTGATCACGAGGTCGACGTCGCCGCGCTCGATCCATTCGACGACGTGCGGGGAGCCCTCGCCGATCTTGTTGATGGTCTCGGCCGGGATGCCCATCTTCCGGATCGCCTGCGCCGTCCCGCGGGTGGCGACGATCTCGAAACCAAGGTCGTGGAGGATCGTGGCGACGCCGGTCGCCGCCGGCTTGTCGCCGTCGGCGACTGTGATGAACACCCGGCCGGCGTTCGGGAGCTGCGCGCCGGCGGCCGCCTGCGCCTTCGCGAATGCCGTCGGGAAGTCGCGGGCGATGCCCATCACCTCCCCGGTCGAGCGCATCTCGGGACCGAGCAGCGAGTCGGCGCCTGCGAACCGGTCGAACGGCAGGACGACCTCCTTGACGCACACATGGCCGTTGGTCGTGTCCGGCGGTAGGTCGAGATCGCAGATGCGCTCGCCGAGCAGGACCCGGCAGGCGAGTTTGGCCACCGGCAGCCCGATCGCCTTGGACACGAACGGCACCGTCCGCGACGCCCGCGGGTTGGCCTCGATCACGTACAGCGTGTCCTCGCGGATCGCGAACTGGACGTTGAGCAGCCCGACGACCTCGAGCGCCTTGGCGATCCCCTCGGTCTGAGCGCGGATCTGAGCGAGCATCTCCGGCCCGAGGGTGTGCGGCGGCAGCACGCACGCGGAGTCGCCGGAGTGGATGCCCGCCTCCTCGACGTGCTGCATGATCCCCGCGATCCATACGTCGGTGCCGTCCGCGAGAGCGTCGACGTCTACCTCGATCGAGTCCTCGAGGAAACGGTCGAGGTAGATCGTGGTCCCTGGCTCCGGAGCGACCCGGGTGAGGTAGTCGGCGAGGCCGTCGACGCTGTAGACGATCTCCATCGCACGGCCGCCGAGCACGTAGCTCGGACGGACGAGCAGTGGGAACCCGACGGCTTTAGCTTTCTCGAGCGCGTCTTGCGGCGAGGTCGCGGTCGCGTACGGTGGTGCCTTGTAACCGAGCTCATCGAGCAGCGGACCGAAGCGCGAGCGGTCCTCGGCGAGGTCGATGGCCTCCACGGTCGTGCCGAGGATCGGCACCCCGGCGTCTTTGAGTCCGGCGGCGAGCTTCAGCGGTGTCTGACCCCCGAACTGGACGATCACGCCTGCGGGATCTTCGGTGTCGCAGACGGCGAGGACATCCTCGAGCGTGAGGGGCTCGAAGTACAGGCGATCCGAGGTGTCGTAGTCGGTCGAGACCGTCTCGGGGTTGCAGTTGATCATCACCGCGTCACGTCCCTGCTCGCGGACGGTCTCGGCGGCGTGAACGCAGCAGTAGTCGAACTCGATCCCCTGCCCGATCCGGTTCGGCCCCGATCCGAGGATCACGATGCTCGGACGGTCGCCGCGGTCGACCTCGTCGTCCCGAGCGCGCTCCCAGGCCGAGTAGTAGTACGGGGTGCGCGCCGCGAACTCGGCCGCGCATGTGTCGACCGACTTGTACGTTCGGACCTTCGCGGGTTCGCCGTCAGGCGAACCCGCAAGCGAGTTGGCGCTAGCCAACTCCCCAAGCTCCCGCAGGAACCACGGGTCGATGCTCGTCCGCCGGTGGATGTCTTCTACCGCCAGGCCGCGGCGGAGCGCTTCCATCAGGTGGTCGAACCGCTCGGCGCCCGGGAGCTCGAGAGCCTCTAGAAGCGCGGCCTCGTCGTCGGGGTGGCGGGCCTTCGAGTCGAGCTCGCGCGAGCGGAGCGCCTTGGCGAAGGCCTGCTTGAACGTCCGTCCGATCGCCATCGCCTCGCCGACCGACTTCATGTGGGTGGTCAGCTCGGCCTCGGCCCCGGGGAACTTCTCGAACGCGAAGCGCGGCCACTTGACCACGCAGTAGTCGATTGCGGGCTCAAAGCTCGCGGGCGTCGCCTTCGTGATGTCGTTGGGGATCTCCTGAAGCGTGTAGCCGACCGCGAGGCGCGCGGCGATCTTCGCGATCGGAAAGCCCGTGGCCTTGCTCGCGAGCGCGCTCGAGCGCGACACCCGCGGGTTCATCTCGATCACCACGATCTCGTCGGTGGCGCGGTTGACCGCGAACTGGACGTTCGACCCGCCGGTCTCGACCCCGACCGCGCGAATCGCGGCGATCGCTTGGTCCCGGAGCGCTTGGTACTGCTTGTCGGTGAGCGTCTGCTGGGGCGCGACGCACACGCTGTCGCCGGTATGGACCCCCATCGGATCGAGGTTCTCGATCGAGCACACGATCACGACGTTGTCCGCCCGGTCGCGCATCACCTCGAGTTCGAACTCACCCCATCCGAGTACGGACTCCTCGAGCAGGACCTGCGAGATCGGCGATGCGCTGAGGCCCCGACCAACTACGCGGTCGAGGTCATATTCGCTGCGGACGACGCCCCCGCCCTTGCCCCCGAGCGTGAACGCCGGCCTGACGATGAAGGGCAGCCCGACCTGGCCGATCGCGGCCCGGGCATCGTCGATCGTATGGGCGATCGCGCTCCTGGGCACGCGGAGCCCGGCGCTCCGCATGGTGTCGCGGAAGATCTCGCGGTCCTCGGCGCGTTCGATCGCGTCGTAGTCGGCGCCGATCAACTCGACCCCGTTGCGCTCGAGCGTGCCGTCCTCGTGGAGCGTCTTGGCAAGGTTGAGCGCGGTCTGCCCGCCGAGCGTCGGGAGCAGGGCGTCTGGTCTTTCGCGCTCGATGACCTGGCGGACGGGTCCGACGAGCAGCGGCTCGATGTAGGTCGTGGTCGCGACCTCGGGGTCGGTCATGATCGTCGCCGGGTTGGAGTTGACGAGCACGACCTCGTAGCCCTCGTCCATCAGCACCCGGCAGGCCTGCGTGCCCGAGTAGTCGAACTCGGCGGCCTGGCCGATCACGATCGGTCCCGAGCCGATCAGGAGGATCTTGTGGAGGTCGTCTCTACGCGGCACGCCTGATCTCCGTCACGAAGCGGTCAAAGAGGTGGAGCGCGTCGTTTGGACCGGGTCCGGCCTCCGGGTGGTACTGGACCGTCGCGCCCTGGACGTCTTTGAGCGCGAGACCCTCGACCGTTCGGTCGTACAGGTTGATGTGGGTGAGCTCGGCCGCGCCGTAGTCGGTATCCCAGCGCACCGCCTCGTCCTCGTCGATCGTCTTCGATCCGTTCGGCCCGAGGACCGCGAAGCCGTGGTTCTGGCTCGTGATCTCGACGACCCCGGTGGTCAGGTCCTTGACCGGGTGGTTGGCGCCGTGGTGCCCGAACGGCAGCTTGTACGTCTCGAGCCCGACCGCGCGGCAGAGCAGCTGATGCCCGAGGCAGATCCCGTAAACCGGCCGTTTTCCGACGAGCTCCTTGACGGTGTCGACGATGTATCCGAGGGACGCGGGGTCGCCGGGGCCGTTGGCTAGGAAAATCGCTTGCGGGTCGTTCGCGAGGAGCTCGGCCGCCGTCGCAGTGCACGGGTGGAGTTCGACGGTGGCGCCGCGCTGAACGAGGTTGCGGACGATCGACCGCTTGACGCCGGTGTCGATCATGGCGATCCGGGGGTGCCCGTCTCCGACCACCGTCATTCGCTCTGGCGACACCTCCCTGACGAGGTCGCGGCCTGCCATGTCCGGCTCGGCGTCGATCAGCTCGCGCGCCTGCTGCTCGGTGAGCGTGGCCGGGAACACCCCGCCGCGCATCGCTCCCTGGTCGCGGATGTGGCGGACGAGGGCGCGGGTGTCGACGTCGGTGATCGCCGGGATCGCCTGGCTGGCCAGCCAACTGAGCCAGCCCTGCGTCGAACGCGGCTGGTCGATGTGGTCAACCGCCGCGCGCATGATCGCCGCGCGCGCGTGCACCCGATCTGACTCCATCGCCTCGCCCGAGGTCCCGTAGTTGCCGATCTGCGGGTAGGTGAACGTGATCAACTGGCCGGCGTAGCTCGGGTCGGTCATCGCCTCCTGGTAGCCCGACATCGAGGTCGTGAACACGATCTCGCCCACGGCGTGCGCGTCGGCACCGCAGGCGAGCCCGTCGAACCGGGCGCCGTCCTCGAGCAACACGTATGCGGTGGCGGCGTTCACCGTACCGCCGGCGCCGCGGTCAGGATCGGGGCGCGGAAGGCGAGCGTGCCGGCGGCGAGCGTCAGCAGCACCTTGCCCTGGAGCGTCCGTCCGTGGTAGCAGCAGTTGGCCGACCGGCTGACGTATCCGGTGGCGCCGACCTCGAAGCGTGCGTCCAGATCGACCAGGCACAGGTTGGCCGGCTGTCCCGGCTCGATCCGGGGGATCGGGAGTCCGTACAGGGCCGCGCCCTCGGTCATGCGGTGGACGATCACCTCGAGCTCGAGCTCGCCCGGCAGGACGAGCTCGGTGAACAGGGCCGAGAATGCCGTCTCAAGGCCGGTGGTCCCCATCGGCGCCTGCTCGAACGGCACCTCCTTCTCGTGGCTCGCGTGCGGCGCGTGGTCGGTGGCGACGCAGTCGATCAGCCCGCTCCTCAGTGCCTCAACGAGCGCGCGCCGGTCGGGCTCTGAGCGGAGCGGCGGGTTCATCTTGAAGCGGCTGTCGAGCGTCCGGACCATGTCGTCGGTCAGCGTCAGGTGGTGCGGGCAGGCCTCGGCGGTGACCCGGATTCCCTTGCTCTTAGCGTGCTCGAGCGCCTCGACCGACTCGACGCACGAGAGGTGCTGGAAGTGGACGCGGGCGTCCTCGTAGCCGGCGAGCGCGGCGTCGCGCGCCAACATCGTCGACTCCGACAGCGAGGGGATGCCGGCGATCCCGAGCCGCGCCGAGGTGGCGCCCTCATGCATCGCGCCGTCGCCGGACAGGTCGGGGTCCTCCTCGTGGAGGGCGATCACTCCGCCGCACAGCCGTTGGTACTGGAGCGCCTTGCGGAGAGTGCCCGCGTGCACGACCGGCTTGCCGTCGTCGGTGAAGCCGAGCGCGCCGGCGTCGCGGAGCTCTGCCATCTCGGTCAGCTCATCGCCCTTGAGGCTCCTGGTGATCGCAGCCAGGAAGCCGACGGGGATGCTGGCCTGTCTCGTGGCGGTCTCGATCAGCGATCTCAGGATCGACGCGTCGTCGACCACGGGGTCGGTGTTCGGCATCGCGATGACCGCGCAGAACCCTCCGGCGGCCGCGGCCGCGGTCCCGGTCTCGATGTTCTCCTTGTATTCCTGTCCCGGAGTCCGGAGGTGCACGTGCGGGTCGACGAATCCGGGGAATGCGTGGATTCCCTCGGCTTTGACGATCTCCGCGTCCTTCGGCGCATCGAGCGACCCGGGCTCTCCGAGCTCGGCGATGACGCCGCCGCGAATCAGGATGTCGTGCGCCTCGTCGAGGTTCGTGCGCGGGTCGAGCACATGGGCTCCCGTGATCAGAAGCTCCGCGGGCTGGGCGGCGCGTTGGAAAAGGCGCTTGGCGTCGTTACTCATGCCGCCACCGCCGCAAGTGTCGGCGCTCCAACGAGTAACTCGTACAGCACCGCCATCCGGACCGCCACCCCCGCTCTCACCTGCGCGCCGATCAGCGCCTGCGGGGAGTCGATCGCTTCACCCGAAATTTCGACGCCCCGGTTGACCGGCCCCGGGTGCATCAGCAGCTGGCCGGGATGGAGCTTGGCGGTGGTGATCTGGTAGCGCTCGGCGTACTCGCGCAGCGAGGGCACGAACGAGTCGCGCATTCGCTCATGTTGCATCCGCAGGACGTACACGACATCGGCGGTTTCCAGGTTGTCGAGCGTCGTGGCCGACTCGCATCCGAGGGCCTCGATCTCTCTCGGGATCAGCGTCGGCGGTCCGCACACGGTGACGGTCGCCCCCATCTGCGTGAACGCGAGAATGTTCGAGCGCGCCACCCGCGAGTGGAGCACGTCGCCGACGATCCAGATGTTCGCGCCGTCGAGCGAGCCCAGCCGGCGCCGGAGGGTGAACACGTCGAGCAGCGCCTGCGTCGGATGCTCGTGCTTGCCGTCGCCGGCGTTGATCACCGCCGCGGGCGTCCAGCGCGCCACCAGCCCGGCGGCGCCGGCGTGGGGCGAGCGGATCACGATCGCCGCCGGGTCGTACGCCGACAGCGTCTGCACCGTGTCCTTGAGCGATTCGCCCTTGTCGACCGCGGAGCCCTGCGAACGGATCGAGACGACGTCGGCGCTGAGGCGCTTGGCCGCGAGCTCGAAGCTCGAGCTGGTGCGCGTGCTCGATTCGTAGAAGAGGTTGACGACCGTCCGTCCGCGGAGCGCCGGGACCTTCTTGATCTCGCGACCCGACACCTCGTCGAAAGACTCGGCGCGGTCGAGGATCCGCTCGATCGAGGCGCGATCGAGGTCGTCGATCGAGAGCAGGTGCCGTCCGATGCGATTCATGCCGCCGCCCGGTGGGATGGGGGTGGTGGGGCGGGTGATTTGACGTCCGGTGCTGGTCCGATCGTCACTTCATCCTCGCCATCGACCTCGTCGACGCGCACGTACACGCGCTGGTCTTGCGAGGTGGGGATGTTCTTGCCCACGTAATCGGGGCGGATGGGCAGCTCGCGGTGGCCGCGGTCGATCAGCACCGCCAGCTGTACCCGCGCCGGCCGCCCGTAGTCGAACACCGCGTCGATCGCCGCCCGCACCGTGCGCCCGGTGTAGAGCACGTCGTCGACGATCACGATCGTCTTGTGGTCGACGCGGAAGTCGAGGTGCGTGGCGTGAACGACCGGCGACGCCGCGCGCGTCGCGAGGTCGTCGCGGTAGAACGAGATGTCGACGTCGCCGAGCGGGACACCCGGTTCGAGCAACTCGCTCGTCAGCGCCTGGAGGCGCCGCGCGAGCACCGCGCCACGGCGGTGGATCCCGACGAGCGCCACTGCGCCGTCCGGGTTCTTCTCGACAATCTCATGAGCGATCCGCACGAGGGTGCGGCGCATGTCATCGCGGTCGAGGACGACCGTAGCCATCTAAACGCGCTCCTTCCTGGCCTCGCGGGACCGGGTTAAAGGGGCCGACCTCGACTGAGGGTAACAGTGGGGGCGGCGGAGGGTGGTCGCTCGGGTTTCGCGATCCCGGTGTCAGCCCGGGGGGTCGCACGGCGTTGGGCACCTGGAGAGGGGGCTGGCGGGTCCGACGCTGGACGCAGGCCCGTCGGGCGTGGGCGCCGGCGCGGCACCTGCACGACCTGCCATTCGAGCGCGTCCGACTCGACGATGGCAGACGGCGCACCTCCCACCTGCGCGGTCTGCCACGATCCCGCTAGCCGGCGCCGAACGTCAGACCGCGCATGCTCACGTA
>Ga0335081_10002659_pt1 | contig 28093 bp, 23 predicted proteins | sample Lox_Sample_35_FD_206713 | JGI IMG/M metagenome (GOLD analysis project Ga0335081, IMG submission 206713) | Soil microbial communities from Loxahatchee National Wildlife Refuge, Florida, United States - Lox_Sample_3.5 | ecosystem: Environmental > Terrestrial > Soil > Wetlands | place: USA...
TTCTTACGCACATTGATGATCTGCAGGCCGTGTTCACCGTTAAGAACGGAGAGGTAAGGATGATTTCGGAACGGCAGCTCGCGGCGCCGCTCCTGCGTGCGTGCCCGGCTGGGCTTTCCGGAACGCCTGCTGTGGATGGCTTAACGTGACTGGAACAGTAGACTATTCAACGCCAGTCGTGATTCTGCAGGCAGCTCATCATGGCGGTTTAGGAATTGCGCGCAGCCTGGGACGTCTGGGAGCGCCGGTCTATTGTGTCGACGCACATTGGGAGCCAGCTTTCAACTCCCGGTATTGTCGCCGGCACTTCGTTATAGATATCGAGAGCGCTGCGCCGAGCCAGCCCGTGATCCGACTGCTGGAAATCGGACGACAGTTGAGTGGCCGGCCGATTCTGATCCCTACTACAGATCTAGGAGCCACCTGGGTAGCTGAGCACGCCCCGGCTCTGCGGTCTGAATTTCGCTTCCAGTGCCAAGATGGCACTTTGGTTCGCTCACTTTGCGACAAGAGCCAGATGCAAGAACTTGCCCGACGAAGCGGAGTGCCGACTGCACAGTCGGTGGTTCCGCGTTCCAAGGAAGACGTGGACCGCTTCGTCGAAACTGCTAACTTTCCTGTGGTGGTCAAGGCGATCGACCCTGACCAGTTGCGCTCGCGCGCGGGTGGAACGAAATTCATAATCCGGTCTGGCCGCGAGCTCCTTGAACTTTACGCCCGAGCCGGAGATCCCGAGGAGCCAAATCTGTTGGTCCAAGAATTCATCCCCGGCGAGGATTGGATGTTCGATGGCTATTTCGATCAGAATTCTCGATGCGTGTTTGGCGTGACCGGCAAAAAGATCCGCCGGTTTCCGGTGAATACAGGCGTGACCAGCCTGGGAGTCTGTCTTCGCAATGAGACGGTTGAACGGACGACCGCCGAGTTCATGAAGGCGATCGGCTATCACGGAATTCTCGACATCGGATACCGGTACGATCTGCGCGACCGCCAATACAAGGTTCTGGACGTAAACCCGCGTATTGGCTGCACGTTCCGGCTGTTTACCGCTACTAACGGGATGGACGTGGCTCGCGCGCTCTATCTGCACCTCACAGGACAGCCCGTGCCTCCCGCGCCAGCCGCGGAAGGGCGCAAGTGGATCGTTGAGGATTTCGATTTGTTCTCGGCTCTTCGCTGTTGGCGCGATCATACTTTAACGGTCAGGGACTGGGCGAAATCCTTGCGCGGTATTCAAGAGTCCGCTTGCTTTGCCTTTGACGACCCGCTTCCCTTCCTGCTGATGCCAGTCGCCGACTGTGGCCAGTGGTACCGCTGGATGCGCCACTCGAGAGCTAAGGAAACGTGAGAGATCAGTTGCGCTGCTTGATTTCTACCTTCCCGCGAGCGGCCTCGCCAATGTTTTTTTGCGGCAACTGGGTGTTAATCGCATCTTGTGTTTATGGGTCCGGATGTCGATCGCGGGCGTGCCGTCAGGAATAAGTGACTTTAAGAGAAGTGCGCACGTGAACGTTGAGCGGGCATGTTCTCCTCTGGTGTCATGGCACCGGGCTTCGAGGGAGGGGGACATGCGGTGCCTGACTCGGCGTGTGACGCTAGGGTTTTGGGCAGCTGCCTGGATGGCTTGCGGAGCCTTTGGGCAGAAGACCTTGACCTGGGAGCAGGCTAAACAAGAATTTCAAGCCTCGAATCCGACGCTTCGCGCCGCCCAGATCGGAATCCAGGAATCGCGTGCCGATGAGGTTACAGCCTTTCTACGTCCCAATCCCGACCTCACGATCTCGGTGGATCAGTTGAATCCCTTCACCCGAAATCCCTATCGGCCGTTTGCGAATAGTCTGACATTTGTCTCCGGAAGCTACCTGCATGAGCGGGAGCACAAGCGGGAATTACGGCGGGAGAGTGCACAGGGGACCACCACTATCGCCGTTTCACAACTGGCCGATCAGGAACGAACCCTTCTCTTCGATCTCCGCACGGCGTTCGTACAGGTGCTCGAACAGAAGGCCGTGTTGGCTGTCGCTCGTGAGAGCCTCAACTACTACGATCGCGTGCTGGCTGTCAGCCGCGACCGCCTGAAGGCGGGAGATATAGCAAAAGTGGACTTCGTTCGGCTTGAGTTGCAGCGCGTTCAATTTGAAACCGACGTGCAGACCGCCCTGGTCAATCTGCGCACTGCCAAGATCCAACTCCTCGCGCTGCTCAACGACCACACACCGATAGAGGGGCTGGATGTTAGCGGACCGTTCGATTTTACGGAGCTCCTCACGCCACTGGAAGAACTCCGGCAGATGGCGCTCGACATCCGGCCGGACCTGCGGTCCGCGATACAGGCAGTCGCCAAGGCCAGGACAGATTACCGCCTCGCAATTGCCAACGGCTCCGCCGATCCCACCATCGGTTGGGACCTGGGCCGCGAGGCCCCGGACATCCCGACCTTTGTCGGCTTTAGCATCAATATTCCACTGCGCATTTTCGATCGGAACCAGGGCGAAAAGGAGCGGACGCGGCTCGACATCGGGCGGAACGAACGGCTCGTCGATGCCACCAGGACGCAGGTACTCAGCGACGTCGATTCCGCGTACGTCGCGATACAGAGTAGTCTTGCCTTGTTGCGCCCCTACAAGTCCCTCTATCTGGGCGAAGCGGTACAGGTGCGGGAAACGATCTCATTCGCCTATCAGCATGGAGGAGCGTCGCTTCTCGATTTCTTGCAGGCGCAGCAAGATTACCGAAGCATCCAGCTGGGTTATCTGAATCTGCTGGGAGCTTATTTGACCGCTGCGGCCCAGATGAGTGTCGCGGTCGGACGCGAGGTCATCCAATGAGACAAATCGTCTTTGTGGAAGCCGGGATTGCCACACTGTTGAGTCTTTTGTCCGTAGGTTGCGACCGCAAGGTAAAGGCCGATACTCTCGCCGGGGAACCACCGCCCGCCGAGGTGGAGCACAAGCACGGAGCCAGCCTCTTGAAGGTGGATCATCCAGAGCGATTCTCTTTGGCCACCGCTATCCGTCACGCAAGCACCCCGGAACTGAAGGTTACCGGCGTGGTGAGCGCCGACGTTTCGCGTAATGTGCCGGTCATCTCGATTGCAACGGGACGCATTCTCGAGATCCGCACGCGATTGGGCGACACGGTGACGAAGGGCCAACTCCTGATGCGCGTTCAAAGCGCCGATATTTCCCAAGCCTTTTCGGATTACCAACAGGCTCTCGCCGATGAGAAGCTCGCAGTCGCTCAGCTCGCGCGCTCGCAGATTCTATATGATAAGGGCGCAATTGCCCAGAAGGATCTGGAAGTAGCTCAGGACACCGAAGAGAAGGCCGACGTCACCCTGGACACCACCATCCAGCACTTGCGGGTGCTCGGAGCGGATAAGAACCATCCCACGGCTATTGTCGACGTCACGGCGCCGGTCGCCGGCGTGATCACGGACCAGCAGGTGACCGCCGCGGCAGGCACGCAAGGCCTGGCATCGCCGAACGCGTTCACCATATCCGATCTCTCCCACGTCTGGATCCTCTGCGATGTGTATGAGAACGACCTGGCTTTTGTGCAGGTAGGCCAATCCGCCGATATTCGTTTGAATGCTTATCCAAACACGGTCTACAAAGGCCGTCTGAGCAACATCGGACCGATTCTCGATCCGAATATCCGTACGGCAAAGGTTCGCATCGAAGTGGAGAATCCCGGTGTGATGCGCCTCGGCATGTTCGTGGAGGCGACGTTCCATGGTCTGGAGAGTCAGGTCCACGCCGTGCTCCCGGCATCCGCCATTTTGCACTTGCATGACCGCGATTGGGTGTATGTGCCGGAAGGCCGCAACACGTTTCGCCGCGTGGAGGTGCGGAGCGGCAAGATGATCTCTCCCGGACAACAGGAGATCCTCTCGGGCGTACGGCCCGGCGAGCACGTGGTCACCGACGCACTGGACTTGCAGAACACGGTGGAGAACTAGGGCATGATTCGCAGGATCGTCGATCTTGCGTTGAACAACCGGCTTCTGGTTCTGGCAGCGGGCGTGTTGTTGACGATCTGGGGCATCATCTCATTTCACAATCTGCCGGTCGAAGCATATCCAGATATCGCCAATAACTATGCGCAGATCATCACCCAATGGCCCGGACGCGCCGCCGAAGAGGTGGAACAACAGGTGACGATTCCGATCGAAATAGCCGTGAACAGCATTCCCCACCTCGTGCACCTGCGGTCCATTTCCATGTTCGGGCTCTCCAACCTGATTTTGACCTTTGACGATGACTCGGAGAATGACTGGAACCGGCAGAAGGTGCTGGAACGGCTCTCGCAAGCGGAGTTGCCCGACGGCCTGGAGCCGCACATCGGGACCGATTTCAGTCCGGTGGGCGAGATCTACATGTACACGTTGGAAAGCACGAATCCGCAGTACGATCTCATGGAGCTGAATTCGCTCGAGGATTGGACGTTGGAGAAACAGTTCCGCTCGGTACCCAACGTGGTGGACGTGTCCAGCTTTGGCGGCCTCACCAAGGAATATCAGGTTCAGATCAATCCCGATAAGCTCGTATCCTACGGCCTCAGCTTGAGCCAGGTGGAGCAGCAACTGTCGAGCAACAACAGCAATTCCGGCGGCAACTTTGTGGAGGTCGGACTGCAACAAGTCAACGTTCGCGAGGTCGGTCTGATTCGAAATGTGGAGGACATCCGGAAAATTGTGCTCAAGACCCAAAATGGAACGCCGCTTCGCATTGGGGATATCGCGACCATCGAGCAGGGTACCAAGATCCGGCTGGGCCGGATTGGCAAGGCGATTCACCGTCCCGATGGGAAGATCGTCGACGACGATGACGTGGTCGAAGGTGTCATCATGCTACGCAAGGGCGCCTACGCCGAACCCACGCTGAAAGCGATCAACAAGAAGGTCAAAGAGCTAAACGACCACATTCTGCCTCCCGGTGTTAACGTGGTGCCGTTCCTCGATAGAAGCAACCTGCTGCACTACACAACGCATACGGTGCTGCACAACCTCACCGAGGGCTTTATCCTGGTCTCCATCATTCTTTTCCTGTTTCTCGGAAACCTTCGCAGCGCGCTCATCGTTGGCCTGACGATTCCGTTTGCCCTTTTGTTTGCGTCAATCTGCCTCGATCTTCGGCATATCCCCGCCAACCTGCTGTCTTTGGGCGCCCTGGATTTCGGCATGGTGGTGGATGGCGCGGTGGTGATGGTCGAGAACATCCTCCGGCACCTCGTTTCTGAAGAGGATGGACGGCAATCGATTCCACAGAGGATTCGCAAGGCCGCGCACGAGGTGCAGCGGCCGGTGTTTTATGCCATCACCATCATCCTTACGGCCTATCTGCCCATCTTTACCCTACAGCAAGTGGAGGGGCGGTTATTCCGGCCGATGGCCTGGACCGTGGCGTTCGCCCTCCTCGGGGCAATGACGTTTTCAATCCTGATCGCTCCGGTTCTGACAACCCTCCTCTTCCGCAGGCGGCCCCGCGAGTGGCAGAATCCGTTACTTGGTTGGATTACCACGGGGTATCGACGCGCCTTGACCTGGACTGTACAGCATCGCTGGGTGATGGTCGGCGCGGCGGTGGCGGCAGTGTGCTGCAGTTCCTGGCTGCTGACCGGCGAACGCATCGGCTCCGAGTTTCTGCCGCACCTCGACGAGGGAGCCATCTGGTTGCGCGGAACAAGCGCTCCCAGCACCGGACTCACGGACGGAACCGAAATTATGAACCGGACGCGCATCTTACTCGCCTCCTTCCCGGAAGTCACGGAGGTGGTTGCGCAGGTCGGCCGCCCAGATGACGGAACCGACACCACGGGCTTCTCCAACACCGAGTACTATATCGATCTCAAGCCCAAAGAAGAGTGGCGGCCGATATTCCATCAGGATAAAGAGGAACTGATCAACGCCATGGATCGGCAATTGCAAAAAATCCCGGGTGTAGTCTGGGGTTTCTCACAACCGATTGCGGATGACATGGATGAGGCAGTCAGCGGCGTCAAGGGAGAGCTTGCCGTCAAGATCTATGGCGACGATCTCAAAATCCTGGAAGAGAAGGCCGAAGAGATGGTTAGCGTCATGCGGACGGTTCCGGGCATCGATGACCTTGGCCTGTTCCGCGTGACCGGCCAACCGAATCTCAATCTAACCGTGGATCGTGATGCTGCGGCCCGTTTTCAGATCAACGTCGCGGATGTGCAAGACGCCATCCAAACCGCGGTGGGCGGTAACGCTGTCAGCCAGGTCCTGCAGGGCGAGCAGCGCTTCGATCTAGTGGCACGCTACTCTCAAGGCTTTCGCGATACCAGGGAAGCAATCGAAAATATCCGGTTGCTTTCACCCTCCGGTGAGCGCGTTTCGCTGGCGCAGCTTTGCACGATCCAGGTCAAGGACGGTGCTTCGCTGCTCTACCGCGAGGCTAACTCGCGCTACGTTGCCATCCGTTACAGCGTGCGCGGCCGTGACTTGGGCGGCACCGTGGAAGAAGCCATGCGCAAGGTCAACGAACGGGTGAGGCTGCCACCGCTTTACAGCACTGAATGGGCGGGCGAGTACCAGAGCCAGAAGCGCGCGGAGGCAAGACTGCTGATAATCGTGCCCACCACCATCTTACTCATCTTCCTGGTCATCTATGGCGCATTTGGATCCGCCAAGTGGGCCTGCCTCCATCTGGTCAACGTGGCCGTGGCGCGGGTGGGCGGTTTGCTCGCGCTATATATCACCGGTACGCATTTCAGCGTCTCGTCAGGTGTTGGTTTTCTGGCTCTGTTCGGTGCTTCGGTTCAGACGGGCGTAATCATGGTGGAATACATCAACCAGTTGCGTGGATGCGGGTATCCGATTGAAAGCGCCGCCATCGAAGGAGCGGTGCGGAGGCTCAGGCCGATTATGATGACCATGTTGGTAGCCACCCTGGGCCTGTTGCCTGCCGCACTCTCTCATGCCATCGGATCGGATTCGCAGCGTCCGTTTGCCATTGTGATCGTGGGCGGACTCATCGTCGACCTGATCATGAGCACGTTCCTGTTGCCCACCTTTTATGTCTGGTGGGCGCGGCCTACCGATCGGCTGCCGTCGCCTGCGTAGTCGCGGCGGCTGGAGCAGCGCTTGACCCCGCGATGCGCGGCGCGGCATTCCCGGAGGAAGCGCTGGTGGTCACCGGACGAGCCGATGAGTTCATGATTTGGTTGATGGCTTGTCCCAGCTGCTGTCGAGCCGATTCGATCGCGCCCGCAGCGCGAGTCCAGTGCGTCCAGTCTGGCCCAACAGAACGCGCGATCTGCATCGCCACGTCTTCTTTTCCGAGGTTTTTCAGAATCTGGATGTATTCATAGTCCTCGACTCCGTCTCGCAGCCACTTTAGCCGCATGGAGGCAACGACCCCCTTGATTCCGACCTGCTGGCCCGGATACACGAGCATCCCCTCCCCCGGATAGTTAGCCGAGCTGAAGGCACCGGTATTGTTTACGTTGTTCCAGGGATCTGATGTCCATCGATCGATCCGCCAATACAGCAGACCTGTGAGGTTCAGACTCTGGTTGATGAAGCCCGGCTGGATGCGAAAGTTGACCGGATCGAAATCGATCTCCCATTTTGGGGAGTAAGCGTCCTGCACAAGCGTGTTGTAGGACCAAACCGAATCACCTTTTTTCAACACGTGGTCAACTTCTGTCTTGGCGTTGTTGTACATCACCGGAAGCAGCACCCAGATGTCTACCGCAGAGCGGCTTGTTCCGGAGCCGTCGCTATACAACGCAGGGGTCGGGGACATTGAAACCAGATTGCTGATGCCGGCCTGATGCATGTTGAACGCCCACTGTTTGATCGTGGGATAGAGGTTAGTGCAATGACCGATTTCATCGGCGCTGTAGTCGTACAACAGGACACCCGGTTGCTGCCCAGCCGTCCGGGATTTAAATTCGCTCACTGATGGCGCCGGCGCCATCTTGCAATTGCCCACATCGGCTCCGCTAAAGGGACCCGTATCGGTCGCATTTAATCCGCGCCCTTTCATGAGCGGCATTTGGATGGCCGGAGTCGCGGAAGGCGAAAGTTTGTGACGCAACAATTCCTGCTGCGCTTCCAATGTTCCCGCGTGACTGAAAAGGAATGCGGACTTAAGCGACGGAGTCGTCGGCAGATTAAAATTCCAGACCGTGAGTGAGATCCGGCCTGTGAAGTCGCCCTGATTGCTCGTCACGGTGTAAGTGCCCGCATATTGTCCCGGCGTGGCACGCTGAGGAACCAAAAGATCTACCCAGATCGGCTGGTTGTTGCCGGCCTTGACATCGAACGGTACAGCGGTCAGAGTCGCGCCGGAAAGCGGCTGGCCGGTCTCCGGGTCGGTAAATGGAATGAGGGCATCCGGATACCAGCCGGGCCCCAGGGGCTTGTTTGACCCGCCCCAGTTGGGACTTGACGCGCTCACGTAAACGTACTTTTCGCGGTACAAGGTAAAGCTGGTTCGCGGGATCACCTCCCTGCCCGGTCCTTCCAAGTCCGAGATCTTCACGTTCACGTTGCTCAGACCGTTGGATGCGCCGTTTACCACAATCTGAAATGATTGGTATTCGTCGCGCGCCGCCGAGAGGTTGACTTCGGCTCCGCTGTCCGCCGCATCGGACATTCCGACACGGTGCAAGCTGGGAGCAGTCCACACTACAGGACTGCTGTGAGCCATCGCCATCGCGGCGAAAGCCGAATATGCGAGAAATAGTGGAGCTAGATTTCTAATGGAACTGCGTTTCATGTTACCTCAAATTTGGAATTTCGCTTTCGCGGCGATCGGCCGCGTGTGAATACACTTTTCCCCTCCTGGTCTCGCCGTAGGCAAGAGGCGCCCCGTGGTGGTTGTAGTTCGCGGTCCTGCGGCCGGAACTGTAGGCGTTCAGATGGGCGCTACCAGGTGGATTGGAACATCATGACGTAATGCTTTAAGCCTAGTTGGTCCCATGCCATGCCAAAGGACTTGGCCTCATGCAGAGCCTGCTTCCGGTCCCAGCGGTCGTGGGCGATACGGTAGCAGGCGATAACAGCGCCGGTGCGGTCGGAACCGCGTTTGCAATGGACAAAGACCGGGTCTTGTGACTTCAGGAGCGCGAGGACTTGTTCGATCTGGCCGTTGGCCGGAGCAACAACTCCCTTCATCGGTACGTTGACATACTTCATTCCGGCCGCCGCCACGGCCCCGGCTTCCGCTGCCGTGGAGTGTTCATCCTCCCGGCGCAGATCGACAACGGTTTTTACTCCCAGTTTGGCGAGGCTGGGCCAAGCTTCAGCCGCGGGTTGGCCACCGCGGTAGACATGGTCATTGACTTGGTGGAAGTTGGGGATGCCAGGTACTCCGACGACGCTCGGTACCTTGCCCGATGTTTCGACATGGGCTGGCGATGCGGGAAGAGAGAGGGCTAGCGCGAGTAGGGCGATCCCCCAGTGATGCACTTGGATGCTCATGGACTTACTTTTTTTAGGTACGAAGCAATTAAGACGAGTTGCGGCTCCGATCCGTTGCCAACCTGTAACCCCTCCGCGGTTGCCGGGTCGCTGCGGGCCTGTGGTCGCGGCCGCCGCTGCGACGATCCTGGAGGTGGTGAGCTCGAAAGCCGAATTCTCTAAGTCGGTCACGTTGAGCGAAGCGTCATAGTCATCGGGACAACCAACGACGGCTTGTCCTGGGCTTCGCGGGGCAGAGGAGGTCCGGTTATAGGACCCTCAGCCCCCCGGAAGCTAAATCTTTATGCCCAAACCACGCGAAGACCGTAATGCCGGGCGTGTGCCTTCCCACAGCGTTTGCAAGCTCGTCAAGCTGACCATCGGTCTTGTCCTTTTGTCTGGTTGGACGAGTGCATCCGGCGCGGAAATGCCAGCCACCGACGACCCCGTAGTATTGTTGCAACGTATCCGCAGCAAGGTAGCAGAGCACCTGTCGCGGCTACATAATTACACCTGTCATGTGGTGATCGATCGACTAGTGCGAGCCGTCGGTTCTATCAATTCCGATCGCCGCGACAGCGTGGAGCTCGATGTGGCATTCGTGGGCGACAGGGAACTCTTCTCACGGACGGGGGAGGCTCGATTTGCGGAGCAACCGATCAGCGCGATTGTACCGCACGGCATGATCGGCAACGATGCGTTTGGTTCGCATGACGACGATGTGTTCTTAGGAGATTGGGCGACGTTCACATACGCGGGGCCCTGCAAGCGGGATGGACACAAAACCTTCCGCTACAATTTCCGAGTGCCACTCGAGACCAGCCGGCTGCTTGTTAAGCAAGGTGTGTCCGCGGACGCGATGGTGGCCTATCACGGCTCTTTCTGGGTAGACACAGAGACGCTGGACATGGTGCGGCTAGAGTGGAAGACGGATCACATCCCGCCCTCGGTAGGCATCAGCTCCGTCGAAAAATCGATGCGGTACAAGGTCGTGCATATCGGAAACTCAGACTTTCTCTTGCCGCTCCATTCTGAATTAACATCGTTCGATCAGCAGGGCAACTACCTATGGAACACGATGACCCTGGAACATTGCCAGGAATTCAGCGGGGGCTCGATCGTCACCTACGGAGCGCCGGTTGACGACGCGCCTGCTCAGGATCCGCGACAACCCCGTTGAAGGACTGGGTCGCGGCAGGTGCTGAGCACCTCAACGACTGCGCGAGACCGAGGCAAGTTCAGCCGACTGAACCGCAGCTGGTTCATTCATCGTAAAAGCCGATTTCCTGCCGCCCGCAAGAAACTCTTCGCCATCGATCCGGCCGAAGAGCTCAATCATCCTCGCGATCAAACCAGTCCAACCGGTCTGATGACTCGCCCCCAGGCCCGCTCCGTTGTCTCCATGGAAGTACTCGTAAAACAACACGTAGTCTTTCCAGTGTGGATCCGTCTGGAACTTATGGGTCCCACCGTAAACCGGCCGACGCCCAGACTGGTCGGGTAGGAAGATTCGGATCAGCCGATTCGTAATCTCTCGGGCCACTTCAAAGAGATTCATCCAGCGACTCGACCCAGTGGGACACTCGATTTTAAAGTCATTGCCATAGTAGAGGTAAAACGACAGCAAAGCCCGAATCAACAACACGTTCACCGGCATCCACACAGGACCGCGCCAATTTGAGTTACCCCCGAACAAGCCGGAGTCCGATTCGGCTGGAACATAAGTCACCCGGTGTTCATGGCCCTGCACGGTAACCACATAGGGGTGCTGGGCGTGGTAGCGGGAAAGTGCACGGATCCCGTACGGACTGAGGAACTCATTCTCATCGAGCATTCGGGAAAGGATCCGGCGCAGTCTTTGTGGACTGACGAGTGCAAAGATCCCTCGGTCCGCCACGCCGCGGTAACCTGGGCCGGTGGGATGAATGCTCTCCAGCAGTGCCGGCATGTGTCGAACCCGCTCATTGTAAATCGCGTTGGTATGCGGGACCCGCTCCCTCTGCCACGGCTCGACGATCGTCGTAGCACAGAGAGGTAGCAGACCCACCAGGGAGCGTACCTTTAAACGGGTTGCACCCCCATCGGGAAACCGCAGGACGTCGTAGTAGAACCCATCCTCCTCGTCCCACATACCGTTCGGTCCAATCTGATTCATGGCCCGAGCGATCCAGAGGAAATGGTCGAGGAACTTCGTCACCAAATCTTCGTAGCTGGTATCGACGCAAGTCAGTTCCACCGCGATTTCCATCATGTTTTGGCAGAACAGCGCCATCCATGCGGTTCCATCAGCTTGTTCCAGATAGCCGCCACCGGGCAGTGGAGCGCTTCGGTCAAAGACTCCAATATTGTCCAGACCGAGAAAGCCGCACTCAAAGAGGTTCCTGCCGAAGCGGTCTTTGCGGTTAATCCACCAACTGAAGTTCAACATCAGCTTTCGAAAAGACCGCTTAAGAAAATCTATGTCGCCTTCGCCGTGAAGAGCCTGTTCCGTCCGGTACAGGAAGATTGTCGCCCAGGCATGCACCGGGGGATTCACATCGCCGAAATTCCATTCGCAGGCGGGGATCTGTCCGGTGGGATGCAAGAAATACTCCTGCAGTAACAACTCGAGTTGTTCCTTCGCAAAATCCACATCCACCGTGGACAGCGCGATGGCATGGAATGCCAAGTCCCAGGCGGCATACCAGGGATACTCCCACTTATCAGGCATTGAAATGATGCTCTCGTTCAGCATGTGGAACCATTCGCTATTCCGAATGTGCGGCGCGCTTGGGCGCATCGGGTCGGCGCCATGTTCTTCGAGCCATTTGTCCACGTCCAGACTGAAGTATTGCTTGCTCCAAAGCATCCCTGCCAATGCCTGGCGCATGACGCGGGCCGCGTCTTCGCTAACCCAGTCCGGGGTGATGGCTCGATAGTACTCGTCCGCCTCACGGCGGCGCGTTCGGATGATTTCAGCAAACTGGTCCCCAAAAGGTTCGCCCATCGAGGCGGGCGGCCGGTCACACAGCCGCAGCCAAATCGTGGCCATGCTACCCGCCTCGATCGTGACTTGATAATGCGCCGAGGCTTTCGTGCCGGTCAGTTCCGGGTTGATGACACCCTTTTCTCCCAATACTATGTGGTCGTTGATGCCATCCTTGACATAAGGAATGTCGTTGGGCGCATCGAAAAGGCGCTTGTTGTTCGTTTCATTCTCGGTGAACAGCAGGGGAATATCTGCTTCACAGTAAAGAAACCGGTCGCCCAGCTCGGGATGGACAGCTGCGATAGCGCGAGTTCTTACCGCGGCCGGAACCGATTTCAGAATGGGCCTTGGCGCGCCGCCCGACCAGCTCCATGTGTTGCGAAACCAGAGAGTGGGCAGGACATGCAGCGTGGCGGTCTCCGGACCGCGATTGCACACACTGATCTGAATCAAAACGTCCTCAGGTGCGTTCTTCGCATACTCCACGAACACGTCGAAGTAGCGGTTGCCATCGAAGACACCGGTGTCCAGCAGCTCGTATTCCATCTCGCCACGACTACGCAGCTTGTTTGTCCCGACCAGGTCATCATATGGGAATGCGGCTTGCGGATACTTATACAGGTACTTCATGTATGAGTGCGTGGGCGTGCTGTCAAGGTAGAAATAGTATTCCTTGACATCTTCGCCGTGATTTCCCTCATGGTTCGTCAAGCCGAACAAGCGCTCTTTAAGGATGGGGTCCCGACCATTCCACAGCGCAACGCCAAAGCACAATAGTTGCCGATCATCGCTGATACCTGCCAAGCCATCCTCGCCCCAGTGGTATGTCCGCGAGCGGGCTTGGTCGTGACTGAAGTAGTCCCACGCATTCCCATCCTGACTGTAATCCTCGCGAACCGTCCCCCATTGCCGCTCGCTCAGGTACGGCCCCCACTTCTTCCAAGGAACGCTGGACGCGCGTGCTTCTTGAAGCCTTGCGGATTCTGAGTTAGTGTTCATCGCTTCACCGATGCGGCCAGGGCTCGATCCGGCCTAACAAATGTTTTTAAAGTGGCGAGCACGAGCGTGCCTTCTCCTGGGGGACTCTGGAAACCCAAAGGCGCCGCTTTCGGCTTGTCACTCCCTTACTTGGGAGGATATTTCTCGAACATCTCTTGGATACCTTTTTGAAACCTCTTGGTATTCTTCTCGGCTTTTGAGCTAATCGTGTCGGTCGACACGCCCTGGAAGATGAGCTGTTTTTGACGCGGGTCCGTAAGGCTGACCACGAGCGTACCTGTCCAATGGGTTTGCGTAGTCGTAGTGGAGAATCCGTTACCCCAGCCCCAACCACAACAACCCCAGCCAGTCCACCCCCAACCACCCCAGCTCAAACCACCCCAGCCCCAGCCGGGGCCTGCCGCGTCGCTAAAGGTAGTAAACTCCGGCTCCGCAGTGACCTTCACGTCGTACCTAACCAGAAGGTCGCCGCCGGTTGCGACAGGGGTGAAATGCTTGGCTGCGAGCGCCTCTCCCACAAAACTTACTATGCGCTCCCGCATTAGCTGATTCGGGAATTGCACGTCAGACGACGCTCTTTGCAACCCTACCCAACGATACGTCTTGTAGCGCGAATAATCGCACCCATGATCGTAATCCACCCGAACCTTTTGCGCGACTCCGGGTGACACTGCGGATGCCAGCGCAAGCAACATCATCGTTCGGCTCATATGCTCTCCAGTCTCGCTACCCAGAGAAAACCGATCCATGCTCGATTTTCTACCACGCTAATCTGGACAGGAAGACCCTGTAGCGTGATTCATTTTCTAACGACCGGTTGGATCTCCCGATTAAACTGCACGGAACAGAGGACTAAGAAACTACCTCAAGCCTGAACGACAAAGCATCTTTGTCAACGCCGGGAGGGGGACACAGTCAAGCACCCGCGCGACGCCCAATTGAGTGTTCGCGCCGGTGAACCCAACCTCCCGGCCTAGGACTGGTCTCGGGCGGTTCAAACATTGTAGAACCAGTTCACTTAGGGAGCCATCGTCAGATTTCGAGGAGCAAGTTGAGATCTAGCCAAATGAGTTGAAATCCAATTCCAACGGCTTATCTCCAGGAGAAATAGAGCATGTGCGATTACTCGTTGATGTCTTTTCCAAACCGTTTAGCAAGAGCCGGTGAAGAACTGGTTGCTCACCGATTCGCATTTGGGGCCATTGGCTTCGCCTCTCCAGCGGAGCTACCAGCCGATCACGGCCCACTGACTGTTCGTCTAAGAAATGCATGGACCGACTTATGGCGTACAGGTGACAGGCAGAAATCCCAAAGTGTGGTTGCGGTCTGCATTCCTCCGGGAGCTCGCCTTCTGGTATCGGACATCCCGCAAAGCTTGCAGGTCGAGATCGGCGTTCGCGGCACCGAGGAGGTGACCTTCACAGAACTCACTGGCTCGCCGTTCGAGTATCGGGACGCTATTCGGTTCCGAAACGGCCGTGAAATTCTCTTACAAAGATTGAAAGAGGGCCAGAGGGTTCGAGTCTTGAGGTTTTCGTTACCGGCGTTTGCGGATTCAACGATAGATGTGGATGATCAAGCCGCCAGATGGCCGTCGCGAATTCCACTTCCTGTGGCGGCGCGGGTGGAAGCCGAGCGATCAATCGCGTTCTGTCTATAAAGCGGCGGCAGGACGTTGCCTTAGCCCGTCAGGCCGGGCCCTCAGAAAGGAGACTGTTCTTGTGATTTCTTTGCTATCTGCGCTCTGGGTGTTTTGGGGCAGCATCACCATGGCCCTCGCGGCTTTGCTGATCTACCGATCCTTGGTAGCCATGAAAGAAGAGGATCAGTTGTTCCTGGACCCTGCTGAATGGCAGTTGGAAAGAGAACAACGGAGCATTCTTACACAGCTTGGCAGGCTGACGCCGCTCATCAGAGCCTTGGCCGTTGTGTCCGCGACGCTGCTGGCTTTGATCGCGGGAATCTGGATCTACGGCGGCGTGCGAGGGGTTACGAGTTCCACGATGCAACCCTGAGTCCTTTTCCGGATCCTGGTATGGCTGCTCGCTCAAACGGGCCTGCCGGCATATGCACGGCTAATGCCGACATCGCGGAATCGGTCTCGGAGGCTACGGGCTGATTCTACGACCCTCGGCGCACTCTCTGTCGAGCTTGGTTCGATGCAGTTATCTCAGGCCTCTTGTTGCTGGGTTCGCTAAGGTAACCTTGTACATAATTCTTTTCGATTCGAGTGGCAACCACTGTGACGGCCTGCAAGCGGTCTGCCAGGTTGATCCGGACCGGCACGTAAACTTTCACATGCTTCTTCTCGACTTTAGAATTCTCGATCAGAAGGCAAAAATTAAAATACTTCTGCTTGGGATCCACCTTCCGCAGTGAAAGACGGACTGTACCCACCTGCTTGAACTCTGTGGACGGCGTGAGTGTGAACCGGTAGAAGCTGCGCCCTCCTGACTTCGCAGACCCAATGGGTTCCTCGTAGTTCCTGGCAACTCTGGAACCCGGCACGTAGGGAGCCTGCTGCCCCGAGAGCGCCGCCGGGATGGGGTTCCTGGGCTGCACAAAAGCTCGATTTCTTGCCGCGCTCTTATACACAGAACTGCGCTGAGGGCGAGCAAATGCGGCCGCTGCTTCGACAGCCTTCCGAGACGCCGACAGATGGGGCACGTTCAAGGCGCTCAGCTGCCGCGACAGTGAATGGAGATCGTCTCGGGTGTGATTCAGCGTCGCGCTCATTTCATCGCGAGCGACATCCAGATCGTGAATTCGCTTTTGCTCGCGCAGGATGAAAGCCGTTGTGCAAAGCAGAGCGGCACCCACAGCAATCCTGGAAGTCATGCGTCCGAGCCACAATGCGGGCTCATCTTGACGCTGTTTGGGAGCAGTCGGCTCGTTGGCAGTCCTCTGAACGCCAGAGTGAATCGCGGTCAAGTTACTTCGATCGCGAACGAACTCCGAGTATTGCATTCTCTTTTCGATGTATCTTTCAAACTGGATGCGCTGTTTGGCTCCCAGCGCCTCGATTCCCCGGACTCTCTCCGGGGATGAAATTGAAATCGGTGCCCGCGAAGCTGCGGCGTCCAGCGTCTCCGAAGCGTCCCGGTAGTTGTCATAGGCCGACCGCATCGCAAGCCAAAGCTGATGTTCGCGGTCGCGCCGCTCCACGAGAGGTGGAGAATCAGGAGTAGAGTCAGGCATGTGGCTTGAATGATGCGCTTTGACCATTCGTGGATTTATTAATTTTTCCCAACAAAACGCCCGAACATAGTGAATGGATTGATGGCGCTCGTTCTTCCCGACCTTTAGACGGCCCGACGAATTGCGTGGTATGCGAACAAGACCACGATCGCGCCGGCCACGGCTACAAGCAGGCTGTATAGATTTACACCAGTCACGCCGCTTGCTCCAAAGATGCCGAACACCCATCCGCCCACGACGGCGCCAACGATGCCGAGTACGGCATCGAGAAGCAATCCTTCGCCTTTCTTATTCACGATCTTGCTGGCAAGAAAGCCGGCCAGTAGACCCAACACGACCCACGCTAGGAATGACATAAACGCAACCTCCTACATTGGCGGCAGGGCAGATTTCGTCGTTCGTGGAAATCAAACCTGCGGCAACCTATCTCGCCAGAAACTTTGATGAGCAACCGGAGGATGCGGCTCAAAATAACGGCTCTGGGAGCGCTCGCTGATGCATTATCGTCGCCACGCCTCAGACGCACGATGCGTTTAATGAATCTCGCAAGCCAAAACGGACATCAGGCGAGAGACTGGAGGGCGGAATGTTCGCAAAAGATGGGAAGCGAAAACAATGCCCGTCTGTGAGGCCGTTATCTGTTGTCTCCATCGGCATTTTGGTTTTGGCTGTAGGGACGGTGGCCGGCCAAGATCCACCTCTTGGATCTCAGCAGGGTGCCTTCGCTCCACAGAATATATTACGGACTCCGGCGATTCCATTGGCGAGATTCAGTGGCGCATGGTCCTCTGCTACAGCCGCAAGCGCAGGAAGTAGCCGATGGGAACCAAGCGATGCTCCTGCGAGCGATCGTGCTAGCAGCGCTTTCTCAGTGGAGACGCCGGTGCGCTATGGCCGAATCCGGAGGATCACGCTCGAACAAGTGAAGCAGCAGCAATCTGCGGACCCGGTTGCCAGCCCGATCGCGCGCCTTGGCCAACTTTCGATCGAAGCTGCGAAACAACATCGACTTGGCCTGCAAGCCGATTACTTTCCAAAGTTTACTTCCGTGTTTGCGAACCTGCACTACAGTGCGTTTCTAGGCCAAGTGCTATCGATTCGCCGCCCCCTAGAGGGCTCATTACTGCAGGTTCCGGTCCCGTTGTTTTCTCAGAATCAAACCATCGCTGCCATTACTTTTACTCAGCCGATCACGCCACTTTTTCAGGTCTATCAAGCTGTTCAGATTGCTCGCGCGGACGAACGCATCGCCATGGCGAAGGCTGGAATTGCCGTTGCTAAGAACGCCTCGGACATCGAAGTAGAGGAAAAGTATTTCAGGCTTCTGATTGCTCAGAGCCAGTTGATATCCGCTGAGTTTAACTTCAGAAATACCGAGAACCGGCCACGGTACGCCACGGCTTCCATCGAATCGGTCCGGGAGGCGGGTCAGGATGACCCAGAAGTGGTGGAAGCCAAGAGGGCTCTCGTGACCGGAGCAACCGATGTGAAAGAGCTGACTGCCTGGTTGAACCACTTGCTGGGTTGGCCGGAAGACACTGAACTGGATTTGGCTGTACCAGATCCGTTAGTCGAAAACATTTCTCTCGAAGAAGTTGCTGACAAGTCGGCTGCCGCGAATCCCGAGGTGTTCGAGGCGGAGCAAACCGTAGTCAAGGCGCGCGCGGCCACGGTGCTCTCGAAGTTGGAATATGTCCCCACCGTGGCTGCAATGAGCGGTTACCTGTTTCAGAACGCCATCCCACTGGTGCCCAGTAACTTCGGGTATGGCGGCGTGATAGCCTCCTACAACCTCTTCGATTTCGGCAAGCGCGAGCGAGCGGTGAAGGAGGCTCGCGCGCGGCTCGGCATGGCCGAAATCGCGGTGCAATTGACTAAAGCTAAGGTCGCAGCCGACGTGAAGAAAACCTATTTTGATCTGGAACGCTCGCGTCAGCTCAGCCAGTTGGCGCAAAAGATGGGTTCATCCGTGGCTCTGGTGATGAACATAAGCTCAACTGGCGAAAACCCGGAGTTGAGGGCTGCGCGCGCCAAGGTGGAAACAGAGATGCTCGAGGCTGATCTGGCACATCGTCGGGCATATGCCCACCTGAAATCTCTGATGGGTCCCAAACGATAGCAGCGGCTTCCAGGTGTCGACGGTTCCTTCGCTGACGCGATATGAGGCCGCAGCTCGGGCACGTCGCGCCCGAATCATGCGCCTTCAAGAGCAGAGTATCGGCTCTTTCTTGAACCGGCGACGCTCTTTACCTGCTGGTTTTATTTCGCCGCTTTCTTCCACCGCGCCGATCTGAGCCGGAGCAGCGCACAGCTTGTCGAGCAAACTTCTCTCCTGATCGATCTTGGAAAGAAGCAGGTTCATGCTGGCGTGAAGCAACTTTACGTATTCGTCTCTTTCGTCGCGCGAAGCCTCAGCAGTAAACAAATCGATCAGCATTTGAATCCCGGTTGCCGTATTCAAAAGGTCATGTAAGAAAGCGCGCTCTTGCAGTCGAGCCTGTTTCTCGCTGCGGAGGTCGATTATCGAGAAGGCGGTCAGTTCACCGCCGAAGATTCCCAGCGCCTGGGCGATGATGTGGAAGTCCTGTTCATTGTAGACCCAATTCATATCAAGCCAAGCCTGAACCGGGAGCGTGCACGTGGCAGAATCAACAGTTCGTTCAGATGAGGCTGGCTCATGCGGGTCTCCATTCTGCCCGACGAGACGCGCCGCACTAGCTGTCGTGGTGGCCAATGCCCTTGCGGCAAATGTCTCAAATGCCGCGTTGCTAAAGACTGCAGCGCCATGCCGATCCAAGACGATCATCGGGGTGACCGAAACATTAAAGCTCTCGATCATTGCTTCCGCAGAGATGCGCCTCGCAGGTGCACCGGCGATCATTTTGGCTGGCAGCATTGCGGCCGAACCGGATTGTTTCAGATTGGCCGCGATTTCGCAGAGCAGCTGGCGGGATTTCTGACGAGAATTGCTGTTGGCCGGCGTTTCCAGTGCGGGACGGGAAGCCTCAAGCTCAAATTCCCTAAGTTCACACCTGTACCCGCTGAGCGTGCCATTGTCGAGGTAGTGCGGAGCGTTCTGGGCCCATACCCAGCTGTACGAACCGTCCCCGCGTCTGACGCGAAACTTCATATGAACTGGCTGCCGGGCTGCAACGGCGGCCCGGAACGAGACCGCGGATCTATCTCGGTCCTCGGGATGCAACCCTTCAAGCCAACCGTCGCCACGCTCTTGCTTGAGAATCCGGCCGCGAAGCTTAAGCCACCGTCTACTCGCGAAAATGCACTTCGCATCCGGTCCAAATATTAAGGTCATTGGAGGGATGGCGTCAGAGATATCGCTGGCGCACTCTGCGGGCTTGGACGTGAGTAGCTGAGGTTCGAGAGCGCGCTCACCTGTTGAGACGAGCGTGTCTTTGTTCGCACTTGCTGAGCCGGCGTGAGCTTGTTTCCGCGCCGATCTTGCGGTTATCTGACGACGCCGGTTCCCGACGACGCGGGTGCCCATGTTCTATTATCGGCCTGGAGCAAATTCCAGGTCTGTTCGAAATTGGTCAGGGTGCGAATTTATCTTCATTTATGCACTCGGAATCAGGGGAGGCCAACAGTTCGTGCTAATTGACTCCTATCCGAACAGATAGCATGGGCAGACTTCTCGCTCATGAGGACGTTGGCTCGAATCGACAGCCAACTTCAACGAGATCAATTGGATACTTCCCGTTTGTTGTTTTGAAGGTGCGGCTGGTCCGACACGGCCAACAGATTGCAATATTCACCTGATTTGCTAGTGGGGCAGGAGTCGCCTAAGGAGGACGCGATGAGGGGAACATCTGCGCGTCACCAGAAGCTCGCTAAAGCTTCAGATGCAGCCACCCTGCTCGAGCAGCTAGGAGCAGTAGCCACAATTACCGAATATCGCGCTAAGCAGATAATCTTCAGCCAAGGAAGCCACGCGGATGTTGTGTATTATCTCCAGCGAGGCAGAGTAAAACTTACGGTCGTTTCCAAAGACGGGAAAGAGGCGGTCATCGCGATTCTGTCAGCGGGCTCATTTTTTGGAGAGGGGTGTCTCGCGGGGCAGAATGTTCACGTCACAAGTGCTGCCACGCTCGCTGATTCCTCCGTGGTGTCGCTCAAGAAAGAGAAGGTGCTCTCAATGATCCGAAGAGACCCCGATTTCGCTGAATTCTTCATAACGTATGTGCTTCAACGGAAATTGAGAATTGAAGAGGATTTGGTCGATCAGTTGTTCAATTCAAGTGAGAAGAGGTTGGCCCGCACGTTAGTCCTATTGGCACACTTTGGCCGCGATGAGGCACCTACGGAGGTCATTGTCCCCAACGTTACCCAAGAGACACTGGCGCGAATGATTGGCACAACGCGGTCGCGTGTCAACTTTTTCATGAATAAATTCCGTCGCTTAGGATTCATCGACTACGACAAAGGACTGCGTGTCCATCCCTCGCTCTTGAGGCTGGTTTTGCACGACTGAGCCGGACCCGCCCTAACGGCGAGGGAACGCCGCCAGGGACATCGGCGTTTCAGAACGTTACCTGACCTCACCGAGTGATCGCCAGTCGCGTCATTTGACCCAATCGAGATAGTGCGAATCGGCTGGCAAATGCAATGACGAGAATTCTCACGCTCATGCTCACGGCGAACAACATTTCATAACGCTGCTTGATTCTGGCACGCATCGACTGCAACGTGGCGAGAAACTTGGCTCAGGTAAAGCAGGATCGACCGGGTACGACGATCGCGCGGACCGCCCGCAACCGACCGGCCCCCTCCGAAGTGTGGTCTGAACTCGAGCGAATTGGAAGAAGCGCCACGATGAAGCGCGCTGAAAGGCTCATCCAACTTCTCAATTTCCTGGTGGAGACAACCCTAAGCGGTAATGCTCACTACCTTAAGGAGACAACGATTGGGGTATCCGTGTTCGGCCGCCCGCCCGATTACGATCCAAAGACGGACACGATTGTGCGCAGTCAGGCATGGCGCCTTAGGGCGAAACTGAGCGACTATTATGCCTCCGAAGGCGGTCAAGATTCCGTGATTATCAGTATTCCGAAGGGTCAATACACAGCCATGTTCTGCTATCGAAACAGCGCCTCGGCTGAACCTTCCGCAGCCTCGTCAGAGGGCCGTTCGCGCATGCCAAGATGAGAGGGTTTGCCACCCTCCTCTTGTTATTCGTCGCGCCCGCCATCGCCAGCCCTACGGATAACACTCGAGATGAATTTTGGCCCGAGGTCGATGCTTATATCAACCTCAACACCGCTGCGAGAATACTGCTCCTGGGGTCTTTTCGTAACAATCAACAGGCTGAGAGTTGGCACGGGGATTTCGGCGCATTTATCAATGTAGCGCTGAAGCCTGTGTTCCGGCGTGAGCTACGCCAACGAGAAGATGTCTTCAATAAGCGTTTTCTTTCCTTCCAGTCGGGGTTCCGGTACATCAGCCGCCTCGGGGCAGGCCCGCCCTATCTGGAGCACCGATGGACGGTCGAGCTCAGCGCGCGCTACCCGCTGCCGGGGAATTTCATCCTGTCGGACCGCAGTCGCGGTGAGTTCAGGTTCATCCGCGAGAGGCCATTCGCTACGCGTTACCGCAACAAGCTTCAGCTTGAAAAGGATTTCAGCATGGGGCATTTTGTTTACACACCCTTTCTCAACACGGAGCTGTTCTACGATACTCGCTACGATGCGTGGGTTCGTAACAGATATTCGGCAGGAGTACAGGTCCCAGTACGTGGAAGTGTGGTTTTTCAGCCGTACTATCTGCGGCAGAACCAGAGCCGTTCAAGCCCTGCACATGTGAACACATTCGGCTTGGAGCTTGATTTTTATTTCTAATCAGTACCGCTGCCCATAAGCTTAGGTGTGCAGCGGCGCCTCGGCACCACTCACCCGATTCAGATCTGCCATGGCAAGCAAATGCCTCACTTCTTTGGTATCGAACGGTTTAGTTATTACGTCGTATCCGCCCATGGCGCGAACTCCGGCGCGGAAATGGGCATCGACCACTCCCGAAGTCACGATGAGCGCTGGCGGGTCCAGCATCTCGGCAATATGACCGAGCAAGTCTTTCCAGGTGCCATCCGGTAAATGGCGTTCACAAACGACAACGTCCACGCGATCACGGCACAAACACGCCACCGCTTCCTGGTAGTTCGACGCTATGTCAATTTGCCACAGCTGATTACTTAGGATGCGCCGAAGGGAGTCGTGGTCCGCGGCAACCGCACTAATAGAAAGAATCGTTCGTTGATGCTTGGCTAGGGGAACGTTCCGCCACCTTCGGAAATCAACGGGTTCTCCCGGGCTTTGCGGCAAGGCCGAAAGTGGAGCATCGGTTCTTCTGTGCGGCACTTCGGTTCTCCTTTATTTGTTGCAATTGACCGCATACCCGGCGCTCGATTCGGATTGCCAATCGCGGCTCGGTGGAGGACCCGGTAGCATCCTTCCGCATTCCCAAGTGCCATCCTAGATCGCGAATCACGGCCCATCTTCTCATCCTGATGGTCCCGTGCCGGCCTCCCTCCTCCGCGAAACGTCTTCTAACGCCTGCATTATGAAAGATTCTAAAAAGCCCTTTATAGATTCATCATCAGGAGTTCCCTGGAGCCGCACTCGGGGATTTTGGGACGTCACCGAGACGTTGTTGACTTGAATTGTTGCCGCCGTCGCCGATGGCTAGCGGAACCTTCCATTCGAGCTCTGCTTTGGCCAGGTGAGGGATCGCGAACGCAACTGCGTCGATACAGAGCGTCGTTCCAGCGGCGTTTGAAGCGCAACAACGCAGTTTTGAGTTCCGCAATGTTGAGAGTGAATGGTCCGCTGGTAGGCCGTACCATCTGGTCGCTGAAATGGATTACAAGCATTTCGTCCTGAGGATTGCTCGATCGCACAAGACTTAGAACAGCATGTAAAAGGGCGAGTTTGACATTGAGCGGGATGGTATCTGGCTGCACCTCGTGGGGCTGAAGCGTCGCCACCGCGTAAGCAATCGCTGAAGTGCGAAAACGGCGCGGATTGAAATCTTCATCATCTCCGAGCACCGCGTGCCTTGCGTCCAGTGAAATAACCCGCGCTCTAAGCCAGCCCAGCATTGATGCAGTCCGTGGTTCTTGGTGAAAGTCGTCCCTTCTCGACCCGCTTGATGACACTGTTGCTAAACAGGACTTATGATTTCTGCCATTTCAGACCGTGCCTGGCGCGGCCTGCTGAGCCCTTCATGAGGCTCTGTGGGTAATCAGCGGTCACCCCAAGAAATGAGTCCGAAACATCCAAACGTCATCTACCGGACCAGCGAAGTAGGGCAGTCTGGGTGCAAGACTTCCGGAAGGACCCAGCGGAGCAGAACAGCGTTGGAGGGATCAAGGAATGAGAATTTGCTTTTCTTGTGCGCTACTGTCAATCGTGCCCGCCGTGATCGGACTTGCTCAGTGGGCTGGAGACCGGCCACTGAGCGCGGAACGACGTACTGGGGTGGGGTCGGACCTTGTGGACAGAAGCGGATCTATCCGCGGGCAGATCATTTCCCAGAATGTCATCGTCGGGCCACTGACGGTCGAACTCTCTATGGCCAGCAGACCAAGCAGCATCAGCGCGTCCGTCGAAGGTGGATTCTTTGAGTTTAGCGGGCTTACACCTGGCCAATACGAATTGCAGCTTTCAGGCGCTGCTGGGCAGATCGTCTATGAGGAGTCGGTAGTCATAACGGGTGGGCGCCAGGACGTTACAATTTCGATACCCCCCAAGACCAACGGCGGCAACTCCAACGACGCGACGGTTTCGATCCGCCAATTACAGCACAGGGTACCCTCGGAAGCTCAAAAGGAGTTCGCCAAAGGCAGTACAGCTTCAAGAAAGGGGGAGCACGCCCTTGCTTTAGACCATTTCCGAAAGGCGACGCAAATAGACCCCGAGTTTTCACAAGCGTTCAATAGCACCGGCGTGTCTGATATGGCACTCGGGCATTTCGAGCAGGCGTCGGATCAGTTTCAGAAAGCCGTTGACTTGGTTCCTGATTATCTGATGGCTCTTGCGAATTTGAGTATCGCCCTTTGCAGATTGGAGCATTATCATGAGGCTGCCGAGGTGGCGCGAAGGGCATTGAAGCTCGATCCCCTTCTTCTGAAGGTCCGCTATGTCCTGGGACTAAGCTTGGCAAGCGAAGGAAGTAATCAAGCTGAGGCGCTCGACAACCTGCAACGTGCGGCCGTGGAGGTTCCCACGGCACACCTGCTGGCTGCGAAAATCCTGGCTCAGACTGATCGGCGAGGAGACGCGGCGAAACAGTTGGAGGATTATCTGCGCTCGTCGCCGGCAGACGGCGCGGACCGGCCAAAGATTGAGGCGTGGCTCGAAGAACTCCGAAGATAAGATCGCGTTCCTAAGAGATCGGTGCGCCAGTTATTTTCCTGGACAACTCGTTCGCGTGCGCACTGCTTCGTGATGTGAACACAGCTAGGGACACGGACGTCCGCGACATGAGCGCTGGAGCTATTCTAATCGTCGAGGATGATGAGAGCTTACGGCTCGTCATGCAGTTACAGCTCAACAAGCTGGGCTATGAGACGTCCGTGGCCGCCGACGCCGAACACGCGGTCGAAATCTTGAAACAATCCCATCACGCTCTGGTCATAACGGATCTGCAGTTGCCGGGCATGTCGGGTCTGGAAATGTTACAGAGAATGCAAATCGATTCTCCGGACACCCCCGTGATCGTCGTCACAGCGTTTGGGACGGTTGAGAGCGCCGTGAGTGCCATGAAGGCTGGAGCCTATGACTACATCACTAAGCCCATGCATCTGTCCGAATTGAATGCCTTGGTGAAGTGCGCGCTCAATCGGCGCAGCCGCATCGAACAAACGGACCGAACTCATGACCAGTTGGATCAAGATGAATTTGAGCAAGTGATTGGGTCATCCGATTCCTTACGGCGTGCGCTGGAAACAGCAGCGCGTGTGGCTCCGACAGACGCCACGGTATTGATTCTGGGCGAAACCGGTACGGGAAAGGAGTTGGTCGCTAAGGCGATTCATCACCGCAGCCCTCGCCGGGAAAGGGCATTCGTCACTGTGAGTTGCGGATCGATCCCGAAGGAATTGCTGGAATCGGAGTTGTTCGGTTACACGAAGGGCTCCTTCACTGGAGCCATAGGACATAAGAAGGGAAAGGTAGAAATAGCAGACAGAGGGACCCTTTTTCTTGACGAGATAGGTGAGATGCCTCTCGCATTGCAGGTTCGAATACTTCGCTTGCTCCAGGAGCGCGAAATCGAAAAGATAGGCGCAACGGCGCCGGCCAAGGTAGACGTTCGCATCATCGCCGCTACGCATAGAGACCTCGAGGCTATGGTGGGAGAAGGGTCCTTCCGGGAGGACCTCTATTACCGGTTGCTGGTCGTGCCGATTCAGCTCCCGCCGCTGCGCGAGCGCGTAGGAGACATCCCGCGGTTGGTCCACCATTTCCTTCACAAATACAAGTTGAAGTATGGCCGGAACGACCTGACGCTGCAGTCAGAGCTACTGCCGTACTTCTCGAATTACCAGTGGCCTGGCAATGTCCGGCAGTTGGAAAACGCTATCGAACGTATTGTGCTGCTGAGCGCAGACTCCGAAGTCAATCTCGACGTGCTGCCTGAGTACCTTAAACAACGATATCTCAACGGTGAGTTTCTACCGGTAGATCTTCCCGATACCGGGTTGGACGTGGAAGCCGTGGAGAAGCAACTGATCGTTCGGGCGCTGCAAAAGTTTGGCGGCAACCAGACGCGAGCCGCCCAGTTTCTCAATATGAGCCGCAGAGCCTTTTCATACCGCCTGAAAAAGCACGGCCTAAACACGAAGGTCCCGCAGATGTCCGAACGGGTGGCGGGATAGCTCAGAAGAATCTCTGATCGTTCCCCGGGGCCGTCCAGAGATCCGGTCGCTTTATTCGAAATCTCGAGGGTGCATCATTTGCCACCGCTCGAATGCGACATTTTGTGTTTTACATCCGGCCAGAATTCCTTTAATACATTTGAGATGGCATCCGTGGCCAGTTGGAGTGTGAGCTTCTGAAAGTTGCCGTCTAAGTTTCGGCTTCCTGGGTAGTACGCATTGGAAATCCCGACTGCGATGGAATTGCCAAAGACCTCAGAGTAGTTGAACTCAGTGCCTCCCCGGTCGGTTCGAGTCACGATTATCCGAGAGGTCGCATACCCGACGCGGCTCCAGAATGTTCCTTGACCTCGCCGGAAGTATCGTGGATCCTCGCGCGAGAGGATGGGCATTGCGCCCTCGACCAGAAGGTTTCCCATTACCTGGTCTGCATAACCTCGCGCGAACCGGTTCCCATATCCTGCCACGCCTTGACCGAGGGGTTGGTTTTGATTGGTGAGCTGACCTAGGCCGGCGTAGCCCGCAGCTACAATGGCCAGCGTCCAATCGAACGAGTCTTGGGCGGCGATCGTCATCTTTTGTTTGGGCGTGATGGCGTGGTATGGGAGGGAGGCGTCCGCGGTTTTGTAGTTAGGGACAAACCCGAAGGCTCGCTTATCCCTTTTCTCTTGCGAACCTGCCGGATCGATTCCGCTTAGAGCTCCAGCGCTGGGTGTCGCCGCTGGAGGCGCCGTCGACTGCTGGCCGCATGCATCCGAAAGGCTGAAAACGAAGAGCCCGCAGCACCAGAACAAGACCTGAACAAGAACGGAGAGATGAGCCGGGGCGAAGCCGAGCGTGACAGGCGATCTTCTTTGTAAGAGCCACAGTGGCATCGTGCTCTCTCAGCCAGCACAGAACGGATGACGCCGCAGGCTGAGATTCGAGCTATGATTTTTTCAGCTTAGCCATCGGGACTCATGCATCGCTCTGCAGGCGCATACCTATTGGTCATCACGCCTAGTTGATTCTGCCGCTCCGCAAGGGCAGGGATCCGCAGCGGTCCAGAAGGACAGCGGATTGCACAGATTTTTGCGGCAAATCGGGAGAGTGGTGCCACCTTGCCGATCGTCTTCTCAGAAGACAAATCGGCCAACCAACTGCAAAGTTCTCGGATTGCTCGAGAACACGCTCGAGAAATTGTCAAAGGTATGAGTCCCGGGGATTAGGAAGGCGCGTGTACTGGTCAGCGAAGTCAGGTTGATATTGTTCAGCTGGCCCGGCACAAACTGTGGGTGATTGAAAACGTTAAAGGCCTGAACCCCGAATTGCAAGTTCACGGACTCGCGAATAGAGAACTTCTTGACCAACGCCATATCGAAATCGTTGATCGGGTTGACACGCAGCGTGTTCCGGCCCGCGTTGCCGAACGAGCCGAGACCGGTGGCGATATAACCCGCGGTTGGATCGTTAGCCAGGTAGGCGACGACCTGTCCCGAACCGTTTGTCAGGGCAGTCACACCAGTGCCCTTGTTGGGATTGCCGGCCGGGTTGACGATCGCCCGGTCGCCAGCACTGTCGCCATTCAAATTCGAGTCGAGGCCGGATTGCACCGTGGCATACTCGGGTG
>Ga0335081_10002661_pt1 | contig 28086 bp, 28 predicted proteins | sample Lox_Sample_35_FD_206713 | JGI IMG/M metagenome (GOLD analysis project Ga0335081, IMG submission 206713) | Soil microbial communities from Loxahatchee National Wildlife Refuge, Florida, United States - Lox_Sample_3.5 | ecosystem: Environmental > Terrestrial > Soil > Wetlands | place: USA...
GAGTACTACCTTGCCCCACCGATGGCCCTCCCCTAGGCTCAACCCGCGAACCCTCCGACGCCGTGGCTGTGGGCCGGATGGAACCCCCCCATCGCGCTGAACGTCGCGTGGTAGGTCGAGTGAGCCACTATTACGGGGTTGAACCAAATCAGCATGCCGGGGTGCGAGATATAGGTGAATTGCACGGGGGTCTCGGAGATTTTGGCCGTCGAGTCAATCTGCTTGACGAGCTCGTTTCGGACTCCATGAATCATCCTAACAGCGAGGGCGACTAATTCGGAGCGTTCCAATCCTCCGGCGCTGCCAGACAAGAGCGTGACAGCTTTCTCCATCAGATCCAAGGCTTCGTGCGACTCGAAGACAGGGATCGAAGCGAGTATGGCGGCGGCGACCAAGGGGTACTCGAGATAATTCTTGAGCTGCTCGATGATATACTCCAACTTCCCGCCGACCTCGTCGGCGTCGAGCTCACCGATCGCCAGGAAGGCAGAAGCGATCTCGGTGTCGTCAGACTTCATGTATCCCCAGGAACTGAACAACGAATCGAACCTCTGAAACTTCTCGCTCAGGGGGGTGTAGGGGAGACTCATCACCGCCAGGATTGACGCTGCTTCCCAGGATGGTGAGATCTGGTGAAACTCAGTAAACGGCCCCGTGGGGTAGGTTCCGTCGAACCTCCTCCCAGCCATCAGCGTAGCAGCGACCCCCGCTGAGAGCTCCTTTGGAACGGATTGGCCTCTCAGTTGCCTGTCCAGACCCGCCAACGTCGCCTCAAGGCCGGGGATGTCCTGGCCACCCATTGCGGTCATGATTTCAGCTGCCATCAGTTTGTTGGGGAGGGTGGAGCTTAGACTCTGAAGGGCGGCGAAAGCCTGCGTGAATCTTCCGCCAATCTGATTGGTGTCTCCCTGGAGCTTGGCCAGCCCGATGGAGATGGCCCAGAGCAGGGAGGGAGCGCCTGCCTTTGGCCGGTCGTCCTCTGATTCCTCTACCTCCGGCATTTCCGCCTTGTCGATGCCTGGAATTTTAGGCCCCAGCGAGCCGACGTAGGCAGTCGCCCTCTCCGCGATGGAACGCAATTCCGCGTAGGTAGCCTGTATTTCCGCTACGAAGTCGGTGAATTCGGAATCGGCTACCCTGTAGTTCCTCACATTGAGGTCATTCAGGATGATTGTCCCGAGGTCGGTGAGAGATAGGTAGTCCCCATCGTAGGGCACCATCCGGTCAATGGTGGACTTTTCCTGGATGAGCTGGTTGACGTTAGCTTCCATGGTGCGTAGCTCAGACTCCTCCTCTGCCTGCATGGCTGTTTCGCTCTGAATCCTCTCGCGCAAGGCATCCTGCCCGGGTTCCCCCTCGAGGTGGAAGAGGATAGAGTGCTCCTGGTGCTCGTCTTTCAGTAGTGACGCCGTGGCTTGCTCCTCCTCATCCTTCTCTGTTTTCAGCTGAACGAACATCTGAGAGAGCCTGGCCACCTCTGCGGTGCCCTTGTCGTAGTCCGCCTTGGTGGTTCGGAGGACGTAGCCACTTCCAGAAAGGTAGTCGAGGTCTGCGGCTGGAATGGGGGAAACGGCCTCCTCCCTGTCACTCACCTGAGATAGGAACGACCGCACTTCGCTGCACTTCATATCGTTGTTTGAGTCGGTTAAGGTCGCGTGTCTCTTAAGCCATTTGCCGCTCCAGCAGAGCCCCCTGCCAATGAAGCCCTCCCTTTTTTCGCGGATGGCACTAGTAGAGTGGGCAATTCTTCAGGAGGGAGGCGAGCGGTTAATCAGGGAGAGGGGTCGGTTTGACTGCAATCGCACGGGCACTTGGTTCCTGTTCCCCCCTCCCTCTTCCCAAAACAATGCCGGTTGGATCGATCTCGGTTCGGAGGATGCTCAGCTCCTCCGCAGATGGTGGTTCGGTAACGGCGACTTCGTCGGGGATTACCAATTGGAAGCCGGTGCTTGCCCTAACCTGAGCAACGCTGACTCCGGGATGCGTCGCCAGCAACTTCATTCTGCCAGAGCTGGGTTCGAAACCCATGACCCCGAGCTGGGTCACGACGCGGTACGGGCCAGTCCCGCGAGGCAGACCTGCGTTCTCTCTCCCCTGGGGACTACCTAGGTACCCAGGGGTGGTGAGGAAATCGAGTTTTTCGACGAACTTGCGTGTGTCCTGCTGCATGGTGACGATCTGATGCCAACATAACGACCCCAGGTCGTTTCCACCTCCGCTTCCAGGCAACCTGACCTTCGGCTTGGCGTAGGGACCGATGACCGTCGTGTTGATGTTGCCATAGGGGTCTATTTGGGCGGCGCCCAGCATGCAGTAGTCAATGTAGCCCAGCTGGGCTGTCGACATCACGTAGTCCATCCCTGTGGCCATAACTGCCCTGCAAGCCGTCCGCGAATCTCCGACTGAAATGGGGATGACCGGGATTTGCGCTCCCACCCCGCCAGCTTCGAAAACAATCAGGAGGTTGGGCGCGTGGGTCTTCTGGGCAAGCACGGCGCAGACAATCGGGAGTCCAGTCCCGACGAGGACCGACCTCTTGTCTTCGAAAACGCGCGACGCGGCGCATGCCATCAACTCGAAGGAGTTGTATGCCGAATCTTCGCTCATGCGGTTTCACACCTCTGGGCCGGACCCGAAGGATGGTTTCCGATCAACTCTAGGTCCTTAAGCCGTTTCATCTTTTCGACTCCCCCGACGAGCTTCAGGTATGAATCGGAGTCCTTGACCCCGTAGACGTACTTCGCGAGATAGGACTCCACCCCTTCCGATGTCCTCGACACCGAGAGCCATTCGGCAATGTGGTCCTCGTCGAAATAGTAAAGGCCCGGCATGTTCCCGGGATGGCACCCGTAGGGAGCGTCCACAACGGCGTCGACGAGGAAGAATGGTATGCTGGTCCTGCAAGGCTCGTCACGTATCATATCGTTGGGGATGATCTTCTCTGTGGTTATGATGAGGCGCCTCGCTGCCCGTGCCAGTTCGAAATCTTCAATCGTGATCCCATCGATTTGGCAGTTGCCGTAGATGTCGCAGCGGTGCACGTGGATTATCGCAACATCCGGGTAGCACGCTGGCACAAGGCAGATGGGCCCACTATTGAACGGGTCCTCGATGACGACAGATGAGCTGTGGTTGAAGGTGTCGGACCCAATCATCACCCGGCAGGGCATGAAGGGCAGGCCCATGGCTGCCGCCTTGAATCGCCACTGGAACCCGGCGTTGGATATTTCCCCTGAGATCTTGACCTGGCCGCTCTCTACCGCTCTCCTCGAAGCCGGCGACAACCCCCTCAACTCGTGGCCGAAGGCATATGCTACCTCAACCTTGTCGACGCATCCACCCGCTATCAACAAATCCGAATCGTGGACTGCTGTTTTCCCGGCCAGAACTAGGTGACGTTTCTTCTGTCGTATCATCTCGTAGACCGACACCATTGAGACCCTGTCGTGGCCGAATCCGCCCATGGCGATGAGATTGCCATCCTGGACGAATGAAGCAATGGCCGCGGAAACGGTTGTGCGTTTGTCTTTCATCTCCCTCGACTTGTTGGCTAAGATCCAGCTCCGCTGTTCGTCTGGTTCATGCCAACCGAGGAGCTCGCCTGACCCGCGATCGAGTATTTTCAGGGACAATTTGGGACTCTTAGAGGTTCGGTGGGCACTGAGGAATTAAGGATTTGAACAACGGCAGCCGAAGTGCCTGTGTGTTTTCCCTAATACATCTGAGTCAGGAAACGGTACTTTCCGAGCCAGCAACTACCGATGAACCCATTCACAAATAGTGGGATGGCCAGACTGACGTCTGGCCCATCGCTATACTGGAGGAAGCTCCTTGGAAATTACTTCGAGGGGCAACCCTTTGGACTTGTGATAGTAGTAAGAGATGGCATAGATGACGCCAGCAACTGCGAATATGAGAAGCATGCTGAGCACGTAGGCTGGATTCAGTGCGATTCCGGAATAGCCAGGGAGCAGGGTCGAGAAGGACACGTAAAGTGACAGTATGCCGGCCACCACTCCTGCGATGGCGAGAACTGGCACTCCACCAATCTTCTTCCTTACCATGCTTGGGGATGACTCGAATATGTCCTTCCTTCGGTATGGAAAGATGGCAGCAGAGAACATGACGAGTGCCACGGCGAGCCACCACCCGAAGTTCGAGTATGAGAAGTAGGTGAATACAGATGTGTAGACAGCTGCGTAGAGTGACACGTAGGCGATGAGTCCGTACAGGATGATTGCAACCCACGGTACTCCTCTCTTGTTGACCTCAGCGAATTTGACGGGGATGACTCTGTCGAAGGCCCAGGCGAAGATGTTCCTTACCGGGATGAAGAAGTAGGCTAGGCCGAATCCTACGAACGTTAAGACCAATCCGAATGGGATTAACGCCACTAGGACTGGGTTGTTGGTAAGATAAGTCACGAGGAAGACTGGGGACGGGAAAGAGTTGGTGACGCTCGCCCACGCAGAGTTACCCGAGGTAGCAAGAGTCGAGGCGGCGACTATGAAGTCGTGACCAAATACGTTGTAGATTTCCGCGTAAAGGATGTACAGGAACACGGCGAAAATCGCTGTGCCGAGGACTATGGCTATCCCTTGGGACTTCCTCGGATCTCCCTTGATCTCTCCAGCGAAGTAAGCGCTGTTGGCGTATCCGATGAAGCTGATCATGGTATACACTAATCCGAAGACTGTCCCACCAAGGGTGATGCCGAAGGTGACTCCACTCGTGCTAGCCGCGCTTATCAGCGCGGCAACCGTCGTGCCTGATTTGGCTGCAAAGGAGGCGGTGAATGAGGCGTTGGTGTTCGTTACGAGTAGACCCACAAGGATTGCGTAGATGGCGACCTGCGCCACAAAGATCCCCATGAGTACCCTGAAGATCCACTTTACTGGAAGGAACATCAGGAGTATGATTGCACTGACTATCACGAAGCCGACCATGAATATGGCAGGCTGGGTAGTAAGCCACATCGCTACGTTAGCGAAGTAGGAGTTCCCTGTCACAACTGCGAGGTTCGAGTACATGATTTGCAGCCCGTATTGCGCTGCATAGGCAGGCATGATGCCGGCCCAGCTCACCATCATGACCACGAACATCGCATTGGTCATGAAGCCGACGACTGGGTGTATTGTCCTGCCCACATAGATGTAGTCCCCTCCGGTCCTGGGCATGGCCGTCGAAAACATCCAGTAGACGAAGGCGATTAGCAGATTGAGGGCAAGGGCGATGAACACCGTGTCGGGGAGGTTAGCGTTTGGATAGAGGGCCGACGCCCAGACGATCCAAAAGCAGTTCCCGATGAGTCCCATGGCGATGAGGTTCGAAAAGAGGGCGTTCCTTGATGAAATCCCACGGATGAGTCCCGAGCTCTTTCTGACATAGAATGAAGGTGCTTCTGTTCTTGTCGCGTTTTGTTCGGAGTTATTTTTCGTAGATTCTCCGCTCAACGGCTAATTCGAAGCCTGCCTAAGTGTAAAAGGAATCTCCTTAAGTTTCGTTTGGAAAAGAGGTTTAACGGCTCCCTAAGCGCTTCGGGAGGACCTCGCTTATGCCTGGCGGCCAACGCGTCTGGACGGGTTCACGTCGCTGGTCCACCGGCAGTCCCTCAACTACGGTCAAGTTGCGACCGCCCATTATGTTACCCCCTCGGTTCTTCAGGAGTCTTCAGGAGGTAGGTCAGAGACTATCCGGCAGTGAAGGCGTAGTTCGCGAGCTTGTTGTCCGATAGATCGAGGAGGACGCCCTTGAGTATCCCAACCGAGATCTCGCTCCCAGGGTTGAAGCAGTGCGTTTTCCCAATCTTCGAATATCCCTTCGACTCATGGACGTGGCCGTGCAGACCCAGAAGGGGTTGGTACTTCTCAATCCCCTTTCGGACTGCAACGCTCCCAACGTGGCCCATCTCAGGCTCTCCCCCGGCTGTAAGCCTGGGACTCAAGTCGGGATTTAGCAACGGGGCGATATCGAGATGAGTCTCGATGGGCGGGACGTGTATGTTGAAGGAGCAGCAATCCATCAGCTTGACCGAGCTGACGAGCCGCTCTATTTTCTCAGTAAGTGCTTCCTCGCTGATGTCCCCCGGGAGGTCCCAGGGGGTGGGGTTCGAATATCCCAAGCTAAGCATCTCGTGCTGGCCGTCGAGTTCGACCACCTTGTCGTTTGGCAACTCGACGAACCCACTCTTGGCGATGGTCTCGCCAACCACTGGTGGGTCATCGTTGCCGTTGTTAATTATCACTCTAATCCCCTTGGGCTTAAGCCTCTCCTCTGCGATGGCGCACCACCGCCCCAGGCTCTCTGAAATCAGAACGTCGAACACTTCCGCCATTTTCTTCTCGTCCCTTGCTGACACGGCCCAATCTGCATCAGTCGTCACGTAGGGGTAGATACCAAGGAAGCGGATGTCCTTCATAAGTGCCTCCAAATCTTCCTTGCTCTTCGCCGTTCTGACGCTACCCTGAACTTGGGCGACGTATCCCCCATCCCTCTCGAATATCGGGATAACCTCCTTGCCCGCTATGTCTCCGCCAATCACGAGTACTTTCGCCCCGTAGATAGGTCCTGCATTCACGAACTTGAGGAACAGCTTGTCCGATCCGTGGACATCGCTGCAAAAGAGGACCCTTACCTTAGACATCCCTATCTCGTCACATCCTCCACTTCTCGATACCAGGGTTTGGCTGTCCCCTTTTCGGCCCTCTTCGTCCACTTTTCAGATTTTGGGCAACTGTCAATCATTGCACGCAGCTTGTCAACCCTAGCCTTCAGGACGGCCACCGCCTCGTTCGAGAGCTTCCCTTCGGCTGTAAGCCCGGAGGCCAGCGAGATCACTTTGTCGAGATTAGAGACGCCGTCATACCAGAAGCCCCAGTCTTCTGCCAATATCTTTGAAATGTAAGTTCCGTCAACGTAATCCGTCGAGAACCCCACGCCCACTTCGTGCCCGGCGAAGACGACAACGAGGTCGATGAGGTCCTTCCTGTTAATCTGGTGGATCTGAAGTTTCTCGAGGACTAATTCGGCGAGAGGTATTGCAGGAAAGTCGAGCTCAAGCCTTCCGCTCCCCGGCTTGTCACCGAAGTTCACATCGTGGCTGAATTCCAACTTGTCGAGGAAGATGTCTATGGCATACCTATTCTCCGGCTGATAGTAGATGAGTCTCCTATTTCCGAACAGGGCATTGACAGTCACAGCGGGCTTGAATCCCCTCTGCTCCATGAACTTCCCGATCTCCTTCCGCTGTCTGCTGTAACCAGCGAAATCGATGTCAGTAAAAAGCTCCGCTTTCCCCTCGAACCTCCCGAGTTGCCTCATCAACCAATCAATGCCTTTGCTCTTCGAATGCGCGTAGACCGCCATGGCTCCGAGAATCCGTAGTGTCACGCCTCTTGTGCGTGCGCCTTCAACCAAGCCGAGGGCGTCGGCGAATAGGAGGTCGTCCTTTATCTCGACAAGATGGGGAGCCTCACTCCCTGTCATTCTATCTTTTTTGATATTGGCTGGAGGATTTACGCATTCTTTGAAAACAGACCCAGTGGTGCGCCGGCGCACCATCGAACGGATCTTACGTCCGCCCCCTGAGCCTCGAGTATGGCAGATGCCGTCGGAGCGCTACATCCACGTCCCAAATCCACTGCGGTTTGGTTGTAGCGCGCCACGCGGTTTGGAGAGCTGGCCGATGCCGTTGGCTTCAGACTACTGCGATGGGGCTCACTGGAGATGCGGTTCCGCCTTTGACCTTTAGAGGGAGGCACACGAACAGGAATTGCTTCACCTTGTCACGTCTAAGTTCGTCGAGGCGCATGTTCTCGATGAGCCTGATCCCGTTCTTGGTAAGGAGGAATTGGTGGACGGCTTCGGACTCCGCCTTGTCTTCGCATGGGTCGACCTCGACGTTCCAGGTGTCCGCTCCAACCATTGTAACCCCCTGACTCGCGATCCAATGGGCAGCGGCCATACCTATCCCCGGGCAGGGGCCTGAGTACGTGCCATTATCCGACATCCAAAGGCTGTCGGACCCCGTCGCAACGAGGAGCACATCCCCGCGTCTCAGGGTCACTCCGTCCTTCTTGAGGACTGACCTGATGTCCTCTTCTGTGATCGCGTACCCTCCTTCGAGCCTCCTGACGCCCTTGTAGGCAGCCACGTCTGCAAGAACACCCCTCGTGAAGATCGGGGGCGTCTTCTCCACCCCGAGTTTTCTAGTCCCGAAGGTACCAGTGACCTCCTCCGATTTGTGTCCGTTGTACAGCCTGTCGCCTATCGAGATGTGATTCAATCCGTCCATGTGGGTACCCGTATGATCCGCCATCTCGAGCCTGACGTTCATGGCGCCGACATTGTTTTTGGCATTGAAGAGGCCCAGGCTTTCCACGTGCCTTCTGAAGGTGGCATAGACGAAACCGCCGTGGAATAGATGCCCGGGTATGCCGTACTCGATGGTCTGGGCAAGGCAGTAGACCTTGCCCTTCTTCACCAGCTGGGCTGCAAGAAGAATCTCTTTCGGCGAAACGTCGTTAAGGGCTCCGACCTCGTCGCTTGGCCCCCACTTGGAGGGGTACCAATCGTATTTCGGCTTGTGCACAGATTCAGTAATCATACGATGCGACAAGGCAGGTTGTTCTCATTTACGCGTTTTCTCAAGTTGACTCCCAGGCTTGGCCGGCCTTCCAGGGCGACCTCATCGCGTGAGTCGGCGTTGACTCGCCAGGAATTCCCTAAGTCGCTTCATCCCTTCGGCCGTTACATCGGGGGAGCCAGAGAACGAGATCCTGATATGGCCCTCGCCGGCCGGCCCGAAGCTCGTCCCCGCAAGCAGGGCGACATTTTTCTCCTCGAGGAGGCGGATGCCCAAATCGCGAGAACTCATCCTTACCTTGACCTTGGGGAAGGCGTAGAAGGCACCCTCGATCTCGTTTCCTTCAAGGGCGTCAATGCCATCTATCATTTCCATCAGCGCTCTCCTCCTGTTGGCCAACTCGGTCTTGAACTCGGAGATGCGGGATTCGCAGTTGTCAAGGGCGAATGCAGAAGCCTTCTGAATGAAAGGAGGGAAGCAAGTCACGGTGTTCTCGTAGAGTCTGTTGATGAGTTTAATGACCTCGGCGCTCGCGACTATGTATCCTGCCCGCCAACCTGTCATGGAGTAGCTCTTCGAAAGGCTGAAGATGGATACGACAGTTCGAGGCTCTTTCTCCAGCGAGCCGACTGAGAAGTTCTTCTTCCCGTACACGAGGTCCTCGTAGGCCTCGTCGCTCAGGATTGCGATCCCCCTTTCCGAGCAGAAGTCGTAGAGTTCCCTGAGTTCTGACTTGCCGAAGACCTTGCTTGTAGGGTTGGAAGGCGAGTTGATGATTATCGCTGCCGTCCGCTTCGTGGCCTTCTTCTTAATCTCCTGCAAATCGAGGGCGAAGTCCTTTGTCAGCCTGTAGCGGATGGGCCTTCCACCGGAGAGCACCACGGGTTCGGAATAGAAGTAACCGGGGTCGGGGACCAAAGCGTCGTACCTCCCCTCGGCGACGGACATCAGCGCCGCATAGATGGAGAGCTTTGTCGTGGAGAAGATGACGTTCGGAACCTCCGCGTTGATTCCATTCTTTCGCCTGACCTTCCGCTTGACTGCCTCCCTAAGTTCGGGAATCCCGTACGAGGAAACATAGCGCGTTGCGCCTGAAGTCATTCCATCATAGGCAGCCTTGATTATTTCAGGCGGCGTGTCAAATGACGGCTCCCCTATCGCAAGCGACACTATCTTCTTCCCCTCTGAAATCTTCTGGAGTACCAGGTTCACCATTTCGAGAGAAGGAGAACCCTCGATGTCCTTGAGAAACATGAACTAGAAAATCCCTTCTGCAGTTTAAAACAATTTGGCCCATGGCGGCTGGAGAAGTCCCGGCGATAGGTACGGCATTCCAGTCGTAGAACTGCGCGGTGAAGTAGACCGGTCTGCGGGATCGGCGCTCTTGCGCTTCACTTCACGTTTCGGGAGAGGCGATCAGGCTCCTAGACTCCGGAGGAGCAAGACCGTCGCGAAATAGTCCGCAAGAATAAATACGGTGGAGGGGTCGATTTTGTCTGAGATTCTTGAGGAACCTAATGGAAGCTGCAAAGAAAGGAGAACCTCTCCTTGGATGTGTGATCGTCTCTTCGAATCCTGCAAACATCGAGATCTGCGGATACCTAGGATACGACTTCGTCCTCATAGACACCGAACACGCCCCAGCAAGCCCCTTCGGCATGGAAATCGAACCACTGATTAGAGCCGCATATGCGGCCGACATCGCTCCTATTGTCAGAATAATCAATAATGAAAGGAGCCAAATCAGGAAGGTGCTTGATTTCGGCGCGAAGGGCATAATCAGTCCATTCATGAACACCAAGGAGGATGCTGAGAGGTTCGTTTCAGAGTGCCTTTTCCCGCCAGAGGGCAACAGAGGCGGCGCCCCGGTAGTCAGAGCAACGAAGTACGGAGCCACGAGCTGGTCTGAGTATGTGAAGAAGGCGAACGAGGAGCTCCTCATCATGGGGATTATCGAGCGGATGCAGGGGCTGAAGAACATGGAGGAGATTTGCTCCGTGAAGGGCCTGAATGGCATTCTCTGCGGGCCGTTCGACCTGGCGATGGAGCTCAACATCAGACCAAAGGGAGAGCTCGCTGTTTCTGAGACGCTCCAGATGCTGACCAACCCAACGATACTCAAGTACATGGACGAAGAAATCAGAATCGCAAGAAAGCATGGACTCGTGGTCGGAAACATCGCCTGGAGCGCGGAGAACGCCGCGGACATGCTGAAGAGGGGCTGCCACTACGTTGCCCTGACGGGCGACAACAACATGTTCATCGAGATCGCGAAGAAGTACAGGGACGACATCAGAAAACTGCTGCAGAAGGCACCCGCAGCCCGATAAGATGAAAAAGAAGAGGGAGACTTGCCTCCCTCTTCACACCGATTTCACGTGCCAAAACTGAGCAGACCCTGTTCGCGAGTTCGTCACATAAAGTGGCGTCGTCTAGGAAGATCAAGTCAGGTTTGTTGAATCCTTATATCCGCTGAAGCGGCTTTTTTCCGTCGTTTGATATGCCCTTCCCAAATCCTCTGAAGGAGAAATGGTCTCAGGATGTTGCCACGGTTGGTCCCTTTGTGCAGTTGCCTGCTGCAGGCATCCCCGAAATACTGGCCCTCGCTGGTTTCGACTTCTGTATCATTGATTTGGAGCACGGGCCAATAAACATCGAAACAGCGGAGAACATGGTAAGAGCCGCAGATGCAAGTGGACTCGTGCCACTCGTTCGGGTGCAGAGCAATGCGAAGGAGCTCATAACAGAAGCCCTCAGTATAGGCGCCGGCGGAGTTCACGTTCCGCATGTCTCCACAAAGGAAGAGGCAGAGGCGGCGGTGCACGCAGCCAAGTTCGTGACACCCGAGTTCTCCGCGGGGAACAGAGGCGTCTGTCCGTTCGTCAGGTCGGCAGGATACTCCTCGAAACGCACAGGGAACTACTACGATAGAGCGAACAAGGAGACTATCATCGTTGTTGCAATAGAAGGAAAAGAGGGGCTCGCGAACCTTGGGGAAATCCTCACAGTCGAGGGACTGGATGCGGTCTTCGTTGGTCCCTATGACCTCTCGCAGTCGCTCGGCGTGACAGGGCAGGTAACACACCCTCTGGTCATACAGAAGATCAGGGACCTTTGCCGCCAGGGGAAGAAGGCAGGAATTGCGGTGGGCCTATTCATCGAAAGCGCCGAAGATGCGAAGAAATGGATAGACGAGGGCGTACTCTACTGCTGCGTAGACGTGGACTCCGCGATATTCTACAAGGCCGCTAAGAAATTAGTGGATGGAATCAAGAAGGTGGAAGTTCCTCCCGTTAGGTAAGTCAGAAATTCAGTAAATACGCGCAATAGACTTTGTGGGCCGCTGAATCGCAGCCCTCGAATTCACCTTAGCGGGGGTTGAGTTACTAGAAATTCGCCGCGTGCCTGAATTTGCGTCGCATCCTTAACAGATGGTCCACCTGCTCGTTCATGAAACGCCTGTGCCACAGAAGCGATTCTTTGACTGGCCATGAGTCGACGTCGTCGTCCTTGAGCGCAGTCATGGCCAAATCGAACTTGGCCATACCTTCCTTGAGCGAAGCGATGCATTTTGCGAGTACCCTGTCGATCCCGTGCGCATTCAAGTCCCTCATGGCGTAGAACGACGCCTGTCTGTCCCCCAAGCGTTTCCTCCTCCGTCGCACCAGTGTTCTGATGTCTGCTTTGGTCTTGATTCCTGCTTCAGCCATCAAAGCCAACAGTTCTTCACGGCTTATCTCGTCGAGGGAAAAGAGCTCCCCGGCCGCGCTGGCTGTAGTGTGACCGAGCAGGATATCGTCCTTGGTACTCTGGGGGAGAGTCAGCAGTGAGATCCTTCGGCTTACGTAAGTGTGACTCTTTCCTATCTTCCTCGCGAGCTCGACGACCCCGCCATAGCCGTACATGTCGACATATTTCTTGAAGGCTTCGGCCTCTTCGATGGGGTTCAGCGTCCTGCGCTGGATGTTCTCTGTCAGAGAGACTTCGAAGGCATCCCTATCGCTAAGTTCTACAACGTTGCACGGAATCTTCCTCAGTTTCAGCTGCCTGCATGCCTGAAGTCTTCTGCTGCCGGCGACGACTTCGAAGCGGTCTCCATCGGGTCTGACCACTATGGGCTCTAGCAGTCCTTTTTCGACGATTGACGCCATGAGCCCTTCCAACGGCCCAAGGTCGCCTCGCACAGGCCGAGGGGAGTCGCAGATCTGCCTCGTGTCAATCTGCTCGATGTACCCCGAAAGAACATTATAACCCTGGGTCAGCCTCACCCCTTCCAAACCATCTCATGAGATTTCTCTCGGCTTGGAGTTAGAAGGTTTCCCCTAACTGCTTCGATTCGCCCCGAATTACGCTTGCCAGGACAGGGGCCGAAAATCAAGGGAGGGAGGGCGGTTCTCCGGCACATTCCTGAATTTCAAGCACTCCTTACACGGCCGAGGGGGCAACATGGAAGCGGATTGGGGTGCACTAGCGTGCGGTAAAAGATGGCGTGCTGCCCGTGGCTAGGCTTCTGGCCGCAATGGACGGCCGAGCACCTTGGACCTTAACCTGTTGATGGACTCCTCCTTGTCCGGGTGCGATGCTAATGCGACCTTGGCTATATCCCAAAAGTCCTTGGCCGGAACTACATCCAGGCCCTTCTTCCTGAAGAATTCGAGGTCTTCCTGAGCCAGGCGGTCGTAGTTCGATGATGGAACAACCATGGTATCGACACCGTCGGTGTTAAGGGCAACGACGAACTTTCCCATCCCCCGGAAGTCCAGCCCTCCCACCTGGACTAGCTCTCCCTTCGGCGTGATTCCTCCAGTGATGACAACGTTCGGCAGCGCCGGCTCGCCTGAGCTCGCAGAGTATTGGGCGAGTGCAATGGCGGCTCCTGCGCTCGGCCCCTGTATCACCTCGTCATCGAGTCCCTTCGCGAAGGTGATGAAGTCGACGAAGAACTCGTAGTCTTTCATCACCCATCCGCACTCTTCGTTGAGGAAGAGCCTCGCGTGCTCAGCGCTGGCTTTGACCGAATCTGCGATCTCACTCCCGACAACGACCGCCCTGCCTTCTTTTCCATGCGGGTTGCATACACACTCGATGACCGCAACCACCCCCTCGCCCGGAACTCCGCCGCCGCCGACGGAGCTTGTCAGGGCCGCGAGACCGTAGACCTTGCCGACCGATGGAGCGGGGTTTGGACCACGCAAGGAGGAGGCGACCCTCTGGACTTCCTCCAAAGGTTCGTCCTTGTAGAGGTCAAGGGCTGTGCGGAAATGAGACATGTTCAGCTTGTATGAGCTCGCGTTGATGCTCCTCATGAGCTCGAACGAATTCGCCCTTCCAGCTGCCCCGGCCGCGGCTTCTGCGGAAATCCCGAGATTGGATTCCACGCGTGCCAGGTCGTCGCTGTAGATGCTCGTAATCTTCCTCAGGAGAGTGCCATCGTCCTGCGACGCTCGGGAGACCTTGTATGCCGCGTTGAGCTCTTTGAGGCGCAGCTCGATGGCGTCACTAATGATTCGCTGGATCTTGGCGGGAGTAAACGTGCGCTTGCCGAAGAGCTCGAGCACCTTCTCCTCAGTCACCGAGGAGTCGAGAAATGGCCTGCACTTCTTCAGATGAATCCTGATGATTTCGAGTCGCTCGATGTCATTCCTCGGTAGCGGAATCTCCACGACGCGGTCGAATCTTCCTGCCCTCAGGAAGGCTTCGTCGACCAGCTGTAGCTTGTTCGTGGTCCCGATGACAACAACTCCGTCGAGGGGCTTAGTACCTCCCATCTCAGAGAGGAAAGTCGTGACTGCTCCGAGGCTTCCCCCTATCTCCCTCTTGAGAGTCAGCGCGTCCAGCTCGTCGATTATGATTATCGAGGGTGCAGATTTCCTTGCCTCGTCGAAGATGTCCGTGATTATCTTCTCTGTTTGGCCGTGGTAGGGGCGGATGATCTGCGACCCGCGGATGAGGTACATCGTAGCCTGCAGCTCTCCTCCAATAGCCTGGGCGAGCCATGTCTTTCCTGTCCCTGGGTGGCCGTACAGGAGGATTCCCCGCACTGGGGTGGAGCCCGCCTCCCTTGAGAGCTCGCGATTCAATGAGACTTCGATATCCTTCAGCATGCCTTCTTTGATTCCAGAAAGACCCCCGACGTCGTCCAGGGTTATCTCAGGCTTGATGCGAGTGATGATGTGCCTCACTTCATCAGACCTTTTCTCGTCGTCGTATTCTTTGAGCTTGTTGAGGGAACGGAAATCCTCCAATGATGCCTGAGGATTGGGTTTGTCCAGCCCAAGCGATCCCGAGAGTCGCCGAAGATATGATGACCTGACACGCTTCAGCTTGGCTTCCATGATGATTTGGAAGGCGTTCTGGATGTCTGCGGGTGTCACCGTGCCGTGCCCCAGCGAGCGTACCTTAGCCTCGATTGTCTCGAGGACATCCTCGGCCCGTAGGCCCTGCAGACCGTACCTGCGCAGATTCTGTCCGACTACTTCGACGAGCATGGACCTGTCGATTTCAGCGTCCAGGTCGATGGTCCCTGCGCTGCCCCGTCTCCTTACTGCTTCGAGAACAGACCCCAGATTGTTTGTGGCAAGTATCAGAATGCAGTTCTTCTCCTGACTGGTCATCTCCCCGATTTTCTTGAGGAGCGTGGCCTGGAGGCCCTCGTAGGCACGCCCCCCGTCAGAGTCCGAGGAGACGTCCTTCGTTGTCCCCGCGAGGGTCTGGGCCTCGTCGATGAACATGATGGACGGGCGAGAAAAGGCCTTGTCAAAGACCGTCGCAATTCTCTTCTCAGACTCGCCTAGGTATTTGTCGAGTATCTCATGGGGAGACACTTCCTGGGCGAAGACGGGGATTCCCTTCGCCTCCCCTCTGTCGTAGGCGTCAACCATGGTCGTGTGCACGAGAGAGGTCTTGCCAGTGCCGGTCATCCCCTTTATGATGAATACCTGCGCCGGGGGGGTTGGGAAGAGGTCTCGGAACTCCTTGTCCCTCAGGACCCAATACTCCACGGCTGAGAGCAGTTCGTCTCTCACCTCGGAGTATCCCACGAAGTTCTCAGCCGATCTTCTGAATGGTGCAACAACGTTGGCCGCCTCCTCCATTTGTTCCTTGGTTGCGGTCGGTGTAGGGTCCGGAATCCTAGTCTTCCTCCATGCCCTGTATTCCGAATCGGTCAGGACGAGGAGCGGATGGTAGAGACCTCGGAGCAGCCCGGATCGTTTCCACCACCGATCCGCACCAGAGGTCTCCGACTTCATTGTCAATGTGCGGCTGTTCCTCGATGCGCGGCGCTTCTTCCCCTTAGAGAGAAGTAGTAACGGACCGCCACGAAACTGCCCAGATAGAGTGAGACTGCCAAGACGACCACAAGGACCCCGGCTACGGCAGTGGCAATGCCGAGCGCGAATAATACCCCAAGCCACATCAACCTTCTACTGAACCTCGCTCCAATTCCGACCATTACGGCCGCCAGAGCCCCCAAGACTGCGAATGCCTCGCCGACAGTTATGTTCAGGCCGCCAAGGTTTAGGCCTGTAAACCCAAACAAGGGGTTCCAGCCACCACTCTGTGGAGGGGAAGCGAGGACAGATATCGCAAATTCAAGGCGGTTGGGGGTCGCTAGTGTGACGTTCCTGAGCAGGTTCCCTCCGGTGACACTCCCGTTGCTTACGAGCACGTACGTCGGTCCGGCAGAAGTAAGGTTCGCCCACAGTGTGTAGGACGAGACGTTGCCCGGGGTGAACAGGATTTCGTCCCCGGTTACGCGGGGGTGGACGAGTGCGGAGGCGCTGACGCCGGGCACGGAAACAAGGTAGGAGACCTGCTGCCTTTGGAGGTCGTACGAATTACCAGCGACGGAGATTTGAGTCAAATTGGAGGGGTACGGGGAGAAGATGCTCAGTGGCTGCCCAACGTAGGTAGTAAGTTGTACGGCGTTGGCATTCGGAATCGATTCGAACGCGACTGCTGCGGGTGAAATCAGAATCAAAGATAGACAGACAGCCGCCAGTAGGGCAGGCGGACAAATCTTCACGGCCAGGTTGTGACGCGAAGCCCTCGGTCGTTGTCTTTGCAAGGCTACATCAGATTCCAATGGGGTGATTACCAAGTTAGATGGGGTGTAAGGACGACCTTACCAAATTGCGGAAAATGAGTATCCATCTGTGCTGTGAGACAAGCCGGTTGATTCGGGGGGACTTGCAATGACTGCTAAAACATATGTTATTTGGTGTTCGATATATGTCTTGCCGCGAGCCTGGGGCTAACTTTCAGCCCCCACGCGTTGGACCCGACCCCAGTAGTTCGCGACCCCTAGTTTGTGCTGCCGCGGCCTTTTTCCTCATGGTGAAGGGGACCAACATTGGGACTTGGGCCCTATACCTTGCATAATCCTCTCCGAATAGGGCAGACAGTTCTCTCTCCTCGAAAGGAATCAGGATTACCCGGAACCAGAACGATAGAACAAGGGCCGCGACCAGCACGAATGTGTAGCCACCCCCTAGGGCCCAGCCGAACGTAATCACAATCACACCAAAGTAGAGCGGGTTCCTTGTGTACTTCTGCGGTCCGACAATGACCAGTGGTTCTTTGCGCCCAAGCCTATCGGCAATCGGCCTTCTCTCGAAGAGCTTCGTGAAGGTGAAGTAGCTGGATACCAGCATCTCCGACTGATGCCTGTACCTGAATGTCCAGCCAGCGACAGCCAAGCCGACGATCACGAGCACGCCTCCCACAACCCGCAGCGCGAAAGGGAGACCGAGCGATATCGGGAAACCAAGCAGGACTGAAAGAGCAAGGGAGATTCCGAATAGGCCAGCGAGGAGCAGCACTATGATCGGTACAGCGACGGCTGCTGCTCTTCCTAGCCCAATCTCGTGCATGGCGCCAGCAGGATGGATGCAGGATAGGACGAGATACGTTTTCCTGACGTGGGCGCATCCCGCGCTTCAACCACACTTCTAACGGGTGGGGTGGAGTTGATGCGACGGCGTTGGGGACATTTTCAGCCGGAAGCAGTTAATATCAGCGTACTCGAAGCTCGCGTGAATTGGTGGATGAGACCACCCTACTGATCGTAGTAAGTACCGTGGTCCAGACTGTCGTCATCAGCATCACCCTCGTAGTCTTCGTTCTTCAGTTTCGGGGACAGGAGAAGGCAATCAGGGAATCCGCCTACCAGGGATTGATAGGAAGATACAACGAGCTGGTCTCAACTCTGCTGGAGAAGCCGGACCTTGCCCTTTCTCTATTCCTCGCGGCAGGCATGCCTGGGGAGGCTGCCAAGGGCACGACTGCGGAGGACGTTGCTATCTACAGCCATCTCCTTCTCGCCTATGGCATCATTGAGGAGGCCTACCTGCTGTACCAAAAGAAGTGGATAGGAGAAGACGACTGGAATCAGTGGTCGGCGTTCCTGGAGAGGCTGGCGCGGCATCCAATGTTTCCGGTCGTGCACAACATGAGCTCTGGGACGTTCGACAGGCGGTTCGAAGATTACGTTTCTAGCAAGCTCAAGCCCAGGGGGACAGGAACACCCCTGTCCTGAGGCTTGGATAGATTGCGTCCAGCTGCTGCGATCCGTCCAGGCTGCGGCGGCGCCGGGGCACGCTAGCGTGCAGTCTCCTAGTGCAGAGTGCTGACCGCACTGGTAGCCGTCGCCCGGTTCCTAACATTGAGAAACGTCTCCTTTCCTTATGACATGGTTTGCCCTTCTTGGTCACGAGCAGATATGAAAGTCAAGTCAGTATGGGTAGACAAGCGTAGGAGCGTCCTCGACAACGGGAGGGGCCACGCCGCGGTGGTGGACCTGCCGACAGAGAAGGGTGGAGACAACACGGCACCGTCTGCCGTTGAGCTCGCCGTCATGGCCCTTGCGGGGTGCGTCACTACAATATTCACGGGCGTAGCGCCTCGCAGACACACTACATTCACAAAGATGGAGGTTACCATTGATGCGGAGTATCCGGCGGGTGCCCCCACCGTGACTAGTCTCAAGGGAACGGCTGACATCTGGTCAGACCAGAACGAGACGGACGTGAGAAACACCTTCGACATCACCCTGAGGGAATGCCCCGTGGGAATCCTATTCGAGAATGCGGGACTGAAGGTTGCCTGGACAGTGAATGTCCGCAAATCTCAGCTCCTGAATCCCGCAATCCAGGCGTAGGTCGAGGGCCCAACAAGGTCCTCCCTCACTTTCTTTTTGGTTATTACCAAAAGCGAGAATCGGGTTCCTCCCTTTTACGGCGAGGATCGGAACTCCCCTGGTCATCCTTTGAAGAGCTCCGAGCGGCAAGCCCCGAGTACCATTGTTGACTCACGGGGCATATGGTGTCCGCCTACCCCGATGACGGACCTCTACAGGGCCTGGCGGAAGGCAAAGCTGGGGGACGTAATTGAGCTGAGAGCCGACGAGCCCAATATCGAGTCGGACGTCAGGGCCTGGGTCAAGAAGAGTGGAAACCAACTCCTCGAAGTGAGAAGGGAGAAGAATTACCTGAGCCTAGTGGTGCGGATTACCAAGAGAGGTAAGGAGGCCCTTCGGTTCTCGGCCATGAAGACGAATTTCGACCATGCCGACGAAACGAAGAAGACCCCCAGGGCCAACCTGCAGTTGGTCACCATGGGGGATTTCACCTTCGGTCTTCGCACCCTCGAACCCGGCTGGAGGTGGACCGAATCCATGCGTCCCATTGCGAAGACCGAGACCTGTGAAATCCGCCACATAGGCTATGTGATCTCCGGCCGTATGGGATTCCTCATGGACAACGGGACAGAACTTGTGGTCAGACCCGGTGAGGCCTTCGACATCAAGCCTGGTCATGATGCGTGGACCATCGGCGAGAGCCCGGTCGTGTTCCTCGACCTTATCGGTGCCGTAGAGAAGGCCAAGGACCGACCCTGACCCGTGCTCGGCCAATCTCAGACGTGGTTGTAGGCCCTGCTCATCCAAATGGCGATGGGCCTGTAGACTGCATGTGCGAACTTGGTGAAAGGTGCCAGAATGAGTAGCTCGAAGACGACCACCAGGTGGGCGAGCAGCGCCCAGTTCGTGGCAGCCGCGACCTCCGTGTAGTCAAACCCTTCGAGGACGAACCCCGTGGCCCCGGCAAGAAAGAGCAACGCCAAGAACACCCAGTCTGTGAAAAGCGTATGTTTCATCGACTCCTCCCTCTTCCTCGCCCGCTCCATAATCAGGACCAATGTTCCGAAGGCAAGAGCAGCCCCACTGACTGTCCCGAGCAGCCTGACCGGGTCGGTAAGAGGGACCACCTCTCCGCCTGTCGGCACTACCAGGAAACGCAGCCCCGTGCTGAGGAGCAATCCGAGGAAACCCCAGAAGATCAACATGTGGTTGAACCATCTCCCCGCGAACTTCTCCGTCAAGCTAGGCTTCGTCACGCATTCCTCCGACCTAGACTGCAACAAGGTGTCCTTGAACACGGTAGGAGCAAGCGCCCTGAGCCAGCCCCCGACTCCCGGGCCTCTCCCTGACCCTCCCCTCAATGACGGCGTTATCCGTAGGTACATCCGAGTGATCCCCACAACCACGAATGCACCTATGGCCACCCCCACGGCGATACCAGAATAGTGTATCCACTCTTCAGGGATGACAGAGAACATGTTGAACCCTGTCCCTGCAGGGTCCCTCAGTGTTGCGAACAGCCCAAGGGGGATCAAGGCGATCACCGCCATGAACAGGGCGACGAATTTTTTCGATGTGAAAAGCATCCTCGACAGGGGGGTCGGCGAGTACTTCGAAACCGCGAACCTCCTGACGGCCATCATGAATTCCGACGGCTGCGCCTGCCTTGGACAGGTCTTCGAGCACTCCGCACAGTAGTCGCAGAGCCACATGTCAGGGGTTTCGAGGAGTTTCCCCTCCAGCCCCTGCTGCGCGTACGTGATCATCTTCCTTGGGAAGGCCGTTGACTCGCTCGACAGGGGGCACACCGCTGTGCAGTTTCCACAATTGAAGCAAGCACTGACATCGAAGGCGCCGAACTGCTTCAGCCTCTTCATCAGGGTCGGGTCGACCTGCAACGCCTGGGCCAACCTACTTCCTCCCCTCCCTGAGCGCGTACCTGTAGTACCCTTCCTCTGTCTTACCCGATACCGTCACCAAGCCGTACTTGTAATAGGTCATGATGTACCATAGCACCTCTCTGGCTGCAATTCTCGTCTCTTTCGCAACCTCCGGAACCGTCTTCGGCCCCGCTCCCAGCGCCTTCGTCAGCTTCTGGGCGATCTCCAACTGCCTTCTCCTGAGGTCCAAGAGCGCCTGAGGCGCCTTCGCCCCCGTCTTCTCTCTGTACATAGTAATGGTGTACTTCTTCCTCTCAGCCATTGCCATGGGTCACCTCACCATCGCCTGTATCATCGCCTTCACCTGGGCGTTCCTCAGCCCCCTGAGCTGGACCGCCTCGGTCGGACAGACAGCCACGCAGGCACCGCATCCCTTGCACTTCGCGGTGTTGACCCAGGCCTTCCCTTCGCGAACCTCGATGGCATCGTATGGACACTCCTTGATGCAGGCACCGTTCAGGTGGCACAACTGTGGGTCGACAACAGCGACAAAGGGCTCGAGCTCTAACTCCTTCTTCAGGGCGAACGAAGCCGCCTTGGCCGAGGCTGCGGATGCCGAGGCCAGCGTCTCGCGTATGTCTTTCGGGCCCTGCGACGTACCGGCGATCAGCAGCCCCCCTATGTTCGTCTCCACTGGCCTGAGCTTCTGGTGAATCTCGCGGTAGAACCCATCGCTCCCTATGGGGAGAGTGAGCAGCCCGTTGAGCCCTTCGTTGGGCCTTGGGACCATCCCCGTCACCAGAACCACAAGGTCCACCGTCAGCTGCAATGGCTGATTCTCGAGGAGGGCGCTCCTCACGGTCACGCCGCACCTGCCGTCTTTCTGGAAGACCTCTGGCGGGTTGTCTTCGTCGAACCTGATGAAGATCGAACCCTCCTTCGCCGCCTGTTCGTACATCAGTTCGTTCCTCCCGTAGGTCCTGATGTCCCTGTAAAGGTGGTATGTGGTCATCCCTTTGTGTTCTTTGCTCAGAACCATTGACTCGTTGATCGCAGCGTTGCAGCAGTATCGTGAGCAGTATTTGTTCACCCGCGCGGGCGTTTCTCCGGACGCCGCCGGAATATCCTTCTGCCTGCTCCCGACACAATAGACGAAGGCGACGTCCTTCACCACGCGTCCTTCGTACTCCAGGGCGCCGCCCCCGCTCCCCTTCTGAAGTGCCAGCAATTCAGGGAGGTCGATGACGCCTTTCACAATTCCGTATCCGAACTCCCCCTTCAATGGCCGATATGACTCGAATCCAGTTGCGACGACTACGCTCGCGACCCTCACGGTAATCCTCTCCTCGGCACCGGGGATGGGCGAGACCTTGATGACAACCTCGAACCTCCCGATGTACCCCTTCTGCGACTCCACTTCGGCGTTCGTGAAGATTGTAACATTCTCCCGCCCGCTGAGCTCGTCGACCAGGCGCCCTGCCACCGCGGGCCCCTCCCTCCCGTAGGGGTAGACTTTGCCCAGCTCTGCGACGTGTCCTCCAAGACTCGCAGCCCGTTCCACGAGATACACGTGGACCCCCATTCCTGACAGGTCAAGGGCAGCTTTCATTCCCGCGACACCTCCTCCTATCACGAGCACGGCCTTTGAGGACTCGATTCTCGGCCTCTCCAGCGGCTCCGCTAGCGATACGTAGGCAACAGCCGCCCTGGCGTGCCCCAGGGCCTTGGCGGTAGCCCCCTTCCTGTCCCCCTCGTGTGCCCAGGAGGCCTGTTCCCTGATGTTCGCGTGGTAGAACATGTAGGGGTTCAACCCCGCCCGCTTCGCCGTCCCCCTGAAGGTCGCCTCATGCAGCTTGGGGGAGCATGCAGCCACCACTATCCTGTCCAGCCCCTTCTCCTTCGCGTCGGCTATCATCTCGCTCTGAGACGCATCGGAGCAGTCGAACATCAGATCCTTTGAGACGACTACGTCAGCCTCTTCGCCCAGTGCCTTGGACACTTCTGCCACGTCGACAAAGTCGGAGATGTTCCCCCCGCAGTGGCAGACGTACACGCCAATCCTTGGCCTTCTTTCACTCATCGGGGGCCACCCTCGTTCTCGTCAGGTAGGCTGAGCACTCTGACGCCGCGGCCGCTGCCTCCAACGCCGAGTCAGGTATGTCCTTGGGACCCGTCGCGCACCCCGCGGCGAACACACCATCGATGCTTGTCCTCACGGCGCTTTCGTCCTCGTCTGCGAGCTGTATCCACCCCGCCTCGTCTACCTTCAGCTCTGCGTTCGTGAATGCTCTTGCGACTTCAGGCTTGGGGAGCAGTCCCACCGAAAGCACAACCAAGTCATGGGTGCTCTTCTCAACCATCCCCCTCCCTTGAGTATCCTCGTGGTATACCTCGACGTCCCCGTTCGCGTTTTCCTCCAGCTTTGCCACCTTGCCCCTCACGAACCTCACCCCCATCGCTTTGCTCTGCTGATAGAACTCTTCGAACCCCTTGCCATAGGCCCTGATGTCCATGTAGTACAGGGTGACGTTAGCCGCAGGCAGGGACCCAAGGATTAGCTGAGCCTGCTTCATCGAATACATACAGCACACCTGGGAGCACCTCGGGTTGTCCAGCGACCTGTCTCTCGACCCTGTGCAAAGTGCGTATGCAATATTCTGCGGCTCCTTCCCATCGGACGTCCTGACCAGGGCATTGTACGGCCTTGTCGGTCCCAGCAGCCTGTCCATCTGCATCGAGGTCAGCACATTGGCGAACTCTCCGAAGTGATACTCCTTCTTCCGCTCAGGTTTGAAGAGCTCGAAGCCGACCGCGAGAATCACGGCTCCTACCTTCAGAGTGTGCTCCCTTGGCTCCTGCATGAAGTCTATCGCCCCACCAGGACATGCACGCTCGCATTGCAGGCAGAAGATGCAGTGGTCGATGTCCACCACGGCCTTCTTGGGGACTGCCGTGTCGAAGGGAATGTACACTGCCTTCCTCCCTCTGAGCCCGTAGTCCAGTTCTTTGGGGACGATAATCGGACACGCCTCCTCGCACTGGCCGCAGCTGGTGCAGAGCGAAGGATCAACGTATCTCGGCCTCTCGTGTACCTCGGCTCTGAACTTCCCCTCCCCCTCCTTCACGATCTGAGTCACGTCAGAGTTGGTGAGGAGAGTCACGTTCGGGTGGTGGGAGGAGGTGGACATCTTGGTCCCAGAAATACAGCTCGCGCAGTCGAGGCTAGGAAACACCTTGCTCAGAAGGTACATGTGTCCCCCGATGCTCGGCTCCTTGTCCACTAGGATGACCTTGAACCCCATGTCCCCGAGGTCCACGGCCGCCTCCATGCCGGCCAGCCCCGCCCCCACAACAAGGACGTCGTAGCGTGTCTCGGCTTTTTGGACTAGTTCCATTTTCCTAGAACCTCTTGACCGGGCCTAGTTTCTTCGCCGTCTCGTACATCCCTCTCACTCCTCTCGCGAAGGCGTCGGAGCAGACGGAGCAGATTCCAGCCATCCTCAGCCTTGACTGCTCTATGCCGTTCTGTTTCATCAGCTCGTATGCTCTTTGGACCCTCCTGGCCGTCCTTTCTGAGCAGTCCCTCAGGTACGGACAGTCCCCCCCGTCGGCGGCGACATACACGGCGTCAAATCCATCCCGAAATGCCTCGATGATGAACTCTGGCCTAATCATTGAGGAGCATGGGAAACGGAGGATTCTCGACGAAGCAGGGTAGTCTACATGCCCCAGGCCAGCAAAGTCTATCCCTGGGTCGGATATGGAATTGGTCGAAAGAATCAGGACCTTTGGCACATACTCTAGGACCGCCATGGGACACACCAATGCTGCGGTGCGGCTCTTGCCGCACGCAACCCTGCTACTTCCGCCTCCTGACGAATATCCTATCGTACCCCGGCTCGGAGACTACTCCTAGGAATTCTTGACCCGCCGCCTTTGTCCAGATCGGGATATCGTTCCTTGACCCCTCGTCAGATGACATCGTCTCGACTATCCCTCCAAGAGGGACGTTCGCAACCGCAATCTTTGTTTCGAGGAGTGGGCCAGGACAGGAGGCCCCCCTGGCGTCTACTACCTTGTCGGCCTTGACGGTTGAGAGATCTGCTGCGCTCATCTTGCTCCTTCGCCTCTAGATGAACAGGGTGATCTGTGAGTTCTGGGCCGAATCCACGAAGGTCGCGACGCCACACATGTCGTCGATTATCGGGTCGTAATCGTCTTTCTTCAGTCCCATGAGTTCCGCTGTCATGGAGCAGCCGTGGACCTTCACGTTCCCCAATTCCTTGGCCTGCTTGAGGTTGTCGTACCAAGACGGTGTGTGCTTTTGCTTCATCATCATCATCATTGGTCCCGCCATCTCCTCGAAGTCCTTGCTGAACCTCGTGTTAGTCCCCACGTTCTCCTTCCGCAGGGAATTCAGTCCGTAGAAGGTGGCAAAAATGTCGACGTCCATGCCCATCATTACACCTCCGGATGCCATGACACTGGCTGCCATCATCTTGTCCACCGTCCCGGAAAACAGCACTATAGACATTCGATTTGCCATGCTATGTCCTGACGAATTCACCCAGGAAGTTAGCTAAAAAACAGGGTGCCCGATTCTCGGCGTTGAGAATCAGTATTCCCATTCATATATATGCATACGACGGGAAACCGCGGCATGCGGGACAGAGTGGCTGAAATGCAGGCTGATCTTTGCAAGACGTTGGGGAGTCCCACTAGGATCGCGATCCTGAAGTCGCTCGAGGACGGCGAGAAGACGGTGGGTCAACTTTGTCGGCAGCTCGTACTGAATCAGGCGAACGTCTCACAACACCTCGCAGTCCTGAGGAATAGGCGCATGGTGGTTACCAGAAAGTCAGGCAAGAATGTGTACTATCAGGTGTCCAACCCGAAAATCGTCAAAGCGTGTACTCTGATGAGGGAGGTGCTTCTCGAGCAGTTTGAGGAGACCAAAAGGCTGACCATGGTAGCGGTGAAAGCGAGGTCCGTTCCCCGGCCAACCCTGACGGCTTGACGGGATTCGCAGATACCCCCTGGGTTTCGGCTGCCCTAATCTCCTGATACGATTCGATTCCCTCTCTCACTACAAAGCCGAGTATGACCGCCGTCGCGAGGTAGTCAGCCCACCATAAGCCGAAGAAGTACTCCGCAAGAAGCCCCGAGAGTAGTGCCACGGACATGAAGAAACAGGTGGCCGACTCGACGGCATCTATCGACAGGGGAAGGCATCTAGTCTCCCTCCCTATCCTGCGTTTCTCTAGCCAGAGATACGGCATGATGACAACGGCTCCCGCCGCGATTGCGACTCCCAGCACCGACCCCTCCGGCCTGAGCCCAGAAGCATATGCATATGCAGCAGCCAACCCAATGATGGGGACCAACGCGAAGAGTAGCAGCGTAGTTATTAGCGCCGTCCGCCTGCCTAATCCTGCGGAACCAGTCACGTCCCCCCTTAGATGACTGAAGACGACAAACGCCGAGAGGAGCTCGACCACACTGTCGCCGCCGAACGCGAGTAGAGCGAAGCTTCCTGCTATCAAGCCGACGCCTATCGAACCAGCGACCTCCACAATCATCCACAGGGAACTGAAGTACTCTATCGAAATTGCCCGACTTAGCCTGCCCCTCCTCCATGCGACATGACTTGCGGGGCAACAGCATCCGATGCAGTTTGCGCACTTGTCAGGGGCGATGCAGTTCTCGCAAGAGGTCTCCGTGCAACCACATGACTCGCACAGTGCGATTCCCGCGGCCAAAATCATTTGGGCTCGGCGCCATTGCGGCTTATCAAGATGCGCTTATCAGTGCGTGAGCACCCTTGCAGATTCATCACTGTCGCCCCCCATTGATGAGGCTGAGTGTCATTTTCAGGATAGGGACTGTCAGCTAGCTTGCATACTCCTTCGGATCGTTGTCGAACGTCCGCTTGCACCCCGGGTTGCAGAAGTAGTAGGTCTTACCCTCATAGACGGATATCCACTTCGCCCCCTTCTCTTCCACCTTCATCTTGCAGATTGGGTCTATTGCTGTCATCGCTTCCATATCACCCCCTTTTCATCCTCGCCTCGAGATGTGTACCTTCCCCTTGAAACCGACCCTATCTGCGACCTCGAAGATTCTCCTTTCGACTTCGACTTCGCTGGCCCTCTCGGGGTCGTATTCGACGACCACCTTGTTCAGCATCGGAAGCTGCTTGACCTCGTTGATCCCCTCCGTTCTCATGAGTTCCTTCTTGAAACCCGGAGTGCAAGCCACGCAGCTTATGCTGGCCACCGAGAACCTGACCTCCCTTGGCCTAGGCCTTTCACTAGAATCGCTCAAAGTTTGGGCTTGAACCTCCTGAGGGAAAGCGAGTTCGCCACCACGGTGACCGACGACATGGCCATCGCAGCGCCCGAGAGAATGGGATTGAGCAGAACGCCGATCAGGATGTAAAGCAGTCCTGCGGCAACGGGAATCAGGGCGACGTTGTAAGCGAAGGCCCAGAATAGATTCTCTTTCACCTTCCTCATCGTTTTCCTTGAGAGCTGGATTCCAGCGACGACGTCCCTTGGGTCGTCCCTCATCAGAATCATGCCCCCGGTCTCAATGGCTACGTCCGAACCGGAGCCAATCGCAATCCCGACGTCCGCCTGCGCCAGCGCGGGGGCGTCGTTAATCCCGTCGCCGACCATGGCGACCTTTCGGTGTTCCCTCTCTTGGAGCTCCTTCACGATTTCAGACTTCCGGGTGGGAAGGACCTCAGCGAAGCATCTCTTTATGCCGAGTTCCGCAGCAATCGCCCGTGAAGTCTGCTCGTTGTCTCCGCTTATCATGATGGTGTCGAGCCCCATCTTGTGAAGGGCCCCAATCGCCTCTTTGGAAGAGGGTTTGATTGTGTCAGCCACGGCGATCGCCCCGACCAGTTCTCTATCCTCCGCAAGCATCATCACGGTCTTGCCCTGGGCACGGAGCCCATCCATTCTTGCTGTCATCCCTTCATCGATACTCACGCCATATTGACCAAGCAGGCGCGCATTGCCGAAGAGCAACTCCTTGCCATCATGGACAGCTTTGATCCCCAGGCCTGGAACAGAATCGAAGGTTTCGGGTTCAGGTACATCCCCATTCGAAAAAGCCTCTCTGTATCTACTCAAGATTGCCGAGGCTAGGGGGTGTTCCGAATTTCTTTCTGCGATGGCTGCAAGCTTCAGGACCCTGTTCGTATCGTCTCGGACTGTCGAGTCCAGTACATCTGTAACCGAAGGCTCCCCCTTGGTGAGAGTCCCCGTCTTGTCAAAGACTACCGTGTTGATTTTCTCTGTCCTCTCGAGATATTCTCCGCCCTTGATCAGTATGCCATTCTCCGCGCCCTTTCCTGCGCCGACCGAGATAGCCGCAGGGGTGGCGAGGCCAAGCGCACATGGGCACGCAATGACAAGGACTGCGACAGCGGCTGTGAAGGCAAAGCTGATCGGCTTCCCGGCAACGAAGACCCAGAG
>Ga0335081_10002662_pt1 | contig 28085 bp, 33 predicted proteins | sample Lox_Sample_35_FD_206713 | JGI IMG/M metagenome (GOLD analysis project Ga0335081, IMG submission 206713) | Soil microbial communities from Loxahatchee National Wildlife Refuge, Florida, United States - Lox_Sample_3.5 | ecosystem: Environmental > Terrestrial > Soil > Wetlands | place: USA...
TGCCCTCGGCATTGCAGATAGCATTCCCGCAGACGACGGGGCAGTATATCCGGCTGGTGGGGCTCTCGGAGCTGCACGGCAACCCCTGGACCTCAGCGGCTGAGATCGACGTTCTGGGACACTAAATCCCGGCTATTGTTTTTTTTCGTGGCCCAGGGGCTGCGGTGCCGGCTTGAGCGAACGCAGATAGGCAACCACCGCCTTGGCGTCGCTGCGATTGTAGCGATACTCCGGCATCGGCGGGTTGGCCTTCGTCCCATCTGGCGCGATCCCTGTAATCAAGAACCTGATCGCCTGCTCATCTGTCCAGTTGGGCAATCCGGCGATGCCCGGCGAAACCGACGTCCAGCCCGGAATAGGGAACGCCGGCTTGATGAACAGCTCCGCGCCAGCCAACCATTTCTCTTTGATAAATTGACCCTGCTGGTCGCGCGGCGTGTGGCAGTCGTGGCACCCGCCTATGTCGATGGCGAGATACTTTCCGCGAGCAACCTGCTGGTTCTGCTCATCGGAAGCGGAGCGGAGTCGTGGCGCGAGGACGAGGAGCCCGCATATCAGGCACAATGCGGCAAGAGCACGGCGCAGACGCATGAACACTTCTCCCTCAATCGGTCAGCGGCGCTGAATTCTACCCTGGTTCGTGCGCTCAAGCCACACGAACGCACGTTCATGCGATGGAATCTGCGGTAGCTGACCCCAGGCCTCCAAAGGTGCTATCTTGTGAAGTCTGAAATTGACTGGAGGGAATCCTATGCAGCGCAAAGCCAGCGCCGTCTGGAGAGGCGGCCTCAAGGACGGAAAAGGAACGGTTTCCACCGACAGTGGAGTGCTGAAGCAGACTCCGTACTCCTTCAGCACGCGTTTCGAGAACCAGCCCGGCACCAATCCCGAAGAACTCATTGCCGCCGCGCACGCCGGTTGCTTTTCCATGGCGCTTTCGGCGCAGCTGGGCAACGCCGGCATGACCGCCGAGAGCATTGAGACGTCGGCCACACTGACCATGGAGAAGACCGATGCCGGGTTCACCATCACCGCCGTTCACCTCGACGTCAAAGCGCGCATTCCCAACGCCGATCCGTCGAAGTTTGAGGAGGCCGCCAATAACGCAAAGAAAGGGTGCCCGGTTTCGCGGGTACTCAACGCCAATATCACGATGACGGCAACTCTGGCGGCAGAGCGGGCAGCTTAGATTTATAGCTCAAGGTTTTCAGTTCGAAGACAGTCTCGCCTCCGTGCTGAAAGAAGAAACACCGGCCTGGGATGAGGAGCGCCGGTGAGGAAGTCATTCGCTGTTGCTGCGCAGGATTTCCCGAATCTCGCGGTTGATGCGGGCCGCCTCGCGAGAGGCGTTTTCTATCAACCCTACCCACTTGCGTGTTTCCTCGTCCAGCTTGGCTTGTCCCAGGAGGTATCCCGCCTGCATGATGGTTTCGATCGTGTTGCTTAGATCGTGGGCCAGCGTGCGCAGCTTGGTGCTGACATCGAGCGGAATTTTGAAAGAGTTGCCCATCTAGCCTGGGTGTCGAAGATTGCTGGACACCTCAGTGTACAACACCAAACCATCTGCCGAGAAAAACCCTGTGTAGAAGGCAAGTCCAGTCGCTGGTTAGGTTTGACAGGTTTTCCGCCGTCTGCAAGAATCAAGGATGCCAACCGCGGAGCTGAGATGATCCGTGCGCTCCGCAGCAGCATGCCGAAGTGGCGGAATTGGCAGACGCGCATGGTTCAGGTCCATGTGCCCGCAAGGGCGTGGGGGTTCGAGTCCCTTCTTCGGCACCATTCCTAGCCGAGTTCCGTTGTCTTCAGCTCAGTCGTTTTGGATCGAGCCAACGGGCTAAGATTCAGACTGTGAGGTGAAAGCAATCGGCGATAGAATGCCGTCGTGTAATGGCGATGGAACCGCAGAGCAACAAGGGCTTCCCGTGGGTGCCAGTCACCCGACGACGGCGCTTTCCCAGATACCACGCCGACTTGCCGCTCAGGATACGGGATCCTCTCGAGCGCAATCTTGATGGACATTGCGTAGTGCTCTCCGAAGGGGGACTGGGCGGAACTGTCGCCGAGACCCTCGCAGTGGGAGGCGTCGTGCAGCTGCAATTCCAGGTTCCGACCCACCCGGCGTTGTTTGAAGTGTGGGCTATCGTTCGCGATCATGGCGGCCTGCATCACGGCTTTGAGTTTGTATTTCTCTCGGATTTGGAACGGGCAGCCATCCGGCGATTCTGCGCCGGGCTAACCATTCAATCCGAGCCCGGGCGGGCGGATTTGTAGTCTCGCAGCCCGCCGGTCCGGCGAACCGAATGTCCTTGCAACGCCCCCTCCCGATGAGCACAATTCCGGGTGCAAGCCGCCGCGGGCCCCAGGCTGGCTCGTCGGCGCGAGAGGAGAGTCTCATGCGATGCACCATGATGGACTATCCACTGACGTTGATGCATTTGCTGGAGCGCGCGGGCAGATACTTCTCCCGAACCGAGGTCATTTCACGGCTGCCGGATAAGTCCCTGCACCGTTCTACATTGGGCAATTTTTACCGGCGGTCACGCGCGCTGGCGGCCGCGCTGATCCGCATGGGCATGAGGAAAGGCGATCGCGTGGCCACCCTCATGTGGAACCATTACGCGCATCTGGAAGCATACTTCGGGATTCCGGTTGCCGGCGGCGTCGTGCATACACTTAATCTGCGGCTTCATCCGGACGATATCGCTTACATCGCCAACGACGCCGGCGACCGCTTTCTGATCGTGGACGACGTTCTGCTGCCGCTGCTCGAGCAATTCAAGGATCGAATTCATCTGGAGCGGATATTTGTGGTGCCGCTGACTGGAAAGCCTGTACCGGCGGGGTATGAAGACTACGAGGAGCTACTCAAGACCGGAGTGGGCGGATGCGATTACCCGGAGCTGGACGAGAAGGATCCGGCAGCCATGTGCTACACCTCGGGGACAACCGGCCGGCCACCTGGAGTGGTCTACTCGCATCGCTCGATGGTGCTCCATTCCCTGTGCACGATCGCGCCGGATACTTTCGGCATCGCCCAGCATGAGGTGGTAATGCCGGTGGTGCCTATGTTCCACGTTCTCTCCTGGGGAATTCCACATGCGGCGGTGATGGTTGGGGCCAAGCTCGTGATGCCAGGTCCTCACCTGGACCCGCAAAGCCTGGTGGACTTGTGCGAACGGGAAAGGGTGAGTTTGACTACGGGCGTACCCACAGTGTGGCTCGCCGTGTTGCAACTGCTCGACCGCAAAGAGCGAGAGTTCAACCTTGTGCGTGGACTGCGTATCCTCGTCGGCGGTTCGGCGGCGCCGGAAGCGATGATCCGCGGCTTCGACAAGCACGGCATCACCGTAATCCACGCCTGGGGCATGACTGAGACGTCGCCGATTGCGACCGTGTCAAGGCTGAAACCGCATTTGCACGCCTTGCCGGAAGACACGCGTTATGCGGTGCGCGCGAGAACAGGATGTGCCATTCCCTTCATCGATCTCAGAGTCATAGGCGAAGATGATCGCGAGGTTGCCGCCGACGGCAAGGCCATGGGCGAGATTCAGGTGCGGGGGCCCTTTGTCACCGGCAGCTACCATAATAAACAGCGTGATCCGGGAAAGTTCACGCCGGATGGATGGCTGCGCACGGGAGACGTGGCGACCATCGACACCGAGGGTTACATCAAAATCTGCGATCGCACCAAAGACCTCATCAAGTCGGGCGGAGAGTGGATCAGTTCGGTGGATCTGGAAGGCGCAATCATGGGCCATCCCGCGGTGGCGGAAGCTGCGGTGGTGGCGGCTCCGCACCCGAAATGGGGTGAGCGGCCGATTGCTTTCGTGGTCCTGAAAGCCAACGCGTCGGCGACGCCGGAGGAAATCGCCAGGTTTATCGAGCCCAGATTCGCCAAGTGGTGGCTGCCGGATAATTACATCTTTGTCGATGCCATCCCGCGGACCTCGACGGGGAAGTTCCTCAAGCGTGAACTGCGTGAGCGAGCTGCCCAGCGCAAAATAGCGGAAGCGGGCTAGTGACGCCGTATGCCGGCCGAGAATACCAACCGCGATCCTCGCGTCTACCACGCCGCGGAGCGCACGTTCCTGGCTTGGATTCGAACCAGCCTCGCGCTCATGGCGTTCGGTTTTGTGGTCGCGCGCTTTGGTCTTTTTTTACGAGAGCTGGAGGCTGCTCGTGGGGGATTGCCCGTGGAGCCGTCGCCTCTGTCCCTTCCGCTGGGTGTCGGCTTGGTCCTGGCCGGTGTGATGACCGACGTTTGGGCTTCCTGGCGTCATATGCGATATGTGCGCGAGTTCAATGAGGGACGGGAACTCATGGTCGGCCCCTCCAGGCTGGCTATCGTTCTGTCGCTTGTGCTGGCGGTGGTTGGCGTGGTGCTGGCTTTCTATCTTGGAACTACCAGGGCGCGCCAGCCGGCTCCGCGCACCACGTCGAGCGCGCGGTCAGTATCTGCAAACCGCTTGGGCGCAGTATCTCATTTCCGGCAGCGTCCGCCCGGCCCATAGGAGGTAAACGTGGACTCAAAGGAAGAAAAAAACCTGCCCGGTTCGAACAACCGGGAGCTGGTAGAGCACGTTGCGGAAGCCCACAAGATCTTGAGTGCGCTGCAGCCTCAGGCCAACCAGCACCCCGCATTGAACGAGGCAGTCCGCGAAGCGATCCAGCGGCTTGAAATGGCTATGGCCCTGCTTTCTGTCAAAACGGGGGGAATGTTCTAGCCTAGGTGCCGACGGGATTGCCGCTCGTCATACTTCGCGCCCACTGCATGGCTTTCCAGTGGCACTCCGCCACGAAGCTGCCCTGGAGGTGCAGTTGTCCCGAGAGTTGCGAGACCCGGTCCCACTGGCCATTTTCCTGCGCCAGCATAAGGTCGTAGACAGGGGAAAGCGCGCTTTTCTCGCCCAGCAACACGGCTGAGGTCTCCCGGTCCAACGAGATGCCGGAAAGCACCAGCGGCATGGGAATCCCGAGGATCGCATCCATCAGGGAGAGCAGACCCACAAGAAACAGGTCGGGTCCGGCAGGCGGCAGTTTCCGGCCCAGCAGCTCGCAGAACTGCGCGCGCACCAGCGCAGCCAGCAGCAGGTCCGAACTCCGGCTCTGGCAGGCCACCAGAGTGGTGGCAAGGCGAACCCAGCGCCTCACCTCCCGCTCGCCGAGCATTACCAGCGCATGCCGCACCGAACGAATCTCCGCCGGAAACCCGAAGACCGGCGAATTCAGATAACGCAGAAGCCGGTAGCAGAGCGAGGCCTCGCCCTTGATCGCATTCTCAAGCTCGCGGGCATCGAGTTGTGTTTGCGATACCGCCTTGAGAACGCGCAGATAGTTGACGCGATTGGCGGGGATGTCGCGAGCGCGCATCAGTTCAGGCCGGCGGAAAAAATGTCCCTGAAAATAGTCGAAGCCCACCTCCCGGCTGGCAAGAAACTCTTCTCGGGTCTCTACTTTCTCGGCGAGCAGCCGGCATTGCCCTCCGCTTTTTTTGAAAATGGCGCTGCTCTCAGCGAGAGGCGTCTGCCGGATGTCAACTTTGATGATGTCGGCCAGTTCGATCAGGCCTTCGCGCGGATCGCCGGAAATGAAATCGTCGAGGGCAATCATGTATCCCGCCTTCTTCAGACTTCGGCACTTGGCAATCACCAAGTCGTCGGCGGGTACGGTTTCAAGGATTTCTACTACCACGCGATCGGACGGCAACAGGCTGACGTAATCGTTAAGCAGCAGGTCGCGGGTGCAATTGATGAAGGCTCGGCGTCCATCGCAGAGCACGTCGAGACCCATCAGCAAGAAAGTGTCGAGCGTGCTGCGTGATGCGGCATCGCCGTCCGCACTCGAGAAGTAATCCACAATTCCATCGCGGAACAGCAGTTCATAACCCAGCACGTTCTCACTGGCGGTCAAAATAGGCTGACGCGCCACGTAGCGCATGTAGCGGGAATCATCGCTGACGGATGTGCTCAGGCCGGTGGTCATGGCTCGGCCGCAGGCGGGAGCTGTTTGCTGGCGCGTCCTGCAACTCCGTTTTCCAGAAAGTCAGTCACTTGCTCGACTCCCTGACTAAGGCACTGGTCAGGGCCACCAGTTCGATGGGAATCGCATCCAGGGGCAGGACTTTGCGGAGGGTTCCCTGTTCGGCGCAGGCGCGTGGCATTCCGTAGACCGCGCAGGTGCGTTCATCCTGCCCGATGGTCATGGCCCCGCAGCTATAGAGCGCGCGCATGCCGTGCTCCCCGTCCGAACCCATTCCGGTAAGGATCACCCCCAAAGCATGCCTGCCACATACTTCGGCAACCGAGAGCATCATTACGTCCACCGACGGAATATGCATCACGCCCGCGGGCTCCTTGGAAAGACTTGCGGTCAGCGACACGCCTCGTCGTTGGACTGTAATTTGCCATCCCGCGGGAGCGATCGAGACTGTTCCCGGTTCAAGCGCCTGGCCCTGGCTTGCCTCCTCAATCTTTAACTGGCAAAGACCGTTCAGCCGCCGGGCAAACGGGGTGGTGAATCCCGGCGGCATGTGCTGCACCACCAGCAGCGGGGCAGGGAAGTCTCCCGGAAGCATGGGCAGAATGCGATGCAGAGCGGCCGGCCCTCCGGTGGAACATCCGATGGCGACCAGAGAAATGCTGGCGGATGCCGGCGCGGGGCGCGGTGCCGGTGGCGGCTGCGTGAACGATGCTGCGTGGACAGCGCTCGCGCCAAGGCGTGCCCGGCTCGCATAGGCCGCCTTCACCTTGGCAATCAATTCGTCTCGCACTCCGTGCGCGCCGGCATAGCCGGCAGGCTTGGGCACATAGTCGAAGGCTCCCAGCGCCAGCGCGTCGAGAGTCGCCTCGGCGCCTTCTTCGGTCAGGGAACTGAACATAATGACTGGCCGCGGATTCTCATGCATGATGCGATCGAGCGCTTCCAGGCCATTCATGACCGGCATCTCAACGTCGAGGGTGACAACGTCCGGATCGAGGGTGCGCACCTGCTGCAGGGCGTTCAGCCCGTCCTTGGCCAGACCGATTACTTTTATGTCCTTGTCCGATTGCAGCAACCGGCTCAGCGCCGAGCGCATCACGGCGCTGTCGTCGGCAATCAGAACCCGAATTGGCTGCCGAAAATGTTCGATCAGCATCTTCAAACAAGCTCAAATAGTGTGGTAACCGACTGCTCGACCTCGGTTATGAAAGCGTCCAGTTCGAGCGTGAAGCGCGCAAGATCGAAGTCCCGCATCTGGGGGAGCTCGGCAGCGGCAAAGGCCCATGCCGGCTCGGTTGCCAGATCGATAAAGCCGATTTCCTCGAAGCCGTATCCCAGATTGCGCAGCCGGCAAAGAATGTCGGACAGGCTCACGATGGCCGCCAGGCAGCGATGCTCGGTGGCCTGTTCCACTTCATGGTGATGGCGCAGGACGTTGTAGTAGGTCGCCGGTAAGCTCCATTTCTGCGCCAGCATGCCGCCGATCTCGCAGTGATCGAAACCGTTATGCTCGCGTTCGCAGAGATAGAGAGCCCGATGCTCGCGCGAGGCGGCAAGGGCTGCGGTTTCAAATTCCGCGGGACAGGCTGCCATGGCAACCATGATCCCCAGATCGTGCAGAAGACCGGCGGAATAAGCCTGCTCTGGAGCCGCATAACCGGCCTGGTGACAGAACTTTTGCGCCACCATGGCGACGGCCAGGGAATGCGCCCACAGTGCGCGCGCGGGAACCACGCCTTTGCCCGCGAATGCTTTGAGCAGAGAGCACGCCATCGCGATCTGGCGCACCCGGTTGACGCCGAGGCCCATGACCGCGCCCCGCACCGTATCAATCGGGTAGCGCATGCCGAACAGCGGCGAATTGATCATGCGCAGGCACTGCGCCGCCAGCGACGGGTCGCGGGAGATGATCGTAACCACCTGCTCAATGCTCACTTCTTCCGCCGGCTCGCACAGGTGTTGCAGCAGGGGCACCAGCAGAGTGGGAATGGTGGGAAGGCTGCCGATCTCCTCCAGTTTCGTCTCGATGCGCTCCATGATAGCGCGGTTCATGCTGCGCCTCCGGCACGCTTTTCCGGCTTGAAGTAGGCGGTTGCGCCAGGAAAATGGACCAGGTGAAAGTCGTTGTTGACTCCGTAAAGCGACTCGGCGTGACCCACGAACAGGTAGGAATTGGGCACCAGATTGTTGTAGAAGTGCTGGACGATGCGCCGGCGCACTACCCCGTCGAAATAGATCATGACGTTACAGCAGAAGATCGTGTCCATCCCCTTCATAAAAGTCATCCGCGCATCGTCCATAAGGTTCAGGCGCGAAAACTTGACCAGCGCCTTCACCTCGGATTTCACCGCCAGCCGCTCTCCGGCGGAAGTGAAGTATTTCAGGCGCATCAGCGGGTTCACGTTGCGCAGCGCGTAGTCGCCGTAGACTCCCGCCTGCGCCGCTTCCAGCGAACGCAGATTAAGATCGGTGGCCACGATTTCCGTGTTCACGTTCTTCAGCGCTCCTTCACGCTCCTCCAGCAGCAGGATCGCCAGCGTGTAAGCCTCTTCGCCGGTGGAGCATCCCGCGCTCCACAGTCGCAGATGGCGGAACGCGAGATGGCTCTTGTTCTTCAGAATCGCGGGCAGAACCACCCGCCGCAGCGCTTCCAACTGGGGCGCGTTGCGAAAGAAGCAGGTTTCGCCAATGGTGATCTCGTTGAGCAGTTCCTTGATTTCATCGTCGCGAATGGAGCTTATGGTCAGACAGTCGTAGTAGGCCCGCAGCGAAGAGATGCTCAAATGCTGCATGCGCCGGCCGCAGCGGTCCTCGAGAAACTGCAGTTTGTGATCGGGCTGAAGGATGCCGGCCACCTGATAGATGAGATCGCGGATCTTGCGCAGGTGAGAGTTTTGGGCCGCCCCGGATTGGGTCGCCGGCCCGCTGGAGGCGGGCGATACGAAGTTCGTGTTAGCCACGGAGTGTCCCCGCGGATGCGTACCGTGGCGGGTTCGCCAGTTTCAGCAGGGCGGGCAGGTCCAGCAGCAGCCGCACCGTTCCATCTCCGCTGATGGTTGCTCCGGCGACTCCCGGACATCTTCCAAAAAATGAGCTTAGTGGCTTGATGACTGTGGCTTCTTCACCCACCAAGCGATCCACCAGCAGCGCAATGCGGCGTGAGCCGAGGCTGGCTATGACCACCTTGGAAGAAACGGCGTCCTGACTTTCATTTCCTGGCACCGAGAGGATGCGTTGCAGCCGCACCAGGGGCAATGTTCTTCCGTTCGTGTGCAAAACGTCTCGCCCCTCCACTACATGAATTTCGTCCCCGGTTACCCGCAGCGTTTCCACCACACTGCGCATGGGGAGGCCGTACGTCTCCTTCGCAACCTGAACGAACAGCACCGGAAAGATGACCATGGTCAGCGGCAGCTTGAGGGTCACAGAGGTACCCACTCCCGGGGTGCTGTCGAGTTCCACGCTGCCGTTGATCTTCTTGAGGTTGGTATTGACCACATCCATGCCGACCCCGCGGCCGGAGATGTCGCTGGCGGTTTCGCGAGTGCTGAACCCGGGCAGGAAAATCAGCTCAAGAATTTCGCGGCGCTCCATGGTCCGCAATTGCTCGGCCGAGACCACGCCTTTTTCCAGGGCCTTGCGGGAAATGCGGTCGGGATCGATGCCGGCCCCATCATCGGAGATGCTGACGACGATGTGATCACCTTCCGTGCGCGCCTCCACCCGGATGGTGCCGACCCGCTTTTTCCCGAGTGCTTCACGCCTGTCCGCGGGCTCGATGCCGTGGTCCATTGAGTTACGGATCAGATGGATCAGCGGATCGCCCAATTGCTCGGCCATGATGCGGTCCAGCTCGGTTTCGCCGCCCTGAATTTGCAGGTCAACTTCACGGCCGAGCTGGCGCGCGAGGTCGCGCACGATCCGGGGCAGCCGGCGGAAGACCGTGTCGATGGGCAACATCCGCGTTTTCAGACCGGCGGCCTGAAGTTCTTCCGTGATGAACGACAGGCGCGTGGTGGAGCGGCTCAGTTGTTCACCCAGTTCTGACAGGCTGATGTTCTGAGCCTCGACGCTGCGCGAGAGCTGCAGCAGGCGATTCCGCTCCAAAGCCAGTTCGCCCACCATATTGATCAGGTTGTCGAGCTTGGCCACATCGACGCGCATGCTGGCGGGTGAATCCTGTTCGGCAGCGGTTTTCGATGCTACTGTCGGGCTCGATTCCTTGCCCGCAGCCTCGACCCTGCGGACAGTTTCGCGAACTCCCTCGCCATCAGGAGCTTTGCCCGCCGCCGGCGCGGGCAAGCTGGCTTCTGGCACGACGGACGCGCTCTCAGATTTATTCGCGCGGAGGGCGTCCAATGCCGAAATCAGCGGCTCCAGATCGTAGGCTCCGGTGCGCCTGGCGCGAATGTCCTTCAGCATGCTGCGCAGCAGATCCACAACTTTCAGCAGAAGGTCCACGATGTGTGGTGTGGCGATGTACAGCCCTTTGCGGAGATCGTTCAGAACATCTTCCGCCCGATGGCTGACACGTACCATCTCGTCAAACCCAAGGAATCCGGAAGTGCCTTTGATCGTGTGCAAAGCGCGGAAGATGCGATTCAGGATCTCGGAATCGGTGGGTGCGGACTCGAGCGCCACCAGATCCTGGACTGCCTGGTCTACCAACTCCGAACTCTCAACCAGGAATTCCTGTATCAGCGGGTCGTCTTGAAGCAGCTCTTGATCCATGTTGGTGCAGAGATGGGCCATGCGTCCCTAAAAGGGACAGGAAGGTTCGGACAGCCTCCTCACTCAACTCCTTCAGATATCGGTACCTTGCTGCGCCTGGGGTCTGCCGCTCTGCCCAGGCTGCAAGCTGGCGAACCGATTACTTATGCATGTGCAGGGCCAGAGCGAGTCTGCCTTCTGCTGGCTCTACGGGCTTGGGGCGGAATTGGAAACGATAACCAGATCGATGCGGCGATTTTTGCGCCGTCCCTCTTCGCTGTCATTGCTCGCAATAGGACGATATTGCGCATAGCCGCCCACGGAGATTCGCTCCGGATTAAAGTTGTACTTGCTGACCAGCATATTGACGACTTCGGTTGCGCGCGCGGTCGAGAGATCCCAATTCGACCGGTAGCTGGAGTTGTGGATGGGCACGTCGTCGGTGTGCCCTTCCACGCGCACCTCGAAATTGCGCTCTCGCAGCGCAGAGGCGACATGAGCGAGGGTGGGCTCGGCTTGCGGCAGTAATGCGGCATTGCCGCTGTCAAAGAATCCCACTTCGCGCAGACTCACGACCAGGCCGCCGGGAGTCAGGCGCAGGTCGAGGTGATGTTCGCGCAATTCCTTCCCCAAGGCCTCTTCCAGTTCCCGCTTGATCTCAGAGGGCGAGACGCCGGTACCTCCGGCGCCGCCGGCAGCGTGCTCCTTGCCGCTGAGATCGTTGATCGCGCGGGCCAAATCCGGACCCGGAAGCACCGCTGGAACTTTGCTGGGCGCCGACCCCGATTCAGCGCCGACCGAAGGGCTAGCCGCGGTTCCCGAGAACACGCCCATATGCTGAAATCCACCCTGAATGGCAGCCGCTATCTGGGCCACTTTCTTGTTGTCGACCTGTGACGATGCGTACAAGACCACGAAAAAGGCAAACAGCAGAGTAATAAAGTCCGCGTACGAGACCAGCCACCGTTCGTGGTTCGCGTGCGCGGCGTGTTTTTTTCGCCGGCTCATTTTGTTTCTTCCTTCTGCTCCCGCTCGTGCTCTTCCAGATAGCCGAGAAGCTTGGTCTCCAGCATGCGCGTGTTCATGCCTTCCAGAATGGAAATGACGCCCTCCAGGGTCATTTCCCGAAGAATGTGTTCTTCGCGAAGCCTGATTTTCAGTTTGCCGGCGGCGGGGAGAAAAAACAGGTTCGCGCACCCGACGCCATAAATGGTTGCCACAAAAGCCACGGCGATTCCTTTTCCGACCTCGTCGATGTTCTCCAGGTGCTGCATCACCTGGATGAGACCCAGCACCGCTCCGATAATTCCCACCGTGGGAGCAAAGCCTCCGGCGGACTCGAACACCTGCGGGACGCGCTCTTCCGTTTCTTCCTTGTTGTCCAATTCCAGTTCCATCATTTTGCGCAGTTCCTGCGGTTCGGTTCCGTCGACGGCCAGCATGAGGGATTTCTTCATGAAGGGATCCTGGATGTTAGGCAATTCCGAGTCCAGCGAGACGATCCCATCCTTGCGCGCGCGGTTGGCGTAGCCGACCAGTTCCTTGATCAGCGCCCCGGGCTCCACGGATTTCGCGAAGAAAACGCGCATCAGGTTTTTGCCCGCGGCCAGAACCACCTTCAAGGGGAATTGGACCATAACCGCGCCGATGGTGCCTCCGAGCACGATCATGGCGGCCGTGGGCTGCAGGATCTGGCCCAGCTTGCCGCCTTCCAGCAGCAATCCCGCCAGAATTCCGCCCACCGCGAGAAGAATGCCTCCGAAGGTGCTCTTATCCATGGAACGGGCCTCCGTCTGGTTCTTCACTTTGAGGCTCGCTGACACTTGAACCGGCTAACCCGAGGTTTGCGCCCATGGAAGGCAATCCGGCCAGCACCGCCCTCCGGAACTCGATGATGCGGCGGATCACCTCCTCGGTGCTTTCGCGGACCAGGACTTTCTCTCCTGTGATCAACGTGATCACGGTATCGGGCGCCGCGTCCACAAACTTCACCAGATCGGAGTTCACGGCCAAGGGCGTGTTGTTAAGTCTTGTAAGTTGGATCACAAACTTCTCCGGCACCCAGGAGGCAATGAACGAGGTTTGCATCGGCACATGGAGGGGTTTTCTTAAGGCGATTGCAAACTGCGAACCGCCAATTGGTTGAGCGGGTTACCAGCGTCACGGCGCCGCTATCAAGCTGCGCCCAGGAAGTTCCGATGATGGGGGTGCGAACAGCGCCCCGCACGACGCAGGCGATAACTGCCCGGCTCAGCGGGAAACAAATAAAAGGAGATTCGTCATGTCAATCAGCATTCTGAACAACATTTCCGCCCTGGCAGCGGAGAATCAGTTATCGCTAACCCAGGCAAGCCTGCAGAAGACCTTGGGGCAATTGTCTTCTGGACAGCGTATCAACTCCGGAGCCGACGACGCCGCCGGCCTGGCGATCGCCAACGGTTTGCAGGCCAACATCAGCGCCCTCACCCAGTCCGCCCAGAACGCGACTTCCGGTTCCGGCATGCTGCAGGTGGCGGACGGCGCACTTTCTCAGGTGACCTCGCTTCTCAACCGCGCCGTTACTCTGGCGACCGAAGCTTCCAACGGCACCGTGCAGGGCAGCCAGTTCACCGCCATGCAGAACGAGTTCAGCAACATCATCACCGAGATCAACAACATCGGTACTGGCACCTACTACAACGGGCAGCAGGTGTTCAGCGGCAACAACATGAAGGTGTTCATGAATGACGGGAGCCACGACCTTTCCGTCACCGCCGCCATGCCAACCTTGAGCGCCAGCGGGATCGGCTTCGGCGCGCAGGCTTCGACTACCCTGAACGCAATCGCCAAGCCCGCCGACGGTGACACCGTGACCATCGGTTCGACCACGTACCGTTTCAAGACCGTGATGGCCCAGGCGAACGACATCCAGATTGGCGGCACCGCGCAGGCGACGCTCGCCAGCCTGGCTTCGGCGATCAACGGTACCGGGACGGCAGGAGTTGATTTCTACGCCGGCACCGGCAAAAGCACGGAGGTCAACGCGGTCGCCAATGGCGATAGCGTGGTTTTGACGGCACTGGCGGCTGGAGTAGCCGGCAACGCTTTGGCGTCCACGACCACCAGCACCAAACTCGGGTTCAGCTCCGGCGCAACCTTCAGCGGCGGCGCCGCCGGCGCTGACATCTCCAACAGTACGGACGCAGCGCTGGCCCTGACCGCGGTCAACAATGCGGTTCAGACCGTGGCCGGATATCGCGGCAACTTGGGCGCCTCAATCAACCAGTTGCAGGCCGCCACCGCGGTGGTCAACACCCAGATTCAAAACCTGTCGCAGTCGGAAGACGGCATCATGGCCGCCGACATACCGACCGCCGTCGCCAACATGACGAAGTTCAACATCCTGCAGCAGACCGGCATGGCCGCCCTGTCGCAATCCAACCAGATGCAGCAGGCGGTCCTCAAGCTGTTGCAATAACGCCACTTACCTCCTGACCTGGTGGGGCTTAATGCCCCACCAGATTTTTGCCGATAAAGAACAGGCGAGGCGCCGGAGGCCACAGCATGTCGTCACCCTTCACAATCAGCATGCCATCCCTTCTCTCCGGGCAAGGCATCGATGTCGCTTCCACCGTGCAACAGCTGGTTTCAGCGGCCAGCGTTCCTGAACAAGCATGGGAAACTCAGCAGCAGACCATTCAGTCGCAGGAAGGCGTGATCAACGAAATCAACACCGACCTTACCTCCCTGCAAGCGAGCGTCAATGCTCTCAAGGATCCCGGCGGCGCGCTGAAGGGAGTGACGGTCAATTCCAGCAATAGCAATATCGTTACCGCGACTGCCACCACGGCGGCTTCCTTCGGAAGCCACGTTGTGGTGGTGAATAAGCTGGCCTCGACCGCCTCCGCTTACTCCACGGAAACTGGCTTGACCGCCAGCAGCACCCTGGGGAACGGAAGCTTCACTCTGACCATCGCTGGGCAGACCCAGACCGTTAATTTGAACAATCAGACGCTGAGCCAGCTTGCGCAGAGCATCAACAGCATGAACCTCGGCGTCACCGCGAGCGTAATCACCGATTCCGTCGGGGCTCACCTGGCAATCATGGCCAACAGCTCGGGTGCAGCCGCGGCCTTCACCATCGATGGCACGAACGCCCCGGCACTTGGCCTGACTCAGGGTTCGCCCGGCAACGATGCTTCCGTCAGTATTGATGGCGTTGCCGTATCCAGCGCTACGAATACGGTTTCAGGAGCGCTTCCCGGGGTCACACTGCAGCTTCAAGGCGCGTCCCCGGGACAGGAAGTGCAGATCCAGGCGCAGGCCGATACGCAATCCGCCACCCAGGCAGTCAATGATTTCGTGAGCGCCTATAACAACGTCATTCAGCTTCTGAATTCGCAATTCGCCGTCACCCAGAACTCTGGCGGTGCCAACACTACGAGCCCCCTGGAGAGCGATCCCACGGCCCGCACCGTGCAGCAGCAACTGCTCAGCTTCATGACGCAGAACTTTGGCAGCAACAGCCAGTTCCCAACCCTGGCTTCACTGGGAATCTCGATGAACGACGATGGCACGCTCACTGTCGACAACACGCAACTGAACGCGGCGGTGGCCAACAACTACAGCAGCTTCGTTGACTTTTTCCAGGGATCGAACGGGCTAGCGACCACCCTGAGCTCGCAGCTTACGCAGCTCACCGACCCCATCAAGGGCGCGTTTTACGTCGATTTGAACGGGCTGCAGGATACGTACACCAGCTTGCAGAACCAGGTGAACAACTTCCAGGACTACATCAACAGCCAGCAGCAGCTTTGGATGCAGCAGTACACGCAGCTCAACGTAACCTTGCTTGAGTGGCCCTTCCAGCAGCAGGAGATGGATGCGCTGTTCGGAACCAACTCAAGCTCGAACTCAAACAAATGACATACAACGCCAAAGACTATCAGCGAGCGGCGGTGGCGGGCGCAACCCCGGTAGGGCTGGTCGTTCTGCTCTACGAAAGGCTCATCGCCGACCTGACGCGCGCTGTGGCTGCCATGGAAAAGGGAGATGTGGAGACGCGCGTGGCCGGCATCAATCACGCCTTCCTGATCCTGGCGCAACTGGAAGGATCGCTCGACGCCCGCCAGGCTCCCGAAGCGGCCCGGACTCAAGCCCTTTTCTATAGCGTGGTACGCGCCAAGATCCTGGAGGCTCACCTTAAATCCAGCCGCCAAATGCTGGAAGAACAGATCACGTTGCTCAACGACGTACGGGCAGCATGGGAGCACGTCGATCCAGCGCGGGGTGCGAAGGTCCTGCTTCCGGCGCCTTTGCCGAACGCGGCCCCGGAACAGGGCGAAGATACCCAGGGCAACCTGAACGCGACCGTGTAGATCAGGTTCAGGCATCTGATGGTAAAACAGTCCTCCGCCTTGTTCACTCGCAAATGGATGAAGCAATGCGATGAAGTTAGTTCCTCAACCCAGAACCTGATTACTCGCAAATAACGCGGGTGGATTGGACCAGCAAGTGGGTTCCCGCGCTGGCGATTGCCGGCATCGACTCAGCGGATTTGACCCTGATGCTCGCGATTGTTTCCCTTGTCGGTCAACTCATGGGAGTTCCGAAAACCGCTGAAAGATAAGCGGGTGTGATCCAGCCCCCTGCCAGTTACTTCAAGTAATCCAGCAGAGTCACCGGAAGCACCTTGGCCGCCGCGGCCAGGACGGCCTGATCGTTCGTCTGCGCCTGGGTGAGTTCGGTGGCGGTTTGTGCCATGTCGGCGCCGATGAGCGTGTTCTCTTGCGATTTCAAGTCCGTGCTCTCTTGATTCAATGCGGTTTGCTCATTGTTGAGCTCATTCATCGCATTGCTATAGAACAGGCGTTGCGAGCTGAGATAGTTGAGAGCATTAGAAACGGCGGCGGTCGCATTCGAGGTTGCCGCAGGATCGCCGCTCTGGACAGCCGCCACTAACTGCTCCAGGGAGCCCATTACGTCCGAACCAGGCTGCGTGAACAACTGGCTGCCGGGGACGTTAGTCTGGATCGATCGGCCATCGGCAATGGTGGCCTGATTGACTCCATCGTTGCCGTTATAGACGATCCCAGTAGCACCCACGCTGAACGGCGCGCTGCCGATGGCGGTCCCGCCGAAGATATACGACCCTTGATAAGACGTGTTGGCCAGTTGCATAACCTGGTCGAGCGCGCCCTGAATGCTGGCAGCCAGGGCCTGGCGATCGGCCGTTGACAGAGTGCCGCTGCCGGCCTCAGTACCCAGGCTGATGGCCTGATTCAGGGTCGTAATGACGGAGCCGAGGGCAGAATCAGCCGTCTGAAACCCGCCGTTCAGGCTGTTGATGCTTTGCAGGTACTGATCGACCTGGTCCTGCTGATTGCGGTTGAGCACTTCCGAGGCCGCGGCGGCCGGATCATCCGATGGACGATTTACCCGCTTGCCGCTGGCGAGTTGCTCAAGGACGGTCTGCTCATTGTCCTGAGCCTGCCAGATCGCAGCCAGCACATTCTCCGACAAATTCGTCACGCGCATAGCTATCACCCGGTGGTGGTGGTTATGTTGAAGAGGTCCTGAGTCAGATCATTGATGGTTGAGACCACGTGGGCAGCGGCCTGGTAAGCATTCTGGAAGCGGATCAGGTTGGTGGTTTCTTCGTCGATGGAAACGCCGGACACCGAGTCGCGCTGATTGTTGAGCTGCTGCAGGCTGGTCTGGGTTGCGCTGGCCTGGGCTTGGGCCTGGGCGGATAGGTTCCCTACGGTGAATACAAGGTTGGAATAATCGTCGATCGGGCTGGCGCCGGAAGCAAGCTTCTGATTGCTGACAGCCAGCAGGTTGGCCAGGTTGCCGTTGCTGCCGGCGGATCCGTCCGAGCTGGCGGCAATCGCGCTGGGGTCGGTGATCAACACCTGAAAGCTGGAGCCTGCTCCCGCGCCTGAAACGGGCGCGAAGAAGTCCAGGCCGGGATTCCCGTTGAGATCGAATCCAGCTTGATGAGCCGTGTTGAAGTTGGCCGCCAGTCCTCCGGCGAGCCCGTCAAGATCGGCCAGCATTGCGGGAATTGACTGGTCGCGCACCGCCAGCAGTCCGCCGATCTGCCCGCCGGTGAGCGTGCTGGTTATGTCGGCGCCCTGGGCAAAAATATGCTGCATGCCGCTCGCGTCCGGCGCGGTGGTGAGCGCGAAATGCTGTGTTCCCACTACCAGCGGAGTTCCGTTACTTGTTGCCAGCGTCTGCCCCTGATCGCTCTGGATCACCTGCACGCCGGTCAACTGCGAGAGCTGCCGGATGAGTTCGTCACGCTTGTCTTCCAATGCGCCGGCGTCCTGGCCGAGTTGCTGCAGCGGCGCGATCTGTCCATTCAGGCCCGCGATCTGCGCGGTGAGCTGGTTGATCTGATTCACCGATTGCGTGACACTGAGGTCAAGGTTGTGCTGGATCGTCTTCGCTTGCGCGACGGTGCTGTGAAAATCATCCGCCAGATTATTTGCCGCCGTGAGCACGCTCTGCCGCAATGGAACGCTGGTGGGATCCGTAGACAGCTGATTGATGCTGTTGAAGAACGCAGTCAGATCGGCGCCGATGCCCTGGGTAGGATCGCTGACCAGCCCTTCCACCTGCTGCAAGGCTGTGGACTGCGCCTGCGCGTTGCTCTGTTGCTGGGTCTCATCGTAGATGCGCAACTGCAGCATCTCGTCGCGGATGCTCTCCACCTTCTCGGCGTTCACTCCGGTCCCGAACCACAGCCCGCCCTGCGCTTGCGGCGGATTCTCTTCCAGATCGAGAACTTCCCGCGAGTAGCCCGCAGTATTGGCGTTGGCAATGTTGTTGGTTGCCACCTGAAGCGCCTCCTGCTGCGCCATCAGGGATTGTGTCGCGATCGATAAAGCGTCTGTAAGTCCGGGCATGAGCTAGACCTCACACGACCAGGTATTTGTGACCGGCTGGAGGCGGCCGTTTTGCGAGTATCCTCGCGGCGACCCCTGGTACAGCGCAAGCAGGGAACTGCCGGCCTGCGCAGCCCTCGTCAGGACAACTGCGTACACTCGAATCTGCTGCTGCAATGCCTTTCCGGTGGCAACGATTTGTTGCTCCAGGACAGGTGCGATGGTGCGAAAGTTCTGTCGCAGCAAGTACGAGAGGCCGCGCACCGTTTCGGCGAGTCGCTGTTGCGCGGCGGTGCAAGCCTCGAAGCGCTCCAGGTCATTGGAGCCGAGAGCGGAGAACGCTGCCTCCACTTGCGCCGAAAGCGCCTGCACGGCGTGGAGATATTCCAGCCATCTCTCGTTCTGCTCGTGGTTGGTCATGCTTAGGCGAGCCAGTACATCAGGCGCGGGCAGACTCGTTCAGCATGGCCTCGGCGATTGTGTCGGGCTCAATCGCATACTGCCCGTTCGCGATTGCCGCCTTCAGACTCGCCACCCGGTCTTGCCGGATCTCGGGCGTCTGCAACGCTTTTGCCTGCAGCGCGGAAATCGACATCACGTCGGAGGAAAAGCTGGTTTGGTCCTGCGGGGCAGCCGCGGGCTGACTCTCCGCCTTGCCCGACTTCCCCGAACGACCTGCCACGATTTCGTTTGAGAGTGGTGTTTGTCCGTTGATTCTCATCGTTGCACCTGTACCGCTCCGTCATCACTAGAATCGGCATTTCTTTCCAAAAACCTTAGTCACGGCTTCCGAAACACATCTTTAATTAAGGGGTATTACTTGATGTGGCCACAGGTTCGCCTTTGCTCTGGCTATTAACGCCCTTATTATCAATTGCTTGCGGTCGACCCGCAGGCTGTTCTAAGTGCCTCACTATCATCGCCGAAATGCCCACTCCGCCGGCCGAACTGATACTCTCCGCCAGGAATTGCTGGGCCATGCTGCGGAACTGGTCCTGACCGGGGTCGGCAGCGGGATCGTCCTCGTCGCCGGGAAGCCTGGCAAAAGACGCTTCCGCCTCTTCCAGCCATTTCGCGATCAGAATGGCTTCGAACTCATGGGCAGACCTTCTCAGCTTGGCATCTGAGGCTGGGGATTGCCCAGCGCTGAGCAGGAACCGGTCGGCTTTGCTGTCGGTAAGAGTCCGGGTTGCCGCGTCAGCCGGCAGGTTGGATATGGAGGACATCAGATCACCTCGAGTTCTGCGCGCAGCCCACCCGCTGCTTTAATGGCCTGGAGGATCGCGACCACGTCCCGCGCCGATGCGCCAATGGCTCGCAGTCCGCTGATGAGTTCATCCACACGAGCCCCTTCGGTGAGTTCAATCTTTCCCACAGGTCCTTCCTTTGCCTGCACAGTCTTTTCCGGAACAACGACGGTTTCGCCCGTCTTGGACAGGGGCGGGGGCTGCGAAACCGTCAGCGTCGTCGTCACCTCGATGGTGAGATTGCCGTGCAGGATAGAAACCGCAGACAACTTGACGTCGCCTCCCATGACGATGGTTCCGGTGCGCTCATTCACCACCACCTTCGCGGGAGGGTGAAAGCTGATAGAGAGATTCTGCATGCGCGAGATAAGTTCAGTGACGCTGGCGGCTCCCGCGCGCGACACGCTCACATCGATGCGGCAGCTGTCGATGGCTGTCGCCACTTCCTTGTTGAACTCATGGTTGATGGAGGCGGCGACGTCCTTGCTTGCCGTGAAGTCAGGATCGCGCAGCATCAAGGAAACGGTGGTGAAGCGGCCGAGGTCGAGCGCGGCGTCGCGCTCTACAGTGGCGCCTTCCGGCACGCGCGCTACGGTCGAATGATTTACCTCTTTGGTGTTTCCGTTTGATCCGGCCGAGTATCCGCCCAGCGTGAGCGGGCCCTGGGCTGCGGCATAAACTTCACCATCGGGCGCGTGCAGCGGCGTCAGCAGCAAAACACCGCCCGCCAGGCTTTTGGCGTCGCCGATGGAGGAGACGGTTACGTCTACCTTCATTCCGGCCCGAGAAAACGCGGGCAGGGAAGCGGTGACGAAAACCGCGGCGACATTGGCTACGCGGACGGTGTTGGGCGTGATCTGCACTCCCATGCGCTGCATGACGTTGGCGAGAGTTTGCGTGGTGAACAGCGTCTGCTGGGTGTCTCCGGTTCCGCGGAGGCCAACGACAATGCCATAGCCGATCAGGGGATTGTCGCGCACGCCGGCGATGGTGGTGATGTCGCGCAGCAACACCTGCCGGCCGGGCTCATCCGCTGCACGAGCATTGCCGGCCAGGAGAAGCGCAGTCAGAAGAATGACAGCGCGGACACTCCAGCGCTCGCTCTTGACGGAACGCGCCACTGAGCCGGTTCGCCTCAGAAGCCAGTCACCCATTGCAGCAGCCTGGTAACGATATTGGGCCGTCGCGTCGCGTCGGAGACCAGCCCCTTGCCCTTGAGTTCGATCTCCAGGTGGGAAAGCGCGGTGGAAGGCACGGAATTGGCCGCCGAGATGTCTCCCGGCCGGACCACTCCATGCACGATTGCCGTCTCATGTTCACGATTCATGTAAACCTCGCGCTCGGCTTCCACTACCAGGTTGCCGTTCGGCAACACGGCGATCACTTCGCCGGCCAGACTGGTTTGCAGCTTGGAGGTGGTGGAGGCCGATCCTGTGCCTTTCAAAGATTCAGCCGAATTTGCGCCCAGCAGCGGGTCCACGCCCGCAACCTTCAGTTTTCCGGGCAATGCCGTGATCGCCGATGAGGTGCTGTATTGCCGCTGCGCGGTCGAGTCTCCAGTCGACTGCGCTGTGGTTTGCTGCACGATCAGAATGGTGATGGTGTCGTGAAGACGCGCAGCCTTGTAATCGGAGGTGAGGTTGGCCAGGCGGCCATCCGAATTCCAAAGGCTACCCGGCGTGGAGGAAGAAGCAATCGCTGACTGCTGCAGCCTTGCCAGATATTCCGAACGTGACTGCTCCATGTTTTTCGTTTTGTCTTTGGCGAAGGCGCATTGTGGCAGGAGCAGTCCTGCCAGTACCGCGAGCGACACGGCGCAACGTATTTTTGTCATTACGCTTCTCACAAGACGCCGTGCAGCAGGCCAGGGCCAACGATTTCTCCCACCATGAACCGCTTCCCGTCAAGACTGCTGACGCGGATGCTCTGGCCCTGCCGGCCGTTCTCAAGGCAGATGACGGGAGTCGTGGCGCGTACATTTCTGCCCTGCAGCACAAAGATGGCTTTCTGGCCCCTGCGCAGAACCCAGTCGGGGCGCTCAGCCCAGGGAGCGGTGTGGACCTGATTCGAAGCTGGATGCACGTGTTCGATCAGCATCAGCGCTTGCCGATCGTCCGCGAAATGCAGCATTACGTAAAAGGGCAGGCAGTCGCGGGTGTCACGGCAGCGGATTCGTGCCAGCGCGGAGTCCGGACTCTTCGCCTGCAGGCGCTCAATCTCCAGCGCCGGCTCAGGGTGGATGCTGTTGACCGGGGCGAGGAATTCCACCCGGTCGGGCCGCACCGCAACGCCATAGGCAGCGAGGGCCGCCGCCACACCGATGGCGCTGACTCGATGCAGAGTCTCTTGAGACTCCGGCCGCGCAGCGTGCGCGGTTCCTGCCATCACAATGATGGCAAGCATCGCTGCCAGAACCGCTTCGATCTCTCGTTTGCGAGCCATGGACGGTTACTGGGTAAGTCCGTTGAGCTGCTGCAACATTTCGTCGGCAGCCTTTACAACGCGTGAGTTCGATTCATACGAGCGCTGTGCCAGGATCATCTGGATGAACTCCGCGACGACACTCACGTTCGACTGCTCCAGGACGCCCTGCTGGAGAGTGCCAAGACCTTCGGCGCCGCCAGGAGTCCCAATCACCGGATCTCCGGAAGCCGTAGTGGCCAGAAATAGATTGTTCCCCATGCTGTTTAATCCGCCGGGATTGGGGAAGAGCGCCAACTGGATGCTGCCCACCTGTTGCGCTGCCGTTTGTCCGGGCTGTGAAACGGAAACGGTTCCGTCCTGACCGATGGTGATGGCGGTTGCGTTGGATGGAATGGTGATTGCTGGCTGAATGGGATTTCCATCGGCCGTAACCAGGTTGCCCTGTGAGTCGAGCTGGAAGGTTCCCGCGCGAGTGTAAGCGATTTCGCCGTTGGGCAGCTTCACTTGAAAAAAACCCTGGCCTTGGATGGCGAGATCCAGCGGATTCCCCGTGTTGCTGAAGTCGCCTTGCGCCTGCATGACCTCTGAGGCACCGGCCCGCGTGCCGAGCCCCACCTGCAGGCCGGCGGCTACCGTGGTCTGCTGCGTGGCGGCAGCACCGGGCATAATCAGATTCTGGTAAATCAGGTCGGCAAACTGCAGGCGGCGGCTGTGAAACCCGGTGGTGCTGGAGTTCGCCAGATTGTTGGCGACGTTATCCAGGTTCATTTGCTGGGCGGTCATGCCGCTGGCCGCGGTATACAAGGCTCGGAACATGAACTTTCTCCTAGCTGACCCGCGGCAGGTCTTCTGTCGCGGTCTTGTTGAACTGGGAATCGAAAATCGACATCGCTCGCCTCATCAGGTCGTACTGCCGCTGGATGGAGATCATCTCCACCGTTGCGCTTATCGTATTCACGTTGGAGGATTCGAGCATGCCCTGCCGGATGCTGGAGTGTTTGTCAGCAATCTCCGTGCCTTGCGGCGCGGAATAATACGTGGCGCCGGCGCTTTCCAGCGGCGTTCCCGGCTTGATCTCGACCAGCTTGAGTTTGCCGGCGACCGCGCCATTCAAAGAGACAGTGCCGTCGGGAGCGACGGAGATGGGCGCGCCCACGATCTGCACCACGCCGTTTTCGCCCAGGACGGGACTTCCGTCTGCGGTGACCAATTGATTGTTGGCGACGTGAAAATTGCCGTTGCGGGTCAGCAGCCTTCCTGCCGGCGTCTGCACCACGAAGAAGCCTGGCCCCTCGATGGCCATGTCCAGGGCATTATTTGTCCTCTCGAGCGGGCCCTGCGTCACGTCGATTAGCGCGCCCTCGAGAACGCCGTATTGGTTTACCGCCTGGTTGAGCGGTGATATCGGCGCTCCCGAAGAACTCGCGACCAGCGATTGGAAAACGCTATGCTGGGCCCGGAAGCCAGACGTGCTGCTGTTGGCCAGATTGTTGGCCACCAACTCCAGGGCCTGCGACTGCGTCATCAGGGCGGTGCAGGCGGCGTAGTATCCGCTGTCCATGGCTCCTCCAGCGCTTGAGAAGGAGCACTCAGAACGCCAACCCAGTATTCCCCTGGTTTTGGCAAGTCGTTGATCCGAGGAGCTGAGCTGACGAGAGGTATGAGAGACAGATGAGGCTGCGCAACCATCAGCGCGTCCCGGTTAGGCGCGAATTAGGCTGGAGCGTTGATCCGGCTGGTCCATTCGCAAGCCGTGCGAACCACCTCACACAACCGATTCTCCCGCGCTGAAACCGTGAAGGGATGGCGGAATCCGCGGATTACCGTCCAAATAAAGGCGGGGAGTGGCCATTCATCAATTTCCCCGCAGCTCACAGCCTCCGCCGAAAGTCCGGCCAGGTCGGGAAACGCATGCAGAAGCCCGGCGAGGTAAGCCTTTTCCGGATCCAGTTCCGGGATCTGGAAGGCGATGGTTTCTGCCGCCAAGGCTGCGATCCGAGAATGATTCAGGAGAGCGCGGCATCGCCAGTCGCAAGGCGAAAGCGGCGGCGTTGTCTGCACTAATTCGCGCAGCACCGAGATGTCCAGCTGTGCCAGGCAGGCCTCGATGCGACAGAGGCGATCGCATTCATCGCGATCGTGGTTTGCCAGCCGCAGCACCTGCGCTGCCAGGATGGCGTCGCGCTTTACGACTTCCGCGACCGCGCCCAGGTTGACCACAGCTCCCTGCAGCAGCAACTCCATTCGCGCCAAAGAGTGAGGCAGCGCGGGCAACCCCGGCGAGCATGCGTATGGTGCCAGCTCTAGTGCGAATGGGTTCGCGGCTGGTCTGGCCGGAAGGTAGCAGATGCTATGTTCGAAGCGGGGCTGCATGGGGCTGATTGCTATATCGGCCAGTTCGCGCGGAAGGTTTAGCTTGGGGGCGTAGTGAGTCAGCGTTCGGCGGCACGGCTCCACGGGCATTCGTCCCAGTTCTCGTCGGTATAGAACCAGACCGAGTACCACTGACTCTCCAGACGACGAACAAGGAGGAAGGGGCAAGGAATGCCCTTCGACTTACCGGGCGAGCGGGCTGCTGCCAGCGAATCGGTCGGATCGAAAACAAAATAGACCGTGTTGTTGGCTACTCCAGCGAACCCCGTTTCTTCCCACACGATGTGCTTCAGCTCTCCGTTAGCCGGGGCCGGCTGTGCCAGAACTTCAGCCTTGAAGCTGCGGGACCACACAAGCCATCGGGAATAAGCGCGGATCGTGCCCTGGTTCCTGAACAAAACCCATGAAACACCCAGAAACGCGGCCAGGGTCAACAAGGCCGATAGACATCGGCGAGGTCTCTTGCGAATGGCGGCGGCCACCAACAAGGCGAGACAGGTCAAGAAGACGATCGGAACGGCGAGGAGAATGTAAAGGATATCGCCGTACGGGCTGTAAACCACCAGCGCCAACAAGACAATACCGGTGCCTATTACCACAGCTAATGGCGCCCGCCAAGCGAGCCGATCTTCCTTGGACTTAAGAAACTCCGATTCACTGAAAATCACAGCAAGGCCCGACACAAAGATCAGCGCTATGAGCCCGACGGACAATGCGAACGTAGGCACCACAATAATCTACGCCAGTTGTCAGAAATGTCGTGCGCTTGAATTCCGCCTGTTCACTCGTGCGCCAGCCGGAACAAAATGTCCAGCTCACGTTTCCGTCCGCTCAGGCGTAGCCAGAGGTGATCGCGGCAGGTAGTAAATCGCAGTCTTGCAGCATTCAGCTTCACCGCGTAATTGCGGACGATGCGCGCCATCTCGCTGGGGCAGGATTTGCCGGCGAAGCTGACTTCCTGGCCGCGGTTTTGCGCGGCTACTGCCTCCAGGCGTTTGCGGTATTCGCTGGATGCGATGATGCAGGGCGAAGGATTGCACGAGAGAACGTCCGCCAGCGCATCGAGCGTGCGATAGTGTACGCCTTCCGCAAAGCCGACCAGCAGGCGCTTGCTCCTCTCAGCGTAGTAGACCGGCAGCATGTGATTCAGCTCCAGCAAGCGCGTGGGAATGCAGACCGCGGTCTCGGTGGCCGTGCCCCGAAGGGGAAAAACAGGGTGTCCCCACTGCAGAGCCAGTGCGGCAGTGAGCTGTTCTTCCGTGGCAAAGCCCAGGTGCAGGAGAATGTCGCCGAATCGCACGCCGCTGGCGCGATGCTGGTCGAGCGCGGTCCGCAGCTGATCTGCGCTGATATGGCCGCAGGAAAGCAGAGTCAGGCCCAGCGGCAGCCGGTTTCTCTGGACGGCCGGTTCTCTGGCGGCGAAGAGATCAATCCCCGCAAGCGTCTCGGACAGCGCATTTTCAAAACAGTCAGGGCCGCAGAACCATTGGTCCTGGACGCTGATACCTGCCGTTCTGCCGTGCATGGCAGTCAGAAGGACACTCCGACGGCAGGCTTTGCTGGCACACTTCGGAGGCCATGCGAGAATCTTGAGCCTGGGCAGAACCTGCAGCAGCGATTTCACTGAGGGTTCCCCGACTGCACGCCTTCCAGGCGTTGCCGGGGCTCGCAGATTTCCGTGACGCGCAACGCGTAGTTGCCCCCGGAAAGCACGACCTCACCGCGTGCGATCAACTTGCCGCCAAGCAACAGTTCAGCCGGCTCCTGGACCCTCTTGTTCAGCTCGATTACAGATCCGGTCGCCACCTCTACCACATCGCGCAAAGGAAGGATGCGCTCGCCGAAGCGGAGCACCAGTTCCAGTTTTACATCCAGGATGCGGTCGAGGTTTGCCCTCTGCACCGCTTCACTGTCAGGGTTGATGGCGGATGCCAGCGGCCGGCTTGCAGCCGCCGCGGGAGCCGCGATCCCTTCACTCAGCAACACCAAAAACGAAAAAGGAGCGCCGCCATCCGAAGTCTGGGTGACGAACGATATGGCGCGCGCCGGCCGCCAGCCGGGCTCCTCACCAGAGCCAACCGTTACCAGGGTTCTGCCGTAGATGCTGTGGAGCTTTTTTGCCGCCAGCGCGATCGTCTGCGACAGCAGCCCGCCGGCAGACACCGACTGGCCGGGCACCTGGCCCCCATCGGCAGCGCGCTGTGCAAGCCGTGTTGCCAGCGCCGCAGCGCCGGCGGGACTCATCTCCACTACCGCGCTTCCCGAGAGGGCGCCCTCGAGCTTCAGCAACAGCCGGACAGCGGCTTCTCCGAATTTTGGTTCCGATTCTTCGCGGGACTCTGCCTTGCAGGGTCCGGCCAGAACACCGTTCAGCAGTTGTGTCCAGGCCTCCAGCAGATAGTCGAGAAAAGCCTGCAGCACCGAATTAATTTCGCCCGGCACCTAGCCCCCCTGCCCGGAGTCACAGACGAATTCGGCTACTCCCAGCGCTCTCTGCTCGAGAGTGTTTCGCAGCTTGGCGAGAGCGGCGGTGTGCAGTTGCGAGACGCGGGATTCCACCACATCGAGAACGGCCGCGATTTCTTTCATGGTGAGTTCGTCGCGGTAGTAAAGAGAAATTACCTGTTGTTCCTTCTCGGAGAGTGCCGCGATCGCATCTGTCAGTGACCGCTTCATCTCTCCACGCAAACATTGATGAAACGGGCTGCTCTCGGCTGGAGCAGGAGCGGATTCGATCAGGTCGAAAGTTTCGCTGCGATCGTCGCCCGTTACGGTTTCCTGCCCTTTGAGCTCGAGGCCGTCGAGATGGCCGAGCAACTGGTGCAGGGCCGCGAGCTCGATACCCATCTCCGCGGCGATCTCTTCCTCGTCGGGTTGGCGGCCGAGCTTCGCCGCCAGTTTCTCGATGGCCTGGTCGATGCTCCGGGCCTTGCGGCGCAGGCGGCGCGATCCCCAGTCCAGCTCGCGCAGGCTGTCGAGAATCGCGCCGCGAATGCGAAACTGCGCGAAGGACTTGAACTGCACGTTCTTGCTCGCATCGTACTTGCGCAGCGCCTCGATGAGGCCCAGCACGCCGGCATGCACCAGGTCGTCGAACAGCACGTGCTGCGGCAGCCGTTCGTGGATGCGGCGGGCAATGTAATAGACCTGCGGCAGTTCTTCCATCACCAGCCGGTTCTGGTTTTCCTTTTCGGCGGCAGGATCTCGATACGCGACGTCGACAGGTGTCATTTGTTTCTCACAGTTCTCTTTCACCGCAGCGATCCCACGGACTGGATTGCAGTCGTCGGCGGAATTTCAGTGGGCGCCAGTACAACGATTTTTGGCAGGAAAGGTTCCAGCAATCGCCGCAGGTAGTAGCGCGCCGGCGACGAACACATCAGCACCGGCGGAGCCTGGGCTACCTGATCGCCGAGGAGAACTCGCAGTCCCTCCAGCACGCGGCGCACCAGCGATGGCTGCAGCACCACCATGGCCCCGC
>Ga0335081_10002663_pt1 | contig 28074 bp, 23 predicted proteins | sample Lox_Sample_35_FD_206713 | JGI IMG/M metagenome (GOLD analysis project Ga0335081, IMG submission 206713) | Soil microbial communities from Loxahatchee National Wildlife Refuge, Florida, United States - Lox_Sample_3.5 | ecosystem: Environmental > Terrestrial > Soil > Wetlands | place: USA...
AGCTTCTCGCGCAGTTGTAAGCGCGCCCGCAGCAGCCTGCTTTTTACGGCCGGCACAGAAAGGCCCAGCGCGTCGGCCGTTTCCTCGGTGGACAGTTCGTCGATGTCGCGCAGCACAAACACCGACCGGTAGAGCGGCTCGAGGCTCTGCACCGCCGAATCGAGGATGCCGCCGAGCTCTTCACGGGAATACTGCTGTTCCGGATCTTCATCCCAGGCGGCGATCTCGCGCACGATGGTGTCTTCGCCGGTGTCGATCGAGTCGTCCAGCGAAACCGATTTGTCCGTCTTCCTCCGGCGCAATTTCATCAAAGCCTGATTGACCGCGATACGCACGATCCACGTGTAGAACTTCGAGTTTCCCTGGAACTGATCCAGATGCTCATAGGCCTTCATGAAGGTTTCCTGCAGCACATCCTCGGCGTCTTCACGGTTTTGCGTCACGTGCTGTGCCAGCCGAAAGATCTTGCCTTCGTAGCGCCTGACCAACTCTCCGAAAGCGGTGGTATCCCCGTCACGCGCTTGGGCGACAAGGGTGGCTTCGTCGATCCCGGCCTGGCTGGATACTGTCATGGAAACTTTCTTCATGATAACCCATGCGCTTCGCTCGCCCGGCCGGTACGGGGCGAAACGCAACACTCGTTAACGCACTGCCTCATAGGCGGCGGCGATCTGCTTCCTGACAAAAGCGAGGTCGCGTTTGACCGCTGCCAACCGGTCTTTCGGCTGGTAGTCGATGGGCAAAGTCATCGGTCCGGCGAACCTCGCTTTCGCCAGCGCGCTAAAGAACTTGGGCCAGTCCACCACGCCGTCACCCGGTGCGCATTGGGTCGCGGTTCGGACACCGGCAGCGTCCTTTTCCCATTTGAGATCGCGCACGGTCACCATCTTGAGGCGGGGCATGGCTAGGGCCAGCGGCGCATCAAATCCGGCAGCGCCGCCCTCGACTGCGGCCCAGCCCACGTCGAAGTCATAGCCAACCCATCGCGCGTCGATGGGCTGGATCACACGGCCAATATCTTTGATCGCCGCACCCTCGGCGCCATCCAGGTAGTTATGGACACCCATCGCCAGACCGGTCGCCCGCCCCAACGCCGCCAGGCCCGCCACGTCTCTCTGCACGGTCGCAAGCTCCATTTCCACAGCCACCGAGCCCGTGAACCTCCAGTGGCCCGGCCGGAAGAACGGCACGCCGATATAGCTCGCCAGACCGAGCACGTTCTCCGCGTCCCTGTCCTGTGCGGAGGTCAGGTCCGTGGTGATCATGGGAGCATCCAGGCCAGCGCCGGTGAAAGCTTCCAGCGCAGGCATCAGAAAGTTCCCAGCTTTCGACGGGTCCACCTGGCCGCCTCGTTGTACCGAGAGGTCCACTCCATCGAACCCCAGGGTTTGCAGAATGAGGGGCAGATCCAGGTAACCGATATCGGCGAGGGCACGGGAATACAGGCACACCGCCGGCGTGGGCCGGCGCCGCATCGCGTTGCCCACCCGGGACTGTGCCCGCACGAGGGAGCCGGTTGCACACCCCGCCAGAAGCTGCCGTCTCGTCAGGTTCATGAGCGCCCGGATGGCGCGCTAATGCGGCGCACCAGTTCCCTTGCTAATTGTAGTGCGCGCTTACGCGGCGCGTTTCCTCGCGGATGCCTGGGCTCTTTCGATCACGGTCCGGCGGTCCCCTTTTTCCCAGCTCTGGTGGACCTGTTCGTCGGTCAGACCCGCCACGCGGCCAATCAGCAGGAACGGCGGGAGCGCGTAGCGCAGTGTCTTCCATTGTGACATCTCGACCAGCGCCGGCAAAGCCCGCTCGCGAATGAGGTCCAACGTCGCCGTGTTCCCTCCTTCAGTCAGGATGAGTAGCGCCTTCGTGGCTTCGACGCGGTCGCTGAGGACCACCGAATTCAACATCTCGACGAACCATGTTGGCGGGATCTTGATGGCCGGATCCGGTTTCTTTTGCGCCATTACCGCGATGGCTGCCAGCGCGCGCGCGGCATTAGATCGGACCGCATCGTCGGGGTCCTGCAGGGCGTATTGGAGCTCATCGACTACGTCCCGCTTGTTGGGAGCATAGCCGATGACGGTGGCCGCCGCCGCCCGCTCTTCCGCGACCGAGCCATTCCGCAGCACTTCGCGCAGCAGCGGCACGTGATCGGAGGCGAATTCCAAGAAATAATCTTGAAAGCCGCGCACCAGGGGATCCGCCATCAGAGCGTGTCCCGCGGTCAGGTCCTCGTCCGATTTGCCGCTCAGGGCCGCGCGCATCACCGCGCCCAGAAAATCGTGATAGGAATCCAGCAAATCCTGCGGCAGCGAGGCGCTCCCCGCCGGCGGCGAGCGGAACGAAGCATGAGCTTCGCCCCTCTCCTCGATCCCGATGAATAAGTCTGTAGCCGACCCTTCGCAGCACACGGCCTGCACCTCGACCGCGACCACGCCGGGAATCTTCGAGATCTCGTCCTCCAAATCGCCCTTCGACGGGGGCAGAGGACCGCCTGGCCGCACGTTGATTACGCTCAGGACCTTCTCCACAGTGATCTTGTGCAGGCCGTAAAAATTGATGTCGCCAAGGTGCGGCATCTGTGCCACAGCGGCACACACGAACAGGGCAACGAGCGGTCGGCTCACACCTAATCAGACGCTCGGAGCCGCGGATATGTTGCTCAGCTCTGCGCCTGTTTCTGTGCAAATGGCCCAATGATGGGCAGAACCACGGTTCTTCCCTGGTATGTCGCGAACAACAGGTAGAGCCAGAGCGCGAAACACGCCAACCAGAACAGCGGGAACACAATTCCAGTCAACAGGCCGAAGAGGCCGATTGCGGCCAGCAAGATCCGGAAGAAAATACCGAGCACGATTTCAACCGCAATAATGGCCACATTCAGGAAAATGGACTGGAAAGCGTGGAACCGGATGGCGCGATTCTTGCTGTACGGCTCCAGCACCAGGAAGATGATTCCCGTGATGAATCCGAGCACATAGCAGAGCATGGAAGCGACGTTGTCCGCCATGGGCGCCCCCGCCGCAGACGGCTGGTAACCGGCCGGGCCGGCGGAAGGAGGGGGGCCGGGAGCTGCCGGCGGCGGGGTCCCCGCACTCACGGCCGATCCGCATTTCGCACAAAACCTTCCTTCAACGGGTGCACCGCAAGTCGCGCAGAATGCCATGGAACCTCCTTCCGCGCAATGTACTAACATAGCCGGCCAATTGCAAGCCCCGCACGTAACTTTTGTAACGTCACCGTCCGGGCCGGCCCAGTACCATCAGCGGAATCACGGCCCCTGCGGCTGCCCCGATCCACAGGGCGGGGTTGCCCGCGCCCAGGAACGAAACCAGCAGCCCCACCAGCGATCCGATTCCCGCTCCTACTACCGCGACCATGATCCGTTTCGCCATAGAGTTCGCTGTTTCATTATCCGCACAATGGGGGCCATGCGGCGGACCACCGGAAGCCGGAGTTCCCGCAGTTCCCTTTCTTGGTTTGACACCCTCATTTCGGTGCTGTTAGCCTGAATTCTCATGCCAGCGACACCGCTCCGCGCCACGCCGTTGAATTCCGTCCACCGCGCTCTCGGGGCCAAGATGGTCGACTTCGGCGGCTGGGATATGCCCGTCCAGTACTCTGGGATCATCGAGGAACACCGCGCCGTCCGCGCTTCGGTCGGTCTCTTCGACGTGAGCCACATGGGCGAAATCGAAATCCGCGGCGCCGAAGCCGCGCAGTTGGCGAATTTCGTCACCACCAACAACGTTCAAAAACTCAAGCCCGGCCAGGCCCACTACTCCGGCCTGCTCTACGAGCACGGCGGGTTCGTCGACGACATTCTGGTCCACAAGGTGGCCGACGACCACTTCTTTTTGTGCGTGAACGCCTCCAACCAAGAAAAGGACTTCGAGCACATCCGCTCGCACAACCGTTTCCAGGCACAGGTGGAATATGCCGGAGACCGTTACGCGCAGCTCGCCATCCAAGGCCCGAAAGCGCAGGCCACCCTCCAGAAACTGACTCCCGTGGATCTCGGCGCCATAAAATACTACTGGTTTACCGACGGCCAGGTTTCGGGCACTCCGGCGCGCATCGCGCATACCGGATACACCGGCGAAGACGGTTTCGAAATCTATGTGGCGCCGGCCGACGCGCAGCGCATGTGGAACGAAGTGATGCGCGCGGGCGACGAGTTCGGCATCAAGCCGTGCGGCCTGGGCGCGCGCAACACGCTGCGCCTGGAAGCCAAGATGGCGCTCTACGGCCACGAAATCGACGCGTCCATTTCGCCGTTCGAGGCTGATCTCGCCTGGATCGTCAAGCTGGACAAAGGCGAATTCCTGGGCCGGACGGCCCTGCTCAAACAGAAAGAAGCCGGCATCAAACGCAAGGTAATGGGATTTGAGATGACGGGCCGCGGCATTGCCCGCGAAGGCTACGAGGTACACCTCGGGGGCGTGCCCGCCGGTTGGGTGACCAGCGGCTCGCCTTCGCCGACCCTGAACAAGAATATCGGCCTGTGCTATCTTCCGATCGAACAGGCGCAGATTGGAAAGACCTTTCAGATCATGATCCGCAACCAGCCCGTGGATGCGGTGACAGTGGAGACTCCGTTCTACAAGCGAGCGAAATAAAAAATGTATCCAGAGAACTTCAGGTACACGAAGGAACACGAGTGGGTGAACGTGGAAGGCGACACCGGCACGGTGGGCATCACCGATCATGCGCAGCACGAACTGGGCGATATCGTGTACGTGGACCTGCCGAAGGTGGGCGCGCACGTTGAGCAGGGGAAGTCCATCGGTTCGGTGGAGTCGGTGAAGGCGGTCTCCGACGTCTATTCGCCGGTGAGCGGGGAGGTGACGGCAATCAACCTGGCTCTGGCCGACACGCCGGAAGCCCTCAACTCCGATCCGCACGGCGCGGCGTGGCTCATCAAGGTCCGTCTCAGCGCGGCCGCCGAAGTTCAGAGCCTCATGAACGCCGCCGAATACGAAGCTTATATAGGAGCCGAAAAGTAGTTGCGCTACTTACCGAAGTCTGATTCCGAGCGCCGCGAGATGCTTGAAGCCTGCGGCGTCACTTCCCCGGAAGAGCTGTTCTCGCACCTGCCCGAAGCGGTCCGGCTCAAGCGGCCGCTGGAGCTGGCTCCGGGGATTTCCGAGTACGAAATCGTCCAGTATTTCCGCGACCGCGCGGCGGAAAACGCGAACGGCTACGCCTGCTTCCTGGGCGCCGGCGTGTACAACCACTACCGTCCGGTCCTGGTGGACACGGTGGTTTCGCGTGGTGAGTTTCTGACGTCTTACACGCCGTACCAGGCGGAGATCGCACAGGGCACGCTCACCACGATTTTCGAATTCCAGACCATGATCTGCCAGCTTACCGGCATGGACGTCGCCAACGCCTCGATGTACGACGGCTCGACGGCCGTGCCGGAGGCCGCCATGATGGCCGGGCGTGCGACGGGCAGGAGCCGCATGCTGATCGCGCGGTCCGTGCATCCCGAATACCGCGAGGTGCTCCACACCTATGCCAGGCACCAAGGGATGCCGGTAGAGGAGTTCGGCTACCTCGCAGACGCCGGAACCATCGACCTGGAGGATCTCGACCGCAAGATGGACGACCTCACCGCGGCGGTCATTGTACAGTCGCCCAACTTCTTCGGCATCGTCGACCAGGTGAAGGCTGCCGCCGAAATCGCGCACCGGCGCGGCGCGCTGCTGGTGGTGTTGTTTACCGAAGCGGTGTCGTTGGGAATCCTGGAACCGCCGGCAGATGCTGATATTGTCGCCGGGGAACTGCAATCTTTCGCCATCTCGCCGAGTTACGGCGGACCTTACGCCGGCATCATCGCCACCAAAGAAAAGCTGATGCGCCAGATGCCGGGCCGGCTGGTAGGCCAGACCGTGGATTCGCGCGGCAACCGCGCCTTTTGCCTGACGCTTTCCACGCGAGAGCAGCACATCCGGCGGGAAAAGGCCACTTCCAACATCTGCACCAACCAGGCACTGATCGCGTTGATGGCCACGGTCTTCATGACCGTCTATGGCAAGCAGGGCCTGCGAGAGCTAGCCGCGCAGAACCTGGCGAAAGCGCATTATCTGGCGGGGAAGCTCGCGCCGCGCTTCAGCGGCCCGTTCTTCAACGAATTCGTAGTACGGCTGAAGGGAAGCCCGCCGGACGAAGTGAACAAGTCCCTGCTGAAGAAGAAAATCATCGGCGGCCTGCCGCTAGCCCGTTTCTATCCCGAACTTGCCGATTGCATGCTGCTGTGCGCCACAGAGATGTCGAAGCGTGCCGAGATGGACGTTGTGGCGCAGACGCTCGCCGCCACGGCGTCGGGCAGGGTACCGGCGCAGGAGGTGACGCAATGATCAGGAAAGTCACCCCCCACCTTTCACAGAACGAAGTTCTGCTTTTCGAGCGCAGCTCGCCCGGCAAGAAGGCCTACCAGCTTCCGGACCTCGACGTACCCGCCGTGGATCCCGCAGACGTGCTCGGCGCGGCCAGCGTTCGCACGGAAATCCCGGGCTTCCCCGAAGTCAGCGAAGTCGAAGCCATCCGCCATTTCACGCGGCTTTCGACGTGGAACTACGCCATCGACTACGGCATGTACCCGCTGGGTTCCTGCACCATGAAGTACAACCCGCGGATTAACGAGCTCGTGGCGCGCACCGAGGGCCTCGCCTGGGCTCATCCCTACCAGCCCGAGCCGCTGGCCCAAGGTTGCATGGAAGTCATGGCGCGCCTGGAAGCAGCGCTGATCGAAATCACCGGCATGGACGCGGTCACGCTGCAACCGGCGGCCGGCGCGCATGGGGAGCTCACCGGCATTTTGCTGATCCGGGCTTTCCTTCAGAAACGGGGGAACCCTCGCAAGAAGATCCTCATCCCCGATTCGGCACACGGCACTAATCCGGCAACCGCCGCCATCGCCGGGTATACCGTCGAGAACATCCCCTCCAGCGCCACCGGCGGGCTGGATCTGGCGGCTCTCGAAAAACTGGTGGACCGCGACGTCGCCGCGCTCATGGTGACTAATCCCAACACGCTGGGCGTGTTCGAGGACAACATCATGCAGGCGGCCGAGATCCTGCACAACAAAGGCGCCATGCTGTACATGGATGGCGCCAACATGAACGCGCTGGTGGGCATCGCCCGCCCCGGCGATTTCGGCGTGGACGTGATGCATCTGAACCTGCACAAGACGTTTTCCACGCCGCATGGCGGAGGCGGTCCTGGCGCAGGCCCGGTGGCCGTGAAGAAAGCGCTGGAGCCCTTCTTGCCTGTCCCACGACTGAAGCGCGCCGGCAAGAGGTGGGCGTACGATTACAAGCGAAAGAACTCGATCGGCCGCGTCAAAGCGTTCTATGGGAACTTTGGCGTGTTGGTGCGCGCGCTGGCGTACATCCTGGCGCACGGCGGCCCCGGCCTGCGCAACGCCACTGTGGACGCGGTGTTGAATGCCGTCTACATTCGCAAACACCTGGAACCCTATTACGAGCTGCCCTATTCGCAACCCAACATGCACGAAGTGGTGTTCAGCGATCACCGGCAGACGCAGGCGGGCATCCACACCGGCGACATCGCCAAGCGGCTCATCGATTACGGCTTCCATCCGTACACGGTGAGCTTTCCGTTGATCGTCCACGGGGCGCTGATGATCGAGCCGACGGAAACCGAGGGCAAGCGGGAACTTGATCAGTTCATCGACGCGATGATATCAATCGCCAAAGAAGTCGAGACGGATCCACAATTGGTCAAGACCGCGCCGCACGGAACCCGGACCAGCCGCGTGGACGAGGTCACTGCCGCGCGCAAGCCGATACTGCGATGGAAGCCGGCGTAGGTTCCTTATTTCGGCGATACGGTTACGTGTTTTTCTTGTGCTGCTCTCCGCTCCCTAACGGTCGCGGCTCCGAAGAGCGGCGACCTGAGGGCGGCAACCTCACGGGGGCGCAGGGTCGAGTACGTTACCGAAACCGCGTAACGACGTGCTGAGCCGGCGGCGCGACCTTCTGCTGCTGGCCGCCTTCACTCTGCTGCTTCACCTGCCGTTTCTCTGGCAGCCCGTCCAAGGCGACGAAATCACGTACCTCGATATTGGCAGGCATATTCTCAGCCAGCCGCTTACGCCTCTGAATTTCCAATATGTGTTTCAAGGCCACATGGTGGACGCGTCCGGCCATCCCCACCCGCCTCTGAACGGCTACCTGCTGGCGCTGGCGTGGATCTTGCGGGGCCGGTTCTCCGTGCCGTTCTTCCATGCGTTCTATTTTTTGTTTGCGCTCGCAATCAGCTTCGCGGCTTATGCTCTGGCAGCGCACTTCACCACGCGTCCGTTGTGGGGAGCGCTGCTGGTGGCGGCCTCTCCGTTGGTCCAGGTCAACACCAATACGCTTGCGGGGCCGGAATCGCCAGCGCTGGCTTTCCTGCTGATCGGCGCCGCGGCCTTTTTCTGGCGGCGGTTCTGGATCAGCGGGATCGCGCTGACGTTGGCAGGCTTGACGGAGTTGCAGGCGCTGGCGCTGCCCCCAATCCTCTTGCTCGAGTACGTGGGGCGGCGCAAACGGCCTCCGCGAGGAGCTTGGCTGGCACTGGGAGCGCCGTATTTCGCGCTCGCCGGTTGGCAAGGGCTGCAATGGAGCCTGACCCATCGGCTGCCTGGCGCAGTGCTGCTGGGATACGCCCAGTCTCCGCGGTTCAGCCGCCTGGCTCTGAAGGGCGCCAGCGCGCTGGCGCTGCTACAGCACCTCGGCGTTCTCGTGACGCTGGTGCCCTTGGCCTGGCGGCGGCTGTGGGGCGTAGCGCCCGGCCTGCTGGCGTGCCTGCTGGTCCATGACTATCCGTGGTGGGAGCGCGGGCTGTTAGTCCTGTTCGTCGCTCTCGGGGTGAATGCGCTGGTGTGGCTGTGGGAAGCGCGTCGCACGGAGCCGGTCCTCGCCGGCTGGTGCCTCTTCTATTTCTCTTTTGCAGCGTTGGTATTCTTTGCCGGCGCTTCGCGGTATCTGCTGGCGCTGGTCGCCCCGATGTCGCTGCTGTTCGTGCTCCAATTGGAGCGCCGCGTGTGGCTGACTGCGGCACTGGGCGTGGAACTTTTCGTTGGCTTGAACATCTCCTTTGCCGCTTACGAATTTGCCCATGTGTACGCCGAGGTTCCACCGCCTCCCGGGCAGACGTTTCTGGTGAATGGCGAATGGGGATTCCGCTACTACATGCTGGCCAAGGGCGGCCGAACACTCGAGGAGAACAGCGTGCCCTTGCCGGGAGAATGGATCGTCTCATCGGAGCTTTCCTTGGCCGGCAACTACGACAGCCTTGCCGAGGAGGCCGCCGCTCCCCTGCGCACGACCGATCGGTGGGTCCGGACGCCACTGCGGCTCATCGACCGCTATGCGCACTCCGGCTTCTCGGCCGCATCTGCCGGCCTGCTTCCTTTCTCGTTCTCCATACGTCCGCTTGACCGGATTACCTACGCCCGCACTTCTTCCTACCTGGAAACACCCGCCCCGTGGACGCCCACCCAGTTTTCCGGGCATCTGGTTTACCTGCCGGCCCCTGGCGCCGAGATCCGCCTTCCCCTAGACGCACAGGGGACGCTTCGTTTCGCTCTTTTTGGACGCGGCCGTGGTTCGGCGACTTTTCGGATTTCCACCCCTTCCGGCGCCCCGGTCTTCGAGCAAGCCGTGCGGGTCGAAAGCGAATTGTGGCAGCCCTACTCATTGCCGCTGGGTGCCATCCGGGAAGCGGTCTTCATGGTGAGCGCTTCGCCTGGGCTACAGGCCGGCTGGGGTGAGATGGTCTGCGATTCCAATCTTGCCGACACGCAAGATCGAAGCGTTCCGCCGCAGGCAGCGCCCAAGCTATCGTTTCTGAAGATGGGAGACTTGCGGAGCAGGCCGCAACTCCGTTCCGGATGGTACGGCATCGAGGATGGCGCGTGGCGCTGGATGGCAAAAGAAGCCGAGGCCGTGTTGCGTGTTCCAGCGGGTGCTGCACCGGCGTTTGAAATGCAGCTTTACTTTCCGCTGGACTTCATGCAGCGCGCCGGCGGTCCGGTGACGGTATCTGTCCTGCTTGATGGCAAGCCTTTTGCTCAAGAGACCTATTCTGAACCCGGCGGCTATAGCCTCTCGCGGCTCGTGCCGCGCGATTTTCTGGTTCTGCAGAGCGTCTGGGTCACCATCCGGTTGAACCGCGCGATTCCAACGAGCGACAGCGACCGGCGCGAACTGGGCGCGGTGGTCCAGGGACTCGGCTTCGTTCCTGCGACGCAGTAGCTGCTCGCGCCCGTAGTATCCTGGACACAGGAGATCTCAAACGCATGTCGTGCGGCAGCGGTGGTTTCAACAGCGTCCAAAACGCCATTCCAGCGGGAGCACGCAAGGTGTTCTGCGTGAAATTCCAGCGCGAGATGGAGGGCTTGGATGAAGTACCGTTCGAAGGCCATCCGCTGGGGCAAAAGATCTACGAAAACGTTTCCAAGGAAGCCTGGAAGATGTGGGTCGAGCACATGAAGATGATCATGAACGAGTACCGGCTCAACCTCGGCACCAAGGAAGCGCAGGAATTTCTGATCCAGCAAATGGATGCTTATTTCTTCGGGGAAGGCGCGGCCCTCCCGCCCGACTACGTGCCGCCGAAGACTAAGGCTTGAAGGTTTCGAGCGCGGTCGCGATGCGGAACCGCAGCTCGGCGTGCGACCGCCGCAACGCCTGTTCCACCTTCGCGGGTGATTCGCCCCGTGCAAAGAGAAATCCCAGGTAGCTCGATCCCTCCGGCAATGGCACCAGCCGCTGCCCTTCCTTCGCCGTGATGATTACACTTTCGATCCCCGGCACCGCCGCGGCACGGTCGACGCCCTCTACGCCCTCGTAAATGCCCCCTTTGGGAATCGGGATCATCATGACGCCAGATGCCGGCCCGTCGAGACGCGCGCCGGAAACGTCTTCACCCAGCGCATGACGCAGCACCAGTTCTTCGAGCGGCACCCCGCCATTGAACCGTAGCGCCTGGGCGCACAGCCCCCCGATCGGCCGCGCGTGCATCTCCAGCATCCAAGGACCGTCACGGTTGTACCGAAGCTCCGCGTGCACAGGACCGTGGCGCAATCCCAGCGCCCGAACCGCGCAGGCGGTGGAGTCCAGCAGTTCAGTCTGCACGGCCGCTGTTTCGCGCGATGGCGTCACGTAGATTGTTTCTTCGAAAAACGGCCCGTCGAGCGGATCGGGCTTGTCAAAAACGGCCAGCGGCTGAAACCGCCCCGCAGTGACCAGACTCTCCACGGCAAACTCGCGCCCTTCGATGTAGCGCTCCACTTGCAGGTGACGTTCGCCAATCTTGCCGATCCGCTGAAACGCGCCCAGGAATTCCTCGGGGTTGTTGGCCCGAATCACGCCGCGGCTCCCCGATAGTCCCAGCGGTTTGAGCACGCAAGGATAGCCGGCGCGCCGCGCGAACTCGTGCGGGTTCGCGTCCGACGGCGCGCGAAAGAACCACGGCGTTGGCATTCCCGCGGCCTCATAGAGCTGCCGCGCCAGATACTTGTCGTGGCAGGCGCGCGCTGACGCTGCGGGATGAAACGGGATGCCCAGCATTTCGGCTGCCTCGGCAGCCGCCACCGCCGGCCGGTCTCCCACCGCCGCGACCGCGTCAAACTGCATCCCTCTCAGTGTCTCGAGGGATTTCGCCATGCGATGGTCGAACTTCACCGACAATGCGCCGTCTCCCCAGGGATCGTCGAGTTGGTGGCAATGATCCGTTGCGAGGGTCAGGTCGATTCCCAGGCGCCGCGCCGCATCCGCGAAGACGCGAACCTGGTAGCCGGTCGTGGAGGCAAACAGGATGAGGCGCTTGCTCATGTCTTTCATTCTCGCGCGAGCGATTTGGGCTATCGTAATCTATGTGAAAGCACTGGTAAAGAGCAGGCGCGATCAGGGCCTCTGGCTCGAGGACGTGAACACTCCGAAGATCGGGATCAACGACGTGCTGATCAAAGTGCTGCGGACGGGGATCTGCGGTACGGATGTGCACATCTACAAGTGGGATGCCTGGGCGCAACAGACCATCCCCGTGCCGATGGCCATCGGCCACGAGTTCGTCGGGAAAATCGTCGAGGTGGGATCCAATGTCGTGGATTTTTCTCCCGGCGACATCGTCAGCGGGGAAGGCCACGTTATTTGCGGCCGCTGCCGTAACTGCCTGGCCGGACGCCGCCACCTCTGCGCCCACACTTTGGGCGTGGGCGTCAACCGCCCCGGCGCATTCGCCGAGTACATCGCGCTGCCGATGACCAACATCTGGCGGCATCACGACGGCATCCCCCTGGATGTCGCCGCCATTTTCGATCCCTTCGGCAACGCCGTTCATACCGCGCTTTCGTTTCCCGTGCTGGGGGAAGACGTGCTGATCACCGGCGCCGGTCCCATCGGCATCATGGCCGCGGGGGTATCCGTGCACGCGGGCGCGCGCTTCACCGTGATCACCGACGTCAATCCCTATCGCCTCGAGCTGGCACGCAAAATGGGCGTGACCCGCGCCGTCAACGTGCGCGAGACTCAACTGGCCGGCGTACAAAAGGAACTCGGCATGACGGAAGGCTTCGACGTCGGTCTGGAAATGTCCGGGAGTTCCGCTGCCTTCCGCGACATGCTGGCGAACATGTGTCACGGCGCCAAAATCGCCATGCTCGGCATCCCCTCGGAAGACATGTCCATCGACTGGCGCACCGTGATTTTCAATATGCTCACCATCAAAGGCATTTACGGCCGCGAGATGTACGAGACCTGGTACAAGATGACCGTGATGCTGCAATCCGGCCTGGACATCAGCCCGGTGATCACGCACCGCTGCCACTACACCGAATTCGAAAAGGGCTTCGAAGCGATGGTCTCCGGCAATTCGGGCAAGGTGGTGCTGAGCTGGGAATAGCTGCCTCTAGCGGCGATTCACCGCAGATCGGAGTTTTGGGATGTCACGTTGGATCGTCTTCACCATTCTATCGATTGTCGTGTGTTTCAGGGCTCCGCGCAGTGAGGCCCAGCCGACACCGACCCACCCAGCGTTTGAAGTGGCTTCCATCAAGCTGAACAAAAGCTGCGACCCGGGAGGCGGACGCCCTCGCATATTGCCCGGGAGGCTTAACTTGCCCTGTGTGTCGGTTCGGGCTCTCATTCGAATCGCATACGGCGCCGCATTCATCGGTTCGAACCTCAACTCGAGCCGCATCGAGGTTCTGGGAGGACCGGGCTGGCTCGACACCGAGCGCCACGATATTGCCGCAAAACCCGAGGGCAGCACGGCGCCCGCGGATTTGACTGGCCCAATGTTGCGGGCGCTCCTGGAAGACAGATGCCAGCTCAGAATTCACAAAGAGTCCCGAGATACGCCCGTCTATGACTTGACCGTTGTGAAAAGCAGTGCTAATTTGCGTCAAGCAAAAGAAGGAGACTGTACTCCCATAGACCTGGGTAACCTGCCAGGACCGGCTTTGAGACCTGGCGATCCCGCGACGAAATACTGCGGAGCCGGCCGGATGAAGGGGAATGCAGGGAGTGTGATCGCTGATTGGTATGGCGTCAGCATGGCAGAATTCGCGGGCCGAATGCTTTCCAGCTACTTGGACCGCCCGGTCATCGACAAGACTGGACTCACGGGGCGATTCGATATCCACCTGGAATTTGTCCCCGAGATTCCGATGCCGGGCGGGCCGGTTCGGCTCAACGGCGTGGATGTCCCCGCCTCAGCGATTCCGGCTGAATCATCGGGGCCGTCAATTTTCAATGCACTACGAACACAGCTGGGATTGGGCCTCTCACCGGGCAAGAGTCCTGTGGAGGTCGTGATCGTCGATCACGTAGAGAGACCGTCCGGCAACTAGCCCAGCCGTGAGCCGCGGCGGCGAGCCGCGTGAAATCATCGCTTGACGCTGGTGATCACGCACCGCTACCGCTACACCGAATTCGAAAAGGGCTTCGAAGCGATGGTCTCCGGCAATTCGGGCAAGGTGGTGCTGAGCTGGGAATAACCTTTACTACAGCTCCAAAAGGCGCTTCAGGATTGTCTCTACGGCGCGCATCGTCGCGGGCCGCAAGCGACCGAGTCGTCCGTTCGGGCGGAACCGGCGGAGGTCTGCTTTGCCAATCTGATCGCACTTGATCCGGCTCGCTTTGGGCAGGCCACCTTCGCCGGCGGGCACATCGACGTGAATGCGCAACGGCGGGCTGGAACTGGATATCGGCACCACGATCAACACCCCGAAAGGGCTCTCATTCAGGTAGTCGGTCGAGACCACCAGCGCTGGGTGTTCGTCGCGGATCTCATTCCCGACCGATGGTGAAAAGTCGACCCACCAGACTTCGCCGCGCCTTGGGTGCGCGTGCAAGACCCGATCCACCTGGCTCACCGCCGGCCTTTGATCCCGTCGGCCGAAGTGCCCGCGAACCGCTTGCGCTCATTCCGTTCTTGCGGATAGGCAGCCAGGTACGCGCGAGCCTCCTCGGCGAACCCTTCCCAGAACAAGCGGTGCTCGAGAGAATCCAGTGCGCGCTCCAGCACTTCTTGTTGGCTGGCGGCTTTCAAGCGCACTACGAGTTCGCCGACGCGCTTTCGGGTTAAAGGCGAGACGCGGATGGAACTACCCGCCGGGTGCCGCATAAGCCTAGCTTAGCGCATGCACGAATTGCATGCATGCGCCGATCGCCTGCCAGCTACGGACTCACTTCGTAGTGCTTCAGAATCTCGCCCCACGACCCCTGCGCCGTAAGCACCAACTCCACCACTTCCCTCACCGCGCCTTCCCCGCCTCTGGCTTGGGTCACATGATGAGCAACGGCCTTCACCTCCGGCCGCGCGTTCGCTGTGGCGATCGCCAGGCCCACGCGCTTCATGATGACGACGTCCGTCAGGTCGTCGCCGACGTAGGCCACTTCACTGGACTCAATCTTCGCGTCCGCCAAAATCTCCTGCAGGATCGGGACTTTCTCGATGTGGCCCTGGTACACGTACGACATTTTGCACTGGCGCGCCCGTTCGGCCGTGGCCGGCGAGAGCCGGCCGCTGATGACTCCGGTCTTGATTCTCTTCCAGCTCATCCATTGAAGGGCGATCCCGTCCTGCGAGTCGAACCCCTTGGTCTCCACCATCTTCCCCTCGGGGTCCGGCACGTTGTACAGTTTGCCGTTGGTAAGGACGCCGTCCACGTCCATCAGCAGCAGCTTGATTCTGGAAGCCCGCTCGATGACGTCCGGATTCACGTCACACCGTGTACGTGCTGGACGAAACGTGTCCGCCCTTGCCGGTCCAATTCGTGTGGAAGAACTTGCCGCGCGGCTGGTCCACGCGCTCGTAGGTGTGGGCGCCGAAGAAGTCCCGCTGCGCCTGCAGCAGGTTGGCGGGCAGCCTCTCGCTGCGGTAGCCGTCGTAGAACGAAAGCGCCGTGGTGAACGCGGGCACCGGGACGCCGGCCTGCACCGCTTGCGCCACCACGCGGCGCCAGGATCCCTGGCAGCGCTCGATGACCCCGTGGAAATACGGATCGAGCAGCAGATTGCTCAAACCCGCGTCACGGTCGAACGCTTCTTTGATCTTTCCTAAGAACGCGGAGCGGATGATGCATCCTGCGCGCCACACCAGGGCGATGCCGCCGTAGTTGAGATTCCAGTGATACTCCTTGGCAGCCTCGCGCAGCAGCATGTAGCCCTGCGCGTAGGAAACGATCTTCGAGGCCAACAGGGCCTGGCGAATGTCTTCGACGAACGCTTTGCGGTCGCCTGCGATTTGATACTTCGGCCCCGTCAGAATCTTGGAAGCAGCCACCCTGTCTTCCTTGATCGCGCTCAAGCATCGCGCGTACACCGCCTCACCGATCAGCGTGACCGGCATCCCCAGATCGAGCGAGCTGACGCTGGTCCACTTCCCGGTACCCTTCTGCCCCGCGGTGTCCAGAATCTTATCCACCACGTACGCGCCATGCTCGTCCTTATACGCGAGGATGTCGCGTGTGATCTCGATCAGGTAGCTGTCCAGTTCGCCCTTGTTCCATTCAGCCAAGACCTGGTGCATCTCCTCATTGCTCATGCCCAGCCCGCCTTTGAGGAGTTGGTACGCCTCGCAGATGAGCTGCATGTCGCCGTACTCGATGCCGTTATGCACCATCTTCACGTAGTGGCCAGCGCCGTCCTCCCCCATCCAGTCACAGCAGGGCGAGCCGTCCGGCGTCCTGGCGCAGATCGCCTGAAAGATGCCCTTCACCAGCGGCCACGCCTTGGGGCTGCCGCCCGGCATCATCGATGGGCCGAACCGAGCTCCTTCTTCGCCCCCCGAGACGCCGGTCCCGACGTAGAGCAGGCCTTTGCCTTCCAGATATTTCGTGCGGCGGATGGTGTCCGGGAAATGCGAGTTGCCGCCATCGATGATCACGTCGCCCGGTTCCAGGTGCGGCAGCAACAGCTCGATGAATTCGTCGACTGCGGCACCGGCCTTGACCATCAGCATCACTTTGCGCGGCCGCTTCAGCAGACTGGCGATCTCCTCGATGGAGTGGGCGCCGATGATGGTTTTCCGGCCCTTGGCTGCGTCATTCAAGAAGTCATTGACCTTGGAAACAGTGCGGTTGAAGGCCACCACGGTGTAGCCGTGGTCGTTCATGTTGAGGATGAGGTTCTGGCCCATCACGGCCAGGCCAATTAGCGCGATGTCAGCGGTCGGTTCCATGATTTTGTGCTCAAAGGAAGGATGATTACAGAGAGCAATCTCTTTTATAACATGCGGCCAATCAGCCGTGTCCGCGCGCCCTACAATGAAGGCTGAGGACACTTTGCTCCAGCGCGTCGCCGCAACCATCGACCGTTACCGTATGTTCCTGAGCGGCCAGCGGGTTGCCGTAGCCGTCTCCGGCGGCGCGGACTCCGTCTGCCTGCTGCACATTCTGTGCGAACTGGCTCCGTCCAGGGATCTGCATCTGTCGGTCCTCCACCTGAATCATGGCCTTCGCGGCGACGAGTCGCGCCAGGACGCGGAATTCGTCCGCCAACTTGCGGCGGAGCTCGGCCTGCCGGCGACGATTCGCTCGACCGACGTCGCCGCGTTGCCCGATAACCTCGAACAGGCAGGGCGCGAAGCGAGGCTGGTGTTTTTCCGTGAGCAAATCGCCGCCGGCGCCGCCGATCGCGTCGCCGTCGGCCATACGCGCGACGACCAGGCGGAGACCGTGCTCTTCCGTCTCTTGCGCGGGTCCGCCACCGCCGGGCTGGCTGGCATTCGCCCCGTCACCGCAGAGGGCATCGTGCGCCCGCTGCTCGAAGTGGATCGTGCCGAAGTGCGCCAGTACCTGCGCGACCGCAACATTCCCTGGCGCGAGGATTCGACGAACGAGAACCTGCAGTTCGCGCGGAACCGAATCCGCCACCAACTGCTCCCGCAACTGGCTCGCGAGTGGAATCCCTCCATCGCCGATTCGCTAGCCCGCACGGCCGACTGGGCGCTCGCCGAAGAAGACTACTGGGGGACCGAAATCGACCGAATCGCGGCTGGGCTCCTATTCGAACGCGACTGCGCCATCCTGACGCGCGTCGACTCTCTGCTCGCCCTCCCGCAAGCCGCGGCGCGGCGCCTGGTCCGGCGGGCGATGGAGCGCGTGAAAGGCGACCTCCGCGCCGTGGAGTTCGATCACATCGAGGCGGTCCTGCGCATGGCGCAAGATGACCAGGGACACGGCCGCACGCAGGCTCCCGGCCTGGACATCATGCGATCGTTCGGTTGGCTGCGGTTCAGCCGTCCTGGTACGGACGGACTCGAATCGCGCAACTACCGCATCGCCGCCCCGGTGCCAGGGAGCATCCGGGTCCCCGGCGTAAGCACCGTGATCTCCCTGGAACTGATTGAAAAGGCGGAAGCTTCGGCTGTACCCGATTGTGTATATAATGGGGAGACGGGTTGTTTAAATTGGCGTTCTCTGTCCGGTTCGTTGGAATTGAGGAACTGGAGACCAGGCGACCAGTATCAGCCCTGGGGCAGTACCGGCGAGGAAAAGATCAAGACTCTCTTCCAGGACGCTCGTATTCCCTTATGGGAACGTCGGCATTGGCCGGTCCTGATGGATGGCTCATCCATCGTGTGGGCCAGGCGGTTCGGACCGGCGGCCCGTTTTGCCGCGGGATCCGGCACCGCTATCGTTCTGAGGATCCGGGAGACGACAGAGCCATGACGAAAATCGGAATCGGTAGCGTCTGGGGTGGCGTCTATACCATTAGGGCCGGGTTGGAGGTTTCGTGAACTCGAATGTCAAGCATTTATTGTTCTGGGTGGTTTTGATTGCCGTTGCGGGGCTGCTCGTTGCGGTGGTCAAGTCCGGCCAGTCTCCCAAGGAAAGGGATCTGCCTTTCTCGGAGTTCCTGGGTGAGGTGGCGGCTGGGCATGTCAGTGAAGTCACTATCGCGGACAAGGACGTTCACGGCAAGTTGACCTCAGGCGAGGGGCTGCACACCACGATTCCGCTGAACTACCCGGACGTTTACAACAAACTGAACGACAAGAACGTCAAGGTCACTATTAAGGACACTTCTTCCGGAACCTGGCTTTCGATTCTTTTGCAGTTGTCGCCGTTCATCGTGCTGGCTGCGTTCTGGATCTTCATGGTGCGGCAGATGCAGAGCGGCGGGAATAAAGCGCTCAGCTTCGGTAAGAGCCGCGCGAGATTGCATTCCACCCAGCAGAAGAAGGTAACGTTCAAAGACGTGGCCGGCGTGGAGGAAGCCAAGGAGGAACTGCAGGAGATCATAGAATTCCTGCGGGAGCCCCAGAAATTCCAGAAACTCGGCGGACGAATTCCGAAGGGCGTCCTACTGATTGGCCCTCCGGGAACCGGCAAGACGCTATTGGCGCGCGCCATCGCCGGTGAGGCCAGCGTGCCGTTCTTCTCCATCTCCGGCTCCGACTTCGTGGAAATGTTCGTTGGGGTCGGCGCCAGCCGGGTCCGCGACCTGTTCGAGCAAGGCAAGAAGAATGCTCCCTGCATCATCTTCATCGACGAAATCGACGCTGTGGGACGTCATCGCGGCGCGGGACTGGGCGGCGGCCACGACGAGCGCGAACAGACCCTCAACCAGTTGCTGGTGGAAATGGACGGGTTCGAGTCCAACGAAGGCGTAATCCTGGTGGCGGCCACGAACCGCCCCGATGTGCTTGACCCGGCTTTGCTGCGCCCGGGCCGATTCGACCGCCGCGTGGTGGTGGGGCGTCCCGATGTGCAGGGGCGCGAAGCCATCCTGCGGGTTCACACCAAAAAGATTCCTCTGGGCGATAACGTGGATCTTTCCGTGCTCGCTCGCGGCACACCCGGCTTAGCCGGCGCCGACCTCGCCAACCTGGTGAACGAGGCCGCCCTCAACGCCGCCCGGCAGAACCGGAAAGTGGTCATGATGCTCGATTTCGAGCTCGCCAAGGACAAGATCCTGATGGGCGCCGAGCGCAAGTCCCTGATCCTGAGCGATGCCGAGAAGCGGAACACCGCCTACCACGAAGCCGGCCACGCGCTTGCGGCGGCCGTGCTGCCCAGCGCCGATCCGCTGCACAAGGTCACGATTATCCCGCGCGGCATGGCCCTCGGCGTCACCATGCAGTTGCCCATAGACGACAAGCATTCTTACGACAAGGAATACCTGCTGGCGCAACTGGCCATCCTGATGGCCGGCCGCATTGCCGAAGAGAAGCACATGCACCACATGACCACCGGCGCCGGCAACGATATCGAGCGCGCCACGGACCTCGCCCGCAAGATGGTGTGCGAATGGGGCATGAGCGAACTGGGCCCGCTGAGCTTCGGCAAGAAGGAAGAGCAGATCTTCCTGGGCCGCGAGATCGCGCAGCACCGCGACTACAGCGAAGAGACCGCGATTCGCATCGACGAACAGGTCAAGAAACTGGTGCAGGGCGGATACGATACCGCCGCCGCCATCCTGGAGAAGCATTCCGACGCCCTGGTGAAGATCGCCGAGACTCTGCTGGAGCGCGAGATCCTGGACGGCAACGAAGTCATGCAGATTATCAATGGGGAGACGCTCCCGCCGCTGCAATCGTCGGGCGGCAAGGACGCCGAGGATCACACACAGCAAGTGCTCCGGCCGGAAGGTCCACGGCGCGTTCCCGGGCTCTCGGAAGGGGAGCGCCCGCAGCCGGCGTGATCCGGGCGGCAAACGGGCAAATCCCGGCGTTCCCGGTCTATCTGTTCGACATCGACGGCACGCTGCTGGACTCCGCAACCGATATCTGCGGCGCCATCCAGCAGGTTCTGGACAACAACGGCGCCGGTCCACAGGATTTCGAATACCTGAAAAGCTTCGTTGGCCTGGACATGATCGACCTGTTCCAGGAGATCTTTCCAGGGCACACGGCGCGGCAGCTCGCGGAGATGTTTGAGCAATACCGCAGCTTCTACCGGGCGCGCGGCCATCAGTCAACCAAGGTGTTTCCGGGCGCCAGGGAAGGCCTGGCGGCGCTGGGTGGGCGCAAGTCCACTGCCACCTCGAAGGGCTCGCCGGGCACGCGCGCCATCCTTCAACAGTTCGGCCTGCTACAGTATTTCGACCATGTGCAGGGGACCGACGGCTTCCCATCCAAGCCCGCTCCGGACGTGGTCCTGACCGCGCTCCACGCGCTCGGCGCGCGTCCCGAGGAATGCCTGTTCGTGGGCGATTCCACCGTTGACCTGGAAGCCGGCAAGTGGGCGGGAGTGAAGACCTGCGCCGTGCGCTACGGCTATGGGAAGATCGACGAGTTGGCGCGCCTCGAGCCCGACTACTGGATCGGCGACCTGCGAGACCTGGTTGGAACGGCGTTAGTCCCCTGAAACCGTTTCGTATTCGCGCGCGCGCGGGCGGGTGGCTGCCAGCGCGCCCAAGCTCACGTGAATCTGCGGCATCGAGCCGGTCTCGAAGGATTCGCGCACGCGCGCGTCACCGCTCGCGTCCAGTTTCTCACGCAGCATCTGGCGGCGGAGCCGCGCTTCGAATTCCTGCAACTGCTGCTCGATGGTTCTGGCCTTCTGCTTGTTGCGCACTATGTCTTCGCGGTAGCGCTTCAGGAAGTAGCCGATGGTCTCCACGCGGATCTTAATCGAGCCGGTAGGCTTGTTCTCATCGATATCCTTGAAGCAGAAGTACGGCGTGCCGGAGTGCTCCACGATTTCTTCGACCACCGTGTAGATTGGCGCGTCATGGCCGCACTTGAAGCTGGATAGCTCGAGCGCCACCAGGTTGGGGTGCCGCGCGACGTACTTGGCGGCCCACACTTTGCGGCTGGTGTTCTCGCTATAGGAGTTCTTCCACACGTCGGTAATCGCCATGGGGTGCGGAATCTCGCCGGCCTCCACCTCATCGCCGAACAGGCGCCAGATGATGTCGTCGTCCATCGGCAGGCAATCCTGCGCGAACACCGGGTAACCGAGCTTCTGGAATTCCTCGAGGATTTCGTGGTTCACACCCGGGTCGTTGTGATACGGCCGGCCGAGAAGCACCACACCGAGCCGGTCTTCGCGTTCGAGTTGCTCCAAGACTTCGCGCGCGGCGCCGCGCATCGTGACATTGTTGAAACTGTCGAGCGCGCGATAGCCTTGCTCGACGGCGCGCTTGTTCTCCTGCGCTGAGAGGCCAAAGATGTCCTTGAACTGCTCGTACAACTGGCGCTCGAGGAGGTCGGGCTTGGAGAGGTTGACGAACGTGTCGAGGAACAGGACGCCCTTTTCGGCGAACAGGTCGCCTTCCTTGGTGAAGGCTGCCTTGACGGCTTCGGGCGTGGTCGCCACGGTGGGGCAGGAACGGCTGGCCTGCACGTTTTGGAGGTCCGTGGTCAGACAGTCGATCATGGGGAAGAAAATGATGTCGAGCGGTTTCTTGGCATGCACCTTGTAGAGCAGGTTGTGCACGTGGGGAATGCCGAGCTTGGAGGGGAAGCAGGGGTCGATGGCGCCGCGCTTGGCGCCTTCTTTGTAGAGCTCCTCGCTGGTGAAATCGGAATAGACGATGTTTTCGGCCTTGATGCCGAGTGACGCGAAGTAGCCCGTGAACACCGGCGTCTGCGAGTACATGTTAAGCACGCGCGGTATGCCAATCCGGATCTGGGCGCGCTTCTTCATCAGAGCCGCGCGCTGCTTCTGGGCAGTGGTGATCTGGTACTTGGGCGGCGCGTCGGCCACCAGCGGGGCATCCGGCACGCGGAACACGCCCTTCGCGGCCACTTCGACGAAGTTGGGGTTCTCCTTCTTGATTTTGTCGAGGTTGCCTTTAATGCTGCGCATCTCCTCGATGTTCTCCACGGTTCCCTTTTCGCAGGTAGCGATAATCAACCGCTGCGCGCCGGCTTCCAGCGGTACCTTGGTCTTCACCGGCGGCTTGTAGTCGAGGTTGACAATGTTCGTCTTAACGTCGATAAAGGTGCGCAGGCACTTGTTCTTGCAGAAATAACAGCGCGTGGCTTCGTTGCGAGTGGTCTTGTACTCGATGTGCGCGCAGGCTTCCAGGCCAATGAAAGTTGACTGGCGGCCGTTGTCCCACAGGCGCCCGGCCTCTAGCGCCGCGCCGATCGCGCCGGCCTCGCCGCAATGTTCGTGCACGATGACCTCGGCCTGCACGTCTTTGCCCTTGAAGCGCGACTCGATGAAGTCGACCTGCGCCTTCACCGCGGCGAGGTTGTACTGCGTCCCGCCCTGCAGCAGGAAGCGGCGGCCGATGGCCGAGAGGTTCGGGATCTGCGAAACGTACAGCCAGATATTCTTGGGCAGAACGTTGCAAAGGCCGGCCATGATTTCTTCGGGCTTCCACCCCTGCCGCTGGAAATCCACGATGTCGGACTGCATGAATACCGCGCAGCCGTAACCGAACGACGGGAAACCCTTGGCGCCGAAAGCCGTGTCGGCGTAGTTCTCCACCGGCACATTGAAGCCCTGCGCGGTGGATTGCAGGAAGTAGCCGTTTCCGGCGGAGCACTGCGTATTCAGCTTGAAATCCTTTACCCGGCCGTTCTTCAGGATGATGATCTTGATGTCCTGGCCGCCGACGTCGCAGATCACGTCCACGTCGTCGTAGAAGTGCAGCCCGGCTTCGGTGTGGGCCACGGTCTCGACTAGCGCGGCGTCCGCGCCGATGACGTCTTTCAAAATGTCTTTGGCGTACCCGGTGGTGCCGACGCCGAGAATCTTGAGTTCCGCGCCCTGATCGCGGATCTGGCGGTCGAGCTTCTGCAGCACTTCCACCGTGTCCTCGATGGGGTTGCCCTTCGAGAGCTGGTACGTCTTGGCGAGGATGCGCCGCTTATGATCCTTCGAGATCAGGACGGCTTTGGTGGAAGTGGAGCCGCCGTCGATGCCCACGAAACCTTCGACTACGTCGTCGGGCTGAAAGGACGCGGGCGCAAATTTCTTGTGGCGGTACTTCTGCTTGAAGGCCGCCAGATCCGCGTCGTCTTTCGCCAGACCGCCCGTACCGCCGCGTTTGGCTTTTTCCTCGTCGCGGCCTACATTGACATACCATTCGAGCTTCTCGAAACCGAGATACTGGCCGACGCCGTCCTCTTCGGACTTGCCGAATTCCACCGAGCCGATGGCGGCGAAGTATTGTGCGTTGCCGGGGGTCTTGATCAAGTCTTCGGGCGAGACACCCTGGGGCAACGGCGTGTTGCGCTCTTCCCAGATCTTGGGGATGTTGCTCTTCCAGCAATCGCGCATGCCCTTGATGTAGCAGTTGGGACCGCCCAACAGCAGCACGACCGGCTGCAGCGTGTTGCCGCGCGTGAGCACGGAAAGGTTTTGCATTACGATGGCCTCGAACAGTGAAGCCATCAGCTCGTCGGGTGGCACGCCCATTTTCTGCAGGCCGTTGATATCGGTCTCGGCGAACACGCCGCACTTGCCGGCCACTGGATGCAGCTTGAGGCCCTTGTAGCCCATCTGGCAGAGCTGTTCGGCGGGAATGCGCAGCTTGGCGTTGATCTTGTCGATGACTGCTCCGGTGCCGCCGGCGCACTTGTCGTTCATCGAGGGGATTTTCTTCTTTCGGCCGGTTTCAGGATCCTTGCGGAAGATGATGATCTTGGCGTCCTGGCCGCCTAACTCGATGACCGAGCCGCACTCCGGATACATCTTTTCCACGGCGAGCGAAACCGCATTTACTTCCTGCACGAACTTCGCGCCCAGGAATTTACCCAGCCCGTTGCCGCCCGAGCCGGTGATGAACATGCGCGAGTTTGCGGCGCTGAAGCCATCGATCTCGGTGTCGAAGCGTTTGCAGAACTTGAGAACTTTTTCGGGCTGCTTGGTGTCGTGGCGCTGGTAATCGCTCCAGAGGATCTCATCGGTGGCGGCATCGACCACCACGGACTTTACGGTGGTCGAGCCGACATCCATCCCGATCAGGAAGTGTTTTTCCATGGGGGATCCCGTTAGTTCGCAACCGCGGCCAGTTCGTGCTCCGGCTGCATTTCGCCTTCGCCTCTCATGCGCTCCGCGATGTGAAGCACAAAATTGGCCGCAGCGCCCACCCAGCCCTTGGTGTGGGGCACGTGGTACAGTGGCTGCTTCGTCTCCGGATGGCGATCCACCCAGGCGCGGCACTCGGCCAGAGTGAGGCAAGCCTTGTCCAGTGCTTCGGCGAATTCCTTCTTAGCCTTGTTCTTGGCTTCGCCCAGCGCCATCTGCACGCGGCTGTGCGCGTTGATCTCGCCTTCACCCGATGTTTCCACCGGCAGGTAGATCATGTCTTTATAGTTCGAAACCACGGCCGATTGCGCGCCGTCCGACTGCGTGGACGGCATGCAGCCGAAGGGCTTCAACGAGAGGACCATATGGGCCAGATCTTTGTTCGAGTAGTAGATGTTCTTGGCGACTTCCAGGTGGCCTTCGCCGCCGCCGGCGCGCGAGTTGTAGAACGGATGGCCCAGCCGCTGCAGCTCGTACTGGTCGGCCAGGTGATGCGCGATGCCGCCCAGCGCTTTAACGATCTTGTGGTACTCACTTTTGAAGATGGCTTCGGCAAGTTTCAGCTTGGCCACCTTTTGCCGGTAGCCGAATTCGATCTTCGCGCGCGACCCCACTCTCCAGATCGGCGGCAGCACGGCGCCCTCTTCGAGCCCCTTGAAGTCTTTGTACTTCTGGACCACCTGATGAATCATGTACATGATCCAGGTGCCGATCGGCTCGACCAGCACCTGCGCGCCCTCGCGCTGCAGAAAAGCGAACATGTTGAAGTTGCCGTCGCCTTCGGTGGTCTGCGCCCAGAATTCACCGGTGATCTTAACGATCGGCTTCACTCGCAGCCGGTCGACTTCGATTTCGTTGAAGCGGTCGCGGCAGTGCTCGAGTGCCGGAACATAGTCATCGCCCTTGAGCTGCCTGACGAACTTGCCGATATACTCCGCTTTGTCGGAGAAGCCGCTGAGGTATTTGGCAAGGCTACCTTCGAGCTTCCACGGTCGCTTCTTGCGGAACACCTCGTGCAGGTAGTCCATGGTTTCGTCGAGAACGCGGTCCGTATCGCCGGCGTTCACTTCGTACGGGCGTATGGCGTAGGCGACTTCATTCATCACGTCGCCGCAGTTAAGCGCGTTGAGAATGCCCAGGAAGAAATCGAGGTTCATCTCCAGGCCGGCCTCGGCGTCGGATTGGTTGAGGCCGCCGGATTGCTGGAACAGCAGCACGCGGAAGCCATCGAAACCGGAGTTGCGCAGCGCCAGGCGATATTCGGCCTCGTACATGCCGAAGCGGCACGGACCGCAAGCGCCGGCGGTGAAGAATACGTAGCGGTCGATGATCTCCTGCTTGGTGAGTCCCTGCTCCTCAAGGCCTTGCAAATACTGCACCAGGTTGCCGACTGTAAAATAGGTGGGATTGCACTGCCCGTTGTTGCCATATTCCTTGCCGGCCTGGAACGCCTTCACATTGGGTGTGGGCACAGCCTCGGCGCGGTAGCCCAGTCCTTCCAGAGCTCCATGCACCAGCTTTTCATGCTTCCAGGTCAAGCCGCCGAACAGCAACGTAGTGGAACCACGCTGGTCGGCGGTAAACGGCCTTTCGACTGGCCGCTTGAAGTGGTGCGTATCGCGTCTGGTCAACCCGGCTTCTTTTTCCAAGCGAGCGCGTTCCTCGGCAAGCCGTTGCTGGATCACGTCCTCAACGGAAGCGCCAATCTGGACCAGGTTGGCAGAAGGCACAACTTTCGGTTCGAAGGGCTGAGTGCTCATAGTGGTAACTTCTTTCCCAGATTGGGGCCATCTTCTCCCTTTAACCGATTGAAAGAAATGGGTATCCATCGAACGGCGACATTCCCATGGGAACGGGGGAATTAACGGGGTGAGCGGAACCCGAAAATGGCGGGGCTGGACTCCGAAATTCGCCCTCCGCGCCTGCCCGAATGTAATAGTTGTTACGTTCCTGCGGGTGCTTGGCTTAATCTATTGCATCGCCTTTGTTTCTTTCGGAGTGCAGGCATCCGGGCTAATCGGCTCACGCGGCATCCTGCCTTTCAGCGTGTATCTGAAGACCGCGCACGAATCGCTTGGTGCCTGGGCCTATTGGAACCTGCCCTCGCTGCTATGGTTGTACCCGCATGACATTGCGCTGGCGGCCGTCTGGGTCGCGGGTGCGGTTTGCTCGCTGGCCGCGGTCCTGGCTCGCGGGAATCGAGGGGCGCTGGCGCTGTGCCTGGTTCTCTGGCTATCGCTATGCTCGGTTGGCCAGGATTTTCTCTCGTTCCAATGGGACATTCTGCTCTCGGAAGCCGGCTTCCTGGCGCTGTTCGCGGATGCCACGCGCGTGTCGGTCTGGCTGTTCCGCTGGCTGCTGTTCCGCATGATGTTCTTCAGCGGCGCGGTGAAGTGGCTGAGCCACGATCCCACATGGCGCAATTTCGCCGCGCTCACCTATCACTACGAGACACAGCCGCTGCCGACACCGCTGGCGTGGTACATGCAGCAATTGCCCGTGTGGTTTCAGAAGGCGTCGGTGGGCGTGGTTTTCTTCGTGGAACTGGCCGTGCCGTTTCTGTTCTTCGCGCCGCGGCGGCTGCGGCGAATCGGGGCCTGGATCACGATCGGCTTTCAGGTCCTGATCCTGATGACGGGGAATTACACGTTCTTCAACATGCTGACGATCGCGCTGGCGATGTGGCTGTTTGTGGAAGCGCAGCCGCACAGGCCGAAGGTTGTGCCTACACTGGCCGGCGTGGCGATCGGAACGATCAGCGTTCTGTTGTTCCTACAACTTTTCTCCGTGCCACTGCCGCCGGGAGGACCGCAAATACTGCGCGCGGTGGACCCCCTGCGTCTGGTGAATTCATACGGGCTCTTCGCCGTGATGACCACCACGCGTCCGGAGATCATCGTGGAAGGCTCGAACGACGGCCTCAACTGGAGGGCGTACGAGTTTCCTTACAAACCGGGCGATGTGAATCGCAGGCCGCCGATTGTCGCGCCGTACCAGCCGCGCCTGGACTGGCAGATGTGGTTCGCGGCGCTGGGAAGCTACCAGGAGAACCGCTGGTTCGTGAACCTCATGCTGCGGTTGCTGCAGGGAGAGCCGCGGGTGCTGCGGTTGTTGGCGTACAACCCGTTCCCGAAGGTGCCTCCGAAATACGTGCGCGCGCGCGTCTACCAATATCACTTCACACACTGGGGCGAGCGGGCGTGGTGGACCAGAGAAGAGAGTGGCATGTATTTTCCAGCGGTGAGCTTGAAATGAAAGGCCGGATCATTTCCGCTGCAGCTCCCGGATGTCTCTGCGGTCCCTGATTATCGGCGATTTCATCAATGCTTATCGCCCCGGCGGCAGATCCATTGCCGGGTTCCGCGTGAAGAAACCCCAAGGTACCAGCCTGAAACCAGCCTCATACACCGGCATGACGGGCCAGTCTTCGGGACGAGGGTTGTGTGTGATCCCCATGACGTACCACAACACGATGTCCCGATTGTCAATGGGACGGTCAGCCGCCGTCCACTTCACCAGGCCGTCGCCTCCCTTGCTCTGGTTGGGATAGTCGCCACCGGCGTACTTCTCCGCGGGATTGTACGGCGTCACCCAGAGATGCGCGTTGAGAAAGCCAGCTCGTT
>Ga0335081_10002664_pt1 | contig 28073 bp, 26 predicted proteins | sample Lox_Sample_35_FD_206713 | JGI IMG/M metagenome (GOLD analysis project Ga0335081, IMG submission 206713) | Soil microbial communities from Loxahatchee National Wildlife Refuge, Florida, United States - Lox_Sample_3.5 | ecosystem: Environmental > Terrestrial > Soil > Wetlands | place: USA...
GACTCCTTCGGAAGCGGATTGGTCAGCACCATCAGCTTCTCCGGTCTTGCTCGAATGGACTATTCACTTCCTGGGAACAACGTGTTGAAAGATCACAGCTGCCCCAGGTCTCGCTGGGGGTCGCGAGACCTGGGGATTAAGGATCAGGGGATACCCGCGACCGAGTAGAAGAGTTGCCCCGTAATGCCATCGCGATTGTATTGCCACGTTCCGACGGCGTAGGCTCCGTTGGTCGCTACTGCCGGGTACGAGTCCGGGGGGTACGTGCCTTCATGGTTGCTGATTTTGACTGAATTAGACCAGTCAATCAGCTGCGGGTTCGTGATGCTCAGTTGCCCCGTCCTGGCATACACGCCGGAATGAAGTTCCACCACCAGACCGCTGTCGAGAAGTGCTACCGCAGGGCGCTGTGCGTCGTTGTCATAGCGCTGGGATCCGGCGAAGTGAATGGTGCCTCTGCTGACGGTTCCACGCCGATAGTGCAGCAAGCTCTCTCCACTGACCTGGTGTACCTCAACCACCTCGTTTTTATTGTTGAGTGCGATATGCGGATTGATTCCGTCATCGTAATGGATTCCATAGGGACCTGAATCCCAGGTGATGGAATAGTCTCCAGCTGCAGGGTTTGTAAGATGTCCGACGCGGTAGTAGAGGCCGGTGCTGCTGTGGCCCGTCTCATGCACTCCCACGATGACTCCATTGTCATTGATGGCAATAGAGCTATGAAAGCCTGCGTCCCAGTCACCATAATGCAGCCAGGTAATCGACTGGTTGATGCCTCCGTAAGGGTCGATCTTACCGACCTGATAACGCAGTTCGGATCCACTCTTGAACTGGCCAGACGACCGGACAAAGATCACGTACCCTTCCTTACTGATGGCGAAACTAGGCCATGATCCTTCCGACAACCCCAAGGATTGGCTTCCTCCCCGGTCACACTGGGGCCGTTCACCATTCCAACGTGATACCAGAGACCGAAATTACCGACCGCATGGCTTTGGTGAACCTCTAAAACCAGTCCGGAAGGATGCACCGCAACGCTGGTATCAGCGCCCTGATCGTATTGTTGAGCAGCGCTCCACTGCAGCGCTTGTTGCGCCGCGCCGACTGAAACGTTTGTTTGGAAATTGGCGCTGCCGAGCAGATCTCCTACGGATTCGTTCGCGCCGCCGAGCACGCCGAAGCTCCCTCCATAACTACCGGCCGTCGCTGACGAACCGACGGCAATGGTGAAGGCGTCGATATTCTTCAGGCTTTGGCCCGGCCCCAGCGACACTGCGGAGTTGAGCTGAAGGTAGATACCGAAATTAGTCGTGTCGATCGAAAGAGGAGAAGGTGCGGAACCCCTGGTGCCGGTTAAGAATATCGTCGAGGAGGTAAGGTTTGTGATCGTGACGCTGAAATCGACCGAACTTCCCGCCGTAACTCCCCCATCCTGAGTGAAAGTGATGTTGACCTCAGCGGCGTGCCCGATTGGGGCACACAGCAAGAGGGCCAACGCGATAATCGAAGTAGAGAGTAAGCTTTCCTTTGCCAAACGTTTGAAAGCCATCCCGAGATAGAAGTTCAATTTGGTTTTCATGATTTTCTCCATCTATTAGAGTTAGTTTCGAGTTCAACTTCCTGCTTATGGCAAGCTCTACTCCACCGGCGACCAGCCGCCGGTTGGATTGAATTCCTTAATAGAAGCGGCGATCTTCTCGGTGTCAGGGCCCAGATCGCGCTCGTAGACTGTCCCATCGCTGCCGGTCACGAAGGTCACGATGCCGGTTTCGCCGTACTTGACGGGCGTTGCCAGAACCGCGAATCCGCCCTTCATTTTTCCGTCGGCAATGTAGCTTTGGGCGCCGCCGGGAGCCGCGTCACCCTGTGCAGTCAGAATGCGCAGCTTGTATCCATCGATCACAAAGGGCTCCTGCAGAGGGTTCGATCCCAGGGAGGACTGGGGAAATCCGCTGATATCCCCGAGAGGGCTGGGACCTTGAGCTTCCGACGCAGGCCAGTACAATCCGTCCTGCTTGCCGGCAGTGCTGATGATGCGCTGCGCAAACTGGGTTGAAGAGCCGACGGTCGAGAAGTAGATCGCTTCAGCATTGGCCACGGCAGAGCTGGCGTCGATCGCCAACAGTTCATTCCGTCCGATTTCGCGCACTCTGATTTCCTCCGCGCCAGCGACGCCGTCGAAGTACCACTGGCCCGAGGAATTCTTCGCGAGTGGAACGGGGAATGCCAAGTTGTCCGCGCCGATGTAAAGCACGCGACTGCCATCGCTCATTTCAACCCAGCGATTCATCTTCTCGTACTTTGCGGCGAAGGTTTGCATCGCAGCCTTGTCTGTTTCTGGGGCTCCGGTGCTGAGCAGGGTTTTTGTGTCAACACCTAGAATTTTTCCCAGCTCAGTTTCGTCGCCGGCTTTCGCTGCCTGGGCGATGGCCGCGCCAGCCTCGGCCGGCGACGGAAAGGTCATCTGACTCCCTTGGGCCAGCACCGAGCCCTTAGTTTCCAGCTTCACCGCCACTGTGATGATTCCCACCAAGACCAGCACTCCGAGGATTACAACCTGTTTCCACTTTGAAGTTTTGTTCGTATTCGATTGCATTTTCAATCTCCTTTTATGAATTTTGTGTTGAATTAATTTCTTTGAGGGCACCTTACCGGCGGCGTCCGCCTCCGCCGTAAGAGCGGTGCATAGCGGGCGCGTGCTCTCTTGCCATGCGCGGCTGGCGGTTGCGCCTAGCCATGCTGGCCCGGCCGCGATTGCTCTCCATCCGGTTCGCCGCGCCGTCTCCGCTGAAGCGAGAGCGGTTCTGCTCGGCACCTGAAAAACGATTGCTGTCGCTACGGTTCTGGGTGAGCATCTGACCGCCAGCAGTGTGCTGCACACCGCCATTGCCGCCGATCAGACCGTGGTTGCCGTTGTCTCCACCGTTGGGCAAGTGCTGACCGGCGTTCTTGTCCGCATGCCAGCCACCGTCAGGACCGAAATACCCGTTCGCGTGATAGCCGCCGTTGGGGCCATAGTGCGTATCTTCCCCGGGTTTGTAGTTACCGTCAGGATGAAAGCTGCCATTGTTGCCATACCAGGCATGATTTTGCGATCCGACCGCTCCACCGTTCGGGGTGACGCCGGCATGCTGCACACCGCCATTGCCGCCGATCAGGCCGTGATTGCCATTGTTCCCGCCGTTGGGCTGTTGGTTTGTAGGAATGCCTTTGTCGGCGTGCCAGCCACCGTCAGGACCGAAATATCCGTTCGGGTGATAGGCGCCGTTGGGGCCGTAGTGAGTGTCTTCGCCCGGTTTGTAGTTGCCGTCGGGATGAAAGGTGCCGTTGTTGCCATACCAGGCGTGGTTTTGACTTCCGGCCGCTCCATTGGCCCAGGGCCGATAGCCGTTGTAATTCGTGTTGTTCCAGGTGTGATTATTGATGTAGGTGTTGTGGTTGTAGATGATGGTCGTGTTACCACCGCCGCCACAGCAGCCCCAGTTCACACCCCAGGCGTGCCAGCCCCAACCGAAGCCGCCGCCAACCCAGCCACCGCCGCCGAAAGCAGCGCCGACGGTGACCCCACTTCCGAAGAAGAGCCCGAACGATACCGGCACCGGCGGAGCCACGTAGTACGGCACCACTACAGGCCCGCCGTAGACCACGGTCGGGTTGTACTGCGGAACGTAGACCACCTGCGGGTTCGCCGGCTGAATCACGATAGTGTTAGGCGAAGGCGTACTGATGGTGATTTGCGAATTGGACTGCAAAGTTCCTGCTGCCTGCGCTTTGGCGCGCATGGCCTGCACCGCGTTCATCACATCGGACTGCTGATTGGCGAACGCCTGCCCCAGGCTGGAAGTCCACGAGAGGTTGTGCGCCAGGTTGTCGAGCACGGAAGGAAACTGCGTGAGAGCCTTAACGCTGGGATCCCAGGACTGCTGGTCAACCGCCTGCGTAAGCGCGGAGCCAGTCAGGTTCCTGTTCTGTGCCAGCCAATCATCCGCATAGGCGATCTGGTCTGGATTCTCAGCAGCTGCCAATACCTGGGCCACCAGCGCATCGGGGTACAACGCGATGGGGGCGACCAGAGAATCAAGTTGATCCGCCGACAATGGAGCGGGTGTAGGCGCCGAGTTGCTCTGCGGAGCGTAGTTCGCAGTCGACTGCGTACTCGGCTGAGGTGCGGGAGATGGATACGAGACTTCTGTCACTGGAGTTACCACCGGTTGAGATTGATAGACCGTGCCGGTGCTTGGCGTAACTGCCGCTACGGTCGCTGTTGGGCGCACCGCCTGCCATGGCGCATGCTTGCCATGAAGCCCGTAATTTCCTGACATGGTGTCGCCGAACGCCTGTCCGCGAAACGTCAGGACGTTTCGCGTTAGCGTACTGAATTCGACATGTTGACCGTTGACGTGTCCCTGGATTGGCCCCGACTGGTTAGGACCTTCAAAGTAGCCGGTAAGGCTGTTGCCATATTGCGCGATTTGGACGTGCTTGACGACCGTCTCGCCGTTTTCGATATTGGTGGAATAAATCGTCCAGTTGCCCTGTACGTTGGCGGGTGGCTGGTCTGCTGACGCCGTCTTGCTCAACGTCAGCGACAGAAGCGCCACTACCACCAGGTTCGTTGCTGCCTTCATTGCTCTTTTCATGGCGTGCTCCTAAGTGTGCGACTTGTCGGCCGCTCGATTTGAATTTATGAACTACCTGTCTGCTTGATGGGAGGTACTATGCCGTCTTTCCTGGAACAGCGCATCCCGAGATAAGAGGCTTTTGCAATCACGCTCGCGGAGATGTGCCTGATCCCACTATCGGGTTATCGAACGATAGCCATCACGGAGAAACAGCGCGCCAGGAGGGAATCGAAGGCCGGGAAAATCCTACAATTCAGCTGGATCGGAGAAGCGAGAGTGCAAGTCGGCTTTGCTTTGTGTAATCATCTACTTTCGCGTGATTTGGAAAAGCGCGTGATGGCGCGTTCGCGGCATTTCTGACTATTCGCGCCAGTTGAGGTCTGGTCTCTCGTGTCGTTGAAGCACATACTTCCGCTAATTCTCTGCATCGCGCTTAGCGCCTGCCAATCGCACCGGGAAGAGAGTGCGCCTTCGATCGAGTTGAGCAAGATCCCGCCTGCCGCGGAGGGAGGGCGGGAGCGAACGGGAACCATCGCGGGACGTGTCATGGGAGCTCGCCCCGGGCAACAGATCGTGATTTACGCGCGAAGTGGGCCATGGTGGATACAACCCCGAGTGGAGACTCCCTTTATTTCAATTCAGCCGGATTCATCCTGGAGCACAGAGACGCACCTTGGCGACGAGTATGCTGCCCTGCTAGTCGACCCGGGCTATTACCCACCCTCCACCCTGGATGTTCCTCCCACGCAGGGCGGGTCTGTTGTACTGGTCAAGATCGTCAAGGGCATAGGATCTCTCCCGGAGCTTCCGACTAAGCCGCTCCACTTCAGTGGATACGACTGGAGAGTCCGGACAACCTCCGCAGTTCGCGGCGGAGAGGACAATATGTATGACGCTGACAACGCCTGGACAGACGAAAAAGGCGCCTTGCACTTGCGGATCAGTAAGAAGTCTGACAAGTGGACCTGCGCACATGTCTCTTTGTCGCGCAGTCTGGGATATGGGACCTACATTTTCACGGTGGGCGATATTTCCCGCCTGGAGCCCGCAGCGATCTTGAGTATCCACACGTATGATCCTTCGGCAGGAGAGCAGCATTTCCGGGAAATGGACATCGAAATCGGCCGGTGGGGCGATGCGGCGAACAAAGACAACGCGCAGTACGGCGTCCAGCCTTTCTACGTCCCGGGAAACATCGCGCAATTCATCGCTCCTTCGGGAACTCTAACGCACACCCTGCTCTGGGAGCCTGGGCGGGCGGCTTTCAAGACTGTACGCGGCGCCTCGCCCGGCTCGAACACGCCTGTGGTAACTGAGCATGTCTTCGCCTCCGGAGTACCATCTTCCGGCCAGGAGTTGCTCGAGTTCATGTTCTATGTCGTCGCCAGCGATAAGAACCCGCTTCAAAAAGACAATGAAGTTGTCGTTGAGAAATTCGAATACCTGCCCTGATCGGCGCTTGCGAAGACGTTGGCTCTGCGAATGGGTGATCGTGGTTCCCGCCCTTTTCTGCTTTGCCGTTCCGGCCCACGCCGTCGACCCCCACCGGATGATCTCGCAATACACGCGGGACCATTGGGAGGAAAAAGAGGGTTTTCCGGGCGGATCGGTTTCAGCCATCGTTCAAAGTAAGGACGGTTATCTGTGGATCGGTTCGGAAAAAGGTCTTGTTCGTTTCGACGGATTGAATTTTCGTTTGTTTCAGCAGGCCGTCCCGGAACTTTTTACGATCGGCGCGGTTCAAGCCCTGACGGTGGATGCGAGGTCAAACCTCTGGATCTTGCTACAGGGCACCAAGGTCTTGCGGTTCCATGACGGGAAGTTTGAGCTAGGACGCGACCAGGCGGAAGTTGGAATCACGGCGATGGGCCGGCGAAATGATGGTGCGGTGCTACTTTGGTCGCTCGCCCTGGGCATACTTACCTACAACGGCCAGAAGTTCGAAATCCTTCCGTCTCAAGCTTCCGGACAGCCGACTGCAGCCGCGGTGGCGGCGGCACAAGGCGATACTGATCTTTTCGCCCGCCTAAGTTGGGGCACCGGCACCGCATCTCACCGGGTGGCTGAGCCCGGGTCCGCAGTCACTTCGATGGTCGAAACTTCCGACGGGCGCCTTTGGCTGGGCACGGCCGACAAGGGTCTTTTTTACGTCAGCGCCGGCCGGATCTTTCCCGTTGGTAACGGGGCCGCGGCCGGTAAAATCACCTGCCTGCTCCCAATGGAAAATGGGAAGCTCTGGGTGGGAACGGATAAAGGAATGCTGGAATGGAATGGCGCTGCGCTCGGTCAGGAGAGAGTTCCGCCAGCGCTTCATCACGCTCCGATTCTCGCCATGATTCGCGACCGGGATTCCAATATCTGGCTGGGCACGGCTGAAGGGCTTGTTCGGGTCAACGGTGATGGAGTCTCCTTCGACGGAGGCGATCACGGAACCGCGCCAGTGACAGCATTGTTCGAAGATCGCGAGGGAGACTTGTGGGTGGGAAGATCCGATGAGCTTGAGCGCCTGCGAGACAGCGCCTTTGTTACGTATTCCACTGGCGGAGCTCATGCAGAAAGTACCGGACCAATCTACGTCGACCAAGATGAAATGGTGTGGTTTGCCCCTTTCGAAGGTGGGTTGCGCTGGCTGCGAAGTGGGAAGAGCGGAAGCATCACGAATGACCGGCTCAGTCAGGATGTTGTGTATTCCATCGCAGGAGGAAAGAACGAACTGTGGATTGGCCGCCAGCAAGATGGCCTGACTCACGTGCTCTACGGCGCTGGCCCGATCAAGACACGGACTTACACGCAAGCTGACGGTCTCGGTCAAAACAGCGTTTATTCCGTTTATGAAGGCCGAGATGGCACCGTGTGGGCGGGAACGTTGAGTGGTGGCGTCACCGAATTCAAGGACGGCCATTTTACGAATTACACGACCGCGAACGGCCTGGTCTCGAACACCGTCTCCGCGATTGCAGAGGGGAGCGATGGAACCATGTGGTTCGGTACGACCAACGGCCTCAGCGCACTGTCGAAAAACGGCTGGCGAAACTATTCGACTAAGGACGGACTGCCGTCTGAAAGTGTCAATTGCCTTTTGCCGGATTCGACTGGAGCATTGTGGATTGGGACCATGAATGGCCTGGCCGTACTCAACGCCGGCCAATTGCACGCGCCCCACCGCATGCCGGACTCGCTACGCGAACCTATATTCGGGATTGCAGAGGACAAGAACGGATGGCTGTGGGTCGCCACTGCCAATCATGTGCTCCAGGTCAGGCGCGCCAGCCTGGCCGAGGACGCGCTGGGTGACGCTGATGTGAGAGAGTATGGACTCGCCGACGGGTTGCGCGGCACGGAAGGCGTGAAGCGCTTCGAATCTGTGGTCGAGGACTCGCGGGGAGAGATTTGGTTTTCCACGAGTCGCGGCCTTTCTGTGGTTAATCCGGCACGCGCGACAATTAATCCGGTTCCAGCTCTGGTTCACATTGATGCCGTCTTGGCCGATGGCAACGCTCTCAGCCTCCGTGAGCCTCTTCGCATTACAGGTGGAGAGCCGAGGATTACGTTTCGATTCACGGGCCTTAGCCTCTCTGATCCCGAGCGCGTCCGATACCGCTATAAGCTGGACGGAGTTGATAGAGCCTGGAGTGAGCCGACGGCTTCGCGAGAGGCCGGCTACGTCAACCTGGCCCCTGGCTCTTATCGATTTCGCGTTGTCGCCAGTAACAGCGATGGGCTGTGGAACGGCTCCGAAGCCGCGCTCGGCTTTCAAATGGAACCGACCCTCTGGCAAACATGGTGGTTCCGGCTGGCGCTGATTTTCGGCGTGGGAGTTACGGTCCTGGTTGCTTACCGCGTGCGGATGCATCGCCTGACCCGGATGCTCAACGTTCGCTTTGAGGAGAGGCTGGCGGAACGAACACGCATCGCTCAGGACCTGCACGACAACCTGCTGCAAGGATTCTTCAGCGCGGCCATGCAACTTGATGTCGCCAATGATCGCCTGCCGCCAGACTCTCCAGCCAAGCCGATCCTGGAGCGGGTTATGAGGCTGATGAACGAGGTCGGCCAACAGGGCCGCGCCGCGATTCGAAGTCTGCGGGCTTCCGACCGGGGATCGGGCGACCTGGAGCAGGCCTTTTCGCGAATTCGGGAGGAAGTGGGCGGATCCGACCAGGTGGATTTTCGGGTCGTTGTGGAGGGGCAACCGCAGCCCTTGCACGCCGGCATTTGGGACGACGTTTACCGGATCGGACGAGAGGCAGTGATCAACGCCTTCCGCCACTCCGGCGCGAGCAAAATCGAAGTCGAAGTCGAATACACAGGGCGCGACCTGGCCGTTCTGGTGCGCGACAATGGCCGTGGAATCGACGCTCAGGTGGCGCAAACTGGCCGGGAAGGACATTGGGGACTCTCGGGAATGCGGGAGCGGGCCGAGAAGATTGGAGCCAAACTGGAAGTCATGAGTCGCGCGGGCGCGGGAACGGAAGTTGAACTTTCGGTCCCCGGCAGTGTAGCTTTCGAAGGCCTGCCGGAAGATGGCTTGGCCGACTGGCTAAACCGGTTATTGCGAAGGAAGAATGGAAGCAAATCTGCGGCCTGATAGAAAGGGCGTCAAATGACCGGCCAACCACGTATCAGCGTGTTTTGCGTCGATGATCATCCCTTGCTGCGGGAGGGAATCGTCATGCTGATCAACAACCAACCTGATATGGCGGTCGTGGGTCAGGCGTCCAATGGGCGGGAGGCGATTCAGGGCTTTTCTCAACATCGACCGGATATTTGCCTCATGGACATCAGACTCCCTGACATGAGCGGCATCGAGGTGATGACAGCCATTCGGGACACATTCCCAGACGCCCGTATCATCATGCTCACAACCTCGGAAGGGGACGTGGAAATCCAGCGCGCTCTGGAGGCAGGGGCCCGCAGCTACATGCTCAAGAGCATGCCGCCCAAGGAACTGCTCGAAACTATCCGTCAGGTTTATGCCGGGAAGAAACGTATTCCGTCGGAAATTGCTACGCGGCTGGCGGAACATTATAGCGAGGAACCCATCACCGCCCGTGAAATCGAGGTTCTCCAGCAAATCGCAGGTGGAAACCGCAATCGCGACATTGCGGAAAAGCTTTTTATTTCGGAAGAGACGGTTAAAGCCCACATCAAGCACATCATGGAGAAACTGGGAGCGAGCGACCGTACCCAGGCTGTGGCCATCGCCGTGCGGCGCGGAATTATCCATTTGTAAATAAGGGGGCGGCCCCTACTATCCCTAGATAGTGGTAATGCAAAATTCCCGCCCTTAGGGATTCTTTCTCCAGCGCCCCCGTTTAACCTTTCTGAGGATATTGATACGTCCCGCTTCCAGGGGGCAGGTTTGCAGAGACTCTATTCCACGTTTCCGGGCGGTTGGCCGGGTTTTGCCCTGTTATTACTTCGCGGCGCAATCGGCGTGACCCTGATTATTCAGGGCGCTGGTTGCCTGCTAGCGCAGGACTCGGGCATTGGGGCCTGGGGGTGTCTGCTCATGCTGGTGACTGGGGTTGCGCTGCTCTTAGGGTTTCTCAGCCCGATCGGAGGCGCTTTGGCCGCGTTCGGCGCAGTAGGAATGATGTTCCTATTTCCTCTGCCGGGGCGCTGGAATTTATTCAGCAACACTCCCCTGGGGATCGATTTTCTCATTATGGCAATCGCCTCTGCCTTGCTTGGTCCGGGAGCGTTTTCTCTGGACGCCTTCCTCTTCGGTCGCCGCAAAGTGATCATTCCTGAAGCCTCATCGCGAAGGAAGGTCGATGATCGGGTTGTGAGCTGAAGTGGGACAAAAACACGGAAATTGCCCGCAAGAATGGGCTTACCCTTAAGCCGCAGCAGTTTGCCGAGATGTTTATCGATGAGAACCTCATCCGCTGATCCCATGTGTTCTTAGGGAGAATTGCTCTCTTTCCGGAAAAGACTCAGTATGATTATTCGGTAATCGAAGGCGAAGAAGATCGTGCCGGACGAATCGACTGCCAATCCCGAGCGCGAACGCTTCCTGGGTGGCGCGGAGAAGTATGCCGCCTACCTCGAGACATTTGAGGGGCGGTTGCGGCTCGACCTGGCCTTTGCGAACGTAGAGGAGTTTTTGCCGCAAGCCACACGGCCTTTGCGCGCTCTCGATCTTGGATGTGGAACAGGCGCCATGGCGGTGCGGCTTGCGAAACTTGGCGCTCATGTCACGCTGCTCGATTCCTCACTACAGATGTTGGGTTTCGCTGAGCGGGCCGTGAGCGAAGCAGGTGTTAAAGAGAAGATCACGCTGATACGCGGCGATGCGGGCGAATTGGCGGAATTGCTCGATGGCGGTTCGTTCGATCTAGTTCTTTGTCACAATATTCTGGAATACGTCGACGAGCCCTGTGCGGTATTGTGTGGTGCAGCCCGGATGTTGCGAGATTCCACGAGCCTGATTTCGATTCTAGTACGCAATCAGGCGGGCGAGGTCTTAAAGGCCGCGATACAAGAAGGTGATCTGGTTGCGGCTGAGCGCAACCTCACCGCTGAGTGGGGTCGCGAGTCCTTGTACGGAGGGAACGTGCGGCTATTTACGGCGGATAGCTTGCATGCCATGCTGGAAGCAGCGTCACTCGCGGTGATTGCCGAACGCGGTGTGCGGGTCGGCTCGGATTATTTGCCGGCCAAGGTTTCGCGGGATGATGACTACAAACGGATTTTTGACCTGGAACGCAAGCTGGGCACGCGGCCGGAGTTTGCCCCAATCGCCCGCTACACGCATTGCCTGGCACACCGGGCAGATGCGGACGTAAAGGACAGCGCATGAACGTTGCGGCCCAGTCTCCGCCGTCAGGCTCTCACGCGATTACGCCTGAAGCGGGTATTTCGCTTGGGCTTGGGCTTACGAACGAATGCAATCTCGCTTGCGCGTTTTGCTACCGCGATCCCACGCGCGCGGATCGACTCTCTCTGGACCAGGTGAAGGCAGTCATGGAACGCCTGCCCGTTCGCTCAGTGAATCTCGGAACCGGCGAGAACGGAATGCATCCCGACTTCAAGGCGATCCTGGCCTACTTGCGAACGAAGCCGGTCAAGCTGACCATCACCTCCAACGGTCACAGCGTTGCGGTGCTCGAAGACAACGAATTGCGCACCTTCCACGACATCGAGTTCTCTCTCGATTATCCGACCGAAGCCGAGCAGGATGCACAGCGTGGGCCGGGCAATTGGGCGCTTATTCACGAGCAGGCCGAGCGATGCGTGGGGCTGGAGATTCCTATAACCATCGTTGCCGTCATGATGAAGTCGAATTACTTGCGCTTAGCCGATGTGGCACGAGAAGCAAAACAGTTTGATGCTCCTCTGCGAGTGATTGTGTACCAGGCCGTGCGATCAGACATCTATGCACTGAGCTACGAGGAGTACTGGGAGGGATTCCGGCGTTTGTTTGAAAAAACTGACGTGATCGCGATTGGCGAGCCGCTGGTTCGCGCAATGGCGGGGCTACCGCCGCTTCGAGGAGGATGTAGCGTAAGCACGGTTCGAGTGACGCCAAGAGCTACGACACAGCCATGCGTCTATTGGCCCGGATCTGGTGAGCCGCTCTCCGAGTTAATTGCAGCGGGAACCGACGTCCTTGACTCCTCGCCTTTCCAGCAGGCGCGGACGCTTCCTGAGGCGTGCCTGCCGTGCGAGTTTCGGGAATCGTGCCATGGCGGATGCGCCGGACGAAGACGCCTGCAAGGCGCGCTGTCGCAGCCTGACTATTATTGTCCGATTATTCGGGGCGAGCGCCCGCGGCTTGAGATTCGCATGGCAGCGAATCGCGATCTGCCGAAGCTGAGTAGTTCGTGCACTACGGTTGTGATAGCCAGGTAAACGGATTTGGTGAAGACAGGTTAATCGTAGGAACGGTTTTGAGTGTTATCGCCTGTTAGCGTCAAAGTCGGGCTAACTCATCTTTTCTGGAATGTTTTGCTTCAGTAATCCCTGAAACTCAAGCAATCCCTCTTGAGTCAATGCGCGCTTCGGAATGATGCTAAAGCATGCGGGGGACGTATAGAGAAGAAATTGGTTTTTCCCCTCCAACGCTTGGACATAATTCTTCCACGCAATATCGCTAGACCCTCCGTTCCAGCGCCAGTGGACGCCACTGGCGTCAAGCAGCACGGAGCGTGGTCCCTGTGCCCCCGGTTGTTTCAGGAATTGTTTTCGAGCATTCCACCTCGGGGTAACCCAGAGTATTCCCATCCACAGACAAATCAGTCCGAAGAACGGGGCGAGATTTTTCGCGTCCTGAGCATTGGGCTTAATAATAAATCCGAGAGCTATGAACACGGCAAACAAAAGGAGCACTGACCTCGACAGCCACCTTAACCACTTACGGATCCTATTGCGGTTCCGATGAGCACTAAAGGACTCGACGAAATCCCTCTGAGTCAATTCATAGTCGATCCGCATGACACGCAGGATAGCTGTTTCTCAACCGATTCGTCTATGTATTCCACTTAGCGCCTTACACGGTTGCCAAGACCTCTGTCGGCGCGCGCCCCCGGCTAGAAAAGGAAATGGTCTGAATGTTGCGTAGTCGAACGCAACGTCGTCGTTACACTCACCGATCTCCTCCGACACAACGAGACCGGTGCTCCATTCAAAGGCATCGCCCCATCAGGCCGTGATCATTTGGTGACAATCGCATCGCCGCAGCTCTGCATCTCGACATCGCAATCGTCCTCGGTTTCTACGCACCTTCAACGATGCGGAAGTCGCGTTCGGCGCCAGAGCCGAGGGCCTGAAGCGCCTTTCGGTAAGCCTCGCTTTCGTGGCACTTCAGCGCTACGTCGTAGCCGTCGAATTCGACAACGATAGCCCGCTGCTGCAAGCCCGCTTCGTAAGGCTGAACCTGGCTCGTCCCCTTGGTCAGGATGCGCCCGCCGAACGACTCGATCACCGGTACTGCCAACGCCCCGTAGGCCTTTACCGCCGATTCATTCGAAATCGACCTGTACGCAACTACCCAATAACCCTTGTTCATGGTTCCCTTCCGTTTGGCTTGTTGGTCGCCACTTTCGGCGCTATCGTCGCGCCGTTCACTGGAGCAATTCTTCGCCGCTCTGTTCGCGCACCATGTACTCGGCATACCAGTCGGGCCAGTTCGCGTCGCGTTGGCCGCTGCGCTTCTCGTGCTCGCCGTGGGCGGCTTCGGCACGCCGAAGTGCGCTTGCCAGGTCACTGGCGGAGCTGAATGAAGTAACGCCAGAGTCGATGCGCCCGGGAAGGCGGGCCGTGATCTCCTGAAGCAGCCAGCCGTTGCCATCGGGATCACTGAACGAGGCGAGCGAGCGGTACGTGCGATGCTCAGGATCAGGACCCGGAACCGGGCCGTTCGGGCCGAGATGGAAGATTTCGCTGACCTTTATACCGGCGGCGACGAGCGAATTTCGGGCAGCTCCGATATCGGATACGATCACGAACCCCTTGCCTGAGCCGGGCGCGCCTGACGTGAGCTTCGCGCCGAATTGGACCGAGCACGCGGAGCCGTGCGGCGTAAGCTGGATAACGCCAGGCGGAGTTTGATCCAAGCGCCATCCCAGTTTCTGATAGAACTCCCTCGCGCGATCGACATCCGACACCGGGATGACGATGACTTCGAGTTTCATGTCGAGTTTCGCGAGACTTGGATCCGTAGTGTGGATTTCCTGCGTCAGGCTGGCCATTCTTTCCTCCTTATTTCCTTAGTGGATCGAAAATCTAATGGTTCACGATTCCGTGTTTTACTTTCTCTAGTCTCCGTGGTTTTTTCTCTGCGTAACTCTGTGTCCTCTGTGGTTACGGTTTTCAGCTTCTCACCACAGAGGACACAGAGTTACACAGACGAAAACGCACAGAGACCCCTTTTGGCCGGGCGGCGACGAGCTACGATTGGCTTTATTGTGCGGGCATCCACTTATCGGAGCCTGTAAGCTTAACCGCAACGTCGGTAATCCAGAGGTGGAACGGCCTACCGTCGGCACTACCAAGGTGCTCGGTTGAGAACAAAATGGGACCTGCCTTTTTATAGCCGGCCCACGTTGCGAATACGCGGCTCGGCGGTTTGGCACCACCGCGGTGGTAGACGAAGTACACCACGCGGTCGCCGGCACCGACGTAGAGATCCCAGGTGTCGCCGGGAGTGTAGCCGCCGCCTTCTGCGGGATACTTCACCGCAACCAACTCGGCCATGCCGGGCCCCATGGGCAGGTTGAACTTACCCTGATCAATCACGCTGGCGCTTTTGTCCCAGTAAGCGTGGAACGGGAATATCAGCCAATAATTATCGTTCACGAAGGCTGGTTCAACTTCGTTCTTTACCTGGTCGGATTGGCTGCTGAGCTGAGAGCTGTCATAGGTGACGTTGACTGGCTTGCCGTCCTTGCCCACGCCTTCGAAGGAGACTTTGCCGGTCTTGGGCTCCCACTCCCACTTGTGAGAAGCTTTGAACAGTCCGGTAATCTCGACGTTCCACGTGTAGCGGATGGCCTCGACTTTATCCCATGAATCGATGCCGTAGGCCTTGGCAACTTGATCGAGAATTGGCGCGCGCTGTTGGGCGGCAGAAATCACAGGGAGGCCCAACAGAATGCTAGCGGCGAAAAGGCGGAACACATGGACCCGGATCGAACTTGTCATGAACGTCCCTCCTCGCTGAATTGAAACGGATGTTGTGTACGATGTCGAGCTACGGCTTCAAGATGCAGTAAAGCTGTTCGGCGCGAATTCGCCCCTTTTGCTACCTGCTCCCTTGAACGGTTGGGCCGGGTGGCTGCGGGACCGGGCGCAATGCGAGAATCACGCCGGCCGCTGCCACGGCCCCGTATTCTATCAGCATGACCCATCCGGGAAGCGCTCCCCAAGGATGCCCAAGTGCGCGTAGATGCCATTGGATATAAACCGGAATGATGCTGACAGTCCAGACGATGATCGGCAGCGTTGAGGCCGACGCGAGAAACGGCAGCAGCCACAGAAGATACCAGGGGAAGACCACGGGCGCGAAGAAGAGTGCCGCTGCCATCGGCCAGGAAAAGTCAAAACCTTGAACCATAGAGAGCACAGAGTTGCGCAGAGGAAACGTCGCAGCATCTCCTCTGTGAAACTCTGTGTTCGGAGCCTGGCCTGAGCGAAGTCCAAGGGTGGTCAAGGTTTCTCGACTCCGAAGCCAGACTGCCGTCACGAATCCAACCAACGCTGCCAGCCCGGCCAGTAATTGTGGCGGCGCCACGTGGGCCAGGGCCGCAAACACCGGGCCATTAAAGCGGAAACTCTGCACATACGTGCTGAGCGAGCCGGTCGGAATGCGGCCATGATTGAGAAATGGCACGTATAGCAGTGCGAACACGGCTGCCGCGAGCACGGCATCGCGAATTCGCACTCGCTTCCAGTAGAGGGGCAGAAGTACGATCGGCAGAAATTTCACGGCTATGGCTAGTGCAAGTGCGACGGCCGCAGTCGGCCGCCATCGGCGCGCAAGCGCAGCGGCCGAAATCACCAGAAATAGCACGCCAACGATATCGATGTGCCCGCTGCCTGCCACTTCAATGGCCAACAACGGGTTCCAGGCGAATGCCAGAACCAAGTGCGATCCCTGTCGACTACGGCGCAGAATATCGAGCAATAAGAAGACGATTGCGAACTCGCAGATTACGAATGCCACTTTCAGGGCGAAGGTCGACTCCTGAATCGCGGTCGCGGCGCGAAAAAAGAGCTGTGCTCCCGGCGGATATGGGCTTGGCAGATCAGGGTTGTTCAGGCTGCGGGTTTCCGCAGTGTGCAGCCCCTCAACGGCAGGATCGCTGGGAACGACAAGATAAGGGTTGTAGCCGAGCCGCTGAAGGCGTCCGTCCCAAACGTAGCGATGAATGTCGTCGTCCATGCCCGGGGGCAGGCGAAGAAATTCGATGTTCCACACAGCCGCCAGTACGAGCCCAATGACGACAACGCGCCGGGGAAATTTTGGCGCGCGAAAAAACTCACGGATCGCGAGCAGGTATGCGATGCCCGCGACGGTCAAAGAGGCCATGAACGGCGGCCCACCGCGATCGGCGAAGTGGCGGGAGCAGATGGTCAGCGAGGCAAGCAGGATGGCGCCAAAGAAGGAGATTCTCCACGCCGGGGAGACATTCACAGTTCCCCCGTGCCTGTGCGTAATCGTCCAGAGGCCTGCTCCCAGTCCTTGAGCCACGCTGCCGTGCGGGGCGCTCTCTCGGGAGCCAGACGCAACTCGGCTGCCAGGCGAGTCAGGTCGTCAGCCACATCAATATCGTAAAAGCGATCTGCGAAACCTACGGAAAGCTCAAGAGCTCGCGCTCGTGTTAGAAGTCCCTCCAGCGCGCTATCAGTGCCCATTCCGTCGTTTTTGAAGAGTGTCGGATGAGAAGCCTTTGTGCCGACGAGATAGTAGCCTCCATCGTGCGTCGGGCCAACGACTACGTCATGTGCGGCCAGCGTTTCGAACGCATCTTCGAGAACAGAGCGCGGCAGGTGGGGGCTGTCGCTGTTGAATGCGATGACGCGCTCGCCACTCTGCGCGAAATGCGCAAACACCGAAGCGAGTCCAGCGGCAAGACCTTCGCCTTTCTGGGCGACTACGCCGGCTTGTTTCCCTGCCAACTGCGTCAGGTCGTTTACGTCAGACTCCGGGCACATGATGGCAACTTGCACGCTGTTCAGCGAGCGCGCCAGCGCCAGCGTATCCTCCAAAAGACAGTTGTAGAAAGCGATCACAGCTTCAGGAGAAAGGCTGGAAGCCAGGCGCGTTTTGACCGTGCCTGGCCGTGGGGCTTTGGCCATGATGACCAGCACACGGTCGCTGTGTGAAGAACGCGCCGCCTTCCCGCTTGACGATTTCATAATTTCGATGTATGTGGGCCAGCCTTCCTGAGAGCACGGAATCACAACGGCGGATTCGCCTGATACTTTCTTATCCTCCTCACCATCTGACTCACTGCCAGCGGAAATTTCGCTCGTCTCAGCTTTGGCTTCGCGCTGTTCGCTGTCGGCATAGCGGCAATCAGGATTCCTTCGACCTCATCACGCATTTTCGGATCATCGATCACAAAAGCTGAAAAGTAATTCCAGAAGTTGCCGTACCTTGCACCCGGCGACGATGCATGGGACCAGAGCGGATGCCGGAGTCTCTTTGCTTGCCCGATGTAGTACGGGATGTCGTTGCGGTAAAGAACATATACACCCGGCTTATTGACTAGATCGAGACCTTGCCGACCTTTTCCGAGAATTACCTTCCTACGGGTGCCGTGCTCATCAGGAATCAAGCAATCGAAAACCTCACGTGGCCACATCCGGGCGTATTCTTCGACGATCTGATTCTTCCGCGCCATAGCAGCGCGCCCTCCCCAGCGTGGGCAGAATTCTATGTCGCCACAGCCATGCCCGCAATTCAAAATTCTTTGGGAAAGGTTATCTTGCTGACGAGATCCGCCGATATTATGGACCCGGCCGAAAATCGGGCTGCTGTTCCTTCGCCAGATCAGAGAAGCCCCGGATTATCTGATAAAGCTGCTCCACAAAATTAGCCCTCCAATCCCGATCTAACGCGGTTTCCGGCGTTGCTTGAACTTGAAATTTGAGAGTGGCTAGTTGCCTCCCCGCTGCCGTGTGCGCCAGCCCGCACTGCGAAGCGTGATGATAGGACTGGGTTAGTCCGTGAAATATGCGTTCCTTCGGCGCAGCGCGGAGCGCAGTTTGCGCCGTCCAATCGAGGTCATTTCCGAGCCAAAAGAGGTCGGCAACCTTGTCCCATCGCGCTCCAGACGGCGGCGGAGCAGCGGGGGCGTTGGTGCTGGGCAGGCGTTCCGGACTCTCAATATCAGTCTTGACCTGTCCGAACCTGAAAGACAGGCTCTCTCCGAACTTTGCCTCCGACAATTGAGTAATTACGGTTCTGATTGGTCTTTTGAACCAGCAAAGAACGATCAGCGTCGTGGCAGGCCAGACTAGTGAGACCAGCAAAGGAACAAGGGGAGCTATTAGGGACACGAGCTCATGGAGGAAGTTCATTTTTAAGTTACTTTCACCCGTTTTCGGTGCCCGAAATAATATCCCACGATCAAGCTGAGAATGAACCACCCCGCGCCGATTGTGCCCTTCACCGTACCGCTGATCTTTGATTTTCCGATGCGCGGATAGTAGCTGACTGGGACTTCTACGATGCGATATCCAGCGATGGCACCCCTCAGGATCATCTCAACCGCCCAGCCGTAGGTCATTTCTTCGAGCGCGAGCGAGCGCAGGACATCGGTGCGAGCAGCACGGAACGGGCCGAGATCGCTGATATTGACGCCATACAAGAGCCGGATCAGCCCGGCGGCGAGACGGTTGCCAAACACCTGATGCCAGGGCAATGCCTCGGCTGAATTCCGTTCGTGAAGGCGCGAACCGAGCGTTATGTCGGCGCGTCCCTCGATGATTGGAGCTAAGAGAATCGGCAGTTCAGAAGGGCGATCGCTGTAGTCGCCATCGAGGAAAACAACTACGTCTGGAGAATTTGCCGCGGCCAGACCCGTGAGGCAGGCTCGGCCATATCCACGGCGCGGTTCTTGAACCACGCGGGCTCCCATTCTTGCCGCGATCCCGGGCGTGCCGTCATTCGAGTTGCTGTCGACAACGATGACTTCAGTGACGAGATCGGAGGGAATATCCGCTAAAACGCGCTCAATCGCCTGCGCTTCATTGTGGGTGGGAATGATGACGGACACGCGCACAGGGCATCAGCTCAGATCAACCACCACGGAGCCGAGGGCCAGCGTTGCGCGAGCCAGGCGTCAACGCCCCAGCGCCGGCCGGCGCTTCCGACCGCGAGCCCAAGCGATGCCGTCACCGGAACCAGCAGTTCCCAGATCCACGCGGTGCCCCACTCTGACATCCAAAGGCTGCCGAGGTAGAGGAACGCGATGAAAGCGAGCGGCCGAGTGAACAGACCGATGACGAGCAGTGTTCCAAGAGAAATCTCGAGCAAGGCCTGCATAGGTCCGGCCATGGCAGCGTGGCTCGCGGCCTGAGCCATCACGGCTTTCCATATGGCGGGGGCATGACCCTGCTTGATGTAGTAGTTGATAAGGCCCGCATAGCCCGCCGGACTGTAGAGGCCTTTATGCAAGTTCTCGAAAAATACCCACACCAACATGGCGCCGATGGTCGCGCGCACGATTGCCAGACCATTTGCTGCCTGCGATTGTTGGACAACTCCGGTTACGCCACTTCGCAGTGAGGCTGCGCTGGTTGTCATGGTGGACCTCGCCCAGTGGATGCTACACCACGTTTGAAAGTTTCGACAGGCGCAATTTTGTTTACGGGGAATTAGGCTCCCGCTTGGGCAAAGATCGCTAATCAGTTCGCCTATGCGCGTCAGTGCAAGCGCGATTGCCAATCTGGTGGAACTTTTCCGGCAGGCCCAGGTGCAGGCTGGTTTTCAGGGTGCCAGCGCGGCGGGGCCAGCTTTGCTCCACTGACTTCCTGCTGCGTCTGATAGTCCCAGAACCAGGTTTCACCTGGTTCGAAACTGGCCGCGATAGGATGTCCCGTGGCGTGAAAATGCTTGGTGGCATGCTGGTTGGGCGAGCTGTCACAACAGCCAATGTGGCCACATTCGGCGCAGCGGCGCAGGTGCAGCCACCATCCACTTGAGGCCAGACATTCAACGCAGCCAGTGCCGCTTGGCTTTACCGCGGGATCGATGCCGGGACGGCGGGATTTCATGCGTCCTCCAGGGTTGGTAGCGGAATCGCAGTCAACTTTGATTTTAGGATTTTTTTCTCTCATTTGGAAAGGAAAGGAATGTCCGATGAGCAAAGGCCGGCTTGAAGCATTCAGCGACGGCGTTTTTGCCGTCATCATCACGATCATGGTGCTCGACATGAAAGTACCGCACGGAACCGATTGGCAAGCGCTCCAGCCGGTTGTTCCGGTTTTCCTATGTTACGTTTTGAGTTATTTGTATGTGGGGATTTACTGGAACAACCATCACCATCTATTGCAGGCGTCGGAGCACGTAAGCGGGAGCATTCTCTGGGCAAATCTGGTTCTCTTGTTTTGCCTTTCCCTGGCGCCATTCACGACCGCGTGGATGGGAGAGAACCACTACGCCCCGCTTCCCGTGGCGACGTATGGGGTGATGCTGCTGTGCGCGGGAATCGCCTACTTCGTCCTGACAAAGAGCTTGATTGCACTTCACGGCAAGAACTCGCGTCTGGCGAAGTCCATCGGGCATGATTGGAAGGGGACGGTCAGCGTTTTGACCTATATCGCCGCGATACCGCTCGCCTTCGTGAGGCCCTGGTTAGCTTGCACCTTATATATCGGCGTTGTTGTTCTCTGGCTTTTGCCAGATCGCCGCATCGAAAAACACGTGCATGAGTGATCGGTTATGCCGTTAAGACTTGATCGAGGAGCTGGCCAACCGCGCGCCGAGCTTCGAGGATGGAACAGCGATGGTCCATTGCTCCGCGCAGATCAGTATTGGCGAATGCGATTCGGCCGAACGGGGCGTTGCGCAGTATCTCTCGCGGAGCGGGTTGGCCTTCCCTGCCGAAGAAGAATCCGGGCTGCGGGCTGAGATAAGCGTGGCCCCAGCGGTTCAAAATAATTCCCGCAATATCTCGCTGCGGGTTGAAGCCGGCGCCCGCGAACATCTCTGCGAACTGTTCGCGGATCTGTCTTTCGTAGTCTCTGAAAGAAGTTCCAATCATCTCCGTCCGGCCCCGATTTCCCTGCTTTTCAGTAGAATGTCCTGGGTAGGAGTACAAAACTTTCAGGTTCAGAACGACAGGCGAGTCGGGCCCGATGATGGGATCGACGTTGCCAGTTAAAGCGAGCTTGTGAATTTCGATGTAGTTGCCGAGACCTTCAAACCAGCGGCAGCCGGTCATTCCCGTTTTGTATAGGAAGCGCCAGTTTCTCACTGCGACGTTGGCCATCATGCAGGGCGAACGGTAGAACTGCGAATAAGCCGTTCGATGAGTCTCTGGCAGGTCTTTCACGATATGTTTTGTAGTCCAGCATCCGCCTGCCATGACCGCGGAGCGAGCTTTTATCCGGTAGAGCCTGCCTTCCTTCAGGTAGACCACGGTGACAGATTCAGAGTTCTTCGCGTCGCCGTCATGCTGAACATGAATCGCGGTTGAAGACAAACGAATTCTCGCCTTGCTGCGTGGATCGTCGAGAGCTGAGAAATTCACGGAATTCCGGCTCACACCTTCGACACTCAGCGGGCCTGCGATTGAATTGGGAATGAGACTCTTCACCATCAATCTTGCGATCGTGGTGTTGCCGCCCGGAAACATCTGGTCCGAGCCGCCCTTTTCCTGGGGCAGGGGATGAAGCATTTCAAAGGCATAATCGGAATAAGCAGAAAGAGCATCGGGCCCAAGGCCCGAACCGCCTCCTTCCACGGGCGAGAGAAAAGTGCGAACCGTCTCGCGGCTAAGGCCGAAGCGTTCCATGTAGTGTTGCTCGAGCGTGATCGAGTCCAGGTACCGGGAAATCGCGTCGCCTTCCACCTTGGGATGCTCGAATTTGATCTTCTTGGTGGGCTCGTCCTTCAACCAGCGCAACCACTCGAGTCGAGTGTCATTTGAGACCGGAGCTCCCCTCAGATTTTTGCCGATCGGATCGATCAACCAGGATCCCGGTTTCTGTCCGAATTTGGCACCAAACCAGAATCCGTAGCGTCCATTTTCAAGGCCCAAAGCTTCATAGGGAGTCCGGGAAAGCGGGAGCTCCGGATCAAGCCCGGCCCATTTTTGGTAAGTCAATTCAGGCGTTTTGAATCCAAGAGAATCGTAAAAGCCGGCGAGAAAGCTGTGTGGATATTGAATTTGATAAATGGCCGAGCCCTGGTGCGCGATGAGGCGCCTGCCCTCTACCAGGAATTCGTTTTGCTTGGCCTCGCCGCCGAAGATGGGATGGTTCTCAAGAATCAGGCACTTCATTTTTGCGCCGGCTGCGCGCTGGAAAAACAGAGCGGCAGCGAGCCCGCTGATCCCGCCGCCAACGATCACGCAATCGTAGATTTCTCCGGTATCAATAATGTTCTGGGGCAATGGGTTGTAGAGGCCGTCGCGGATGGTATGTCCGGCTTCGAGAACTTCCAGCGTGTTGCCGTTCGAGTTGCTGTATTCGCCGATACCGCCGTAGCCGGTGAAGTCGTCGCGGGCCGCGAGCATCTGGGCAGGCGTAAGGCCTCCGAGCAAAACTGCGCCGGAAGCCAGCAGAGTGGACCCGAGGAAGTCGCGCCGGGTTATGGACGTCGCATCATCCATGCCGAAAGCAGCATCACTCGAACGAGTGGATTTCTGATTAGGATTGTGCAACTTAGGTGAACTCGTGAGTGAGTGTAACACCGGGTTCATTGTGTTGCTTTGTGATCCGGCCCACAATTTTCAGGGGACAGCGAGGGTGGAAAAAAAATTGATCAACGTGGGCGGAACGCGACTCGCGGCGTTATCATAGAAGCGCCACTCTTCCAACACTCCATGGGCGACGGTTCACAAAACTGCCGCTCTCACCAATCGCGAATCAACGTTAGGTCCTGCGAAGGAGGCAAGAAAATGACACAAGCAACCTGGAAACCTTTCCAAGGTGAAGTACATGGCCGCCTTTCAACCGAGGAAATCGATTCGCTGCCGGAGAATGCTTTTGCATTTCCCCGCACGCGCAAAGAGCCGATGCCCGACGCGGCCCACGTTCGCAATGCGATCGCGAGGTTTGATCAGATCGAAGGGGTCACAAACGAAGACCGTGACCTTGCCTTCGCCAACGTCAAAAAGGCCGCTGAGCACTTCGGCATCAAGATGAAAGAGACAAGCTGGCACGATCTTGGCTCCCGAGTTAAGAAAGCCGGGTAGCCTCGCTTTCGTGCGTGGGAAGTTAAACGTAGTCAACAAAGTGGGCCTTGTTGGCGCGATGCCAACAGTGCGCCGTAAAGAACTGCAAATTCTGAAAAGGAGGAAAAATGCCGCTAGATACTTATGTTGTGCTTGCCAACCAATACAACTCTGAACAGGACGCCCTCGCTGACTACGATGCCGTCCGCAAACTTTATACCGATCTGGGGATCATCGACACCTATGATGCTGCAGTGCTGACCCGCAAAGCGGATGGGAAAGTTGATATCGTCAAACGCGTAGAGGAGCCGACTCGTCATGGCGCCGCAGCGGGACTTCTCATCGGGCTGGCGGCCGGCGTGATAGTCGCTTTGTTTCCGGCGGCTGGGATCGGCATGGCGGCAGGAGCAATCGGAGGCGCCGCGATCGGGACAGCAACGGGCGCCGTTGCAGGACACGTAGCCCGGGGCATGAAGCGGTCTGATCTCAAAGAACTGGGTGAGTTGCTCGATGACGGGAAAAGCGGACTGGTAGTGGTTGCTGCCAGCGACGTAGAAGACAGAGTGGAAGCTGCCATCACGAGAGCAAAAAAGCGCGCGAAGGCACAACTGCAAGCCGACGTCGACGCCATGAAGAAGGACATCGGCAAGATGGCCGCTTAGGAGTTTGGAGCGCCATTGGATCAGGGGCCGGTTCAAATGAGGCGATTGCCTCGCTTGTACTTGGCCCCATTTTCAATTTTGTGGAGAGCAGGAGCTGCCAGGCGAGGAGTTTATTGCGTTGCTCAATGAAAATCGTGTGATGGCGTGGGAGCGGCGCTGATAGCTAATGGCTGAATGCTCCGTGCTTTGATGTGAATGACTTTATCTACATTTTGAATCGGGCCTGAAACCAGAACGAACCGTTCATTCAGAACGGTCATGCGGTTGTTGTCGTAGAAATCCGGGCTGATAATCACTCGCGCAGTGCCGGTTTCATCTTCCAGAGTCATAAAAATGATTCCCTTTGCCGTGCCGGGCCTTTGGCGGGTAATGACGCAACCGGCGACGGCAACTTCTTTTCCGTGAGAAAGAGCTTTCAATTCAATCGCGGATTTCACGCCGCGTTTGCGGAGTTCATCGCGGCGGTATGCCATGGGATGCGGACCGGTGGTCATTCCTGTGCCGTGAAAATCTGAAACCAGTCTTTCTTCCACGCTCATGCGGGATAGAGGAGATTGCATGTCACACTCGGCAATGCCTTCGAGCAGAGGCCCGCGTTTTCTCACGGCTTGTTCAATCTGCCATAGCGCTTCGCGGCGATGAAGTTTGTGATCTTCATTGATGTTGTTCAGAGCGCCGATCCGGGCCAGCATGGCAAGATTGGCGCGGCTGAGCTGCGGCACACGGCGGGCTAAATTTCCCACATTTGCGAACGGCGCGAGGGATCGGGCTTGCACTAAAGATTCGGCTGCGGTCTGTTGCAGTCCGCGAACGTAACGCAAGCCGATGCGGAGAATGTTCATGCCGCCGTCGAGTTCCAATGAGCAATTCCAATTCGAGCGGGTCACATCGATGGGTTTTACTCGCAAGCCGTGGCGTTGCGCATCTTTCACGATTGTGCCGGGATGGTAAAAGCCCATCGGCCAGTTGTTCAGCAAAGCCGCGGTGAAAGCTGCGAGATATCGGACCTTCAGGAATGCGCTGGCGTAGGCGATGAGCGCGAAACTCGCGGCGTGCGACTCGGGAAATCCGTACAACGCGAACGATGTGATGAACTGCACAATTTCATCCTGCGTGGCAGGTTCGATGCCGTTTTTCGTCATTCCCGCGCGCAGCTTGGCTTCGATTTCTTTCATACGCTTTTGCGAACGCTTGCTGCCCAATGCGCGGCGTAATTCTTCGGCTTCGCCGCCGCTGAAATTGGCGCAGATCATCGCCATTTTCAGCAGTTGCTCCTGAAATAGCGGAACGCCGAGCGTTCGCCTGAGAACCGGTTCGAGCAACGGGTGCGCATAACGGACCTGTTCTTTGCCTTGGCGGCGGTTCAGGTAAGGGCTGGTCATTTTTCCTACGATCGGGCCGGGGCGGATTAAAGCAACTTGCGTGACAAGGTCGTAGAATTTTTGCGGATTATTTCTGGGCAGCGAGGCCATCTGCGCGCAGCTTTCGATTTGAAACATGCCGATGGTGTCGGCATCGCGGATGGTTTCGTACACATCGGGACATTCCTGCGGCAGATGAGCGAGATCAATTTCTTCGCGATAGTGATCGTGAATCAATCCGATGGAATCTTTCAGAACGGCCATCATTCCCAGGCCGAGCAGGTCAACTTTGATGAGGCCGAAGTCGGCGCAATCGTCTTTGTCCCACTGGATGACTACGCGCCCGGGCATGGTCGCGGGTTCGAGCGGCACGACAGAATCGAGCTGGCCCTGGCAGATGACCATGCCGCCGGAATGCTGGCTGAGATGGCGCGGCAAATCCTGGATGCGCTGGCAAAGATCGAGATAAACCGCAATCTGCGGATGTGTGATATCAAGGCCGGAATTGGTAAATTGCCGCGGCATGGTGTCGTTGGGGTCGCGCCACTCCCACGTGCCGACAATTCCGGAAAGACGAGCTTGCGTATCTTCATCGAAGCCAAGAACTTTACCGACCTCACGCGCGGCTGAGCGGCCGCGATAGGTGCAAACATTCGCAGTCATGGCGGCGCCGCGTTTGCCATAACGCTCGTAGACGTATTGAATGACTTTTTCGCGCTCGTCGCCGCTGGGCAGGTCGAGATCGATATCCGGCCACTCGCCGCGTTCTTCGGACAAGAATCTTTCGAACAGTAGATCCATGCCGATGGGATCGACGGCGGTAATTCCGAGCGAATAGCAGACGGCGCTGTTGGCCGCGGAGCCGCGCCCTTGCACTAAAATTCCATTCTTCTGGCAAAAGCGGACCAGGTCCCAGACGATCAGAAAATAACCCGCCAGTTTTAGTCTTTCGATCAGTGCCAGTTCTTTTTCCAGTTGCTCCCGAACACGTTTGGCAATGATTAGATAACGGCAATGTGCGCCCTCCCAGGTGCGCTTGCGGAGGAAAGAATCGAGAGTCTCTCCGTCAGGCACGGGATAAAGTGGGAATTCGTAACCCAACTTTTCCAGCGTGAACTCCAGTCGCGAGGAAAGTTCGCTGGTGCTGGCAATGGCTTCAGGAAGATCGGCGAAAAGACAAGTCATTTCCTCAGCGCTGCGAATGTGGCGTTGGCAATTTCGAGAAAGCAGTTTTCCGGCTGTATCCAGGCGGTGTTTGTGCTTGATGCAAGTGAATACGTCGGCAATCTGGCGCTCCGCGGGCGTTGCATAGCAGACTCCGTTGGTTGCGACTAGAGCGAGGCGATGTTCACGGGCCAGGCTGATAGCAGCCTGATTGCGAGATTCCTGCACGCGGTCGGCGTGCCTTTGCAATTCCACATACACATTCTCGCGGACGAAAATGGAGATGAGTTGTTGCAGCAATTGCCTTGCGCCGGCCACACCATTGTCTGTCAATGCATGCGCCAACGGGCCGTGCTCATCTCCGGTGAGACAAATCAATCCCTGGGATTGATTTTGTAATTCCGCAAAATTCACTGTGGCGATGGTTTTCTTCTCTGCTCTCAGTTTCGCGGTGGTAATCAGGCGGCACAGATTTTGATACCCGATACGCGACTCGACCAAAAGCGGAAGATTGCCCGCTGATTGCAAGTTAATTTCTGCTCCGACATGCGCTTTGATCCGATACTGTTTCGCCGCCATGTGAAAACGCGGAGCGCCATACACGCCATCACGATCCAAAAGGGCCATGGCCGGCATGCCGCGTTCCGCGCAAACATGCGCCAGAGTTTCGGGCAGAGATGCGCCTTCAAGAAAACTGAAAGCGGAACGGGCGTGGAGTTCGACGTACGCCATGAGATCTCAATCGAAAATGCCTTCGACAAACCATTGCTGTTTGATCCGGTCTTCGAAGATCCGGTAAAAACCAACACCGGTGCGGGTTTTCAAAGCGACGTCCCATTCCTGCCGCGCCCATGCGCCCGAATTCCACCATTCGCCGGAGCTGCACCACGGACCGGAGGCGGCAAGCACGCGATAGTATTTTTTCCATAGGCGGACGAAATGGGGCGTCTCGCCCGTGAGTTCAACGGAAGTTTCCAACGTGGGACGGAAAACTCGTAAAGCAATGGCCGGGCCCGGCGTTATTACTGAATTCGAAGTATCTGCAACACTCGAAAACGGTTGCACGCTGAACGAACCGGGATTATGCGTATCAACAATTCCCGGCGAACCGACGCAACTGAGGCCATTCGCGTCCACACTGCCCACCACGCCGCGAATGCGTGCCAGCGTAATTTCCAGCCGCTCCGCTTCCGGAGATGGAGGAGCAAAAAGATTGCCCTGAGCCATACGCGGTTTCATGGGCAGGACTTCGATGGCTACCTTTTTAATTGGCGCGGAGAACGTGTTTCTCTCGAGATCGAGCCGTACCAGAGTGAAAAGAACTTTTCTATCTTGCGTAGGAACTGGCAATTTCCATTCCTGCTTATACTCTTCGCCTTTGTTTTCGTTCTGACGCTGCCTGACTTC